>Ga0207684_10007089_pt1 | contig 10130 bp, 10 predicted proteins | sample KBSK5501metaG_FD_184342 | JGI IMG/M metagenome (GOLD analysis project Ga0207684, IMG submission 184342) | Corn, switchgrass and miscanthus rhizosphere microbial communities from Kellogg Biological Station, Michigan, USA - KBS K5-50-1 metaG... | ecosystem: Host-associated > Plants > Roots >... | reverse complement strand
AAGCAGTTGGGTGTTTCTCATCCCGATACGGCAAATATTCTGAGCAATCTAGCAATCCTTTATCAAAAGCAGGGATGCTATGAGGAAGCCGAGCCGATTTACCAGCAGGCACTGGCAATTTTTGAAAAGCGGTTGGGCACTTCCCATTCCGATACAATAACCAACCTGAGCAATCTGGCGAATCTCTATCAAGTACAAGGTCGGTATGAGGAAGCCGAACCCTTGTATCAGCGGGCATTGGCAATTTTTGTGGAGCAGTTGGTCGCTTCCCATCCTCTGACACAACAGATTCTGAAGAACAACCTGATGCTCTTAGCACAAATGTACACGAACTGAGACTTGGAGGCACTGTTTCAATTACTTGCATAAAGAGAGCAGGATGATTACAGGGATGGAGACATATCGCAGGAGTAAATGTTACAATAAAACATTTCATGTGGTACATGCATATTGCATATAATTAGCAAAATAATGACTTCTACTTTTTACGAGTTGAGCGTCTATGTGAAAAGGGACGTTATGGCACATCCATTTTGGACTGTGTTATACTTCTTATAACCTCTACAAGTTGTATATGTCTTGTGGGAGAAAATTGGTTAAGAGGAAACAACCCAAAAATGAGTCAAATCATTGCCTATCTCAGAACCTCGACTGACAAACAGGATTTAAACAATCAGAAATTGGAAATTCTGGAGTGGGCCAGAAAACAAGACCTGAAGGTGGACGAGTTTGTCGAGATTACCATGTCGTCGCGCAAAACCAGTAAGCAGCGGCGTATTGAAGAGGTCCTTCAGATACTGGTTGGCTCCGATACGCTTATTGTCACTGAGCTTTCACGACTAGGCCGCAGTACGGCTGAAGTCATTACCCTCGTCAATGAACTGATCGCGCGCAATATCCGAGTCATTATCCTCAAACAGAACTTGGATATTTCTCGGCATGATATGCACTCGAAAGTGATCATTACCCTCTTTTCGCTCTTTGCGGAGTTGGAGCGCGATCTGATTAGCCTGCGAACGAAAGAAGCTCTCGCTGCGAAAAAGCAACAGGGCATCACATTAGGCAAACCAAAGGGCACTCTTCAGAAAAGCAAGTTTGATGCCGATCTGGAGCGCATCAAGGATCTCCTCAAACTGGGGCTCTCCGTGCGTAAAATAGCTTCGCTCCTTGGATACAAAAACCACCTTGCCCTCAATACATACATTAACAAGCGTAAGCTTCGTGAGCAAGGATCGTAGGAGATTTTTTCAGAGCGAAAGTAAACTCAATCTTAGAAAAACGCAACAATTAACCCCCAGCCTGGAATGGTCTCCAAACAAAAGATCGGGAAAGTGTACAGACAGCTTGGTTAGCTTGAAACCAAGAGCTAGAATGGGACTTCAGCGGTAAATTACGCGAAGCTCAACTTTTCATTTTTGACTGACAGAGAGGCAAAGGATACCACTATAATCCCCTGCTCGCCCTGGCTGATTGTATTGAGCTGCTTCCTGATATTTCTCGGAATGAACGAAAATATGATGGCTATCATGGCTAGAAGGCGCATGTGCTGGAGTATGAGGATTTTATTCTCGCCTTGGAGTCAGACGAGCCGATAGACGACATGTGGTTTGCTGTTGTAGCTGCGTTAAAGAAGCATTTAGTCGCAGTTCCCTTCTTGCTTTAAAAGGATACAGAAAGTCTTCCCATATTCTAGACAGATGTTCTGAGAACAGGTATAGTAGCGGTGTTTCTGTTTTAGTAGGGAAAGCGAAAGACAGTGCAAGAAGAAGAGTTACTCGCGCTGAATCGAAGATGCGTAGAATTGGCTGATGGACTCTGGCAAATGCCAGAATATGCCCGCTATCGAGAAATGCAAAGTGTTGATATCTCCATTGAAATATTTCACAGGAACTATGTTGCATTGAATACAGCCCTCACCGTTTTGGCTTTAGACCAGCGGGTAGATCATATTTTTACGACAAGAAATTATGATAAGCTCATCCGTGCAGGGAAAGAGGTAGTGTTTTATCTCCATAATTTTGTTGCCTCGGCGTTTTCTCTCAGAGATCATTCCAGGAACGTGTACGAGGGCAGAGGAAGATTGAAACAATTAATACAGCCATTTCCCGGATATAAAGAGCGAGTAGCTAACGATTTTGTTCACGATCCATTGGTTCACTTTGTGGAACGCTTAAGGGTATATTGCCAGCACTACAGTGCTCCTCATGTCAGTATTCACATGACGTATTCTGATGACCGCTTCGTTAGAAATTTCCAGCTTCCCCTTGATAGGTTGCTTGCTTTTTGTGACTGGGAAAAAGCGAAAGCATATTTAACCACCCTTGAAGGTGATGTTGATATACAACAGGTAGCCACAACATATTACGAGAAAGTTATGGCATTTCATCGATGGGTACAGGAACAGCATGAGGAAGTCTATGCAGAGGATTTTAAGCGTTTTCGGGATAAAGAACGAGAAGTGCTGTTACTTCAACTAGAAAGCAACATTGAACATCAGCTGCTGGCTCTCTCCAAAGGAAACACCATAATGAAAAAACTGGATGTCTTTACCCATGTATTGTCTTCCGGGAATTTTGCTCAGTTAGAACAGCCGTCATTGACTTTGCAGGAGCAGGCACGCTTGGCTATCGCTTTGTATGAACAGAAGCTTGAGATACCTCTCCCAGAGAGAATAAAAGAGAAAATCTTTCACCTTTACGAACGATAGATGTGTCCTTGACCCGTTTGAATGTCTCTTCCGCACTTCCCGTGCTCAGCCATTGTATTGATCTGTTAAGAAATCAATCCAAAAGGGTATTAAAGAATGTCTCTCCCCTAAAATTATCCCTCACAAATTGCGTTGGTATGCTCGGTCTTAGCATGTCTGTTCACGCTACATTCTCTTTCTTGCTGAGCACGACAAATGCGGAAGAGCCATTTTCTCGGGTCAATTCCACAGATTCGTGATGTAGAAAAAAGAGACAGATTGAAGCAAGCGACATTCATCGCTAGCCTATTTGGAGTGGCTATCTAAGCTGAACAGGAAAATGAGATTTCACGTTCCCAGCATTCCTCTCATATTTCTTGCAACACAACCTTGATTTCTGCTACTATACAGTAGCGGAAAAAAACTGGGCAACAGCGTAGGACTTTTTCTGCTAACGTGCTGCATATCCCGCATCAGCATTTCTGCTAAGGTCTTTGAGCCATCATGAGGTAGGTATGAAACGGCAAGCGAACCCTCATCTCACGTCTCCTGGCGAAGTCGCATTGGCACAGTATGAGCGGGACCTCCGTGAGCAGGAAGATCTCACGGTTGCTTCCATGCGCAATTATCTGGGTGATGTCCGCCACTTCATCGCTTGGTACGAGCAAGGAGAGACCGCGTGTACAGCTGATACCCACAAGCGTGGAAGTTTTCACCCCCAAGCTATTACCACCCTAGCGTTCACCTGCTACCGGAGCTATCTGCAAACCGTCCAAAGGCAGAAACCAGCCTCGGTGAACTGCTCGTTGATCAGTTTGAAACGCTCCTTCGGCTGGGCGCTGCACCATCACCTCATCACCTATGATCCCTCTCATGCCGTGAAACTGGTGGGACAAGAAGAGACGGCTCCCCGACATCTGGACGATCAAGAAGAACAGGCACTGGTGGCTGCAGTCACCAAAGGCGGGGGTCTCAGAGACCGCGTGCTCATCGTCCTGCACTTGCACACAGGACTGCGAGCGAGGGAAATCTGTCAGTTGCGACGGGATCAGGTGAAACTCGGCAAACGGAGTGGCACCTTAGCAATCATTGGCAAGCGGAACACGTATCGCGAGGTTACGCTGAATACAACAGCTCGCAACGTGCTGGAGGAGTACCTTCCCACGCTTCCTGTTAATACCCTTTTCCGGGTCCCATCGGGGAAGACGAAAGGGGCACTGTCAGAACGGGCCCTGGGCTATATCGTGAAAAAATATGCGCATGCGGCCAAACTCAGCGATGTGAGTCCTCACCACCTGCGTCACCGTTTCGGCTACTGGATGGCGGAGTCCGTTCCTCTCCACAGATTGGCCCAAATCATGGGGCACGGTTCGTTAGATACCACCAAAGTGTCTATTCAAGGGACAAGGCACGATTTGCAACAGGCTGTCGAGACGATCGCGTGGACATGAGGAGAGGGATTGGATATGCAGGACAACATCATCGTCTTTCCGGAGCCACCCCCAGGTGACAGAGCCCATCTCGTCACGCATACCCTCCCTCGACCGCTCACTCCGCTCATCGGTCGTGAGCAAGAGATACAGGCCACCTGTAGGCTGCTGCGGCGTCCAGACGTGCGTCTCGTGACCCTCACCGGCGCCGGTGGTGTCGGCAAAACCCGCCTCGCTCTCCAGGTCGCCACCGACTTGGTCGACGAGTTCGCTGACGGCATCTCCTTCGTTTTGCTCGCTCCCATCAGCGACCCCGATCTGCTTCTTCCCACCATCGCCCAGACACTTGAGATCAAAGAGAGCGAAGCGCGACCCCTGCTGGACCTCCTCAAAGCCTTCCTGAGAGACAAACACCTGCTGCTCTTCCTTGATAACTTCGAACAGATAGTGACGGCAGCCCCCAGGCTGACCGAACTCCTCTCCTTTTGCCCTCAACTGAAGATGCTGGTCACGAGTCGCAGCACACTGCATGTCCAGGGCGAACACGAGTTCCCCGTCCCACCCCTGGCGCTTCCTGACTTGAACCAGCTTGCTGATCTGGAGATCCTCTCCCACTCTGCTGCCGTCACCCTCTTTCTCCAGCGCGCTCAAGCTGCCAAACCGGTGTTCCAGATCACCACGGTCAATGCTCGCCCCATCGCCGAGATCTGTGTCCATCTTGATGGGTTGCCCCTGGCGATCGAATTAGCGGCAGCCCGCATCAAACTGCTCCCGCCACACGCCCTCCTCGCGCGGCTGAGTCAGCGATTGGCGGTGTTGACGAACGGAGTGCGGGATGTCCCAGATCGGCAGCAGACCCTGCGCAAGACCATTGACTGGAGCTATGACCTGCTGGAGGAGGCCGAGAAGAGGCTATTCAGGCGGCTTGCGATCTTTGTCGGGGGCTGCACGCTCGCGGCAGCTGAGGCCGTCTGCAATGCTCATGCAGACTTGGAGGAAGACGTGTTGGACGCAGTGGCGCGACTAATAAACAAGAGCTTGCTCCGGCAAGTGGGCGAGATCGATGGCGAACCACGCCTGCTGATGCTCGAGACCATTCGTGAATACGCTCTAGAACTTCTCGAAGCAAGTGGTGAGGCGGAAGCTCACCGGCGACAGCACGCGATTTTCTTCCTGGCGATGGCCGAGGAGGCAGAGCCGAAGCTGCGCAGCGCCGAGCAATCCACCTGGCGCAGACGGCTGGAGGTCGAACAAGACAACCTGCGGGCAGCACGGCGTTGGACGCTGGAGAGCCATGAGGCCGAGATGGGCTTGCGGCTGGCGGGAGCGCTCTCGCTGTTCTGGCGATTCCGCAATCGCCCGCGTGAGGGGCGCAGTTGGCTCGAGCAGGTGCTGGCTCAACCAGGAGCAATGGCGCGCACGGCAGCGAGAGCGAAGGCGCTCCGAGTAGCAGGAGCAATGGCGTACTACCAGGGCGATTTCCCTGAGGCGCATCGGCTCCTTGAGGCGAGCGTGTTGGTAAGCCGGGAGGTAGGTGCAGCAGGCAAGCAGAATCTTGCACTCGCACTGCTGCTGTTGGGAGATGTGGAGCTGTTGCAAGGCAACTCCAGCGAGGCGTATGAGCTGGCAGGAGAGAGTCTGCAGGTGTACCAGGAAGTGGCGGAAGCGTGGGGCATTGCCATGGCGCTGCGTCTCCTCGGCAAGGCAACAGGAGAGCTGGGTAACCTCATGGCTGCACGCTCCCTCCTCGAGGAGAGCGCGGCGCTGTTCCGCGTCGTCGGGGACAGGCGGTACCTTATGATGCCGGTCGAGGCCCTGGGGCTAGTGGCTCTTCGACAGGGGGACTATGCTGGTGCGCGTGCCCACTTCGAGGAAAACCTCTCAGTCGCACAGGAGATGGGTGACGAGCCATTCATCGCTAACGCGCTGGCCCATCTGGGAACCATCGCCCTCCGTATGGGCGACTTTCCGCAGTCCGCAGCACTCTACCAGCAGAGCCTCGCACTCAATCGGGAACAGGCCAACAGGGATGGTATCGTCGAAGACCTGGCAGGGTTGGCGGAAGTAGCCAGCCTGCTCGGACAGCCGGAGCGTGCGGCGCGGCTGCTTGGGGCGGTCGAGGCGTTGCGCGAGGTGAGCGGCATCAGGCTTTCGCCTCTGCGTCGCGCTGAATATGACCGGACCGTCGAGGGCATCCGCACCCACCTGGACGAAGCGGCGTTTGCGGAGGCCTGGAAAGAGGGGCGTACGAGGCCGCTGGAGCAGGTCATTGCCGAGGCTGGAGAGACGAAAGACGCCCCCCCGTCCGAGGCAAAGCCAAGAGAGGCAACCCAGGAGGTTGCTTCGTCCGCTCTGCCGCCGAGCGTTCTTTCGTCCCCGCCTTCTGCCCCGCTTTCGCCACGTCGTGCGCTGCAGCAGCACTTCGGCGGGCTGACCTCACGTGAGCGCGAGGTGGCGCTCCTCGTGGCCCAGGGCAAATCCAATCGCGCCATTGCCGAGGAATTGGTGGTGGGCGTGAGCACTGTGGAGGCGCATATCACTCATATCTTCACCAAGCTCGGGTTTGCGTCGCGTGCCCAGATTGCCGCCTGGGCAGTCGACAAGAGGCTTGCCCAGGCATCACAAGAGGGGGAGGGCACCGGGCAGCAGCCCTAAGTCCGTCACCACAGAGGATAGAGCCCTTGCGCAGGGAGGCAGAGAGGAATGCATTCTGCCTCCCTGCTATTTTGTTGGGGACCACATCATTGGGGTCGGGTCGTGCTCGGAAGAAAAAGATTGGGGTTACGGACGCCAGAGAGTATGGTTTTCCAGGATGCGAGCCGGCTGATCCTCAGGTATTATTGGGAAAGAATGAACCCATGGTAATGTGCTTTGCCAGAAAGGTTCGCCGAATTGAATCAAAGATACCGAAAGGAAAAACTGTATGGCAATCACCTCAGCAGAGATGGCACTGCGTCAGAGGCGCGAGGCAACCATCAGGGAGCACATCGATGCAGAGAACCATCACGATCCCGACAGAACGGTGGCGACGTTCTCCAGCTACCGGGCCAGTTACGACATTCCTGCCATGGGAGAGGCTGGGCAGCTCGCCGACGCCAACGCCGTGCGAGCAATGTGGGTAGGCATCATAGCGGCCTTCCCAGACATCCATTTCGAACCTGGACCACTCTATCACGGCGATACCCACATTTTCGTCGAGGTTCGTATGACAGGAACCCAACAGGGAGACTTCGTGGGTATTCCTGCCACTGGACGCTCATTCGATACCCGAGTGGCCAGCCTGTATGAGTTCGAGGAGGACCAATTGGTATGTGAGCGGGTCTACTACGACCTCGCCGACATCCTGCGCCAACTCGGCGTGCTCACGATGTGAGTCTTTCCAATGCAGAGCGAAAGAGATCGTGAGAAGTGTTCTCTCGCTCTGCTCCGCAAAACCGAGACACAACGGAAACGTGCCTCACGACACGAGCGATGGGTCGCTGCCATACGTTTGCGACTGAGGAGAACGCGTCTTGAACGTCTACGAAATTCGTGTTTTCCAGGGGCACCTCGATCGGCGCTGGTCGGACTGGTTCGAGGGGTAACCATGAGCTACGAGGATGATGGCAGCACAGTTCTGCGTGACCCACTTCCGGATGAGGCCGCGCTGCATGGCGTATTGATCAAAGTGCGCGACCTTGCACTGCCACTGCTGGCGGTGAACCGGATTGCAGCGGGTGGAGAGACGAGGGAAAGTCACGAGGCAAGACGGATCCATCAAGCCTAGTGGGAATAATCTGCCAGGAACAACCCAGGTGCAACTAGAGCGGTGGGAAGTGGATCAGCCGAGCCCACAGCTCCTTGTCACCCTCGATAGGTGGGTGACCTCCTTTAAAGACATCACCGTCAGTCGTTCAAAGAGCTATGTTTAAGCTGTCAAGAACTTCAAGCATTGGGAACTCATGGCGGTCGGCTACTCCAAGCGCGTCGGGTTCTAACTGCTTACAAGACGAGCATGCCGCACGAGTTCGTCGCAGAGGAGCCCGCTTGTCCTTGTCAGAGGCAAACGGTCTCTCGATAGGCTCGGTGTCACGTCGGCTGTCATGAAGCGCAAAGGAGAATATCTCATGTCAACAGAAGAAAACAAGCTAGTAGGTCGTCGTTTCTTTGAGGAGGTCCTGAATAACGGGAATTTGGCTGGAAGCTCTGAACTTGGTGCTGGAAGCTCGGATGAGGCTTTTGAAAGGAAGATCTTCGGGCTGGTACTAGCAATCGCCACTGAACCGTCAAAACTGGGGCAATTGCGTCAGATGCTGGTGCATCTCCAGGTACAAAGAGGTATCCCTGAAGACTTCTCTACCTGGGCACTTGGGCAAATTGACGAACGAGTGATGTCGATGGCGCTTGCGTATGCCCATGACGCAGAGGTACTTGTGCAAATTCTCTCGTTCAAAGGCGGGACCTGTGACAGTCTCATGCATGTGATTGAAGACCTCTACCAGCAAGAGAAGATTTCTCAACGGGTCTATGTTAAAGCGAAACTGTTGTTTCGGGCAAATGAACCGCCGAAGCCTGAGAAGGCATCTCGTGAGGCACAGCAACAACAGGCAGATGGAAGTCACAATACTGCGTCTCCCGGATTAGAGCAGGCGCTCATCGAGATGCTGGCCACCGTATCCATCCCGATCATCATGAAGGTGGAAACTGACGATAACGGTCAACCTTTCTATATCTGGCATATCGGTGAGTCCACGTCACGGCAGCCCTTTGGCCTGTACGTTGGCACCAACAGGCAGTTAATAGACGCGCTGAAGCTTGCTCTGGAGAAATTGATCAAGCATGTGGGGCAACAGCCATAAAGAGTGAGAGCACAAGACGATGCCCAGGAGGTAGACAGATGTCTGATACAGCTACAAACCCTATGGCTCTTCGGGACTTCAGGGCCCGTCTACACGGTGAACTGATTCTCCCGGACGACGATGGCTACGACAGCGCCCGTTGTGTTTGGAACGGCTGGTCGCTCTCAAGAACACGTATGATCCAACCAACTTCTTCTCGCTCAACCAGAACATCAAGCCAACGGTGAAGGGGCTGCATCTATTGGCCCAGGTTTGGAGGATCCAAGCAGCATGAATGATGTCAACGAGGTCTTGCGAAAGTCGGGTCTGGTATGGAGAGAGATTGAGTCTCTGGAAGTCGCGACGCGGTAACCATTGTTCTTGTAGATGTAGTGTTTAGTTTTAGTGTTGTTACATGCTTAAGTGGGCTTAACAGGCCCAGAACGACAAAACAGAAAGGATGTGGACGTACTATGCCATACCTACTTATCCGACATAAGGTCGCAGATTATTCAAAGTGGAAGCCGATCTATGACCAACACGCTACCACCCGCAAGGCCAGCGGTGGTCAAGGCGCTCAGCTTTTCCGCAACGCCACTGACCCCAATGAACTGGTCATTCTTTTCGAGTGGGATGATCTGGAGCGTGCTCGTCAGTTCGCCCAATCGGAGGATTTGCGCCAGGCAATGCAACAGGCTGGGGTTGCTGACCAGCCTGACATCTATTTCCTGGAAGAGGTAGAACACGTTCCCGCGTGAGTAAAGGGACTTCCCTAAAAGGAGCCAAGGAACTCGGTGGCGTGATACTGCCGAGTTCTTGGTGGTTTCGGTGCGTGCGGGCATGCGTGAGAACAGAAGGGGGTAGAGCGAAGCGCAACCAATGCGGGGAGAAAGTCCCCCTCGTGTTCTGCATCTGTGCCATGTGTACCATTTGGGGCAAAATGAACAAGTGGCTCAGGTGTTGAGGAACAATTTTTTGTGAGAGTGGTCTAGGTCGTGAGGATCATCATGGGGCCGATTGGGTGGCTTCCATCGAGTCCCAAAAACACAGACGACAACGTCGGAGTCTTTGGCTCGGCTCCTCTTGGATATCCCGAGAGCAGTCGACATCTGCTGCTCCAGGTTCAAGGGGAACAAGTGGCCAAAGACCCCAATACTCACTTATCTATTTAGTACGGATAGGTAAGAGCTTGCGCTC
>Ga0207684_10007087_pt1 | contig 10134 bp, 6 predicted proteins | sample KBSK5501metaG_FD_184342 | JGI IMG/M metagenome (GOLD analysis project Ga0207684, IMG submission 184342) | Corn, switchgrass and miscanthus rhizosphere microbial communities from Kellogg Biological Station, Michigan, USA - KBS K5-50-1 metaG... | ecosystem: Host-associated > Plants > Roots >... | reverse complement strand
CTCTACCTCGGACTATGACCGCGAAAAACTGCAAGAGCGGCTGGCGAAACTCGTTGGCGGTGTCGCGGTAATTCGCGTCGGCGCAGCGACGGAAACCGAGCTCAAAGAGAAGAAGGCGCGGGTTGAAGATGCGATGCACGCGACGCGCGCGGCAGTAGAAGAAGGCATCGTGCCGGGCGGCGGTGTCGTATTCATTCGCGCCGCAAAAGTGCTCGACAAATTCAAACTCTTCGAGGCCAATAACGAGGACGAATCCGCCGGCGACGTAGACGAACAAATTGGCGTCAACATCGTCAAGCGGGCACTGGAAGAGCCGCTGCGTCAGATTGTTTCAAACGCCGGCAAAGAAGGCGCCGTCATTGTCGAGAAAGTTCGCGTAGAGAAGAACCCAAACATCGGCTATAACGCAGTAACGGAAAAGTTTGAAGATCTTGTGGCTGCGGGTGTTATTGATCCGGCCAAGGTGACACGTTGCGCGCTGCAAAATGCCGCGTCAATCGCAGGACTGATGCTCACGACGGAAGCGCTCATTTCTGAGCTACCCGAAGATGACAAGCCGAGGGCAATGCCCGGCGGCATGGACATGTGATTCGGTGGCAAAATTGGGAAGCCAACATGTTCACCATGGGGCTTCTGTCAACTCGCCGAAGGAGAGAAGTCTTCTGGAAGTGAGAAGCCCTATACAGGGAAAGGTAAGAAACTTATGTCTATGAAACTTTATGTCGGTAATCTCTCGTTTGACACGTCGAGCAATGAACTACAAACATTATTCGCTCAAACGGGCACAGTCGAAAGCGTATCGTTGATTGAAGATCGTGAAACAGGCCGCTCGCGTGGCTTTGGCTTCATCGAGATGTCAACGAAGGAAGAAGGCGCAGCGGCTATTGAGAAATTCAACGGCCAGGAACTAGGCGGACGGTTCTTGAAAGTCAACGAAGCCAAGCAGCGTGAAAATCGCGTCGGCTTTTAGTTGGAGAGCACCATCGCGAAGATTGAAAGGATCTCGGGTTTTCAAAAGACCCGGGATCTTTTTCATTACCGGAGCGCGAGCACGGAGCCAGGTAGTCTGTCCGTGTCCATCTCCCTAGGGCTGGTCCATCTAATCAACCGAGATCCATTCCGCACTGGCCGGAAACAGTTTTTTCTCAGGATCGATCGTAACAATGTAGGCGCCCAATACTCCGATGCGACGGTTCGGTCCAAACGTGATTCTGGGCATTAAGCCGGTGTCGAATTGGTAAAGGCCCTCGAGCGTTGTCACCAGCCGCTCGCGGCTCAGGTCCTTCCCGGAGAGTTCCAATCCATGGACCAGTATCATTGCGGCTGCGATTGCGGAAGCCTGGGCTGCGGCATGTGTAGAAGTGAGCTTGTTTTTCTCCAGCAAGGAGCTGTATTCCGCTACGCCGCCTGCGGAGATATCGGCGGGAATGGTGGGAAAGGCCAGAAAGACCTTGTCTTTCATTTTCACCGGAATCATCTCGGTAATATTTCTTCCGACGAGTGTACCCAGGAGGTAAACTGCCGGCGACCAACCGGCTGCCTCGGCATCTTTGAAAAGAGCGCCCGTCTCAGCGCCGGAACCGAGGTGGAAGACAGTATCGATGCCCTGTTGCTTCAGTTCGGTCACATACTGGGTCGCGTTGAATCTCTCACGGGGATAATAGATTCTGGCCAACGTTTCCCAGCCTAGCTTCTTTCCCTGGTCATCAATGATCTTTGCGATCTGTCTGCTGAACTCAGTATCCGGACAGATGATGGCCACTCGCGATTTTTTTTGATCGGCTTTTTTCGCGGCAAAGCTGACCAGCGTCATTGCTTGTTCTTTGAGACCAGGCAGCAAATAAAAAACATATCGGTTAAGCGGCAGGCCTCTCTGCGGCAGTAGCGCGGAAGGACCGATGAAGGGCACTTCTTTCTCCTGACTAAGCGCCGCAACGTCCTCTTCAGCCCCGGCAATGAGGCCGCTCACGATCGCGAAGACCTGCTCATCGTCGATCAGGCGTTGCATGTTTTGGAGGGTCGACGTTGTGTTTCCATGCATGAGGCGCAATTCAATTTTGCGATTATAAATGCCGCCACGGCTATTGACTTCGGCAAAATAAGCCTGCAAGACGTCTTCCATCGCCTGGGCCAGACCCGTAAGCGCGGTCTTGTCTGGCAACAGCGTTCCGATCACGATGGTGGTTTCGGAGACGCCTGGATCAAGATCTGTCTCAATGCGCTTTAGATAGGCGATCAGATCCGACATATCCTGCAAGGGCATTCGATATATGGGCATGGCCACCGAAAGTTTGTTACCGGCTGGATCAACGCCGGCTGTCACCATGCGAACGAATGAAGTCTCGGAAAAAGCGGGATGCTTTCGCCCGCTTTCGTGAGCGTGGCCATACGGCTTCGTTAAGTCTGACCAGGTCAAATTGCCGGCGGTTACTCCGCCCTCAGTCTTTCCTTCGCCATGAGCTCCGTGGCAACCACCGCAAGTAAGAGTCGTCGCCGGCACTTCGATCTCGCCCATCATGGCCGTGATCTCTTGTCCGGATGAACTCTCACCTCTGAGATAGAAAGCCTTGCCACGCTTTTCTTCCGGCGACAGCACGCGCCGCACGGGTTGAGCCTGGCTTTTGAACGAGCCGGCGTTGCCCTGCGAGAGCACCGCTGAACGAGCACTCAAAATCAGGAAGCCCGCGAACACGCATAGTACTAATATCGGTTTCCGAAGTTGGCTCATCACTTTGGTTGTCATTCAGCTATCGATCATTAATCACATCTTCGACAATCTTCATCAGCTCATCCGCTTTTGCCAGGCCAAACGCTTTCTTCCAAAGACCTTTCGGTTCATTACCGATAATGATGATGGTTGTATGGCCATCTTTGGTTTCGACATACTGCCCGAGTTTGTAGAGAGCCCAATCGACGTTCTCTTTTTTACCAGTGAGAAAGATCCAACCCGGGCGGGCATGAAATCTCCGGCTATATTCCTTCAGCCGGACAGGCGTATCGGTTTCAGGATCGACACTCATCGAAATCAGAAAAGCGTCCTTCCCCAAACGATCGCCAAGGATCTCCTGCACTTTTTCGAGATTCCGGTTTATCGGCGGACAAACGCCGGTGCAGGTGGTAAAGAAGGTGTTGATTACCACAACTTTGTCCTTGAGCAGGTCGCTGTAAAAACGCATCTTCTGACCGTCTTGATTGATCAGCTCAACATCAGAAAAGTATTTCTCGGCCGGCGATCGCATCTGTGCCGGCGCGGTGGCTACTGGCTGCTGCAAAGATGAGGGCTCCAGAGGTTTCGGCTTCTGGCCCGGCGGCTGATCCTGTGCCTTGAGCGAAAAGGAAACTACTCCGAGCAGGAGAATTACGGCGCTGAGAAACTTTGGCTTCATGGTCTAGCTGTCTCTTTTGTTAATGACTCGTCTACTTTTCCTTCAATGACATCCATGATCAACCCCACAATCTGTGCTGACCTAGCAAGGCCATAAGTACGCGTCCATACGCCTTTGAGATCATTACCGACAATTACCGTGGGCGAGTGGTCCTCTCTGCGCGACACCGATGCCCCGAGGGCATTAAGCAACTTGTCCATCTCCTGCTTCTCGCCTGTAACAAACGTCCAACCATCTCCGGCTTTAAACTTGGCGCCCCAGGCCTTCAGTCTCTCAGGTGTGTCAGTCAGCGGATCGACGCTGATTGAGATGAAGTGAACGTCCCTTCCCGCCTTGTCTCCCAAGTCCTTTTGCACTCGGGCAAACGTTGCGGCGAGCGGTGGGCAAATGGTTGTGCAGTTGGTGAAGATGAAGTTGATCGCGACAGTCTTTCCTTTGATCAGATCACTATAGAAATGAAGCGCGTTTCCTTTTTGGTCCAACACGTCGACGTCAGGAATGACCATTTTTCTGGGAGACCCCGACTCATTGCTTTCGGTGTTTGTAGTGTCGGTGGAGTTTGCACTCATGGCTACGGCTACGGCGTTGTCAGCAATCAGATTTTGAGTATCAGTTACCGCAGTGCTCGTAACAGCACGCTCGAGTCGCAGATCCATCTTGCATTTCGGGCACTTGCCACGCTTAGTTGACTTGACTTCAGGATGCATGGGACAGACGTAAGACTTCGCTTGCTTAGTCGAGGTCTTCTTTTGCTGCGAGCTTTGCTCGAATCCCCTGGCTCTGGCAAACGCCTGCGCCTCCACCTCGATCCCGGCGAGCATCATCACAGTCAGCACGAACGCCTTGCAGAGTCTCGATCCGGGGCGCGGGACAATACGGGGATGTGCAGCAATTAGGAGGGCTGATTGTTTGTTCATTTCATTCATGCTCCAGGTCTTTTCGAACAACGAAGCCCTTGCAACTTGTTCTTCTATGGTTACGGCTTGTGAGTAACGGCTTCGGGGACGCTCTTTTGCTCACTCGCCTGCAAGGTCAAGTGAGGCAAATCCCTGTAACGAACACCCATCGAGCTGGATTCAACGAAAACCATGTAGACACCGGTCTCCGGAACGTTGAGATTGATTTCGTAGATGCCTTGCCCGAGTGACTTCGCAAGGTCGCGGCGCTGCCACGTACCGGAAGCCAGGAACGTCAACACCCGCACATCCGTCAGATCGTCTTTGACTTTGTTGGTGCTTGTCTCAATCAGTTTGAAACGCAACGGGAAATTCTGAGCAACCGGCAGGTTCATCTCCTTGATCTGGGGCTCAATGCGTAGTGCGACTGAACTCTCTTCCTTCAGGCGCGGGTTCGGGTCAACCGCGGCCTCAAAGCAGTGTGCTATGCGCGGAGAGTCAGTCAGAAAAGCAACGTCGTAATTTCCGCTGGCCGGTAATTTCACCGTAGTTGAGTAAACGCCTGGAGTGGTTTCTCGCAAACTGCGATCGACGATTAAGACCGCAAGCGGCTCACGTCGATAATTTTGGAAGTTACCCATCGGCGCTGCCATTCCCTCGGTGTAGTAATAAAGGACCTTATCAGCAGGATTTGCCAGGATGACGGCGTTTCCTTCCGGCGCCAGCACGATTGAATCAGCCCGTATCGGGGAGGATGCTGTCGCGGGAGTCCCCTGGCCACCCGGAAAATCTGTTATGTCGACCTCAGTCCCGATGGTAGAGAGGCGAATCATGGCCACGCTCTCTGTTTGCAAGGATCTGATAAAAGCAAAGGTGTCGCTGAAAATGATCTGATCGGGAGCCTTTCCTACCTTCACTTCATGTAGCATGCGGTTCGAAGCCGCATCGAAAATATTTACCATGCTCTCATTGGTGTTGATCACGAAGCCGTATCGCCCGCCGGGCGCAATCCGAATCAGGCGTGAGCCTGGTTTTGCTTTCATGCGTGTAAGTACCTGGCCTTGTGCGTCTATGACTGCCACCGATCCATCGGTTTCACTGACTGCATAGATAGCCTTGCTGAGTTCAGACAACGCAAGCGAAACAGGACCTGGACCAACCTTAACGTCGGTGATCTTCTCCAGTTTGCGCACGTCAACGATCGAGACTGTTCCACTCTCGCGATTCGAGACAAAAGCGAAACGGTTGTCGCTGCTAATGACTGTGTCGTGACGGCCGGCTCCGGTGGAAATCTGCGCCGCCACCTTCAGCGTTCCAGTATCGAGTACCGTTACGCCGCTCGCTGCCGGCTGATTACCCTCGTGACCAATCCACACATATTTTTGATCGGGCTGCAGAGTGATGCTGGTCGGCTTCACGCCGGTATCGATGTAACCTGCAACCTTCCAGCCTCTGGTATCGATCACCGCGACTTGATTAATGGCCGGCAACGTTACGAAAAGCTTTTCGCCGTCCTTCGTCAAAACCCAGTCTTCGCCCGGGCTCTTCATCATTACCAGAGTCAAGAGCTTGCTTCCGCCAAAACCTAACAGCGGATCGATGACGGAGATGTCAGCACTCTTGTTAAGAGCAAGGATGTAATATGAATTCAAATCGACGTCAGGACGCGCGCGCATACTGCCCGTAAGATACGATTGGATTTTCTCGCGACACTGCGCACCTTCTGCGGCCTTCTCTCCTTCACGCAGGCTAAGCCATGCGGAGAGATTCAGTCCTTTCACAGGAGTGCCGGTCGTCGTATCGGTGACTTTGAACTCTATGTTGGTATCCTCACCGGCTCTTACCTTTGTCCCATCCTTTGCACTCGGATCGACGGTGAACTCGATGGCAATTCCCTGCTGGACAACCTTCTGACCTTGAGTCGGTGGAGTAGGCACTTTCGACAGTGAGTTCGCGGGTTCGAGCTTTGGGATGGGGGGTGGGGCGGGCTCCTGCGCTTTCACCGCAGCTGCAGCGAAAAACAGAACGAGAAAGCAGGCGAAGTAAACCATCGCCATGAATTGCTCATGCCTCTTTATTTCGAAACTTCGGATCGTATGTAAGTTCATCTTCGCCTCCACGAATTTCTCACTTGGGTGTAACTGCGCTCGCAGCGAATCCGCCAAAACTACTTCGCACGGTGATATTGTTCGGATTTGTGGGCCATGACAACTGCGCGCTGAAGCGTCCGTTACCGTTACTCTTCAGCGTACCAATCAAGGCGTCGGTCGCCGTGACGTAGACGCGAAGGTTTGCGGTTGGCTGAGTGCCGGTGGCGTCAACGCGTAACACTCGCCTCGAAAGCTGGTACTCAGAGCGTTGAATATTGATGGTGTCAACCGCCGGTGTTGGTGTCGGAGTTGCTGTTGGAGTTGGCGTTGGAGTTGGCGTTGCTGTTGGTGTTGGTGTTGGCGTTGGTCCGATATTCCCGATCTTCACGACAAAGGCATCATCGTGATTATTGATGCCACCTCCGTTGTTAACCTGTAACGGATTGGCGGTGGGGAAATTGGCCGACGACGTATCGCCGGTTACATAAGCCTCGCCACTTAGATTCGCGACGGCGATGCCTCGTCCCTCATCCGTTAGATTGCCACCAAGAAATGTCGAATAGACCAGCGCAGAACCCGTAGCATTCAGCTTTGTGACAAACGCATCGCTCAGCCCGCCGCCATAACTCGCCTGAATTGCGTTGCTGATCGGAAAATTGCTGGAGATGGTGTCGCCGGTGATGTAAGCGTTACGCGAATCGTCCAGCGCGATCGCCCATCCTCGATCAACGTCCTTACTCCCGCCAAGGTAGGTGGAATAGACCAGTCCGGAACCTGTGGGGTTCAGCTTGGTAACGAAAGCATCGAAGCTGCCTTTGGTCTGAAACGCTCCAGGTGTGACGGGGAAGCCCTCGTTCACTGAAGTGAACGGACTATCAAATGATTCCGTGATTCCCGCGACGTAAGCATTACCGCTGGCGTCGACAGCAATTCCTTGTCCTTGTTCATGGCCTGCGCCGCCTAGAAAAGTAGAGTAGATCAGCGACGAGCCGTCGGGCGTAAACTTCGTCACGAACGCGTCGAGTCCCGCTCGACTCGTATCAAACGCGCCGGCGGTGACGGGAAAATCGGGAGAAAAAGTGTAGCCCGTCACGTATGCGCTGCCAGCGCTGTCTACAGCGATTCCCTGGCCCCAGTCCTCGGTGCCGTTGATGATCTTTCCGCCTCCAAGATAGGTGGAATAGACCAGCGACGAACCGCTGCTGTTTATCTTTGTAACAAAGGCATCATTGTTTCCGCCGGCGTAATTCGGCTGGAAAGCATTGACAGTGGGAAACGTGCAGATCGCGGAGCGACAGACGGTCCATCCCGTGATGTATGCGTTTGCAGCACTGTCAAGAGCGATGCCTCGGCCAAAGTCATCAAGGTTACCGCCAAACCGCGCCGAGTATACGAGCGCTGAGCCAGCCGCATTCAATTTCGTCACAAAGGTGTCGAAACCCATCGGCGTGGTCTGGAACGCGCCACCAGTCGTGGGAAACTTGGTAGTTCCTGCTTCTCCTGTTATGTATGCGTTACCATCGGAGTCGACAGCTATGCCGTTGCCACTGGCGCCATTGAGGTATGTGGAATAGACCAGCGCTGAGCCCGACGGGTTGATCTTCGTCACAAACGCATCGCCCCCGCCGTAGTTGGTTTGAAATGCTCCGGGCGTGGTCGGAAAGTCAATTGCGGCAGTCGCGCCAGTAACGTAGGCGTTGCCAAGCGAGTCTATCGCGATGGCGTAACCCTGATCGAAGCCGCTGCCTCCGAGGTAGGTGGAATAAGTAAGTACAGGATCAATAATCAACGGTCTCGCCGGATCGTAGTCGCCGACCTGAAAGCCTATGCGGTCCACTCCGTTCGCAACATAACTGACAGACACTTCCACCCTGCCACCATTCGCTTCCTGATAGGCGACAGGTCTGCTCTGGCGAATGTTCCCCTGCTCAGTACGCAACACAAGATCTCCCATGCGATCGATCTCAAAATCTTTAATGCCGCGGAATGCCATCTGGATAACGTTGGGGTCTGCTCCAGGCGCGACCACGAAATCATTTTCGAGCCGGCGTTGGTTGCCGTAGTAGACCATATCGATCCCTGAATAAACTTGCGCGTAACGCACGCGTGTGAAACTGGGAATGTCTGTGTGCCATTCAGCCGGATCGGATCCGCCGAAATAGTTACTCGTGGCCGGCAACTGCTCGAGGCCTTCGATTCGAGGGTCGGGATTGGCGCCTTCAAATTTCATCCGCACAATCCGCCGCGGCGCCCTGACAACACTATCTTCCGCGCGGCTGCGCACCTCGCGATTCTCCTTTCCGTTTTGGTGAGCGGCCGGATTGTCCAAAGCCATGACCATCTCAGTTGCGGTTAGGAAGAGAACATATCCCTCGCTGCGCGTGAGAAACCTGACCCGCTCATTGGTCTGTCCCTGATTGAGTTCGAAGCTGAGCGGTATTGCGCCGCCGGGATCAGACCGCCTGACAGTGTTTGCCGGAGGCTTGGGAATGTTCCCAAACGCCGGGGTTGTCGATGTGATCGTGGGAATGCCAATTAGCGAAAGTGTTAGGATTGCACAAAGCAGAGCTTCAACGCAGAAATTGTATTTATTTAAGAGCGGTGACATGAACTATCCTCCTCAAGGAACTAGGAGTGCGATGTCGGCCTGAGCGAAGTTCTTCGGGAGCCCTGGGCGCGTAATTTGAAACGTCATTCAAGGAACGTATCTAGTTAGAGAGGAGTGCAGCCTGCTTGGGCAAGCTGCACTCCTTGAAGTCTCCTCTTTGCGAAGTTCGCAATGAGGATTCAAGCGTCACGGACTGACGCGGAAAATGCCCCAGATTCCGCCATCGAACTGGAAGGACTCTTGAGTCCGGTATAGATAGTCCCCGGGTACGCGGCGTGCCCCGCCGGCACCATTCACCGGAATCACTTCATAATGAGAAGAAGGTCCAACCCCATATTGGGCTCCCTTGAACTCTGACAGAGGATTGTTGCCAATCACCTTCGAGCCACTCGTGTAAGGTTCTTCCTGCCAGAAGTGTCCGTGCAGGTTGAACACGTTGTTGCGCATGTGCCCGTTGGCATTCAGGATACGGAACCTGACCTTTTGGCCGGCCTGAGCCGTGAATACCGGGGTCTGTGGATCGCCACCCACCATCGCGTTTGTCAGCACGTTGGTGAAGTCGAAATCGCGCGTTTGCTCGAATGGAGTTTCCGGCGGGTAATTCATGCGTTTCCACAAAGGCTCAGTGCGGTAATTGATCGCTTTCTGGGCCGAGTCTTCCGGATCCTCTGCGCCGTCCGGACCGGCAAGGTTTGGTACCGGGCTTCCATCCGCGAACCTCATGTTGATATCCGTCTGGTGTTGCACTACGAATTCACGGAACGTCGTGCCATCAGCCTTAGTTACTGTAGCCTGCGCACGCGTGTCGTTGTCTTCGATCCAGGTGGCTCCCTCAGGTTCGATGATTAGCGAACCGATTGCACCCTTATTGCTGTGCTTGATCGGGTCGGATGAGATCAAGTTGGTCGCGCCGAACTCAATCGGCGTCGCCACTCGTTGAGTGCCGTTGATGGCGATGTCGCCGGCATACCACCTGTACCTGACTATGCCACCTGGTCCAACTGTCTGGTTGGGATTGAAACCAACGTTCTTCCCGTCGCTGTTCGCTACGTTGTAAGCGACCAGTTGCGGGTGCAAACCAACCTGACTCGAAGGTCTGACCTGGTTGGCATTGAAGTGGTAGATCAGGTTCGGCATGGTGTTGAAGCCGGCCA
>Ga0207684_10007085_pt1 | contig 10135 bp, 9 predicted proteins | sample KBSK5501metaG_FD_184342 | JGI IMG/M metagenome (GOLD analysis project Ga0207684, IMG submission 184342) | Corn, switchgrass and miscanthus rhizosphere microbial communities from Kellogg Biological Station, Michigan, USA - KBS K5-50-1 metaG... | ecosystem: Host-associated > Plants > Roots >... | reverse complement strand
ATCGCCGGCGGTCGTGCCGGGGAAGCCGAGGTCGGACGCTCAACGGGCAGCGCGAGCTACCTCGAACGCCTCGGTATCCGCTCGAAGGCGACCAGCACCTCGCTGTGCCTGGGCCTCGACCCGGACCCCGCCGCGCTGCCCGCCGGGTTCAGTCAGGACCTCGCCGGGCTGGAGCGGTTCGCCGCCCTGCTCCTGGAGGCTGCCGCGCCCTTGGCCGCGGCGGTCAAGCCGAACCTCGCCTTCTTCGAGGCGTACGGCTCGGCCGGGATGGCGGCGCTCGAGCGTCTTCGGGCCAGCCTGCCGGCCGACCTGCCGGTCATCGCCGACGCGAAGCGCGGGGACATCGGATCGACCGCCGCTCGGCAGGCGGTTGCGCTCTTCGACCGGCTCGGCGCCGACGCGGTCACGGTGAGCCCGTATCTCGGGGCCGAGGCGATCGCCCCACTCCTCGAACGCCTGGATCGGTTCGCCTACGTGCTCTGCCGGACGTCCAACCCGGGTGCGGAGGAGCTCCAGGATCTCGCGGTTGCGGCGAATCCATCGACGGGCCGCCCCGCGGAGAAGCTCCATGAGCGGGTGGCGCGACTGGCCGCCGGTTGGGGGCCGGGCGGAACGGTCGGTCTCGTCGTCGGCGCCACCGGCCCCGAGGAGCTCGCGCGCATCCGCGCGCTCGCGCCGGGCGTGGCCTTCCTCGTGCCCGGGGTCGGCGCCCAGGGCGGCGCCGTCGAGCCGGTGCTCGAGCATGGGCCGGCCACCGCCGAACCAGCCAGCCAGCAGCCTGGCGCCGGGCTGCTCGTCAACGTGTCCAGGGCGATCGCCGGAGCCGCCGTGGAGGGTGGCGCGGGCGATCCATTCGAGCGTATCCGGGCAGCCGCCGCCGAGTGGGCGCGGCGGCTCCCTGTGCTACCCTAGCCGCCGCGGTCGACCTACCTGAGGAACTCCCGTCATGCCGACACCCGGACCCCTCGAACTCGTCATCATCCTCGTCATCGCCCTGCTGATCCTCGGCCCGGGCAAGCTGCCCGACGTCGGAGCGGCGCTGGGCAAGAGCATCCGCGAATTCCGAAAGGCGTCCTCGGACCTCGGTGACTCCATCAAGGTCGATACGTCGCCATTGCCGCCGCCGCAGGAAGCGCCCCCGGCGCCCGCGCCGGCCGTGGCCCCCACGACCGCTGAATCGCCCGGTGCGCCCGTGGCCCCGACGTCGTCGTCGGCCGGTTCACGCCCCAGCGAGCCGACGGCCGGCACGAACTAGGCGCCCGGTCCCTCGCCAGCGATGGCCGACGCCGACGCCCTGCGCGACGCCACGATCCCGGGCGTCCCGGTAACGCCCGAACCCGCTCCACCGCCCGCGACCGCGCCGCCCGACGGCTCGGTCATGTCCCTGGTCGATCACCTCGGCGAGCTGCGCGACCGACTCTTCCGGGTGATCCTGGCGGTCGTCGCCGGTAGCGCCGTCGGGTTCTACCTCTCCGAGCGCGTCCGCAACCTGCTGCTTGATCTCATCCCGGACGGCACCGCGCAGACCCTGGGACCCGGCGACGGGTTCGCGATCACGCTGCGCATCGCCCTCATCACCGGCGTGATCCTCGCCATGCCCGTGATCCTCTATCAGCTCTGGGCATTCATCGCTCCGGGCCTGACCCCGGCCGAGCGCAAGACCGTTCGCCCGTGGGTGCCGCTCGCGCTCTTCTTCTTCGCGCTCGGCGTCGGGATCGCGTACCTCGTCCTGCCCTTTGCGCTGGCGTTCCTCTTCAGCTTCAACGACGACCGACTGATCGAGAACGTCGCTGCCGGGCCCTTCTTCGATTTCGTCACGACCATGTTCCTGGCCTTCGGGCTGATCATGGAATTCCCGATCCTCCTCGTCGGCCTGTCGCGGGTCGGCATCCTGACCTCGGAGCGGCTGCGCCAGGCTCGCCGCTACGTGATCCTCGGCATCTCGATCTTCGCGGCCGTCGCGACGCCGGGTGGCGACCTGGTCAGTCCCTTCGTGCTGGGCGGCACGATGTATCTCTTGTATGAGCTCACGCTCGTGTTCATCAGGCGCACCGGGCGGTGAGCGAGGCCGCGGAGCACCCCGTCAGCGACGGTGCCGCGGAAGAAGCGGTCGTGATCCTGTCCGGGCTGTCGGGCGGTGGCAAGACGGCGGCGGCCAAGCTGTTCGAGGACCTGGGCTACACCGTCGTCGACAACCTGCCCGGCGAATTGCTGCCAGAGCTGGCGGAGCTGGTGTCGTCCGACCGAGGACGGTTCGCCCGCGTCGCCATCGTCGTTGACGTCCGTTCGGGTGATGCGTCGCTGGCGCTCGGGGCGATGCGCGGGGCGCTGGAAGGGCGGGGGATCGTGCCGCGGATCGTGTTCCTCGAGGCCCGCGACGACGTCCTGATCCGGCGGTTCAGCGAGACCCGCCACCGTCATCCGCTCAGCGACCACCGCGGCATCGCGAGCTCCATCGCGGAGGAGCGGCGGATCCTCGATCCCGTCCGCAGCGAAGCGGACGTCATCGTCGACACGTCCGACCTCTCGCTGCGCCAGCTGCGCGAACGGCTCTTCGCCCAGCTCGCCACGACGACGCGACCCGACCAGCTGGCCGTCCAGCTGATCAGCTTCGGCTACAAGTTCGGGATCCCGCTGGAGTCGGACCTCGTCTTCGACGTGCGCTTCATCGCCAATCCGTACTACATCCCCGACCTGCGCGCGCGCTCCGGCCTGACCGACGAGGTCCGCTCGTACGTCCTCGACCAGCCCGTCACCAAGCGGTTCCTGGACCTCCTGCGCGAGTTCCTCGACTTCACGATCCCGGCCTACATCGCCGAGGGCAAGACCCGGCTGACGATCGGCATCGGCTGCACCGGGGGCTACCACCGCAGCATCGTGCTCGCGGAGGAGCTGGCGAGCTGGCTGCGTGACCAGGACACGGGTCCCGTGGCGGTGTTCCACCGGGAGCTCGACCGCTCGTGAACCTGCTTCGCTGGCTCACCCCCGGCATCGGCATCAAGCGCTGGTTGCTCGTCGTCTTCCTGGGGCTGCTGCTATTGGCCGTCGGGTTCGCGCACTTCGTCCGCCAGGTCACCCGCGACTCCGCGCCGACCGGGCTCGCCGGCACGATCGTCGATCTCGTCACGCTGCAGTTCTTGCCGTTCGCGCTGCGCGGATTGGTCGTCGGGGCCGTCGGGGTCGGCCTGCTCGCGATCGGCGGCTATCGCGTGATCCGCGTCGTGACCGATCCGCTCAGGGCCGCTGATGCCGATCAGCCGCTCGTCGAGGTCATCTATCAGAAGCGGTTCCTGGCGCGTGGACCGCGGATCGTGGCGATCGGCGGCGGGACCGGCCTGTCGGCGCTCCTGCGCGGCCTGAAGGAGCACACCAGCAACCTGACGGCCGTGGTCACCGTGGCCGACGACGGCGGCTCGTCGGGGGTCCTGCGAACGGAGCTCGGGATCCCGCCGGTCGGCGACATCCGCAACTGCATCGCGGCCCTGGCCGACGCCGAGCCGCTGATGAACGAGCTGCTCCAATACCGCTTCCCGGAAGCCGACACCGATGCGCCGTCGGGGGAGGGACCCGGCCTGGCCGGTCACGCCGTCGGGAACCTGCTGCTCGCCGCGATGACTGCGATCGAGGGCGGCGATTTCGAGGAAGGCGTTCGCCGGATCAACCGGATCCTGGCGGTCCGGGGTCAGGTCGTGCCGGTGACGGCGACGCCATTGACGCTCCACGCGCGCTGCCGCGACGGCTCAGTGGTCGATGGCCAGTCGCTGATCATGGGGACGTCCGACATCGAACAGGTCTGGATCACGCCCGACGAGGTGGCCCCGTCCGAGGACGCCCTGGCGGCCATCGCGGACGCGGAGCTGATCGTGATCGGACCGGGGAGCCTGTACACGAGCCTGCTGCCGAGCCTGCTGCTGCCGGCCATCCGTGAGGCGCTGCTCGCGGCCAGCGCGCCGCGCCTGTACGTCTGCAACGTCGCGACCCAGGACGGCGAGACGGCCGGCTTCGATCTCGCAGCACACGTCGAGGCGCTCGTGGCCCACACGGCGCCGGGGCTGCTGGACCTGGTCTTGGCCAACAACCGGTTCGACGCTCGCGTGCCGCCCGACTGGACGACCGAGACCGTCCGACTCCATTGGCCCCCGACCTCGGTCCGGCCCACACCACGCCTGATCCTCGACGACGTCGTCGACCCCGACAACGCGCGGCGCCACGACCCGGCCCGGCTGGCGACCGCCGTCATGCACGCGCTCGAGGCGGAGACCGCGACCCGCCGCCGGACCGTGGGTCGGACGGCGTGAGGTGACCCGGTCCGAACGGGATCTCGTGACGGCCCTGCGCAACGAGCTGGCCGCCGTCGATCCGGCCCGCGCGTGCGACCGACTGGCGGAAGCCGCCGGCCTCGGCGACGAGGTAGGGGCCCGTGAACCGGCGGTCGCGCGCCTCGCCGTCCGCCTCCGTCGCGCCCGTGAGGGCACGCCCGGCGCCGGCGCGCCGTTCGACTGGGGGACGGCGGCGGAGCACTGCCGCACCGCCTGGCTCCGCGGCCGCTTCCTGGCACGGGGATCCCTGAGCCTGGCCGGCGGGCGTACCCACCTGGAGTTCGTCGTGGCTCCCGACGACGCGCCGATCCTCGCGGCTCGAATGCGGGAGGTCGGCCTGCCGGCGTCCTGGCGGGTGCGGCGGGCCCGTGGCGTCGTGACCTGGAAGAGCAGCGAGGCGGTCGGGACGTTCCTCCGTCGGATCGGGGCTGCCGGCGCACTCCTGGAGCTCGAGGCACGCCAGGTGTCGAGGGCCCTGCGCGGCGAGCTCAACCGCGTCCTCAACGCGGAATCGGCCAACCTGCAACGGGCGGTGGCCGCTGCCGGCCGCCAGCTCGATGCGATCGCGGTGCTCGACGCGGATGGGCGGCTGCCCCGGCAGCCGTACGTCGTGCGCCTGATCGCCGACGCCCGCCGCGAGACCCCGGAGGCGACCCTGACCGAGCTCGCGGAGCGGCTCGAGCTGCACCGCTCGGCCGTGCAGCGGGCTCTCGAGCGGATCGAGCGCCTGGCCGAGGCCGAGCCTGCGTCCCCCTCGCTCCCGCGGGAGTCGCAGGGTGATCCCCCGACGAGTGTGATCCGCGCCCATGCGTGAGGTCGTGGTCGCCGCCAACTGGAAGATGCACACCACGCCCGCCGACGCGGGCGACCTCGCCCGGACGATCGCATCGCGCACCCGAGAACCCGGCGTCACCCGGGTGATCTGCCCGCCCTTCGTCTGCCTCGGGGCCGTCGGCGCGGCCCTCGCGGACGCCGACCCCGACGTCGCGGTCGGGGCGCAGAACGTCCACCACGAGCTGGCCGGCGCGTACACAGGCGAGATCGCGGCCCCGATGCTCGCCGGCCTCGCGACATGGGTGATCGTCGGCCACTCCGAGCGGCGGCGTGACGCCGGGGAGACGGACGAGGTGATCGGTCGAAAGCTGGGACGCGCCGTCGACGCCGCCCTGCGACCCATCCTGTGCGTCGGGGAACAGCTCGCGGAACGGGAGGCGGGCCGCGAGGCCGATGTCGTGGCGCGGCAGCTGGCCGGCGCACTCGCCGGACACGACCCGCTCCTGCTCGTGGAGCGCGGCATGGTCATCGCCTACGAGCCGGTGTGGGCGATCGGCACGGGCCGCAACGCCACGGGCGCGGACGCGGCCGCCATGACCGACACCATCCGGGCGTGCCTGCGGGACCTGGGCTGGGGGGACGCCGCCGAAGCGCTACCGATCCTCTACGGGGGCAGCGTGACCTCGAGCAACATCGACACGTTCCTCGCCGAGCCGTCGATCGACGGGGCGCTCGTCGGCGGAGCATCGCTCAAGCCCGACGAGATGGCCGGGATCGTGGCCCGTGCCGGCATCACCGCGCGGGCCCGCGGCCTTGCCGGCTGACGAGCGCGTGACCGACACCGCGCCGCGCGACGGGACGGAGACGGAGCCCCCGCCGCGTCTACGGCCGCGGCCCATCGTCCTCGTGGTCCTCGACGGGTTCGGGATCGGCGACGGCGGGCACGGCGATGCGGTCGCCGCAGCCCCGATGCCGACCTGGCGTGGGCTGCTCGCCCGCTGGCCGCACAGCCGGCTCGGCGCATCCGAAGGATCCGTCGGGCTGCCGCCGGGCCAGATGGGCAACTCCGAGGTCGGCCACCTCAACCTCGGGGCCGGTCGGCCCGTGCTCCAGGACCTGCCGCGCATCGACGCGGCGATCGACGACGGCACGTTCTTCACGCGGCCCGCGCTCCTCGCGGCCTGCGAGCGGGCCCGGTCCGGGCGGGGCGTGCTGAACGTCGTCAGCCTCATCGGCCCGGGTGGCGTACACGCCAACGACCGCCACCTCGTGGCGCTCACCGAACTGGCACTCCGTGAAGGCGTCGCCAACGTACACATCCACGCCCTGCTCGACGGTCGAGACACCCCGCCATCGTCCGGCCTGGGCTACGTGCAGGACCTCGAAGCGAGGCTCGTCGGTGCCCACCCGCGCGCCAGCATCGCGACGGTCGGTGGCCGCTACTACGCCATGGATCGCGACCGCCGCTGGGAACGGGTCGAGACCGGATACGACGCGATCGTCCACGCGGAAGCGGCCCACCATGCTGCCTCCGCGGCGGCGGGCATCGAGGCCGCCTACGCCCGCGGCGAGACCGACGAGTTCGTCAGCCCGACGGTCGTGGACGACGTGGCCACCCCGCTGCAGGCCGGCGACCCGGTCGTCATCGCGAACTTCCGCGCGGACCGCGCGCGCCAGCTGACCCACGCCCTGGGCGACGGCCCGGCGTTCGAAGGTTTCGACCGGACGTCTCCGACCGGCCGGCCCGCACCGGCCGAACTCTTCGTCGTGACCATGACCGAATACGAGGAGGGCCTCCCGGTCCAGGTCGCCTTCCCGCCCGAGACGGCGCGCTCGCTCTCGCAGGCGATGAGCGAGGCCGGCTGGCGCCAGTTCCACGTTGCGGAGACCGAGAAGTACGCCCACGTCACCTACTTCTTCAACGGCGGCATCGAAGCGCCCTGGCCAGGCGAGGAACGCCGGCTGATCCCGAGCCAGAAGGTCGCGACCTACGACCTGGCTCCCGCGATGTCGGCGGTCGGGGTGACCGACGCGCTGGTCGAAGCGATCGAGTCGGGCGCGTACGACTTCATCGTCGCGAACTACGCCAACCCGGACATGGTCGGCCACACCGGCGTCTGGGACGCCACGCTCGAGGCGCTCAGCGTGATCGATGCGTCGCTCGCCCGTGTGGCAGACGCCGTCGAGCGCGTCGAGGCCGCGGACCGCGACGGACCCGGCGCCATCCTGGCCATCACCGCGGACCACGGGAACGCCGACGACCTGCGCGACCGCGAAGGCCGCCCGGTCACCGCGCACTCGCTCAACCCGGTGCCGTTCGTGCTGATCGGCCGGTCGGTGGCGGGTCGCAGCGTCCACGACGGCATCCTCGCCGACGTTGCCCCGACCCTCCTCGAGGTCGCCGGCCTGCCGGCCTGGCCGGCCATCACGGGCCGCTCTCTCCTCGCGCCCGATGGGGGAGGAGCGACGCCTGTGATAGCATCGGCCGCCGAACGAACGGAGGTCCCTCGCACGTGAATCCCATCCTGGCCCTCGGCCAGATCATCGTCAGCATCGCGCTGATCGCGGCGATCCTGCTCCAGGCCCGCGGCACCGGCCTGTCCGGCACCTTCGGTGGCGATTCCGCCGTGTATCGCAGCCGTCGCGGCGTCGAACGTCGCCTGTGGCAGTTCACGATCGTCCTGCTGGCCCTGTTCGTCATCTTCTCGCTGGCGTCCTTCATCCTTTCGCCCAGCACGACCGCCTGACGGCCGGCGCTCGCGGTGCGTCCGCAGCGCTCCCAGCACGGAGCCACATGACCCGAACCGACACGTTCGTGGTCGGAACCCTCGTCCTGTTGCTCGCCATCGTCGCGGGCCTCATCGGCGTCCCGGCCCTGCAACGCGCCTCGTCGACCTCCCCGCTCCAGCCCCAGCCCGGCGCCAGCGCGCCTGCGGATGGGCGGCCGTACGTGGAGGGGATGCTCGGTGCGCCGGCGTCGGTCAGCCCGCTCACGGCACGGACCCAGGTCGATCGGGACCTGGTCGCGTTGCTGTTCTCGGGCCTCGTGCGGAACGGGCCGGGCGGCACGATCCTGCCGGACCTCGCCGAGCGCTGGTCGGTCGACCAGAGCGGCAAGACCTGGACGGTCGACCTTCGCGCGGATGCCCGCTGGCACGATGGCGAGCCCGTGACCGCCGATGACGTCCTGTACACGATCCGCACCCTGCAGGACCCGGCCTACACCGGTCCGTCGTCGACGTCGTGGAATGAGGTCGCCGTCACGGCGTCGGGCCCGCATCGGGTGGTCTTCACGCTGCAGACACCACTCGGCGGGTTCCTGCAGGCGCTGACGCAGCCCCTGGCGCCCGCCCATCTCCTGGCCGACATCCCGGTCGACCTGCTCGCCGACGATCCATTCGGACGGCAGCCGATCGGGTCGGGCCCGTTCGCGCTCGTCGACCTGACCGACACCTCGGCGAGCCTGATCCCGGCGGTCGAGCTCGTCGTCGGTGAGAACGGCTCCGCCTCGCCGTCGCCTTCGGCCGGACTCGATTCGCTGACCACGCCGACGCCGACGCAGCGACCATCGCGGCCCGTGCCCTACCTGCCCGGCATGGAGTTCCGGTTCTACAACGACCCCGAGAAGCTGGCGGCCGATTTCCGGGCAGGATCACTCGACGCCGCCTCGGGCATCTCGCGGCAGATGGCCGCGGAGCTGGGCGCGACATCGGGGACGCGCCTGCTGCGGTATCCGGGGGCCACGCTCACCGCGGTCCTCCTGAACCTGCGACCCGACCATCCGGAATTCGCAAACCCGGCCATTCGGACGGCACTCCTCCAGGGCATCGATCGTCGCCGGCTCATCAGCGAGGCCTACGCGATGTCCGCCACGAGCGCCGCCGGCCCGATCCCGCCGTCCTCGCCCCTCTTCGACCCCGCCGTACAGCCCGTCGTTGGCTACGACCGGAAGGGTGCAAGCAAGGCGATGACCAAGGCCGGCTGGGCGCACAAGGACGACGGCTGGCACCTGCCCAATGCGAAGGCGCCGCTGACCCTCGAGGTGCTGAGCCCCACGCAGGACACCAATCCGAGCCTGTTCCGCGCGGCGCAGGCGGTCGTCCGCGACTGGAAGTCCCTCGGCTTCGCCGTGACGCACGTCGCGCTACCACCGGGCGAGTTCGTGACCGACCGACTGACGACCGGCACGTTCCAGGTCGCGATCGCGGACGTGAACGTCGGCCTCGACCCCGACCTGTACCCCTTGCTGGCATCCAGCCAGACCCTGACCGGTGGCTCGAACGTCATGGGGGTCCAGGATCCGGCCCTCGATGCGCTGCTCGTGAAGGCGCGCGCGCCCGGCCGGGACGCCGACCGGATCGCCGCCTACAGCGCCCTCGAGAAGCAGCTGGCGGCGGGCCGGTACCTGCTCCCGCTCGCCTTCGCCGACGAGGTCGTCGTGGCCCACGACACGCTCGAAGGGCCCATCCTGCGCCAGGTTTCGGACCCCTCGGATCGATTTTGGGATGTGCTAACATGGCGCCTCGCCGTCGACCGGTAGCGGTCAATTGCGGGTCCGTGCCGAGGTGGCGGAATGGCAGACGCGCTGGTTTCAGGTACCAGTGGCCGCAAGGTCGTGTGGGTTCGAGTCCCTCCCTCGGTACCATTCCCTCGGACCTAGTCAACGGTGACACCTGCCCAGGTGGCGGAATTGGTATACGCGTACGTTTGAGGGGCGTATGAGGAAACTCATCCGGGTTCAAGTCCCGGCCTGGGCACCATTTCGCCTCCCCTGACGACCGCCGATCGGCGGTCGTTTCCCATGTCCGGGCGGTATGCTGCCGGCCGATGGGCGGTTAGCTCAGTTGGTTAGAGCGCCTCGCTTACACCGAGGATGTCGGGGGTTCGAGTCCCTCACCGCCCACCAGCTCCCGGGCGTCGGAGCGCGCACTGGTAGACTGCCGTGGACGGGTCGCCGTACCGAGCGCACCCGACCGGAGGAGGGGCATGGACCCACTCGTACTGATCGTCATCGCGATCATCGTCGTCCTGGTCGTCCTGGC
>Ga0207684_10007083_pt1 | contig 10138 bp, 11 predicted proteins | sample KBSK5501metaG_FD_184342 | JGI IMG/M metagenome (GOLD analysis project Ga0207684, IMG submission 184342) | Corn, switchgrass and miscanthus rhizosphere microbial communities from Kellogg Biological Station, Michigan, USA - KBS K5-50-1 metaG... | ecosystem: Host-associated > Plants > Roots >... | reverse complement strand
GGTGAAGCACACCGGAAGTGATCTGGCAGAGAAAGCCAAACAGCTCACTGCTGGTGGAAAGCAGGATGGGCGCTGATCACCTCGTCGCGGTAGCAGATCCCCTCACCGTTCTCACTCCCCCGACAAGAGCTCGGGGGAGTCGTGTGCGCGTCCTCTCCAGAGCTTGATTCAGACATCACACAAAGTGCGCATGAGCCCAAAAAGAAACCCAGAATATCTGCTCGTTATTGGGCATGAGTTCTGGGTGGTTTTGTGTTGGGCATAACCAAGATAAGCACGACTATACAGGATGACCGAGAACCGCCCCCCGCACACATGGGCTGACTGTGGAACGCAGAGGTTGTACAAAAGCGGACTGCCTACACTCATACCACGTGGGGAGGACGCCGAGGCAACATGGAGTGTCGCCGAGGCGGGGGGAGGTGAATGCTGTCAAATCCTTTTTAAATGAATGAACTGTTTACCACTCTACTGGTACTATCCACAAAAGACTGCCCCTGGACGCCTACCCCATTTTTTCCACAGCGAATTTTAGAAATTTTATGCAGGTTTGTAAAGCGGCCTGGAAAGCGATTGGCCCCATATTTGTCTGTTCTATAATACCCGTTCACTTGATCACTGTATCAATGTGCAACTCCGGCCAGACCTGCAAGCACGCTCGTCCCACTCCCGCAGTTCGCTTAACCTTCTCTCGGAGCGCTCGGCGGATGCTGCCCTGATAGGCGTTCCAGCAGTCTGTCAAGACGAGGAGGGGGCGCAAGGAAGCCGCGCATCGTCGAACCTGGGACTGGCATTTGGTCAGCCAGGCCGCGATCACGCGAGTGGTGGACCACCCCAGCCAGCCACAGGCGGGTCGAAACCATCATGGCCAACCCCATCCGGGCGATCATCTTGCATCCTTTCACCCGAATTTCATCGGCTTGAACGTGCATCAGGTCCAGTTGCCCTTGTTTAATGATCTCCTGATACACCTTGTGACAAGGCACCCCCGCTCGATCGCGCCAATCCGCCACCGTCCGTTCATCCAAGTCAAAGGTATGGACAATGGCTTGGATCGGGCATCCCTAGGTCAAGAGGGTCACCACAATCACGATGAGATCCATCGGTTTGCGCAAGCCCTCGAACAGTGTTCCTCGTCGGGCGCTGAACGTCTTTTTGCACACTTTGCAGCGAGAGCGTTGCCTGTTCCGATCATGGATGACGATGGTGCCCTTTCCGATTTGGCCTAGTGCAGAACACATCGCATTTGGGCAAAATGCTTTCGACGGGTCCATTGGCTTTGGTGGACTGTTTTGTATAAGCACATCAGGCCCGTGACCCGTGATTTTTTCAATTCCTCCACCACCTCACCGGTTAGTCGGGTCCTACCAATGAAAAGCATGGGGTTATGAACTGGTGATTTTAGGATAAGGTGCATAACATTTGTCAATAACAAAACGCCTTTGACGAGTAAAGTTTGTCAGAGGTGTTTTTGAAACTCCAAACGCAGATGTTTACATGCCTGAAAAGGTTGCTAGGCATTCACCTAAACATCAGCTCAGGAATCGAGCCACCGCAATAGCCACTGCTCGAAGGAAATCTCCTGGCCGCTGAGCGTGTACACGAAGTCTCGCGATGAGGAACCTAGAATGAACATATGGCCCTCGTGGTCGAGGCACACCTCCTGCACACATCCCAGGTCACAAATGGGGAGAAGTTGCCGGGGCCAGACATCAGAGGGAAGGTCTAATGTATGTTGCCTGGACTGCTGCTTCCACTCGTTAGCATAGCGGTTCAGGTCAACCAGCTCGTTTTCACACCGATGGAATTTCACGACAGTCTCGTCGTTTCCATTGGCAAATGTTCCCTCTCCATAGCCATCTATTGCTCCACGAATGCCAGCGCCAGGACCAAAGCCACCGTTGGCAAGTTGTGTGTACAGTGCGCGTAAGAGCGGCGGCAAGGGGAAGCCGAGGATGCGCTCTGTCTCCCTTAGCTGTTGCGGAGTTGCAGGGGGAAAGGCAAAGCCATCTCGAAAGGAGAGATTGACCGCCAAGGCGACTCGCCCCCTCTTGAAATCGTTCGGGCCGTACCAGCCCTCGCGCTGGCATTTGTCCCTGATCAAACTGAGTATATCTTCATACATAAAAGTACCTTTCTCGTTCAGGCCTTTCGCACCTGTACGAAGTATACCGTATCCGAGACAGCAACTCAAGGGCCGAGTAAAACGTATGTTCAAAGTGCTGCACTCATTGCAGGACGGGCCTCATTGCCATAGACAACCGGGAGAGGAACGAGGATAATGATAGAATTCACTTGCGAAACAAGCTTTTACCTCTCATAGTTCATGAGAGGCGAGCTGCCCAGATGCGACACCCTCATTAATAAATTTCATAAGCACGTGCTGCTCGCTACTATGCTCTTGATGATACTGCACATTTGCCACGTAGATGAGCTTTACACGTGCTCGTGAATGCGCAACATTGATCAGCCGCGTCGCTGGAGCAGCGATCCCTCCATATCCCCAGACATCGGACGTAAAACGCGGAATGATAGGAGCTTCTTCCTTGTCGGCTGGCGGCGCCTCGACGAGGTCGAGAATGACTGCCATGAACTCGCGTCCCTGGAAAGCATGGATCGTCCCCACCCTCACATACTGGTCCCATCCCCGCTCGGACACGGCGGTGCGAATTTTGCGTGCCTGGGGCGCATACGGTGTGATAATGCCAATGCATGGATGGTTGGCACGCATTGCCTGCGGCATTGAATCCAAGAAGCGCTGGACCGCTCGCAGATCACAACGAATATGATACTCGTTGTATTTTGAGCGTTTATTGGCTGGGCGCTCGAACTGGCAGGTCGGTTCATCGCTGGTATCAACCACGGCCCACGCTTTCTCTGGGAGCAGCCCCAATGCTGGACGGATATATCCAGGTCGTTCTCGGTTCTTCAGCCGCCCCTGATAGATGTAGGTTGAGACCGGGAGCGAAATATCTGGATCCATGCGGGACTGTTGGGACAGGAAGACCGTCTGTTTTTCTCCTTGCTCGGCCTGCTCCAGGGTGATTTTGAGATGGGAGAACAAATCTGTTCCCAGCCACTCTCTGGCCTTCGGGTATTTTCTCTCTTCGTTGAGTCCAGTAATCGGAGCCAACTGCAAAGGATCGCCAATGATATTGACGTGCTGTGTCGCGCGGGCTGCTGCGATAAGGATCACAGGTAATGCTGCCATCGAGGCCTCATCGATAATGACGCAGTCAAAGTAACGTCCGCTGAGATATGGGCTCGTGTATACACCAGTAAGCGTTGCTGCTATCAGATCCGCATTGGCGGCCACTTGCTCCTTCACCAGGCGGCTCTCCCGCTCAATCTCCTCCAGGCGTTCCCTGATCTCGTTCCGGTGATCACGAATCTGCTGGATCCTCCGCTCGATAGTGCTGATCTCCAACTCGCCACGAGAGAGTTCGGCAGCGATACGGTCACGTTCCTGTTCCTGCTGAGCGCGCAGGTTTCGATAGTAGGAATTGGGATGCTCTACCAGGATCTTCCGTAACTCTGCTTCTCGCTGATTAGCTCTCTCGATGATCACCTGTGGTTCGATTTTCTTGAACTGGATCTCGTCTAGCTCCTTTTTCAGTCCCTGGAGTGTCTGGCTGATGCCTCCGATAACTTCGCGCAGCCGTCGCGCATAGGTCCTCTCTTCCTCAAGGTTATATTTCCCTTGTGCCCCAAAGCCTGGTACTTGTGAACGGCTCGTGACTTCTTCAGGACTCAATGTTCTTTGGCGGATGTAGAAGAAGCGCTGTAGCCGATTCATCCCCTCCACGTTCGCGACTTCCTGCTGTATGTCGGCTAACTCGCGACTCACTTCTTGCTGATCCCCTTTTATTTCCTTATATCGCGCTATCTGCTGTGCTTCCGAGACCTCAAGGGGAGCCAGTGCGTGTTGCGCATTGGCACGCTCCTCTTGCTTGGCTTTGATCTCTCGCTCGATGTTGGAACGGATCTCCTCAATGCGTGCGTTGACCTCGCCTAGCGTCGCCTCAGCGTCTTCCAGGCGACGCACGATGGGGCGGCGCTGCGACTTCCACGCTTTCTTCTTATGCGCCAGCACTTGCTCCAATCCTGCCCGCTCCTCAGAAAGCTGGCCGTCTTCCTGCTTCAACGCATCTCGGGCTATGGCTAACTCACCCAGTTCTTGATCGACAATCGCGCCATGCAAGACATCGCGGTACGCATCCGCATCCAGATCCCTCGCATTACCAATCCGCACAATGCGATGTTTACTCAACCAATCAGCATGCCTGGTATCACGGCAAAGCTCCTGTAGACTCACCACGGCGTTGTCCACCGCTACATTCGTATGCGCGAGCAGCAAAACCTTCATGCCCTGGCGTAGATAGTACCAGGCCAGCGCGGCAAGTGTTTTCGTTTTCCCGGCTCCCGGCGGACCGATCAGGCGAAGCATATCGCAGTAGAGTCCACGACGAAGTGCCTTGCGCTAATCGTCATCGGGGATAAATGAGCCAATCTTTTTGAGCAGCTTACCAGCGCCATGCTCACCGTCGATACATGCTACGACTCCAAACGTCTTCGCTCCCATCTGAGAAGGCGTTTCCTGCAGTGCTGTCACTGCATTGAGGAGCTTTTGCAGGAGCCAGCTCGTATCCTCGTAGAGCGTAATAACCTGCAGCGCCTGTTCGGGTAACGGTGTCTCCGTCGCCAGGTTGATGACCGTTCCATCTGTGTCGATCACCGTCCCGTCGATCACCCGCTTGGGATCACGAGAATCGATCTGTATCTTGACGGGGGTATCGTCCTTTGGTTCCCATAATTTCTCCAGGCGGAAACTATAGTGATAGTTCTCCCCGCGCCTCGAACGCAACTCACCATTCCTGGCCTTATAGCGCGTCCGGGGCGCGTTCGCATCTTCTATCGCTTCGCGTATTGCCTCTTCCATGCGTTTCCTGATTTTTTCTAAATAATGCGACGAAACTTAAGCGGCTAACCCAGCGACCTGTCGGATGACATCAGGACTGGCAGCCATATCACGAAAGAAGGCTTGGACGGCCTCCATGAGTCGATCTATGGTATGGAACAGGTGATTATGAGTGACCCGACGACGCAGATGCTTCCAGAAGCGCTCCACAGGATTCAACTTGGGCGAGTAGGTCGGCAAGCAGACCAACTCGATCTCATCGGCATGTTCAGCGAGCCACGCTTGCACGGGTTTGGCGAAGTGAATACGATACTTGTCCACGACTACATACTTCTTGCGCGGGGGCGCTTCATCTGGTGCTTGAGGCCTGGAAACCACCTGCGTGAGTACCGCACGAAACAACGCGTTGTCCTTGTGCTCGCTCACGGCCCAGCAGAGCTTGCCACTGACCCGGTGGATCAAATCGGCCCCATACTGCTTTTGGTTTTTGCGCGGCGTCTCGATTTTGCGCTGGTGACCGCGTTTGCTCCAACAGCGCATCACCCCTGGCAACAAGGCCAGATCCACTTCGTCTTCGCAGTACAGCTCGATTTCGCCCGCTTCTGCGCGTCGCTGCAGTTCCTCAATGGTCGTCCGCTTCTGCTCATACTCAGGATCGGGACTGCTCACGGTGAGGACGGGGCGTTGAACCGTGTAGTTCTGCTGATGCAAGGCCCGTCTCACGCAGCTTTCGCTTACTTGCAGTCCCAACTGCTCTTGCAGGACAGCAGCCAGCAACCCAGCCGTCCAACTTGAAAACGCAGAGCCCAAATCGCGTGGATCAGCTTCGACCAGTTCCAGCAACTTCTTCAAAAACTCCGTCGTGAGCTTGGGAGGCCGTCCGCCTTTGGGCTGGGGGATGATCCCTTGCAGTCCTGCTCAATTGAATGCTTGGATGGTGTTGGCCACCATATCTTCACTATAGAACACCAGAGCGGCAATCTGTGGCACGCTGTAGTGGTGGAGAGACAACAAGATGATGTGACAGTGGGTTTTCAACATCGCATCCGTCGTCTGATGATAGATCCGTTGCACCCACTGCTGTTCTTCTTCCGTCAGGAGGCGCACATACACTTCGCTTGGTCGGCTCATCTTCGATCCTCTTTGCATGGTGATTTTGCCCTCTATTCTACGACATTTCCCGCTTTTGTTTCGACGCTTTATTTAGAGCGAAATAGGCATGGCCGTTTCAAAATGAAGTGCAATTTAAGCAACAGAATAGTTGAGCTTTCAAGTTCTCTAACTCCACGAAAACAGATTAAGACCAACCGAACACTATACCGATTAAGTGTTGAGGAGAGAGGACGTGAGAAGGGCCAAGAGAACATGCCTGGATACCGTTTCTCGATGGTTCGGAAGTGCTTCATGGGAGATTCCTCGAAACAGGGAGAGGAACGCATTCTCTTGGAATAAATTACCCCTCGTGCTGTGTTTCGTCAATCGTATGGTTTTTTCCCACATATTTAGCATGAGATAGGCAAAGACCTCTATGACCAAAAAGACGAAGATCATTGTTACCATAGCCCTGATGCTTGGCATGGCGCTGGCTGCCCTCGACACCACCATCGTAGGGACTGCCTTACCGAGTATCGTCGGGAAGTTGGGAGGGATCACCCTCTACTCATGGGTATTTTCAGCCTATTTACTCACATCCACCAGTACTGTCGCGATTTATGGCAAGCTTGCCGACCTTTTTGGCCGCAAGCCGCTCTTTCTTTTTGGTACTGCATTATTTCTCATAGGATCTATTGCCTCTGGAGCAGCTCAATCGATGGAACAACTGATTATTTTCCGTGCCATCCAGGGGTTAGGCGCAGGAGCGGTTCTGCCTATCGTCCTGACCATCATCGGTGATATTTTCGCGCTGGAAGAACGCGCGAAGGTGCAGGGACTGTTCAGCGGCGTTTGGGGTCTGTCCAGCGTCATTGGCCCTGCTCTTGGCGGGGTAATCGTTGACCATTTCTCATGGCGGTGGGTCTTTTATATCAATATCCCCTTTGGCCTGCTCTCCGCTTTCCTGCTCATCATCTCCCTCAAAGAGAACGTCGAGCGCAAGAAACACTCGATAGACTATTTAGGCTCCCTGACGCTTACTGTTGGCATCGTTGCGCTGCTGTTCGCCCTGCTCCAGGGAGGTGTCACCTGGGCCTGGACTTCGTTCCCGAGCCTGGGTTTATTCGCCCTTGCCGTTGTCCTGATCGTCCTCTTCCTCTTACAGGAAGCGCGTGCCTCTGAGCCAATCCTGCCCTTAACGCTCTTCACCAACCGGATTATCACCATTTCCAGCATTGGAGGCGTCATCCTGGGAGTGGTCATGTTTGGGATCACCTCGTATGTTCCTCTCTTCGTACAGGGTGTCAGAGGTGGAACCGCCACCAGCGCCGGAGTCACACTCGGGCCGTTGTTACTTGCGTGGCCGATTGCCTCGACTCTCAGCGGGAAAATCATTCTGCGCTATGGCTATCGCCTGACGGCGGGCGTTGGTGCATTGCTTGTCACCATAGGCGTTGGATTGGTGACGCTTTTACAGGTGAGTTCAACGCTGCCATATATTGTGGTCGCGATGCTCGTGATTGGAACTGGCTTGGGCTTGATAAGTACCGCTTTCATCATCTCCGTGCAAAATGCTGTCCCCTGGAATGTACGTGGAGTGGCAACCGCCTCAACTCAGTTCTTCCGCACCATGGGTGGTACCGTTGGCGTTGCCCTGATGGGAACCATCCTCAATCTCCAGATGGCCGCACGCTTCGCGCCTATCCTCGCACGCTATCCGGCGGTAGTGGCCCATTTGCCTAAAAATATCGCCCCCTCCAACGTGCTGCTTACTCCCGATGTACGCCAATCGTTACCTGTAGACTTCCTCAATCAGCTACAAATGGCCTTAGCCCAAAGTCTCTTCTGGGTTTATGCGCTCATGTTTGCCCTTGCCGTTATCGGGTTAGCAACCATGTTCCTCTTCCCTGGTGGTCGCCCTGAACAGTATTCGTATAAAGCTGAAGCAGAGGATGATACCCAAACAGAGACGATAAAACCTGAACCGCACATCACGACAATTGGATAATACTTTACTCCGGCGTTGGGCAGTACCATGTGGTTGCGCTCGTTGAGGCATCCGATGACCAAATTCGGCGCATAACAGCACTATCAGTTCGTATGCTGCTTTTGTGAGGACGTTAGCCATTGACGCTATGAGACCAAACGCTAAGAGGAGCGCACTGACACTTGACGCAAGTTCTAAGGCGTACAGTATGCCGGTGTCTAGCTTTTCAACGCTGGTAAACTGTTTCGTGCTACTGCTCCTTTAAGAATTGCTCGCAATGCGTCAACCATTTGTGGGATTATGCGTAGTAATTCTGAGGTTGTTCTGTCCACCTGTAAAGCCTGCGGTGTTCACTGCTTTCACTGCTGTTGTACAGCAAAGCTCATTGATCGCATAAGCTGATATATTCCCTTGTGCTCCTATACTTATTGCATGTGCTGAAACGGTTGTTTGTCCGAAGATTGGCGGGTTGGCTGCTGGTATTATTGCGAGCTGGTCGGTTATGATCTGTTCTCCATTACTGGCTGTTAAGATTGTTCCTGCTGCGATAGTTTGACTGGTAAATAGCCCATTGTAAAAGGTGATGGTTCCGTGTGCGGGTGTCGCGGTCTGGTGTCCTGTTCCTGTTGTTGTAACCGTTTGTGACTGACTCAGCGTTAATGGTGCTAAGAGTCGAGCAGGGAGTTGTACAGTTTGGGTAGTCGTGATGGGTAGAGAAAAACACGGAAACAGTCAAAAAATCTATAGGACAAATGTTGTTCTAATACTCAAATGTGAAATATAATGTATACAAGCTGAACTTGAGGAAACTGAGGCTTTTTGATAGGAGGACAGCCATGGCAAACCAAGGCGGTGAAAAAGAAACGATCACAATTTCTTGCCCTTTTTATTCTGAAGAGCACACGTACACCCTCAAAGTCACCCGTTCTCAAACCTTAGGTTTGATTAGTGCAGAGTACTCTGGGGAAAACCAACGTCCGAAACGGGTAGTTCGTTTGTTCACTTGCCCAACGAAGAATGAGACTTTTCAAGTAACTCTCACGCTCTGGGAATTTCCAAGTGAACCGATAAATTCGGTTGAGGTTGAGAAGTAGCTACAGAGAAAAAAACAAGGGTTCTCTCGGAATGGACAAAGACCACGCAACCAAAGCTCAACGACAAGCCCGCAAAGTAGAGGTTTCACAGGTAGGAGCCGTCTCTCCTCATAATAAAGCCATCTATGAAGCTGGCAAGACTATGCTTATCGATTCCATCAAAACAGGGCGTGACTTTTGCCAGCTTATGATAACCACGAGTACGGGTGCGATCCCGGTGTACCTCGCTATTATCACGTTTCTTCTTCCGAAGGACTATGCTCTTGGTATACTGATGGGCATAGTGGTCGCACTGCCTGCGGTTTTCTTCCTGATTGCAGCGCTCATTTTCGCCTATGGCTACTTCCCTACTGGTGATTATTTCTCCTTGGACATTATTGAGGAGATAGAAATAGCACGAAATCGCAATATCGACCGCAGACGAAAGCTCGCTACCGTGGGTTTCGTCACCTTTGCTGTCGCGACCCTCTATGCGATTGTCGTGTTTATTATTAAAGTAGGCGCGAGATAAGTAAGTAATACGTCCATCCAGCTTGTGTTAACGCATCGGTGAATTGCTGCATGAGTTCGTCAAGTAACTGTTGGCCTTGCTCCTTTTGCTTGCTGCCAGTCTTGCCGTGTGGCTGTTTCTTCTGGTAAAAACTATTCAGCGTGTAGGTGAATGGTAGGCCAAATGATGGGCTTATTTGTTTGAACAGATGCACAGCATACATATCGCTGGCATGCGCTTGTGCCGTGTAGTCGGTTTTGCCCGGTGTGAGAGTGGGAATACAAAACCTTGGTTTCTCAATGGCCTGGAATTGCTTCATGAAACATGCTCCTTTCAGATGCAGAAAAAGCACAAGGTTAGCCTTTAAGAATTGCTCGCAATGCATTTACCATTTGTGGGATTTTGTGTACTAATTCTGCGGTTGTTCTTCTAACTTCCACCACGACCGTTCCTATCTATGGCAAACTGGCTGATCTCTTTGGGCGCAAGCCGGTCTTTCTTTTTGGTACGGCGCTATTTCTGATCGGCTCCGCCGCTTCAGGGGCGGCTCAGTCGAT
>Ga0207684_10007080_pt1 | contig 10140 bp, 9 predicted proteins | sample KBSK5501metaG_FD_184342 | JGI IMG/M metagenome (GOLD analysis project Ga0207684, IMG submission 184342) | Corn, switchgrass and miscanthus rhizosphere microbial communities from Kellogg Biological Station, Michigan, USA - KBS K5-50-1 metaG... | ecosystem: Host-associated > Plants > Roots >... | reverse complement strand
AGGCTTTGCGTCCCCGCCTCGCGACGGGTTTGCCGTTTCGCTCGGGTCACCACGGCCTCTCGGTCTTGGCTTGCAGTAAATCTAGGTCGGTGAATGCGGGTGAACGAGGGGCAACCTAGTCCCGACCAGCGCGTTGTTGGGACCACTGCGCCTGCAGGGTCCGCCAGAGGCTCCTCACCCGAGCGGGGGACGTCTCGAGACGGCGCCGTCCGATGCCGGCCGCGCCCGTCGCGGCCAGGACGACCGCGCCGAGCAGGAGCAGTGGGGTCTTGATCGGTGTGGAGACGTATTCCGCGACGACGAAGTGTTCCCCCGCGGGCAGCGCGAAGGCGAGATAGCTGGGCGAGGCCATGAACGTCGGCACCGCCTTGCCGTCGACCGTCACACGCCAGTTCGGGTGATAGGTCACCTTGATCACCATGGCGGACGCGGTATCGCAGCGGGCGAGTACCTCAAGGCGGGCGGGCTGCACCCGCTCATACGCGATGCGACCGGTGGCGCAGTCGGGGATCGGCACCAGGGCGTCGACGGGATTCGGATAGTCATAGCGCGCGAAGGTCCACCGTGCCACGTCGCCGCTGCGAAGCCACGCGAGCTCCTTCGCGAACAGATCGGCTTTGGTCGACGCGGGCTCGCTGCGCGCGATCGCCGCGTACTCGGCATACCCGCGTCCCGGCGCCGTGTAGAGAACGTACTTCGAGGTGGTCGCGAGCACGCGCAGGCCGGACGGGAACGTCACGCTGCGTGGAGCGATGACGTAGTCGACGTTGAACAACCGGTAGTGCGAGAGATCCTGGTCGTTGAACTCCCACAGCAGATCGGCGTTGAACGAGAGGCTCTGATTCGGCGGAGCGACCGCATCGAGCTCGTAGTGCGCGAAGAGGTTGTAAAAACGCACCGAGTTGAAGGGGATCCCGAAGTCGAGCGTCTGCCCCCAGTTGCTTCGCAGTCCCGCGTACACGCGTCCGGGCGGCTGGCGCGCGAGCTCGGCCAGGATCGTTCGGGCGTCGGCATCGGCGTCGAGCGCGGCCTGCGTCTGGCGCATCCAGTCCGCGTTCTGCGCGTAGTACGACCAGCGCTCGCCGAGCACGGGAGCAAGAAGCAACAGGCTCGCGCCACCGATCGCGACGAGGCGGCGACGGGACGAGGTCGCGCGAAGCAGATCCCAGAGCCACGCGCCACCGACGCCCATGAGAACGATCGCGAAGATGTCCACCGCGCCGACGAAGCGGTGCAGGAAGAGGCCGTCGTGCAATGGCAGCCAGTCGACGAGTGCGCCGAGCGTCGGTCGACCGAAGTAGAGGACGAGCCAGAGTGCGAAGAGGCCGAGCGCGAGGAGCGCGAGCCGTGCGCGCGTGAGCACAGCGCAGACCACGCCGATCGCCAACAGTAGCGTGAGTATCGGGAGGCGGCCGTGATCGAGTAGATCGCCTGTCACGAGCCACGTGAGGATCGGGCCGGCGCCGAAGGAATCGTATTTCGCCGGGTCGAGGTACGGCGTCACGTTGACGTATGCCGACTGCATGAAGAACGGCAGCCACATGTACGACGTCGCGGCCGCGGTGATCGCGCCGACGAGAGCGAAGCGGCCTAGGCGGGCTCCGGCATTCGTCCGCGTCATGCCGACGAAGAGGAGCATGGCCGCGGTGATAGCGAGCATGTAGGCATAGAGAAGGTGTGAGAGAGCGAGCGCTGTGCATGCGAACGACGCCACGACGATCCCGGTCCCTCTGTTCGCGACGCGGTGCAGCGTAGCCAGCGCGATGAACGAGAGGTGCATGGCGAAGAGCTGCGTGAAGACCCCGAAGCCGCGCCAAACATAGCTGTCGTACTCGAATCCGTAGCGGTGATTCGCCGAGAGCAACGAGCTCGCGGCGGCGGCGATCGCGCTCGCGACCGACGAGAAGCCCATCGTTCGCACGGACCAGAACACGGTGAGCGGGAACGCGAGCAGGAGCAGGTAACGGACGAGATCGAACAGCGTGCGCAGATCGACGGCTCCCAGCGCGACCCGCCCGAGCAGCGCTACGGCGACATGGGGCAGGTGCTGGTAGTCCAGAAACTGCGGAACGCCAAGCTCGAACTCTGGGACCCAGAGATCCAGCACGTTCTCGCCACGCGACCAGCCATCCGCGGCGCGCCGCACGAACGCGACGTGTTGCGCGTCGTCGTTGACGTTCGGGACCGCGTACCCGACCTCTGGCGCGAGAGCGACCGCGTTCATCGCGGTGGGCACCGCGATGAGGAGGATCAGGAAGAGTCGCTGCAGCCGCGGGAGCGTCAGCTCAGACGCGACGTGATCACCTCGTGGGCGACGGGCTCGCCTGGCGCGCCGGGCTCGCTGAGGGGCTCGGCGCAACGAGCTTCGCATCGAGCTGCTGCGCCTTCGTGAGCTCGGTCTGCGCCTCCGCGTTCTGACCGAGGAGACGGAGCACGAGACCGAGATTGAAGTGCGCGGCGGCGTAGTTGGGATCGATCGCGATGACGCGGCGATAGAGGTCGGCCGCCTCCTGGTTCGCGCCGGCTTGCGTGCGCAGGATCGCGAGGTTGAAGATCGCTGATCCCATCTGCGGGTCCTGGTCGATCGCGAGGCGGTAGTAGGCCTCGGCGGCGGCCGCGCGCTTCTGTCCCTGCGCGATGACGCCGAGGTTGTAGAAGGCGAACTTGTTCTTCGGATCTTTCGCGAGCGCCTCGAAATAGGCGGCGGTCGCCTCGTCCAGCTTGCCCGCCGTGTGCGCCTGCAGTGCGCGGCTGAGGGCATCGTCCGCCGAACTGGTCGCTGGCGTGCCTCCGCATGCCGCGAAAAGCGCGGCTGTGGCGATGAGGCTCGCGAGCAGTAATCCCTTCACTTGCTCGCGATGTTAAGGGCAGGTCCGGCGCCCGCGTCGGACTTCTGGGGGAGAAATGGCGATGCCGCGGGCACGTCGCCCGCGGCATCTCCGGTCGCGCCGAGGAGGTGTCTATTCGATGGCGATAAAGCCGTCTGACTTTGGGAGCGTCGGCAGAGGGCTGCCGCCGAGGGTGACGGTTATGCCCGTTGGCCCGACGGTCGCAACCAGCGCGACACCGCCAGTGGGCGGCGCGCCGTCGCCCATGTTCACGATCGCCGTGCCGCTAAACGTCATCGTGCCATTGCCGTTGTCTGTTCCACTCGTGATCTTTCCGGCGATGGTGATGGACTGATCGAGTCCGATGAGACTCGTTCCGTTGAACTGGACCTCGAGGTCGCCCGTCGCCGAGCCCGTGCTCGTCGTCTGTACACCGAGTCCGAATGTGCCGCCCGCGAGCTGGACGCCGGCGTAATTCGCGCCAGCCGGGAACACGCCGGCACCCGCACCGGTCACGACGTTGTCACCGCCGACAGCAGCCGCTTCATCACGCGATGATGCGAGCACCGCGGTCAGGAGCAGCAGTGTTGAGAACACGATCGCGCTGATGCGCCTCTTCACGTCAATCCCTCCTGCTCTTGTCACGGTCGCACCTGAATGTTCCCGCTGCGAAGCGTCCCGCCCTCGACGCCGAGCGTGCACCCCACAGGTGGCGTGATGCCGTTGAAGTCCGGGTCCGGGAGCATGGGCGGTACTTCACAGAAGAAGATCCTGAAGACGTCGGTCGTTCCCGGTTCCGCGTTGTCCTCGACGTACACGAGTACCGAACGCGCTGAGTTGGAGCACTGCCCACCGGCGCCATTGCAGTCGCCGCTGAGCGTGGCTCGCCCGCCGTTGCCGATGATCTCGGCTTGCATGAGCGTCACGGGAACGTTCACGTGCCGTCCCCCGGGTGTGATCGCGTGTCGGTCGTAGTTGATGCGCCCTTGTGCGAAGCCACCGCCCTCGAATCCAGGCGGTCGCTTGCCGTTGACTCCGAAGCTGGCCACAACGTTGACCGGGACCGTCACCGTCCCACCGCCCGTGGCCTTCACGACGATGTCTTGACTCTGCTGTCCGGGATTCGCTGCCTGTCCGCCCTGATCCGCGCGCGCGAGAGCGATCCCCGCCGGTAGTGCGATGCCGACCATCAAGACGACGGCGATCATCGCCGACAAGGACGCGCGCGATCGCGCGGTCCGCCGATCCAGTGGATGTCCCATGCGTCCGGTCTGCCTCCTTGCGCGATTTCGCCGGCAACTGCCGACGGCGCAGGACGCTAGTGCTGGACCCTTGGATCCGAGACCGGCGCTTGACGGATCTTCGCCGCACGAGCGCGTACGGCGGACGCCGTACGGAGGCCGCGTTCACCCAGGAGCGAGCGAGCCCTCGTCAGTTCGCGGTGGGGCCCTACTTAATCAACGAATTGTTTATGTGGTCACGTGTGTCTGGGTGCGTATCTTGCTGCCCTGGGCACACTTGGAATGGTGACGACCAGGACGCCGCACGGTCGAGTGCTCATCGTTGACGATGACCCGAACATCCACGAGCTGATCGGGTCGACCCTCGAGGAACACGGATACGCGACGCGCGGGGCAATGGACGCCCATGAAGCGCTCCGTCTCGTGAGGCGCGAGGTTCCCGACATCGTGTTGCTTGACGTCCGCCTGCCCGACATCTCCGGCTACCAGCTTTGCCGACGGCTCCGGCAGGATCTCGGCGACAGCGTCGGGATCATCATGATCTCGGGCGAGCGCACGGAATCGTACGACCGCACCGCCGGGCTCCTCCTCGATGCCGACGATTACATCGTCAAGCCGTTCGTGTTGGATGAGCTGCTGGCGCGCGTGCAGCGACTCGCGCGGCGCTCGCGACCCGTGACCCGCACGCAGGCCGCAGGCTTGACCCCACGCGAGCTCGAGGTCCTACAGCTACTCGCCGGCGGCCACGATCACCTGGCGATCGCGCGCGATCTCGTGATCGCACCGAAGACGGTCGAAAAGCACATCGAGCACATCCTCATGAAGCTCGGCGTGCACAGCCGCGCACAGGCGATCGCGGTGGCGTTCCAGGAGGACGCTCCAGCGCCACCGGTCCTCGCGGACGTGACCCGCCTTGAGGACATCAAGAGGCGTGAGGCGGTGAGCGGCTAGGGGCGAGCGGTCGGTGACGGCGAAGGCGCGATCGTGGGCGCGGGCGTTGCGGTGGGTGCCGGTGTTGCGCTCGCACGCGGTTGGGTGAGGAGCTTGGCGGCGGCATCACCGACCTGTGCGTACAGAATGTTCGCGCGAGCGACGATGGCGGAGAGATCGGGCGCGAGCAATACGCCGGCGTCGGTCGTGAAGGTGCTCGCCTCGAGCCGAGCGTCGGTCGTGCGCACGTACGCGTCGGCCTCGGCCGGACTCATGCCGAGCGTCTCGGCGACCTTTGCGAGCGCGCTCTGACGGACCGTGCGCAGGTCCGCGACCGCCTTCTCGCTGATCGTTTGCGCCTCAGCTTTGGACACGGGAAGGACGAGCTCGGTGGTCAGCTTGCGGAGCTGCTCGAGAGCCGCCGCGAATCCGCGCGCGATGCCCTGCTCCGTTGCGGTGCGCTGCGGAGTGAGCGCGGCTCGCGACGACTGTGCTGGGCGGTTCAGGCTCAGGAGCGGTGGGGTCGCGCCGCGGACGGCGCGCTCGGCATCGATCGCTTTCGCGACGGCCGACTCCGGGCGCACGCGCTCGATGGCGAGCACGCGCTCGCGATTGATCTGCATACCGTCGGCGGGCTCGTGCGCCTCCTGTCCGCGTGCGACGAGTCCAACGGGCAGACCTGTTGTTCCGCCCTTTGCGTCCTGGAAGTAGTACACGTCGCGCAACACGAGCATGCCGCTCTCGCCCGAGTCATCGAGGTGACCGAAGTACGCCTGGCCGTCGAGGAATAGCACCGCGGTCTCGCGCTCGGGGCCGACCAGGGGAAGGGCGCGCACGTCGATGTTGCCCGAGAGGAACACGCCGAGGACCGTGGGCACGATGATCCACGGTGTTGCCCAGCGCAGTGCGGCGCCGATACGCCGGACCGGATCCCGCTCGGGCTGGTACGGGCTCACGGGCGGTCCTGCTTCATGAACTGCGCGATCGGCGACGAGGAGGTCAGATCCTCGACGAAGAGGATCGCGGTCTTCGGGATCAGCATGCGGGCGGCTGGAGCGTGCAGCTCCTTACCGCGACGGATGAGCTTGGTGTCGGGCGCCGCGTCCGCGCTCGCGGCCTCGGTCTGCTGCAGGTAGTAGACGTCCTCGATCTTCGCGTACGCACCGATACGGTCGTAGTAGCGGCCGAAGTACGTCTGCCCGTTCGCGAGGAACACGGCCTGGTAGTCGGCCCGTCCGAATGAAGGCAGCGTGAAGTCCCACCACTGCGTGAAGAACAGTGCGGCGAGGAACACGACCACCGCGATGCCGGCATTGCGCAGCTGCCACCTGTTGGCGACGATCCACCAGCGCGCGCGACGATAAAGGCGGCGAAGCCCGTTCAGCGGCTGGGGCTCGGCGCCGCGGTCGATGGACGTGCCGTCGGCACCGCGGTCGGAGGCTGCGTAGTCGCGGGCACTGGCGTCGCGACCGGCAGGCCGGTTTTGAACCGCCTGATGGCCGTGACGATCTCGCTGTCATCACGCAGGTTCTCGATGAAGAGCACCTGGGCCTGCGGGATGATCATCGGCTCGCGCGGCCCCTGCGGCTCGGAGCCGCGCTTGATGAGCTGCGGAGCCGATCCTTCTGTGGCGGATAGATAGAACACATCTGTCAGAACGAACCAGGCATCGCCTTGCTGCTGCAGCTTGCCGAAATACGTCGATCCATTCGTCAGGAAGACGGCCTGGTAAAGGTTGCGGTCGATGACTTCCGCGGCGCTCGGCGCGAACAGGGTCGTGATGCCGGCGCGGAAGAGCTGTGTACGGACGACGAGAAGAAGCAAGATCAGACCGATCACCACTAGAAGCATCACGAAGATGCGGCGCACCGCGCTCACCGGGATGACGATCGCGTCTTTCACGTGCCGCCCAACCTACTTGATGCGGATGTGTATGACGACTACTTGAATTCGGTGATGCGCACGACGCCAGCCGCGCCGGCGCCACCGGTCTGGTTGCCGTTCGCTGTCGAAGCCGCGCCGCCGCCGCCGCCGCCGTAGACGTTCCCGGCGCCGCCGGTGCCCGCCGCGACCTTGCCCTGGCCGCCCGTGCCGAGGAAGCTGTCGCCGCCGTTGCCGCTGACGCCGAGCGAGCCGCTCGCGCGTGAGCTCGAGCCGCCGGCGCCGCCGTTGATCTTCGTGATGTTGCCGACGCCGTTCGACGCGAGGCCGCCCAGGCCGCCGAGCGTGAAGTTCGCCGTGGTGCCTGCGCTCATCTGGAAGCCGCCGGCGCCGCCGTCCGCCGTGCAGATCGAGCCGACGATCGTGTCGGTTCCCGCGGTGCCGTTGGCCGCACCGGCGCCGCCCGCACCACCGCCACCGATCGTGATCGCGTACGACGCTGCCGGCGAGGAGACGTAGGCCGCCGAATACGCGCCGCCGCCACCGCCACCGGCCCAGGCGGAGTTGCTGGCCGCGCCGTTGACGCCACCGCCACCGCCGCCGCCACCGATGCACTCGACGAAGAGCGCAAGGGTGCCGGAGCTCGGAGCCCAGGTGGCGTTGTTCGCCGTGATGAAGACGACGTTGGACGCCGTGCCCGTGGGTGCAGCCCAGGCGGGCACGCCGCCGACGAGCGTGAGGACGTTGCCGTTGGACCCGGAGCTGTTCGCGAGCGAGCTGACCACGCCGCTGGCGTTGTTCGTCAGGATGCCTGCGCTCGTCAGCGGGCTCAGCGTGAGCGTGCCCGCGATCGCGGTGTTGCCGCTCGTCGCGTTCACCGTGAGCTTGCTCGCGCCGACCGTGAGGTCACCGGTCGAGGTCAGAGTGCCGGCGACCGCGGTGTTGCCGGTACCCGATGCGACCGTGAACTTGTTCGTGGCCACGGCGAAGTCGCCGGCCACACCAAGGGTGCTCGAGAAGGTGCCTGCGCCGGTCGCGCCGAACGTACCAGCAACTGTGGTGTTGCCTGTCCCAGCCGCGACGTTGAACTTGTTCGTGGCGATGGCGAAGTCGCCGGTCACACCAAGGGTGCTCGAGAAGGTACCCGCGCCGGTCACGCCGAGCGTGCCCGCAACGGTCGTGTTGCCTGTCGCGGCTGTGACGTTGAACTTGTTCGTGGCCACCGCGAAGTCGCCGGTCACACCGAGGCTGCTTGAGAACGCGCCCGCGCCCGTCACGCCGAGGGTGCCCGCTACTGTCGTGTTGCCACTCGACGCAGCGACGGTGAACTTGCTCGTGGCCACGCGGAGATCACCGGTCACGTCGAGCGTGCTCGAGAGCGTCGTGGCACCGGTGACGCCGAGCGTGCCGGCGATCGTCGCGTTGCCCTGGCCGTCGACCTTGAAGCGATCTCCGCCGTCGACCTGGAGGTTGATCAGGTTGTTGCCCGCGCCGCCGTAACCCACTGCGGTGTTCACGTAGAGGCCGGTGCCCTGCGTACCGAGCGTGACTGCGACGGCCTTGCCCGTCGTCAGCGATGTCGCGTTCACATTCAGGACCTGGCCGGCGAGCTGCGTGCTCTGGAAGTTCGCGAGGTTCGAGTTCGGACCGCCGGCGCCGCTCGCGGAGACGTTAAAGATGTTGCCGGTGAAGTTCTTCGCGCGCACGTTGACCGCGCCGATCGTGCCCTGAGCGTCGCTCGTGCCTGAGTACAAGGTGCCGAGCGCGACGTCGATGGCCTTGCCGCTGGTGAGGTTCTCCGCGCTAATGCCCAGCACCGTGCCCGCGGTCGTGCGGTCTGCGGTGAGCGCGACGAGCGTTCCGGTGAAGTTCCCGGTGCTTGCGATCGTCGTCGCACCAGCGTACGAGTCGGTCGCGCCGCCGTAGAAGAATCCGCGGCTCGCGCCCGTTCCGGTCGAGAACGTCGAGGTACCCGTGCTGACGTTCAGCGCCTGGCCACTCGTCAGTCCGTTCCCCGTGCTGATCGACGAAGCTGTGCCGGTCACGGTCGTGTTGTTCACGGCCGTTGTGCCAGTGAAGGTCGTGTTGCCACTCAAAGTCTTGTTGCCGTCGATCGACTCGTTCACTGCACCGGTGTTGTGCACGAAGCCAGATCCGTCGACGGTGATCTTCGTGCCAGCGGTCCGCGTCACAACGAAGCCGTTCGTAAAGTCAACCGTGCTCTCGGTGCCCTTCGAGACACCGTTCTGTTGGAAGTCGCCGACGGACCCGGTCGCACCAGTCGCACCAGTCGCACCGGTTGCGCCGGTCGCACCGGTCGCACCGGTCGCACCGGTCGCACCAGTCGCACCAGTCGCACCGGCAGGACCCTGCGCGCCATCGTTGCCATCAGCACCGTCGGCGCCAGCAGGACCTTGCGCACCGGCAACACCCTGTGGACCTTGTGCGCCAGCGGGACCCGCGGCGCCCTGCGGACCGGCCGGCCCGGCCGCACCCTGAGCCCCGTCGTTGCCGGCGAGACCCTGGGGGCCCTGGGGACCCTGCGGACCGACTGCGCCTTGTGGACCCTGTGCACCGGCAGGACCAGCGACACCCTGCGGACCAGCAGGACCAGCGGCGCCCTGTGCGCCATCGTTTCCAGCGGGACCCTGTGCACCAGCGGGCCCTTGCGCGCCGTCGTTGCCCGCCAAGCCTTGGGGACCCTGAGGTCCAACCGCGCCCTGTGGGCCCTGCGCGCCAGCCGGACCGGCGACGCCCTGCGGACCAGCAGGACCAGCGGCGCCCTGTGCGCCATCGTTTCCAGCGGGACCCTGTGCACCATCGTTACCTGCTGGACCCTGCGCGCCGTCGTTGCCAGCAGGACCTTGCGGACCCTGAGGACCGACTGCGCCCTGTGGACCCTGTGCACCGGCAGGACCAGCGGCGCCCTGCGGACCGGCCGGGCCGGCCGCGCCCTGTGCGCCATCGTTTCCGGCGGGACCTTGCGCACCAGCGGGACCTTGCGCACCAGCGGGACCCTGCGCGCCGTCGTTGCCAGCCGGACCCTGAGCTCCCACCGCGCCTTGCGGACCCTGTGCGCCAGCCGGACCCGCGACACCCTGCGGACCAGCAGGACCAGCGGCGCCCTGAGCTCCATCGTTTCCAGCGGGACCCTGTGCACCAGCGGGACCTTGCGCGCCATCGTTGCCAGCCAAGCCTTGGGGACCCTGAGGTCCAACTGCGCCCTGCGGACCCTGTGCGCCAGCGGGACCAGCGACGCC
>Ga0207684_10007079_pt1 | contig 10140 bp, 11 predicted proteins | sample KBSK5501metaG_FD_184342 | JGI IMG/M metagenome (GOLD analysis project Ga0207684, IMG submission 184342) | Corn, switchgrass and miscanthus rhizosphere microbial communities from Kellogg Biological Station, Michigan, USA - KBS K5-50-1 metaG... | ecosystem: Host-associated > Plants > Roots >... | reverse complement strand
TGAGGGCCTGCGCCATCCATAGCCAGGAGTACACCGCTACCTTCCAGAGAACCGGTGGGACGACGCAAGACGAGGATCTGTACCTGGAGGATGACGCGCTGTTCGGGTTCTTTGTGAAAGGCCTCTCAGCGCTGGAAAGCTTCGCCTACAGCCTCTATGCGCTGGGCGCGCTCATCTGCACCCCGGCGGAGACGCCGAGCGTCCCACACCGGCGCAGTTCCCTCTGCTCCATCCCAGGCAGCCGCAACGGCTGCGGGCCATCACGCCAACGGAGACCCTACGCGCGTTTGAACAGGCCTTTCCCGGGGAGCCGCTCACGGCGCTCCTGGGCCAGATGATCTCCGATGGAGCCTATCGGCAATGGAGCGAGGTCCGCAATGTGCTGGCGCATCGCGTGGCGGGCCATCCAGTATCCAGCGTTCCCCCGCGAGGGTGAGCCACCTCTAGCTGTGACGCAGTGGGCCAGTGACCTCCAACTCGATGCAACGACGACTTCCTTCCGATATGACTGGCTGAGAGAGACCATCAACCGTGGTGTCGAATCAACGGCAGCCTTTACTGTTCAGCAGTTGGCGTACTCGGAGGACCGCCTGCCGCGGCTGGCCTGATCGGAAGGTCACGCGGCCTCCAGAAGCGGCTCCGCTTCGGTCTTGGTCTGGAGGGAAAGCAGGGATGCTGCGACATCGGTCGCTTCTCTCTCCTGCCCAGCGCACCCAGTGTGGATCGAATGTGCGAGCCGGATGCTCAGGCGGAATGGTGGCAGTAGAAGTGCCTGGCCACCTCGTCACGTACCGAGTCATCAACCAGGAGGATCACCTCGCGTAGCTGCTGCATCTGGAGTTCGCTCAATCCCTCCGGGCCGATAACTATCAGGTGTCAAGGCCGGTGTAATGACGAGCCGATTTTGAATTGGCCGCCCTGGTAAAACGAACTCCAAAGAACAAAAATCCCTGTGCGCCGGCGAACAAACGCTGACCAAACTGCGCCAGGATCAGGTGATCCCACCGCCGACGAGCAAACGCCGCTTACCCAACGCCGTTGGACTTCCCGCCGGTTGCTCCCAGAGCCACTTCAGTTGGGGCTGAGAAGCCCGTCCGCTCAGCCTGGCGCTCTCTTATCCGGTAGCTGCGGCCATTGATGGGGATCAATTGCGTCTAACATACTCAGTACCTTTCTCCACGAAGGCTGAAGTAACGAACTCAAAAAGAGAGCACAGAAGATTCTTACTCTCCAGGCGAAGTTGCACCTGTCATCCGAAAGCGATACACGTCTTCGATATGTCTCGTTGCTCCCTTGAGAGCACTCAGAAGGAGTTTGAGCCATTCCTCATCGGGCTGATCTGGATCGTCAACTGACCAGGCAAAGGCTGGTTCCTCACATTCCTCTGCTTCCTCGCACCAGAACTCAACAATCACTCGACCCATGTACACCTCAGCATCACCCTTGCGGGGATCCTTCTCGCTGATGAGCGGCTTCCTATCGAGTTCTTTTGGTTGTTGCTTGATGATCATCTCGGTTTCTCCTCTTTTTCCTGGACGGAAATGAAGCGCCTTCGTCAACAAGGCAAAAGATGGGTCTATGGAACCACGTAGAAACAAAACGTCGTTCCTCGGCGGAAACGATAGACCTGGTGCCCTTCCTCCACACACCAGCGAAGCACCTGCTCCCAGGTTTTCCCCTTGAGCTTACACAGCGATTTCACTGAAATCATACGCGGATCAAAGCTGGCCTGCCCTCCCAGACGCCGCTCCACCTCTTCTGTCCAGGCGATCCACAAGGCTTTCTGACCACCTGCATGTTTCCCTTGCAGCAGGCCCAGCTTGTACCATTTCTGGACGGTGGTTTGATTGATCTCCAGTCGAGCTGCAGCTTCTGCGGTGGTCAGATAACCATTGTCTGTGAACCGAAGCTCAGGATTGACGGTAAAACCAGATGAGATGCCATTGGAGAGACGAAAATCCATCACGCGACGAGCGGACCAGGCTCGCCCTTTCACCGTCTGCAGCCCCTGGGCATTCAGCGCGTCGGCGATTTGTCCGTCCGGCAGACTGTGAGCCAGTTCCGTAATCCGGTAAAAGAGGTGCGGAGCGCTCAACAGATATTTGGGGACTTCGACGGTGCTGGTAGCTCCGCCCTGCCAGCAAATTCCCGCCTGGATGACTTTGCCGGGCGTCGGCGTCTCCAGCGTGACGCGCTCAATCACGCACCGCAGGAGGTCTTTCTTCTCCTGGAGGCTTCCCCCATCCTGATACCAGTAGCCGCGCAGATACACCAAGACCTGCTCCAATTCCTCACGGGCCTAGCTTAGCGTACAAAATATCAGCCTGGTCCCCTTGACAAAACGCTTAGCGTACAGAAAGCAGGTTTAGATATGCTGACCCCATATATGCCCTATCCTCGTACATATTTCAGTTTCTCTTTCACCTGCTCCCGACTTACTTGTGTATATCGTACCGTTGTTTGAATAGCAGGCGTCCCTTTCTTCGTGACATGCCCAAGGTAGTAGGCCACTTCTTCGAGCGACCAGCCTGCTTCTCGTGCCCGATGGGCGAAGTCATGTCGTAAATCATGGAAGGTAAGATCCTGAATCAATTCCCACTGGCCCTTGGTGGCACCAGCCTTGAGCGTCCGGAACCAGTGGTGGATCCCTTCCTCAGTCAAGCGCTCACTACGCTGTGACGGAAAGACGTAGGTTCGATCAGTGTCTCCACTCGACTTGAGATATTCATAGAGCGGCTTGCGAGTCTCGTTCATCAGATCGATATCGCGCCACTTGCCGCCCTTGTAACCAACATGCAACCATCCGACTTTCGGACCAACATGCGCATGGGTCATTTGCAGCCAGGAAACATCACTGACCCGGCATCCTGCCCAGTAGCCGAGCGCAAAGATAGCAGCGCCACGCCGATCTTCCTCTTGCTCGACCAACGAGCGCAGAATATAGCGCTGATCCTCTGAAAGTTGACGGGGTGCCAACACGTGCTGTGAAGGCAGATCGACCCCTCTAGTCGGGTTCCGCAGGAGCAGTCCCTTTTCCTCCATCAGCCACCTGGCAAAACTGCTGATGGTCGATTTCACGCGCGCACGATGGTTAAGGCTGAATCCTTCCTGTTCTAAGGAAGTCAGGTACACTTCTACCGCAGTCTTCGTCAATTGCCGAGGATGAAAGCGTCCGCCATTGCCGGGACGTTGGGCTACCCACTCCATTACGTGGCGTGTAGTTCGCACATACGCATCAATCGTCCCTTCTGCCTTATTGGAGAGGAAACGCTCGTACTCCTGTAGGAGTAACTCAGCAATGTCTTGATCTTCGTCTGACTGTTGCTGTTTCATCATTGGCAATTATTCCTCTCAAAACATTTTGTTCCAAGTTTTCTCGTCTCATTTCTTCTAACGCCGAGGAGCATTTCGAACGTTTCCTGCTCACTTTCTCACAAACTGGGAGACGAATGCAAGAGGAACTTGGAACAAAAGGAGAGTTCTGTTCCCAGTTTTTTGTTACGAGTCGATTGCTTATTCGGTTATCTTGGAAATATACTAAACAAATGTATTGATTAAGTAGGGTGTCATGCCACTTTCCTTACTGACGCACCTAAAAGTAGATGACCATTCCTTGTAGACACAGGAGCAGGAGGTGAGCCTTTTATCATTGGCACACCTAAACAGGGTTTCACGCCACTGCTCTCTCTTGCGCATGTAGAAGTAGAAGAGCTGTTTCCTGCACGCGAAAGACGAGACGCCGTCCATCAGGCAGATGTGGTTGAGTCTCCGCAACCCTTGCGCAAAGCACCTCCAAATCGCGGTTGAGGGCACGATCGTTAAAGAGCTTGAGTTCGACCTCAACCTGGCCTTGTCCCCACGAGATCCGCCCTGGCAACTGAAAAAAGGGCTGTAAGCGATGCCAACTGGCATGGGCATAGGACATAGGGAAATAGTGGTAGGGTAGGCACCCAGCGAGGTGCATTGCTGCCCTTTTCTGTGTGCCCCCCTCCGAACCGGACGTGCGAGTTTCCAGGCATCCGGCTCTCCAGCATCGTCAGTGAGTTCCTGTTCAGGAGCTTGATTTTTGTCGCATCAGTGGACGTCCAGCGTGGAGGTCCTGGTGACACGTTCGACAGAGGACCAGCGTTTTTCGGCGTCTTGCCGCCATGATTTTGACCCAGAGAGGCTTCTGGCGACCCTCATATTTCGTGAGGTCCTTGAGTGCTCGGATATGATGCACCTCAATGAGGTCTGTGAGAAAGGTTACTCCGCACTGTTCACAGACCTGTGCCAGCAGTCGCTTCTCTAACTCTGATCGGCGGTTCCAGCGTCGTTGTGGCTGATCCTCAAGGTTCGCCTGAATATCCCATGTCAGGGGGATACCGCCCCAGATCGCTACAAGCGGTTTCTTGCCTTCTCGTGGCACGACGACGCGCAGCCCTTTGTAGATGACGCCATCGACGAGCAGTTCAGCTTTGTACTTGTCGACGATGTGCTGCACTGAGGTGTGGTGTTTGCGCGCTAACGTCTTTGTCAGCGATTGGTCCATGACCCAGCGCAGATAGTGGAGCGTGTGCATGTTGTAGGCCAGTTGATAGTAGTTGGCAATGCCCTGGAATTCGAGCTGATAGGTAGAGATGATGGTGTAATCACTCTCGTTGAGCAGTTCTGTCCGGTGCATGACCTTGTTGTGCTTCTTGTAGCGAGTGCATTTGTCTACTAAGACGGCTCGTGGGACGCGTAAGCCGATATGACCGTTGATACTGCGGCGCTTTGTCCCGCTTGCGCGGTTCTTCGTCCGTTTTCGATTTTCTTGTCGGACCGTAATTTCATAACCGAGAAACCTTGCCGCACCGCTTCTCGCATGCGTGAGGAGCGTCTTTTCCTCGGAAAGTTCGAGTTTGAGTTCTTCGCGCAAGAACGTTCTGAGTTGCTGTTTGATCTCTTCGGCTTCTGATTTTGGTCCCGTAAAACCCAGTACAAAGTCATCGGCGTACCTACAAAATCTGAGGCGTCGGTAGTTGGGGTCCTGAGGGTCGTAAGAAGGAAGTTGTTGTGCTTGTCTTCTCACCCGTTGGGCAGCCTCCTTCTGCCCTTGTTTGAACAAGCCCTTAGCTTGGTCAAGCAAGTGGGTGTATTGCTTGTTCGCTTTCCTTCTCTTCCCCCTGGTGTGTTGTGGGATGAGAACGGTTTCGACAAAGGTATCGAGCTTGTCGAGCAGGATATTGGAAAGAACAGGGCTGACAATTGACCCCTGCGGCACCCCGCTTAAGGTCTGATGGTAGCTCCACTCTTCCAGGTAGCCTGCGTCCAGCAGCTTTTTCATTAAGGCGAGAAAGCGCCCATCATGAATGTTCTCACTCAACGCTGAGATGAGCAGTTCATGGGAGAGCGATCCAAAACAATCGGATATATCGCCCTCGATGATCCACGTTACCCCTTTCCAGGCATAGTAAATTTCCCGAAGGGCGGTATGACATCCCCTTCCAGGGCGAAAGCCGTGGGAGTGATCGCTAAACTGCGGCTCGAAGTACGCACTTAAAATCGTGCGGATCACTTCTGCCAACAGTTTGTCCGACCACGTGGTCACTCCTAACGGACGCTTCTTTGTCGAGTGTTTCTTCTCGATGTAGACTCGTCGCGCTGGGTGCCATTGATACCGTTCAGAGCGCAGTGCGTCAATGATGGCATCAATTTTCTCCACCGATGTGCTATCCGCCGTTTCTTCGGTGATACCAGGCGTCATTGCCCCGTTGTTCCGATAGATTTTGCCATATGCCGTGAGATAGAGGTTCTTGTTGTAGAGTTGTCGATAGACTCGTTCCAGCGGCAAACCTCGTTTGCCTCGCTCCTGAAGAAGCCCCAAGTACGTGTCGGTGCTCTGCATTACGCATACCTCTGCGTGTGAAACTTCTCGCTACCTACCCTGCACGCCTTTATCAAAGGGTGTGCTCTGGTCCTCTTTCGAGGACTGCCCCTTCGCTGAACCAACCAGTTACTATGGGGGTTCCGTCGCCTTGCGTCTCTCGACGGGTAGGCGATCCCGTGTTTGCGCATAGGAAACGGTGAGTGCGTGTAGGTCTCCTTCTGTTCCTTATCAGGCTCATTGCCTGCCCCTCGCTGGAGAAAGCGTTCCACCAAGCGCGATCACCTTGGTGTATTCCAGCGTCGTCACTTCAGACATGCTGTGGCGGATGTGGACGTCATCGGAAGGAACTCGGATTCGACAGTCCCAGTCTAACCATGCGCACAGAGCTTGCGGAACGTTGATGTACATGCCTTCCACCAATTCCCGCTTTATCGGCAGGCTCTTGTCCTCTTTGGGTTTCCCCGCTAAGTAAGCCGTTGCTCTGAAGGTCGTCTGCTTTCAACCTCCCTTGTCTTTGGCAAGAATTTCATATGCACCGACACGGCGCACATCACGGACCCACATACCCAGATTCGCCAGCGCCACTTTGCAGACCGTCATAATCTGATCCTTGCGGTGGTTAAACTAAGCAGGAGGGTCACCCCTCCTACTCGTCTTCAAAACCGGACATGCGCCTTTTAACGCATCCGGCTCCTCAATGATTTGGCTTTTGTCATAAGCACCGGCAACACGTTTTGCGTGTCTTTCATCATGGCAATGTCGATGGAGTGCGAATTTATTGCTCAATTCTTCTCCACCTCCTTCACTTTTGGGGGTAATGTGATCGATTTCTATCAGATCTCCATCTTGAAAGAGGAGTTCACACCAGCGGCATTTTCCCTCTTGTTTTTGGAGAAGCTTGCCTTTGGTGTTGTTCAGCATTGGGTGTTTGCTCAGTCTTTGACTCCAGTAGAGTAAGTCTCCATTGTATGGGCTTGCCGCCCCTCTTACTTTGGTATGGCGTTGGATATGCGTGAGATCATGGCTCCATAAGGTTGCTTTTTCGTCTTTGAAAATCCATCCTTTGCCATCCTCAACATGCCAGTATTTCCTGGCTATCCATCGTTTCCCTTTGTTTGGGTGTCGTCGTCTCCCCCACTCTTGGAGTTGCTGAAACAGATGTTTCCTGCAGCGGTGGAAGGTTTCGGCGGCTACCACTGTTCTGTGATAATTTGTCCATCCGTGTATCACCGGGTTCAACTTGCTAATGAGTTGTTCCTGGGATGCATGGCGATTTTTCCGAATGATTTCTCCCAATTCCGCTAGATGGCGTTTCTCTGCTTCTTTACTCGGTTTAATGATGGTCTTGAACCCCAGTGGACGCTGATGGAGTTTTCCTGAGTGCGTTTTCCCTACCGGGAATTGCCTCACGGTCCAGCCCAGGAAATCAAACCCTCTCGTTCCTTGATACTCTTGGAGCGTATGCGTAATCCTGGTTTTACTGGGTTTCAGTTCTAATCCCATGTCCTTGATCCATGCTTCTACCACTGCTTTAGCCTTGAATATCCCTTCTTCCGTCGGATGAAAAACCACAAAATCATCGGCATATCGGACAAAGTTTGGTTTCCCTTCTTTGGGTCTATATGCTTCTGCCAGAGCTGTTTCCATCCCATGAAGTGCGATATTTGCTAATAACGGTGAAACGACTCCCCCTTGCGGTGTGCCGCTCGGTGTTTCTTCAAACACCCCGTTATCTACGTAGCCAGCCTTCAGCCACGCCCGGATCACGCGTTTGAGCGTCGGGTAGGTCTTGAGTTTTTGAAGCAGTGCCTCATGGTTGATGTTGTCGAAGCACCCCTTCAGATCCGCATCTAAGACATATTTAGCCTTTTTGTTGATCTGTAGATAGATGGCTCCGATGGCATCGTGACAAGAACGTCCAGGGCGAAACCCATAGCTGTTCGGCTCGAATTTTGCTTCCCATTCCGGTTCTAGTGCTTGTTTCACTAGATGTTGATGAGAGCGATCAAACATGACAGGAATACCTAGCGGCCTTTTTTCCGCTTTTCCCGGTTTTGGAATATATATTCGTCTAACCGGTTGAGGCTTCCTGTGTTTTATTCGTTTCGGGTGCAGTTGGTCAACCATTTCTAATCGTTGTTTGGGATGGACAGATTTGACTCCATCTATTCCTGCGGTTTTCTTGCCCTGGTTCTCCTGCGTCACCCGCCTTACAGCTATCAGTCGCGCTGCTCTGGACTTCATTAAGAGTTTTTGGAGTTTATGGACTGCTCTCACGTTACCACGTTGTTCGGCTCGAAAGATGCGCTTTTGTATGCTGTACACATGCTGCTCAAACTTGCGCCAGGGCAGCTTATGCCAACTCTCACTCTCAGGATCAAGTGGAAGTTTCCGCTTCACCCTGGGTGCCTTCGTATCTGTCATACTACTTGTACCTCTTTCTTCCAAATCATTGTGCCGACGTTGGCATATCCAGGGCATTACCCCTGGCCTTCGCTTTTTCGGCAATCCTGCCCTCAAGTGCATGCGGCCTGGTCGCCTGCTCATTGTATCGACCGTCAATGAGAGCATTCTTGAGAGTTATCCCGTTCCGATAATCCGTTTTACGCTCCGTTAGGCTTGTACTATCCACCGAGGATCTTCTTGGGTGAGATGATGTGAGATATCCGTCACATCACTTTTACTAGTCATTTGGATACTGCTAGCCTGATCCTGTTCCCTTTTGGGCAAGTCTTTCAGTCTGTTTGACTTGTTGTACGTTACGATGGTTCAGCCATACATTCAGTTTCCTTAGCCGTAGGAGCCTGGCTCAGAAGTTGACCGTCGTCAGACTCACAGTTGCTTCTTTGATGCCCGCTTCGTGGATTGATGACCAGTCTCTACCACGGGGCCTTGCTGTTCCGCGTTCACCTCGCGGGTGAGGAATTGCGCCTCACATCGGATTATCAGTTATCAAGGTTCTTTCCCTTGCCAGCTTTCCCCTCGCCTCTAGGGCGAGTTTAAGCTGAACGGGTCGCACATCCAAATCGTGCATCACTCGCTCACTGGCTGCCAGATCTTTCAGGGTGCGCAAAAGTTCGCGTTGCTCGCGACAATAGCGTTCATGCTTGCTACTCTCCCGGTAGCTTTTCTCCTGGACCCGGTAGACACGCTGCCATAACGGCTCCAACTCGGCATCCACTTCGGCTTTCAACTTCTTGCGCTCAGCACGATTCGTCCCCTCCGTGACCCCTTTATTAAAGACGGTGTATACTCGAGCCGGGGGAGAATTGACCGACCCCAAGAAGGCGGTAAGCTGGAGAATATTCAAATCATATCTCCAGGAGACCAGCCATGCTTAGGAGTCAGACAGTGAACACGACACACGATCTACATACACAAGGGAAGCCTGTGCAGGAGATTACGAAGGAACTGAAGATTTCGCGGACAACCGTCCGCAAATACCTCAAGCACCCGGAAGCGGTGATCCACAAACCACGCCCACCACGGCCCTCCAAGCTCGATCCGTACAAAGAGCAGATCAAGCAATGGGTGACGGAAGACCATTGCAGCAATTGCGAGGTCATCTTCCTACGCTTACGGCAGATGGGCTACACCGGCGGGATCAGCATCCTCAAGGAATTTGTCCACCCGCTGCGGCCTGGCGGTGGCGGGCCACGCGCCAGTCCGCAACCTTATTGTGCGAGACCACGACGTTATTCTTCGTGAACAGCTGTATCGAGTAGAATATTTTACCTTCCCCGCGCTGCCGCTTCATCACCCACCTTCTCGATCTCTATTAGAAATGCTCACCTGCAGATCAATGTCCAAAGATCTCCATGCTTTATTGCAGAGACTATTCGGGGCAACTATCACGAAATTGAGCCAATTCTCCCGTCCGGGCTCGATGATTTCTATAACAGGACCCCATAAACCATCTCTTATAGGGAGGGGTGGATATTCCAGTTCTGCTCCAGCCATCATCATATCGTACTTGCGCCAATGCATAGCGCACCACCCGGTATCTGTTTCGTCAATAAAAGCGACTGGTTGCCGACATCTTTCCAAGATGCATTTGGGTTTGCCTGCTTTTGTAGTATGCATATTTCTCATATTAGGAGCTCATTGATAGAATGTTCCTCAGCCTCGCGAAGATCTTCTCATCTTCTCACTGAAAGACAACTGCAGCCTGCCACCGATAATTGCTCTTGACTGATAATCAGGCCCTTTCTCACGGATGAGGGCAAATTCTATAAAGTGATTTACAGCGTCCTCAAAGCTCTTCATTCTTTTCGAAGAACCTTCTACTA
>Ga0207684_10007078_pt1 | contig 10141 bp, 9 predicted proteins | sample KBSK5501metaG_FD_184342 | JGI IMG/M metagenome (GOLD analysis project Ga0207684, IMG submission 184342) | Corn, switchgrass and miscanthus rhizosphere microbial communities from Kellogg Biological Station, Michigan, USA - KBS K5-50-1 metaG... | ecosystem: Host-associated > Plants > Roots >... | reverse complement strand
CCCGTCGTGCCGGGAAAGCCGAGGAAGCTGGCCTGCACCGGCGCGGCCCGGTACGCGAAGATGCCCAGGCGTGAGTCGCGCGTGTGGCCTTTCAAGTCGACCAGCACATCGATGTCCGCAGCGCGAACCTGCCGCGCGACGTCGAGGTCGCTGACGCCCGAGACCTCGATGAAGTGGTCGGCCGCGCGCTTCAGGCGCTCGCGCATCGGGCTGCCGTCTTCGGGGCCGTGCGAATAGAAGCTGATCTCGAAACGATCGCGGTCCAGTTTCTCGAACACCTCGGCCATCAGGACCGCGGTGGCGTGCTGGTGGAAGTCGGACGAGACAAAACCAATGTGCAGCCGCTCGGGTAGCGCTCGTGGCGCGACCGGCTCGAACGGGACGACCTCGCGCGTCGTGAAGCGCACGCACGAACGCGCCGCACGCAGATGCTCGCTCGGGTCGTCGGTCAGCGTCACCTGCGCGAACACCGCAGCCCACTGCGCGGCATCCGCCGGCAGCTCGGCGACGAGGCGGCGCAGCGCAGCCAGGTCGGCCTCGGCATGCTGCCAGCGGCACAGCTCGCGTTCGATGAAGGCCAGCAGCCCCTGCGTCGCGAGCGCGCCCGGGCCCATGCCCAGCAGCAGCGCGGTGCGCAGGCACTCGGTCGCCTCGGCCTTCATGCCCAGCGCGTTGAACGACAGCCCGAGCCGGTAGTGCGACATCACATGGCCGACGTTGCCGGCCAGCGCATCGAACAGCGAGCCGATCGCTTCCCGGTGCATGCCGGCGTTGAACAGCGCCTCGCTCAGCTCCTGGTGGAACTCGGTGGTCCGCACGATGTGCGCCGGCTGCTGCTGCAGGCATGCGGCCGCTTCGGCATAACGGTGCTGGCGGCTCAGGCAGCGCGAAGCGATGCTGCGCGCCAGCGCGTTGTCGGGCGTCAAGGCGAGCAGGCTGCGCGCGGTCTGCAGCGCCGCGTCGAGCTGCTCGTTGACCTGTTGCGCGCGGGCCAGGTTCAGCAGGAACACCGTGTCGTTCGGGTGTGCGTCGACGGCGCGCTGGAACGCACGCTGGGCACGCGGCCAGTCGCCCGCCTTCGCGAGGCCGACGCCGGATTGCCAGCTCTGCTGCGCCTCGCGCGACGATTTCGTGCGGGGCGAGGCGGCGGGAGTCGGCGGCTGGGGCTTGAGCTGCATGGGCGTTCGCAGGCAGATGGACGGCCCGGCAAATTCTAGGAACGGCCCGCACGCGCCAAGCGCGGAGATGGGCGGTACTCCGGCACCAGTTCGGCGCTTGGGACGCTGCGCAAACGGGCCGAATCGCCGATATAGGACGGTCCGGCAGGCGCTTTTCGTCAGATCACGCCAAATTTTTCATGGACTGGACTCAAGTTCCGGCAAAGCGCCTCCGATAACGGCTCCAACGGCAACGAGCAATCGAAACCGGGGTCCGGAATCAGCGAGAGAGGCAGCTACTAGAGGCGTCTCGCAGCGTGACACACCGGGCGTGTGTCACATCAACCTGAAGGAGCTTTTCACATGAGCATGTCAGTCAATACCAATCTGTTCTCGTTGAACGCTCAGCGCAACCTGAGCAAGTCCCAATCGTCGCTGTCGACGTCGATGCAGCGCTTGTCTTCGGGTCTGCGCATCAACTCCGCCGCGGACGACGCCGCCGGCCTGGCGATCTCGGAGCGCATGAACTCGCAAGTGCGCGGCATGAACGTCGCGATCCGCAACGCGAACGACGCGATCTCGCTGGCGCAGACCGCCGACGGCGCGCTCGCTTCGGTCGGCGATTCGCTGCAGCGCATGCGTGAACTCGCGGTGCAGGCCGCCAACGCGACCAACAGCGGCTCCGACAAGGACTCGCTAAACCAGGAATTCCAGCAGCTCGGCTCGGAAATCACCCGCGTGCTCGGCGGCACCACGTTCAACGGCGCCACGATCCTCGGCGCATCGGCCGGCGCGCTGACCTTCCAGGTCGGTGCCAACACGACGACCAACGACTCCATCACGGTCACGACGACGAACATGACGACCGACGCGTCGATCACCGCGGTCACCAGCGCCGTCATCGACAGCACCGTGACGACGACCGCGGCGATCAACACGGTGATCGACAACATCGACGCCGCGATCAACGACGTCAACAGCCAGCGCGCGATCTTCGGCGCGTCGCAGAACCGCTTCAACGCCGTCGTCTCGAACCTGCAGAGCTCGGTCGAGAACCAGTCGGCCGCGCGCAGCCGCATCACCGATGCCGACTTCGCGGCGGAAACCGCCAACATGTCGCGCTCGCAGATCCTGCAGCAAGCCGGCACGGCGATGGTGGCGCAAGCCAACCAGCTGCCGCAGTCGGTGCTCAAGCTGCTGCAGTAAGAGCAAGCGGCCCCTCGCCCGCCGCTTTCATGCGGCGAGCCCGTTGTCTTCAAAGGCCCCGCCGGTTCGCCGGCCGGGGCCTTTTTGTTGTCGCGCGGCGGCGAACAGCGCCGCTTTGGCCGGTCTTTTCGGCGCTTTGCCGAACCCGCGGGTTCGAAACAATCCGACTCACGTCCCCAGGAATGTTCCCGGGGCGCGTGGTTCGGAGACGGCGCGTACGTGCCCTCCAAGTCTCGCAACGCCGGTGCATGCACCGGGAGCCCTTGATTCTTAGGAGTGCACACCATGCCGATGACGATCAATACCAACATCATTTCGCTGAACGCGCAGCGCAACCTGAGCGGCTCGCAATCCTCGCTGGCGACCTCGATGCAGCGCCTGTCTTCCGGCCTGCGGGTGAATTCGGCGAAGGACGACGCCGCCGGCCTGGCAATCGCCGAGCGCATGAACACCCAGATTCGCGGCCAGAACGTCGCGATCCGCAACGCCAACGACGGCATCTCGCTCGCGCAGACCGCCGACGGCGCGCTCGCCTCGATCGGCGACTCGCTGCAGCGCATGCGCGAGCTCGCGGTGCAGGCCCTGAACTCGACCAACAGCGGCTCGGACAAGGACTCGCTGAACCAGGAGTTCCAGCAGCTCGCCTCGGAAATCGGTCGCGTGCTCGGCGGCACCACGTTCAACGGCGCGGCCATTCTGGGGGCCTCGGCGGGCGCGCTGACCTTCCAGATCGGCGCGAACACGACGGCGAACGATTCCATCACCGTCACGACGATGGACATGACGACCGACCCGTCGATCACCGCCGTGACCGGCTCCGTGATCGACAGCACGACCAACACGGCCGCGCTGGACACGGTCGTCACCGACATCGACGCCGCGCTGGACGACATCAACGGCAAGCGCGCGATCTTCGGCGCGACGCAGAACCGCTTCAGCGCCGTCATCACCAATCTGCAGACCTCGGTCGAGAACCAGTCCGCCTCGCGCAGCCGCATCATGGACGCCGACTTCGCGGCCGAAACCGCAGCCCTGTCGCGCGCCCAGATCCTGCAGCAGGCCGGCACGGCGATGGTGGCCCAGGCCAACCAGGTGCCGCAGCAGGTGCTCAAGCTGCTGCAAAGCTGAGCGGCCGAATCTGAGACTCAAGTTCGGCGCCACGCTGCCGAAACACGGGATGTTCAGGGCCACGCCCCGAGCATCCCGTTCTTCATTTGGGCAAGTCCACGATGAGCACCACCTCGATCAGCAGCACCGGTTCGATCAGCTCCACCGGCATCGGCAGCGGCCTGGACGTCACCTCCATCATCAATGGCCTGATGGAGGTCGAGAAGAAGCCGCTGACCGCGTTGCAGGATCGTGCGACCTCGATCCAGACGACGATCTCGGCGTTCGGCGAGATCAAGTCGGCGCTGGCCTCGTTCCGCGACGCCGCGGCGAGTCTCGCGCTGCCGAGCACCTGGAACGCGACCACCGGCACGTCGTCCGACAGCACCGCGGTGACGGTCTCGACGACCAGCAGCGCTGCCACCGGCAACTACGCGGTGCAGGTGCAGAGCCTCGCCGCGGCGCAGTCCACCGTCAGCGGCACGTTCGCGTCCAGCAGCGCGCTGGCCGGCGCGGGCACCCTGCACATCGACCTCGGCACGTGGAGCGCCGACCAGACCGCGTTCACCGCGAAGAGCGGCAGCACCGGCGTCGACATCACGGTCACGGCCACCGACACGCTGGCGACGCTCGCCGCGAAGATCAACGCGGCGGGCGCCGGCGTCGGCGCCTCGGTCGTCAACGACGCAAGCGGCTCGCGGCTGGTGTTCAGCTCGAGCACGACCGGCACCGACAACGCGTTCCGGATCACGGCAGCCGACAGCGACGGCGCCAACACCGACGCGAGCGGCCTGTCGGCGCTGGCCTTCGACCCGGCCGGCGGCACGACCGCGACGACCCGCACGCAGGCCGCCGCGAACGCGGCCGCGACGGTCAACGGCCTGGCCGTGACCTCGGCGACCAACAGTCTCGCGAACGTGTTCGACGGGCTGACGATCAATCTCACGAAGGTCACGACGACGCCGGTGCAGGTCACCGTCGGGCAGGACAAGGACGGCATCACCAAGGCCGTGCAAGGCTTCGTCGACGCGTACAACGCGCTGTCGTCGCTGCTGAGCACCGATCTCAAGTACGACAGCAGCACGAAAGTCGCCGGCCCGCTGCAGGCCGACAGCGGCGCGGTGTCGCTGCAACGTCAGTTGCGCAACCTCGTCAGCTCGCCATCGGGCGCGTCCAGCGTGTTCACGACGCTGTCCCAGGTCGGCCTGGAAGTGCAGACCGACGGCACCCTGAAGCTCAACAGCACCAAGCTGACCAGCGCGATGGCCAACCCCGCCGAGCTGAAGAAGCTGTTCACCAACGTCGACACGACGACCGCCGCGAACAGCGGCATCGCGAACCGTCTGCGCGCGTTCGGCAACAGCATGCTCGGCGCCGACGGCCTCGTGACCTCGCGGATCAAGGGCCTGAACACCAAGCTGACGAGCAACCAGAAGGATCAGGACAAGCTGAGCCTGCGCCTGGATGCGACCCAGGCACGTCTGCAGGCCCAGTACAGCGCGCTCGATACCAAGATGGCGAGCATCAGCACGCTGTCCACCTACATCACGCAGCAGATCGCGAACTGGAACAAGAGCACCAGCAGCTCCTGATCGGCGGACCGGGGCCTGTAACAGGCCCTGGGCCGGGCCGAGCCCGGTTTTTCGTGCATGACGCACGGCTCAAGAACGCGCGACGGCGCGCCGATAACAAGGCAGTCCAAGCCCTTGCAGAAAGCCAGAACCCCATGTTCGCTTCCGCCACCCGATCCCACGTGTCGCAACGCCAGGCCGGCGCCTACAAACAGGTGTATGCCGCGACGGGCGTGGACAGCGCCACGCCCCATGGCCTGATCGGCATGCTGTTCGACGCCCTGGTCGGCGCGCTGGCCGAAGCCCGCGGCGCCCTGCGCAGCGGCAACATCGCGGCCAAGGGCAAGGCGATCGCGCAGGCCCTGCGCATCGTCGACGAGGGCCTGATCGCCGCGTTGAACGAAGCCGAGGGCGGCTCGCTGGCCTCGGACCTGCACGACCTGTACACCTACATCACGCTGCGCCTGACGCACGCCAACCTGCACAACGACGAAGCGGCGCTCGACGAGTGCGTGCGCCTGATCGAGCCGCTGCGCAGCGCCTGGGCCGGCATCGCCGACCAGCCCGCCGCGCGTTGACATGCCGCCGTCCATGCAAGTCCGCAGCAAACCCATTCCGGTCACTGATTCGAGAGCCGACGCCATGACCACAGCCCTGATGCACTACTACCAGGCCATCGAAAAAGCCAGCCAGGACATGCTCGACGCCGCGCGCGCCGGCAACTGGGACCACGTGCTCAAGCTCGAGGGCGCGTGCGCGCTGCTGATCTCGCAGCTCAAGAGCAGCGCCGAGAAGCAGCCGCTCGCCGAGGACGAGATTCAGTTCAAGTCGCGCATCATGCAGCGCATCCTGATCAACGACGCCGAGATCCGCCAGCTCGCCGAGCCCTGGCTCGACGATCTGGACCTGCTGCTGGCGGGCCAGCCGAAGACCGTGCACTGAGCCGGCGTCGCTGCGCTGCCCATCCCCTTCGCCGATCCGCCGCCGCCCGCCATGGAAACCAGGCCGATGCCGCTGGATCAGATCCACGCCGGCGCGTTCGCCGAGTTCCGCGTCGACTCGCCGCGCGAGGTCGCCTCGATGCTGCGCCAGCTCGCCGACGGCAACGTCACGCTGAACCTGAACGCGAGCGACGGCCACGTCGTCTGCGCCACGCTGTGGACCAGCGACGCCGAGCGCGGCAGCATCGGCCTCGCGGTCGACGCGACCGACCCGGCGCTCGCGCCGCTGCTCGAATCCGAAGAAGCCGTAGCCGTCGCTTACCTCGACAGCGTGAAGCTGCAGTTCGACGTGCTCGATCCGGTGCTCGTGCACGGCACGAACGCGAGCGTGCTGAACTGCCGCTACCCGCGCGAAATGTACCGCTTCCAGCGCCGCAACGCGTTTCGCGTGCGCCCGCTGCTGCGCCACGCGCCGGTGGCGCGCGTGCGCCACACGCAGATCGCCGAGATCCAGCTCGAGCTGCGCGTGCTGGACCTCAGCATCGGCGGCTGCGCGCTGTTCCTGCCCGACGACCTGCCGCCGCTGCAGCCCGGCGTGATGCTGAACCAGGTGCAGATCGAGCTCGATGCCGACACCCAGTTCCGCGTCGACCTGCGGCTGCAGCACGTGACCTCGCTGGGCGCCGACGCCAAGGGCGTGCGACTGGGCTGCGAGTTCGTCCGTGCCGAAGCTGCGGCGCTGCGCGCGCTGCAGCGCTACATCGACCAGACCCAGAAACGCGGAAAACTGCTCTCGCTGAGCTGACATCCGGCGGCGCGGCGCTGACGTGCGGCGCCGAGTGCGGCACTTGTCACGCTGCGCGGCTCAAGTTCGTCCGTCACCCGCCGATAGGAGCCCTACAGAGCATCGTCTCCGGGTTCAAAGGAGGGACTGATGAGCACGGGCAGCATCAGCGGCGTGGGGGCCGTCACCTCCCTCAAGACGGACAGGGCCGACGCGCAGGGCAGCTCGGCCAGCGACACGGCGGCGCAGCAGCGCAGGCTGCAGCTCGCCACGCCCGTACCGGTCGACGAGACCACGCAGCAGCCGGTGCCGCCGCGCTTTCCCTGGCTGAGCCGGCTCGCCGCGCAGCTCGAAGCGGCCTCGAAGCAGCGCGCGACGTTCAGCGCCGCGCCGGTGCTGGGCGACAACCTGGACAAGACTGCCTGATCCGGGCGCATCGACCGCGACGCCATCTACAGCGCCGCTCAAACCTGCATCTGCATGATGTCCGAGTACGCCTGCACCAGCTTGTTGCGCACCGCGAGCGTCGCCTGAAAGCCGATCTGCGCCTTCTGCATCGCGACCATCGTCTGCTCGAGGCTGACGGTCGGATTGTCGAGCTGCACTTCGCGCTGCAGGTTCGCCGCGTCGGACTGTGACTTGCTCACGGCGCCGAGCGCACTCGTCAACGCCTGCTGGAATCCCGCGCCCTGCACGGCCTTGCTGCTGTCCAGCGGCTGGCCGTTCGTGGCCAGCCCGGCGCGCGCCACGGCCTGGGCGAAGTCGAAGGGCTTGAGGGTCACGTTCATGGCGCCATGGTACGAATCCGCCCGCGTCGCGGTGGTCTGAACTGGGCGATGTTTGACCACCTGTTCGATGCATTCGCTTACCTCGCCTTTCCGGATACTCGTTTCCACGCCGAGGGCCCTGCCTTCCGGTCGACGACGTACGCACCGCACCGAACAGCAAACACAAACGCACAGCGCCATGGACCACGCAGTCGCCGCGAACCCCTCAGCCCTCCCGCTCGTCGAGCCCGGCACCTTCGGCGGCCGCCTGGCCGCGATGCCGATGCGCAGCAAGCTGGGCCTGGGCCTGGGGATTGCCGCACTCGCCGCGACCGTGCTCGCGATGACGCTGTGGAGCAGCCAGGGCGACTACAAGGTGCTGTACGCGAACCTCTCCGACAAGGACGGCGGCGCGATCATCGCCCAGCTCTCGCAGATGAACGTGCCGTACAAGCACGCCGAGGGCGGCACCGCGATCCTCGTGCCGGCCGCGCAGGTGCACGACGTGCGCCTGAAGCTCGCAACCGCCGGGCTGCCCAAAGGCTCGGTCACCGGCTACGAGCTGATGGACAACGCGCGCTTCGGCCAGACCCAGTTCCAGGAACGCCTGACCTTCCAGCGCGGGCTCGAAGGCGAGCTGACCCGCACGATCACCTCGATGGCCGCGGTGCAGAACGCACGCGTGCACCTCGCGCTGCCGAACCAGAACGGCTTCTTCCGCGAGCAGCAGAAGCCCAGCGCGTCGGTGCTGCTGACGCTGCACCCGGGCCGCGTGCTCGATCGCGCGCAGGTCGCCGGCATCGTGCACTTGGTCTCGTCCAGCGTGCCCGAGCTCGACCCGAAGGCGGTCAGCGTCGTCGACCAGACCGGCGCGCTGATCACGAACACCGGCGACGGCCCGCAGCAGAACGCCGGCCTCGACGCGCAGCAGTTGCAGTACGTGAACCAGATCGAGAGCCACCTGTCCAAGCGCATCGTCGACCTGCTCGAGCCCATCGTCGGCCGCGACAACCTGCGCGCGACCGTCGCCGCCGATGTCGACTTCTCGCAGAGCGAAGCGACGTCCGAAGAATTCAAGCCGAACCAGGGATCGGACGCGAGCATCTCGATCCGCAGCCAGCAGACCAGCGAAAGCGGCGGCAGCAGCAACGGCCAGCCCAGCGGCGTGCCGGGCGCGGCGTCGAACCAGCCGCCGGTCGCGGCGACCGCACCGCTGACCGGCGCGTCGCAGCCGCTGCAGACGGCGCAGGGCGGCAGCAACGCGCTTGCCGGCGGCGGCCGCCGCGAAGCGACAACGAACTACGAGATCGACAAGACCGTGCGCGTCACGCGCAATGCGAGCGGCGCAGTGAAGCGGCTGAACGCCGCGGTCGTCGTCAACAACCGCGCGGTCACCGACGCGAAGGGCAAGACGACCTACGTGCCGCTGACCGCCGAGGAGCTCGACAAGCTGACCACGCTGGTGCGCGAGAGCATCGGCTTCAAGCAGGAGCGTGGCGACTCGGTCAAGGTGATCAACGCGCCGTTCAAGGTCGACCCGGCAGCCAAGGTCGACAACAGCCTGCCGCTGTGGAAGCAGCCCGAGGTGATCGACATGCTGCGCGCCGCCGCGGTGCCGGCCGGGCTCGCATTCGTCGCGCTGCTGGTGTTCTTCGGGATGATCCGCCCGGCGATGAAGGCGGCGCTGAAGCCGCAGGCGGCGCCTGCGGCCGGCGCGAACCTGCAGGCCGTCGTCGACGACCCGCAGGACCTGCCGGCGCTGCCGCCGCCGAAGAGCGTCGAGCACCTGAACACCGCGAAGACGCTGGCGCGCGACAACCCGGCGGCTGTGGCCGGCATCGTGCGCACCTGGGTCAGCGGCGAAACCGCCGCGGCCAAGAGCTGACGCGCCCCTCACACACACGAACGAGAATCGGACGAGGCCCCCGTGGACGACCAAGGTTTGGAGAACGCCGCGATCCTGCTGATGTCGCTCGGCGAGGAAGACGCCGCGAACGTGTTCAAGCACCTGACGCCCAAGGAGGTGCAGGGCCTGGGCGAGACGATCGCGAAGATGAAGACGATCCCGCGCGACCGCGTCGACGCCGTGCTCGAGATGTTCCACACGGTGTCGCAGGCGCACAGCGTGCTGGTCGGCGACACCGACGAGTACGTCAAGGCCGTGCTGCGCAAGGCGCTCGGCGAGGACAAGGCGAACCTCTTGATCGACCGCATCCTGCAAGGCGGCGACACCTCGGGCATCGAGAGCCTGAAGTGGATGGACCCGATCTCGGTCGGCGAGCTGCTGCGCATCGAGCACCCGCAGATCGTCGCGGCGATCCTCGTGCACCTGGACTACGACCAGGCTGCCTCGGTGCTGAAGACCTTTTCGGAGCGCCAGCGCAACGAGGTCCTGGTGCGCATCGCGACGCTCGACGGCATCCAGCCCTCGGCGCTGAAGGATCTGAACGAGGTGATGGGCAAGGTGCTCGCCGGCGGCGAGAAGATGCGCAAGACCTCGCTGGGCGGCGTGAAGCCGGCGGCCGAGATCATCAACATGATGGGCTCGAGCGTCGAGACCGCGGTGCTCGACTACATCCGCGAGACCGACAACGACCTCGCGCAGAAG
>Ga0207684_10007073_pt1 | contig 10143 bp, 7 predicted proteins | sample KBSK5501metaG_FD_184342 | JGI IMG/M metagenome (GOLD analysis project Ga0207684, IMG submission 184342) | Corn, switchgrass and miscanthus rhizosphere microbial communities from Kellogg Biological Station, Michigan, USA - KBS K5-50-1 metaG... | ecosystem: Host-associated > Plants > Roots >... | reverse complement strand
GTCACGGCTATGTATTTCCCGGCCAACCACTCCTGGCACCTGATGTTGGTGATCCTCTGACTGGCGCAGCACTCTTGCATCAGGGCTATGCGCTTGCAGGCTCGTCTTACAGCCAGAACGGCTGGGCGCTCCAACAGGCATTCCACGATCAGATCGCCTTGCTCGATTTCTTCAATGCTACCTGCGGTCAGCCCACCCGCACGATCGCCTGGGGTCACTCGCTGGGTGGGATCATCACTGCTGGCCTGGTTCAACTGTTCCCTGGGCGTTTTGCGGGCGCACTGCCCATGTGTGGAGTAGTTGCCGGTAGTGTCGGAACCTGGAACCAGGCGCTCGATAGCGCCTTCGCTTTCAACGTCTTGCTGGCGGGGAACGCACTGTCCATCGTCCATATTACTAATCCCAATGCGGCTTTCAATCAGGCCGAGTCAGTGCTTGCATCAGCACAAAATACCCCGCAGGGTCAGGCACGAATCGCCCTGGCAACAGCCCTGGCAGACATTCCTGGCTGGTTTGACTCTGCCTCACCTGAACCCGCGAGCAAAGACTTCATCACACAGGAGCAGAATCAGTTCCTCTGGGAGAGTAAGATTGACTTCGCTTTCGCCTTCTTTGCCCGTGCAGAACTCGAGTTCCGAGCTGGTGGCAACCCCTCGTGGAACACTGGTATCAACTACCGGAAGCAACTGGAGCTTTCATCCGACAGTCGCGAAGTTGCGGCTCTCTACAAACAGGCTGGACTGGATCTGAATAAGGACCTGAAGACCCTCGCAGCTGCTCCCCGCATCCAGGCTGATCCACAAGCTGTGAACTACCTGAGTAGCTACATCATCTTCAACGGAGACTTGAATATTCCTGTACTCACAATGCACACAACTGGCGATGGGCTTGTGGTCAACCAGGACGAGCATGCATATGCGAGCGTTGTTCGCTCGGAAGGGAACAACAGCCTGCTGCGTGAGATTTTCGTCCATCGCGCCGGTCACTGCGCCTTCACCCCTGCGGAGACGCTGACTGCCTTCCAAACGCTTATCCATCGCCTGGATACTGGAAAATGGGACGGCTCTACCAATACTGATCTGCTGAACCAGGAAGCGGCTGCACTCGGCTCAACCTTGAACACAGCGCCACCAGCATTCCTCAATTTCGAGCCAACCACCTTCCTACGCCCATTTGACGCTCGCAATTAATCCGTTTTAGTAGTAGGTGAAGAACACAACCAGGGTACTGGCTCCTGTTGGGGAACCGGTATCCTGGTTTTCACCTTTACTTGACAAGTCCTTAGCTTTCTTCGATAATCAAATCAGTGTATTCTGGTCCCATGTTACAAGGCAAATCAGACCCTTTTCTGTCACACAGGCGATGGACTTCAAAAACGCTTGCAGTCCTCATTCTTCAGAAGGAAGAGTATGACATGCGTAAAACTCATCTTGCATATCTCATGGTGACCACCCTCACCCTGCTCGCCCTGGCTCCCCTAGTTATGGTGACACATGCACGCGTAGCCGCTGCTGGCTCCAGTGTAAGCAACCCTCCTCAGGGAACCCAGAGCGACGCAGCGTACGCCAACAGTTACAAAGCTAAGAGCGTGACAAACGTGGATGCGACCACACAGAAGACCAGTTGCTACACCCCTGAGGTGCCATACGCGGTGAGCGATGGCCCCAATGATGGCTATAGCGGCGAGATAGCCTGTGGTAGTGCCTCTACCACCGGTGAGGACCTAGGTCCCTATCCCACCCAGGCTGGCAGCAACCCTGGCTCTCCTGCTAGCACTCCTATGCTGGTTAAGGATCACTCGGAGTCTGATATTCGCGTCGACCCCACCAACCCCAAGCACCTGATCGCCTCCTCCAAGTGGTTCGTCAGCGCCGAGGGTTACAACCATCTGTTTGGATTCTACGAGTCCTTCGACGGTGGCAAAACATGGTCGACCCAGGGGCATATCCCAGGCTATGAAGGCTGGACGGATAACACCGACCCGGTCGGCGCCTTCGATGGCTTCGGGAACTACTATGAGTTGATCCTGCCCTACCAGTTCTTCTACAACGCAGACGGGACCCATAACTTCCAGATCAATCCGAACCTGGAGCCCAACCCGGCCCACCCAGCCGAGGTCATCTCTGTTGCGGTGCGCAAGCAAGGGGCGAAAGCGGTGCGCGACTGGATCACGACCCACAACGGCCATCCGGACTACGTCGCCACCTACGATAGCAAGGGCCGTGAGCCGGACAAGCAGTGGATCACCATCGACACGAATCCGGACAGCCCGTTCTATAACCGCATCTACGCCATGTGGGTCGTCTTCACCGGCCCACTCACGGCCCAGCCGCTCGTGTCGTACGCGCAGGCGCAGAAAGATGGGACGCACACCGACTGGTCGGCTCCCATCCGGCTGCCGGAGGTCTCGGCTTCCCCGACTGGCGCCAGCTACTTGCTACCGCACGTCACGCCTGATGGGACGGTCTACACGACCCTCACAACGACCAAGCCAGCGATGAAGTTTAGCTTCGACAAGATCGCGCTCGATCGGTCCACCGACGGCGGGGTCACCTGGACGACTGTCTCGACGGTCGCCGACGACATCGCCGCGCCGCCGGCCCGCTACGCTAACACGACCTTCCGCGACGGCATCCTCAACAGTTTCGGCGTGGGCAACCGGCTCGTCGGGGGCCATTATCCGCTCTACGTTACCTGGGAGGACTACAGCGCAGGCGTGACGAACATCCTGCTCGCGGCTTCCTCCGATGACGGCAAGAGTTGGACGGCTCCCATCCAGGTCAACGATAACAAATCGGCGGTCGACGAATTCCAGCCGAATCTGACCGTTGCGTCCAACGGGACCGTGAGTGTGGCCTTCTACGACCGCCGCCTCAGTTGTCCTACTGCTGGAACCGCCGAGGCTACCGGAGCTGGCATCGCCCTTGACCGGGTTAACCCCAATTATTCAGGCAGTCTGCCTCCATACGGTGCCACCAACTACTGCGTCAACGCCAGTGTGCAGTTCTACAGTTCTACCCTCGTGCCATTCGGGCACAACATCCGGCTCACCCAGCACACCTGGGATCCGCAGCTGAACTCGCCGCACACGTCGTGCGCCACCTGCATCACGACCTTCATCGGCGATTACTTTGGCAATATAACCAGTGGGTCAACAAATACATCGAGCTTTGTGAGCACGTTCAACGATGGCTCCAATCCCGACTATCGTCAGCAGCAGGTCATTGCTACCGTCGCCATCCCGTAACCACTCATCACGTAGGAGAACCTCTCGGCTCTCCTACGTACTACATCTGGAATATCCTGTGCCTTGTACCTTTAGGAATATGCTCACAACTTGACTGGCACGACTTTGTGAGACTTTGCCGAAAACCGATGGGTACGACTTTACGAGACTCGACAACCCTCTTATGAGCACTTTCAGGACCAATCAGGGTGATAACCTTGCTACCTCAATTTGATAATTGGCTTCCGTTTACGTCAATCTCTCGTAGGACGAAGACGCGAAAGGAGGAACAATACAATGTATGATCTTTCTATCATCTGGATAGCTCTTGTGCTGCTCATAGCTGTTGGTACCTTTCTCAGTACCCGCTTAAACACTCGTTTTGGAAAAGGGAACCAGACGCGAGGAACGAGACTGAATACGCTCGAGAGCATGCTTTCTCAACAGTAGCGTACCGCTCTTCTATCAAATCGCGCTCTTGTGGCTACACGTATTCCCGCCAATTCTCAAATATAGGAAAGAGGAGCCAGGTAGCTCCTCTTTCCTTATTTTTGCATGCCAGGCGATGGTTCTTGCTCCCGTTGTGCAGCTTCTCGTTTCAAACGAGCTTGTTCCTGACGTTCTTTCTGGCGTTGTATTCTCTGGGCCTCTTTGCGTGCCGCTTCTTCTGGATCAGCATTGACGATGTTCATAGTTGAACTAATGCCCTGTCTTATCACTAATTCTATGGCCTCAACCGCCCTATCTTCGCCAATCTCAAGCAGTATACGTTCATCATTTGTAGGTACGCCAAGCACATATTCTTTACCCTTTATATGGCTGTTGGCAGATCGCCCAATGCCGACGCGCAGGCGGGGGAATGCATTAGTGTGAAGATGACGAATAATATCTTCCAGTCCATTGTGTCCGGCAGCACTACCCCTTGCCCGCAGACGTACTTTACCGACAGGCAGATCAAGGTCATCGTAAACAACCAGCACATCTTCTGGCTGTACTTTATACCAGCGGACAAGTTCCCCGATCGCCTGGCCACTAAGGTTCATATAGGTGATCGGTTTAGCCAGTACTACTTTCTCAAGTCCAATAGTGCCACTCGCCAGGATTGCCCGGTTACGCCGTTCTGACCACCTCCAGCCGAGCTTCAATGCGAGCTTATCTACTACACGAAAACCTACATTGTGGCGTGTGTGTTCATATTCTGATCCCGGATTACCTAAGCCAACAACCAGTTTCATAATCGACTACCGACCATATGCCAGGCGTACTGCCAGGTATTGCGGCAGTCCTGCTTTTATGATCTTCTCCTGTGTCTTCTCCAATGCATAGGGAACACGATAAAACTCAAAGCCAAGTTCGGTATCGTAGATCATAAAAGCAGCTCGTGGATCCCCATCACGTGGCTGTCCAACACCGCCGGGATTGATAATAGCTCTATATCCGTCAGTGGCTTCCCAATGACCCTCTGGTGGAGTAATCATTTCATTTGTTACCTGGATCATGCTCTGGCTCAGACCTAAAAGTGTGAGCAGTTCTTCAATTTCACCGCTCAGTTGATCATCTGAACCGGCGGCAATAGTCTCAAGATCGATCTCACGAGTAGCCCGCTCCGTATCAGCACTTTCAATCGAATCCTGGCCACTTGTTTCTTCAACCTGAGTTGGATTAACTACATCTTTATCGATGTCTTCACTGCCAGAAGTAACTATCTGTTCAATAGTATCTTCATTTTGCCGGATGTCCTCCGACCCATTAATTTCCATTTCATCAACAGAAGCATTAGATAAGATTTCTTCATCTACTGACGAAGTGAGGTCACTGGTTGTAGCTTCAGGTCCTTCGGTTACTTCTGTGACATCCTCCCCAACAATGGACTCCTCGTCGGAAATCTGCGTTCGCTCTTTTTCGTTAATCTTGCTAACTTCATCTTCATCTTCAATCTGATTGCCGCTATCAGTTTCCTTGAAAGAGCTGTCAGCACTCCCAGCAACTGCCGCGGAGTGCCCGGATTGCTGTACCGGGGATTGTACTGCTACCATTTCTGTGGTTTCATCATCATTCTCATCTATACGATGTTCAATACCATTTGACTTTGGGATTGCCATAGCTGTTTCATCACTGTGTAGAGGAAGCGTAGGAGCATTGGAAAAAGCATCCGGCTGTTGAAAAATTACAGGCACATGCGTATGCCCAACCAGGCAATAACGACTGCTGAAGTATTGAAAGCTGCGTTCTGCCAGCACTTCAGATGTCAAATACTCCCACAGAGGACCATAGGGACTACCATGCACAAGCGTGCATTCGCCAATTTCCACACGCTCCGGTAAATTTGTCAGAAACGCGCGATGCTCCTCTGTCAATTGTTCAGCAGTCCATTCAGCTGAAATGCGTGCTGCCGCGCTAAAGTCTTCCAGGTCAATTTTGCCAACAGCAGCCCAGTCGTGATTGCCGGCGATAATTACATCGGTTCGTTCACGCAGTTTAAGTATACACTCATTTGGGTCGGGTCCATAACCGACGAGGTCCCCAAGAAACCAGATTTGCTCAATTGGTGCCTCTTGTGCAAGCTCGTCAATCTTCGCAAGTACTGCTTCGAGTGCTTCCATGTTGGCATGTATATCAGAAAAAATGGCGTAACGCATAATTAGTTCACTCTATTCAAGCAATTAGTTATAGGGTAGATTAGGCTATTCTATCATGTTTATTTCAAGGTTGCTAGTAGGTTTTAGTCGTTATGTTGAAGTGGCTGTGTTTGGCTCCGCCAAACACAGCCACTTCAACATAACGACAGAAGCGACCCTTGGGTCGCAAGTCTCCTCTGTCAACGGTGTATTGGAGAGAGGTCAACAGCACAAAACAAATGAGTGAATATGCTTGTAGCAAGCGTTCATATTAATTCAGAACCTCTTTATTGTTATCTTTGTAGGGAGAAAGGATTTTTATGGATCTGCGACAGTGGTTCAGCATGCGTCTATCGCGTCGTCGAGCGATACGCAACCTCGGCATACTTGCAGGCGCTGGCCTCTCAATCGATGCGGGTATATTTGCAGCCAATAGAGTAACTGCCGAAAAGTATGCAAGCAACTCCAACCCGATCAACCACATCCTGATTGCTTGTCAGGAAAATCACTCCTTCGACAATTATTTTGGCTATTATCCACGGGCTGGAGCTTTTGGCGTCCCTTCGAACTATTCACAACCAGATGGCAACGGTGGCACCATCACACCTCATCATTCTCTTTCCCCAATCGGGGCCGATCCCTCGCACACCTGGCAGTCCATTCACAGCGAATGGAACAAAGGAGCCATGAATGGTTTTTATACCACTGATGGCTCGGATGCGCTCAGCTACTATGATGGCTCAGACCTTTCCTACTACTATAGCGTGGCTGATACCTTTACCCTGTGCGGCAACTATTTCTGCTCAGTGCTTGGCCCTACAGTACCAAATCGCCTCTCTCTGGTGTCAGGTACTGCTGGTGGTAATACCACAGACACTCTTTCTCCTGGAAGCGTTGATTGGCCGACGATTGTAGATGTGTTGGATGCTCATAGAGTGTCCTGGAAGTGCTACAACCTTGGCCTGGGTCTGGGAAGCACAGGTTGGCTTGAACTTTTCAATGGACTGATCTTCTTCAAGAAATGGCAGCATGATCAGCGCCTCAAATTTACCGAAGATGATTACAATGCTGACCTGCAAGCTGGAACCTTACCACAGGTCTCCTTTTTGATTACCGAGGAATTGATCAGTGAACATCCGCCCACTGATATTCAGACGGGTCAGCAGAAGATGTCGGATGTAATCAAGGCATTGATGTCCTCTAGCTTCTGGAAAAGTTCAGCGCTTTTCCTGACCTATGACGAAGGCGGGGGGTTCTTTGATCATGCAGCACCGCCAAAGGTGGATGCCTATGGCCTGGGTATGCGTGTGCCGATGCTGGTCATCTCACCATATGTTAAACGTGGCTACGTCTCGGGACAGCTCTACGAACATAGCTCGATCCTGAAGTTCATTGAGCGCCGTTTTGCATTGCCATCGCTGGCAAGTATCAATCACCAGTTTGATACCTCGACTCCAGGAACAAACAACGATGCAGCCAATGGTAATCCGACAGGCCCGGCAGAGCCGCCGCGTGATGGCTTGAAACAAATCGGCGATTTCTATGAGGTCTTCGATTTTACCCAAAACCCGAACTATCATCCAATCCTACCCAATACCTGACATCTACGCATAATGAAGGGAGTGCAGAGGGCCGCGGCATTTTGTACTCCCTTCATTATGCACTATAAATTCTTGACGCTCTCCCCACGCGGTGCTATGCTGCAAACAGCGTAATGAGACGCCATGTATGCGCCTATGACAGCGCCGTCGAGAGGAATAGACAAACACTATGGGTATCATTGAAACTCGTATAGAGCGCAACAGCCATGATTTTCAGGAAAACACACACTATCTCCAGCAACTCTTAGACCAGCTTTATGAACGAGTACAACAGGTACAGCAGGGCGGAGGAGAAAATGCAATCGCCAAACACCGCAAACGCAACAAATTACTGGCACGTGAACGTATTCAATTGCTCTGCGACCCCGATACACCCTTTCTGGAACTGAGCCCTTTAGCAGCATGGAACATGTATCATAACGAAGCTCCATCGGCAGGCATCGTGACAGGGATCGGTCTTGTCGAGGGACAGGAATGCATGATTGTTGCGAATGATGCCACTGTAAAAGGTGGCACTTACTATCCAATGACCGTAAAGAAACACCTGCGCGCTCAAGAAATCGCTGAACAAAACCATTTGCCATGCATTTATCTTGTCGATTCGGGTGGCGCATTTCTGCCGTTACAGGCTGATGTTTTTCCCGACCGGGACCACTTTGGTCGCATCTTCTACAACCAGGCACGCATGTCCAGCCAGCGTATCCCTCAAATTGCAGCAGTGATGGGTTCATGTACAGCCGGAGGAGCCTATGTTCCTGCCATGAGCGATGAAACGGTGATTGTGCGCGGCAATGGCACTATTTTCCTGGGCGGCCCTCCACTTGTGAAAGCTGCGACCGGCGAAGAGGTAAGCGCCGAAGATCTGGGCGGCGCTGATGTTCATTGCCGTGTCTCCGGAGTCACCGATCACTATGCTTTGAATGATGAACATGCCCTTGCGATCTGTCGTAGCATTGTTTCCCATCTTAATCGGCGCACATATATTCCCTGGGACATCACTACACCTGAACCTCCGCGCTATGATTCCAATGAACTCCTTGGGATCATCCCTAGAGATAACCGCAAAAGCTATGACGTACGCGAGATTATCGCTCACCTCGTAGACGGAAGCCGCTTTCACGAATTCAAAGAACTCTACGGCACAACGCTGGTATGCGGCTTTGCACGGCTGATGGGCTATCCAGTTGGTATCATCGCTAATAACGGCATTCTTTTTTCGGAAAGCGCACTCAAGGCTACCCATTTCATCGAACTCTGTGCTCAGCGTCAAACTCCTCTGATCTTCTTACAAAATATTACTGGCTTTATGGTAGGACGCGAGTATGAGAACCGTGGCATTACTAAAGATGGAGCAAAGATGGTGATGGCCGTTGCCAACGCGCCTGTTCCTCGCTTCACTGTCATTATTGGCGGCTCATTTGGCGCAGGCAACTATGCAATGTGCGGGCGAGCCTATTCCCCAAGACAGTTGTGGTTGTGGCCCAACGCACGAATCTCGGTAATGGGTGGTGAACAAGCTGCCAGTGTTCTTGCGACAGTGCGCAAGGAAGGACAAGCTGCACATGGTAAAACCATGAGTGAGGAGGAAGAGGCAGCATTTAAACAACCAATATTGGATAAGTATGAGGAGGAGGGCAATCCTTATTACAGTACCGCTCGTCTATGGGATGATGGAATTATTGACCCTCGGGATACACGCAATGTGCTCGCGTTGGGTATTGCTGCTTCCTTAAATGCTCCTATGCCTGACACACCCTTTGGAGTATTCCGAATGTAAAGGAGTCAAATCATGCCAACATATACACACATCACCGTTGAGAGAAGCCACCAGGATAAGATTGCCACTATTACCATGCGCAGACCCGAAGTACATAACGCATTTAACATACAGCTTATCCTGGACTTGCAGACAGCATTTACCGATCTGATCACCGATACACAACTACATGCTGTCGTATTGACAGGTGAAGGACTCTCATTTAGCGCTGGAGCCGATTTGAATATGATGCGAGAATCGGCTGTATTTACACAGGAACAAAACCTGAACGATGCGCTGCATCTGGCCGATCTCTTTGATATCATCAACAACTTTCCTTGCCCTGTGGTGGCACGTGTTAATGGCACTGCCATGGGCGGAGGTTTGGGCTTACTCGCTGTCTGTGACATCGTCATTGCAGTCGAAGGCGCACGACTGGCTTTTAGCGAGGTGAAGTTAGGTATCGCGCCAGCGGTCATCTCACCATACGTTGTACGCAAAATCGGTGAGACACACGCCCGTGTACTTTTTGTGACAGGCGAACGATTCACTTCAACCCGCGCTCGAGAGATTGGCTTGGTTCACATCGTAACGAAACCCGAAGATCTCGATGCAGCCGTGGGTAAAACTGTTGACGAGTTACTAAGCAGCGGGCCGCAAGCCATTCGCGCCTGCAAGGCCCTGGCATTAAATGTAGGGCATATGAATCGCGATTCAGCACGCACATATACCGCCGAAACTATTGCTACACTGCGCGTTAGTGAAGAGGCCCAGGAAAGATTACGCGCTTTCCTTGAAAAAAGATAATGCAGTTTACCAACATAATCCGATCATCCGTAGGGGCCGATTTATGACTCTGTTGGGAAATTCTGTCTAGACAACTAGACAGGGAGAAAGAGATATCAACACATGTTGCATAACAAGCTTTTCCGTGTAATACGG
>Ga0207684_10007071_pt1 | contig 10144 bp, 7 predicted proteins | sample KBSK5501metaG_FD_184342 | JGI IMG/M metagenome (GOLD analysis project Ga0207684, IMG submission 184342) | Corn, switchgrass and miscanthus rhizosphere microbial communities from Kellogg Biological Station, Michigan, USA - KBS K5-50-1 metaG... | ecosystem: Host-associated > Plants > Roots >... | reverse complement strand
CGCACTAGTGTTGGACTCGGCTAGCTACAGGACGCGTCGCCACGGCCATCCGGGGGCCTGACCACAGCGTGGATCTGTGGTATGTGTAATTTCTGCGATCCGGCGCAAGCTGGCGCGATGCATGACACTTAGGTGGGGGTGACCAGTTGGCGGCGCTACAGCCTGGCGATCCCCAGCGCATTGGGCCCTATGTGCTGCTCGGCAGGCTCGGCAGCGGCGGGATGGGCCGGGTGTATCTCGCCCGCTCCCCCGGTGGCCGCACGGTGGCGGTGAAGGTCATCCGCGCCAACCTCGCCGAGGACACCGGTTTCCGCGCCCGCTTCGCGCGTGAGGTCTCGGCCGCGCGCAAGGTGGGCGGGCTGTTCACCGCGGCGGTGGTCGACGCCGACGTGGACGGCCCGGTGCCCTGGCTGGTGACCGCGTACGTGCCCGGCACGTCGCTGTCGGACGCCGTCGAACGGCAGGGCCCGCTGCCGGAGAACTCCGTGCTCGCGCTGGCCGCGGGGCTGGCCGAGGGCCTGATCGCGATCCACGCGGCGGGCGTCATCCACCGCGACCTCAAGCCCTCCAACGTGCTGCTGGCCCAGGACGGGCCGCGGATCATCGACTTCGGGATCTCCTCCGCGGCCGGCGCCACGTCGCTGACCGGCACCGGCTTCATGATCGGCTCGCCGGGGTTCATGTCACCGGAGCAGGCCGAAGGCCTCACCGTCGGCCCGGCCAGCGATATCTTTAGCCTGGCGGGCGTGCTCATCTACGCCGCCAGGGGCGAGGGCCCGTTCGGCAGCGGCGACACCGCGGCGTTGCTCTACCGCGTGGTGCACGGCAAGCCGAACACCGACAACGTGCCCGACAACCTCCGGCCGCTGATCAAGCGGAGCCTGTCCCGTGACCCCAAGCGCCGGCCCACGGCGACCCAGTTCCTCACCGACCTGTCGGCCGCGTACCCCGCCGCCGCGGACCTGACCAACTGGCTGCCCGCGCAGATCTTCGCGGAGAACGCGGCCAGGAGCATGCCGTCCGAGGCGAGCCTGCACCCCGCGGGCGGTTCACTGGCCGGGGGGTCCGTAGCGGGCGGTTCACTGGCCGGAAGGTCGATGGCGGGCCAGCCGTCGATGGCGGGCCAGCCGTCGATGGCGGGCCAGCCGTCGATGGCGGGCCAGCCCTCGATGGCGGACCCGGTCGCGCCGGCCGACGATCCGGTGGCACCGGCCGCCGACCCGGTCGCGCCGATGGCCATGGGCGCCGGCGTGCGGGAGGCAGAACCGGGAACCGGCGGCAACGCCCCGGTCGACCCGCCCACCCGCACGTCGCTGTCCACGCCGACCCCGCCGCCGCCGACCCCGTATCCCACCGGCCCGCAGGGCTACCCGTCGTCGCCGGGCCAGCCGGCCCAGGGATACCCCGGGCCGCAGGGCTACGCGGGCCAGCAGGGCTATCCCGCCCAGCCGGGCTACCCAGGCCAGCAGGGTCAGCAAGACCAGCAGAATTACCCGGGTCAGCAGGGCTATCCCAGCCAGCAGGGCTATGCCAGCCAGCAGGGCTATGCCGGCCAGCAGAACTACCCGGGTCAGCAGAGTTACCCTGGCCAGCAGGGTTACCCCAGCCCGCAGGGATACTCGGGTTCGCAGGGCTACCCTGGGCAGCAGCAGTACCCCGAGCCGCAGGGCTACCAGACCGGCCAGCCGCCCCAGGGCGACCAGGGCCAGGGCGGCTGGTGGGGTGGCCAGCAGCCAGGCGGGCCTGCCGCCCCGGGGACGCCCAGCGTTCCCGGGGAGTGGTACACGCCGGGCGGCGGGCCCGCGCAGCCGCCGCGCAAGCGGCCGAAGTGGCTGATCCCGGCCGGGGCGGCCGCGGCCGTCGTGGCGATCGTGGTCGTACTGGTCCTGACGCTGGGATCCGGCTCCTCAAACAACCCAAATGCCGCGTCCTCCACGAGCGCGCCCCCGCCCCAGACACACAGCGCCTCCCCCCAGGCGACCCCGACCGTAGGCGAGCTGACGCTCGCCCAGCTCCAGGTCGGTGACTGCCTGACCGGGGCGAACCTGCAGCTGAACACCACCGCGCCGTGGCCCAAGCTGGCCAAGGCCGTGCCCTGCACCGCGGACCACACCGCCGAGGTCATCTACGCCAACAACGACTACTGGTCCACGACCGGCGCCTTCCCCGGCGGCGCCACCATCAAGAAGGACGCGATCGCGGCGTGCGACAGCGCGTTCCAGTCCTATGTGGGCATCGCGTACTCCAAGTCGATCTACACCTGGACCGATGTGGTGCCGACCGCGGATACCTGGAAGAGCGACCGCAGCCTGCACTGCGTCATCTACCACGCCACGACCCCGCAGCCGGCCGGCGTGACGCTGCACGCATCGCTCAAGGGCACGGCCCAGTAGGGTTCCCGGGCGGCGCTACGCCGGGGCACGCGCGCGGGCCCGTTCGGCCCGTTTATTAGCGCGGGGCGGCCGGTTCCGGGTCCGTACGGAGGCTAGCCGGGCTGATGTCGGGCTGGTCCCGGACGCCGAAGACGTCCCGCAGGGCGGACAGCGCGGCCAGTTCGCCGCACCGGCCATGCACCCCGGGGATCGGCGGGGTGGCCGAGGAGCACAGGTAGACGCCGCGGACCGGTGTCCGGTACGGATTCCACCTGGGCACCGGGCGCAGGATGGTCTGCCGCAGGGTCTGCATGCCGACGCCGATGTCACCGCCGACGTAGTTCGGGTTGTGCGCCTCCTCGTCGGCGGCGGTGCGCACGGAGCGGGCCAGCACCAGGTCACGGAAGCCGGGCGCGAACCGCTCGAGCTGCGCCTCGATCCGGTCGGTCATGTCCACGTCCGATCCGGCCGGCACGTGGCAGTAGGTCCACAGGGTGTGCTGGCCGGCCGGGGCGCGGGCCGGATCGGCGACGCCGGGCTGGACCACCAGGACGTAGGGACGGTCCGGGTGCTTGCCCGCCGCCACTTCGGCCTCGGCCGCGGCGACCTGCTCGAACGGGCCGCCCAGGTGCAAGGTGCCGGCCCGGCGGCAGGGCTCGCTGGTCCACGGCACGGGGCCGGACAGGGCGAAATCCACCTTGCAGACGCCGGGGCCGTAGCGGTACCGGCGCAGCGCGGCGCGGTACCGGCCGGGCAGTTCGTCGCCGGCCAGCTGAACCAGCGTGCGCGGCGAGACGTCGAGGAGGATCGCCCGGGCCGAAGGGAGTTCGGCCAGCGAGCGCACCCAGCGGCCGGTCTCGATGCGGCCGCCGCTGGCGGCCACGGCCGCGGCCATCGCGTCCGTGATACGGGCGCTGCCGCCGGCCACCACCGGCCAGCCGACCGCGTGCGCCAGCCCGATCAGCATCAGCCCGATGCCCGCCGTCGGCACCGCGGTGAGCGGCATCATGGCGTGCGCCGCGGCGCCGGCCATGATCGCCCGCGCCTCGTCGGTGTGCCAGCGCCTGGCCACCGCGGAGGCCGGCAGGATGGCACGGCGGCCGTAATTCGCGGCGGCCAGCGGATGCGCGGGCGGCTTGCGCAGCGGGGCCAGGATCGCCTCGAGGACGTCATCCATGTGGCTGGTCAGCGGGCCGAGCAGGCGGCGGTAGGCGCGCCCGTCGGCGCCGAGCCCAGCGGCCGTCCCGGCCACCGAGCGGGTCACGACCGCGGCCCGGCCCCCGTCCAGCGGGTGGGCGAACTCCACCTCGGGCCGCGCCAGCGTGACCCCGCGCGCGGCCAGGTCGAAACGCTTGAAGAACGGCGACGCCACCGCCAGCGGGTGCGCGGCGGAGCACACGTCGTGCCAGAAGCCGGGCAGGGTCAGCTCCTCGGTCCGGCAGCCGCCGCCGATCGTCGGCGCGCCCTCGATGACCTGCACCCGCAGCCCGGCCGCCGCCATGGTGACAGCGGCGGCCAGGCCGTTGGGCCCGCTGCCGACGACTACCGCGTCCACGTCCATCGCTGATCGGTTACCCGCTGGCCTGGCTGTTCATGCGGAGGTGCTGGTTCTCTTGCCACGCCGGAACGGGGCGGCCAGGGTCTGCAGCACGCTGCGCACCATCGAGTTATGCCATACGTTGCGGGCGTGGTGCCACTGCCGCTTGCCGTCCACGCAGGTGCTCCGGGTCTCGACCCGCGGGGCCGGCAGGCCGAGCCGCTGGCCGAGCGAGGTCAGCGTGGCCGCCCAGAACTTGTCCTCCTTGCGGTGCCCGCCGCAGATCATCGCTACTTCGTACAGCGGATCGTTGGCCCGCATCAGCACCTGGGCCTGGACCGTGGTGGTATCGCCGTCTCGTTCGGCGGAGAAGGTGATCCAGCCGGCGAACATGTGCCCCTGCGGGGTCATCAGCGTGAACGACTCGGCGTCGGCGTAGAGCACGAAGACGCCCGTGGACAGCTTCACGCCGCCGCCGATGGCCAGGTCGAGCAGGGCCACGTCGCCGGGGTTGATCCCGGTGAGCGCGCCGGCGAACCGGTTGCCCTTCGGCCAGAACTCGGGGAAATGCTCGCGCCAGGTGGCGATGGCCTGCTCCGGCGGGACCTGGCCTGCGTCCATCCGGTAGGTCTTCTGCCACATCTTGCCGAATCCCTGCACCGGCCCGGTGAGGCGCCGCCCGGCCACATTGGTGCCGCGGACGCCCTCTCGCGGGTCGACCTCGAGGCGGTCGACCTTCTTAGCCCAGCTGGCCGCGTCCCTGGGCGCGACCCCATGGGGTGCGACCTCATGGGGCGCGGCGGCCTCGCGCGCGCTCAGCCCGATCTGCTCGGCCGACGCTACGCGGTCCGGGCCCGCTGTTTCTGTTCCTGATGTCTCTGGCATGGCGGCATCCCTTACCTCACGACGCCGTTGAGCGCCGATTCCTCGCTGTCGTAGATGGTGATCGCCTCGTCGAGCCTGGTCAGCTCGAAGATCTCGCGATAGTGCTCGCTCAGCCCGTAGGCGGCGAGCTCCTGGTGCTGCCGGTTGGCCCGGACGAGCAGCGTCACGAGCATCCCGATGCCGCCGCTGTTCATGTACTCCAGGCCGGCGAAGTTCAGGACCAGCCTGCTCGTCGCGCTGCCTCCCGCGGCCTCGTAGGCCGACATCAGCACGGGTTCGCAGGCCGCGGTGACCTCACCCCTGATGTCCACGACGGCGGTCTTCTCGCCGACCCGGCGAACGTCCATCGTGATCACTGGTACGCCCATTGTTGGTGTCCTCCCCTTGGTGTTGCTTCTGTTGCTGGTCCTGGCTTAGGCAGCCGGGTGGCTGAGCTGGCTGACGGCGCCGTCGAGATCGGGAAAGAGCTGGATGAAGTCAGACAGCCTGGTGATGTCGAAGATCTCGCGGTAGTGCGGGGACAGCCCGCTGGCGACAACCTTCCTGCGTTCGGCCCGCGCCCGGGCGAGCACGCTGACGATCAGCGCGATGCCGGTGGAGTTGATGTAGTCCACCGCGGCGAAGTCGAGCACCACCGTGTCCTGGTCTTCCGCGCCGGCCGTGACGGCTCGCTCGTAGGCGTCGGTCAGGACCGCGGCGGCGGACCCATCGACCTCGCCGGACAGTTCGATGACGGCGGCTCCGGGGAGCGCCCGGGTCGTGGCCTCACATGCGCTCGTCATGTTGCCGCACCTCCAATTCGCATGGTCAGCCAGATGGTGTGCCGCTGGCCGTCCGTCGTTACGTCCATGGCGTCGACCATGTTGCGGATGAGGAACAACCCCCAGCCGCGCGGGCTCTGATCGCCGTCGAGCTTCCTGACGAGATCGGGTTCCTCGTGTCCGCTCGCATCCGGGTGGATCTCGCCGCCCTGGTCGGAGATCGCCACGATGATCTCGTCGCCATCCTGGGTTACCTCGACCTCGACCGGGATCTCCGCGCGGTTGCCGTTGCCGTGCTCGATCGCGTTCATGGTCGCCTCGGCGACCGCGGTCTTGAGTCGTTCTAGCCTTGCGTCGGACAGTCCGAGGTCCTGCACGGTGCCGGCCACCCGCGCCAGCGCGAGGCGTTCGTTGCCCGGCTCGCTGGCCAGCGTGAAAGTATCGAGCCTGCGCGGGGCTACTTGTGTCATCGCTCGTCTACCCCCTGATCCTCCTGGTGCTGGTCCCCCTGGTGCCATGCCGACGGCGAGCGCTGGAGCGATACCAGCGTGATGTCGTCTTCCTGCTCGTGATCGGGTCCGGTGAAGTCGCCGAGCTCGGTCAGGCACAAGTCGATGAGGGCCTCCCCCGAGGGTCCCTTGCCGACCAGTGCCGAGACCCGCGGGAAGCCGAACATCTCCCGGTCGGGTGCGTGCGCCTCGGCCAGCCCGTCGCTGTGCAGCAGGGCGCAGTCACCGGGCTCGAACTGGAAGGTCCTTTCCTCGTAGTCCATGCCGAGCATCAGCCCGAGAGGCATGCCGCGGGCCCTGAGCTCCCGCACGCCGCTGCGGGTCCGCACGTACGGCACGTCGTGCCCGGCGTTGGCGAACTCGATCTGACCACTGACCGGGTCGAGCACCAGGGCCAGGCAGGTGACGAACATGTGCGCCGGGATGTCCACGCAGAGCATGTTGTTGACGTGGCCAAGGACCTTGCCGGGCGAGATGAGCCGGGGCGCCGCCGCCCGCATCAGCGCGTGCGTGCTGGCCATGACCAGCGCGGCCGGCACGCCCTTGTCGGTGACGTCGCCGACCACGAACATGACCCGGCCGTCCGGCAGCGAGATGAAGTCGTAGAAGTCGCCGCCGACCGTCCGGGCCGGACGGTAGAACGCGGCCACGTGCCAGCTGGGCAGGTCGGGCAGGCTCTTCGGGAGGAACTGCTGCTGGATGATCTGCGCGATCTTCAGCTCCTGATCGATCCGTTCCCGCTGCCTGGCCTCGGCCTGCTGCTGCCTGACCAGCTGGCCGACGCGCATGGCCGGGGCGGCGTAGCCCGCCAGCGAGTTGAGCAGGCGCAGGTCGTCGGTTGAGTAGCCGCGTTCGGATCGCCTCGGCCCGAGGCTGAGCAGGCCCACCAGGCTGCCCGAGGAGATCAGCGGGACCACCAGGACCACGCCCGCCTGCTTCAGCGCCTGCAGGGCGGGCGACTGGAGCTGGAGGCCGGTGATGTCCACCGCGCTCGCCCCGCTGAGCAAATAGCCGACCAGCGGGTCGTTCGAGGCCAGGTCGAGTTCGGGCCCGGCCGCCACCACGCTCGGCGCCTGGGGCGCCGTGGTCACGGTGGCGGCCGGGGGGTTGCGCCGCAGCCAGCCGCGGACGCGGCTGCCCTTGATGTCGCTGACCCTGGCGCCTTGGCCGGCCGTGTCGCCTTGGCCGGCCGTGGTGCCTTGGCCGGCCGTGGTGCCTTGGCCGGCCGTGGTGCCTTGGCCGGCCGTGGTGCCGTTCTGGCGTGGGTCAGCCTCGGTCACCCCGGACGCCCCCCCAGGCATTGGCTTGGTCTCGCTAGCCGCCGGAGCGGTCTTACTCCCCACCTGCTGCGCCATGTCACTCTCCGGGTTCGCGGCATCGTTTGCGACGCACCATCAGCCTAGGCAGTAGGCGATACGAGATCGTTACGGCAGTCAAGCCTTACCGCACGTTTTTTTACGCAGGTGCGTTACGGTTCTCTGGGATGGCTACGACAGACCTCAGCCTGGCCCTGCTCGGGCCTCCGGTGGTGCGACGGGACGGTGCGCCGGTCACCTTCGACACGAGGAAGGCGACGGCGCTGCTCGCGCTGCTCGCGGTGACGGGCCGCGAGCATAGCCGCGAGCAGCTGGCTGACCTGCTCTGGCCCGAGGCGGACAGCACCAAGGGGCGGGCGTCGCTGCGGCGGACGCTGTCGGTGACCGCCACCGTGATGGGAGACGGGCTCGTCATCAGTCGGGCAGCGGTCGCGCTCGATCTAACGCGGGTCCGGGTCGACGTATGCGAGTTCGAGATGCTGGTCCGTCGTCAGGACGCCGCGTCGCTCGAGCGGGCGGCGTCGCTGTACCGGGACGACTTCCTGGCCGGGTTCATCCTGCGCGGGTGCCCGGAGTTCGAGGAGTGGCAGGCGTCGGTGAGCGAGGAGCTCAGGCAGGCGCTCGCCCGCGGGCTGCAGCGGCTGGTCGCGGCGTGCATCGCCGGCGGCGCGCTGGAGCGGGCCGCCGGCCACGCCCGGCGCTGGCTGCAGCTCGACCCGCTGCACGAACCCGCCCACCAGGCGATCATCAGGCTGCACGGCTGGGCCGGGCAGCGTTCGGCCGCCATGCGGCAGTACCGGTCGCTGGTGCGGGTGCTCGACCGTGACCTGGCCGTCCGGCCGTTGCCCGAGACCACGCGGCTCTATGACGACGTGCGCGCGGGACGGCTCGGGCCGCCGCCCGTCCCGGTTGCGGCGCTCGCCGCGGACGCGGCGCCTGCTGCGGATGCGGCGCTCGCCGCGGGCGAGGTGGCGGATGGTCCTGCTGGTAGGGCGGCGCCCGACGGGGTGGCGGCAGCGGCGGACGGGGTGGCGGACCTCGGTGCGCCGACGGAGGACGTGGCCGGCGAGCCTGGGACCGCGGCGGCCGCGCTCCCGCTGACGTGGCCGCTGGTGGGCCGGACCGCCGAGCTGGCGACCCTGCGCGCGGCCTGGCGGGCAACCGGCCGCAGTGGTGCCGACCGGAGCAGCGTAGGCCAGAGCAGCGCCGACCGGAGCGGCATTAGCGGCGCCGACCGTAGCGGCCGGGTAGTGGCTATTGCTGGCCAGGCCGGCGGCGGGAAGACGCGGCTCATCGCCGAACTGCGCGCCGAAGCGGCCGAAGCGGGTGCTCCCGTGCTGGCGGCCCGCTGCCATGACGGTGAGACCGGGTTGCCTTTCGTGCTGGCCGCCGACCTGCTGCGGACCGCGCTGGCGGTCCGGCCCGACCTACCGGACACGCTCCCGGCGCAGACCGCCGCGATGGCCGGGCGGCTGGTCCCGGCGCTGGCCGCGTCCCAGCCTGATTCGGCGGCGCCGCCGCTGGATAGCCCGGTGGCGGTCGCCAGGCTGTACGCGGCCATCGCGGACACGCTGCAGGCGGCGATCGACGGGGGCGGCAAGCCTGCCGGGCCCGACAAGGCTGGCGGGCCCGACAAGGCTGGCGGGCCCGGCAGGGCTGGCGGGGGCGGCGGGGCCCATGGGACCGGCATGGCCGGGATCGTGGTGGTGGAGGACGTGCACTGGGCGGACAGCTCCTCGCTCGGCCTGCTCGCCTACCTGGTGCGCCGGCTCGCCGACTGGCCCCTGATGCTCGTGCTGAGCTGGCAGCCCGAACAGGCGGACCGGCTGCGGGTGCTGCGGACCGCGCTCGGCGAGGCCGAAACCCAGTCCATCGGCCAGACCGTCGAACCGGGCCCGCTCGGCCCCGAGGCCATCGGCGCGCTACTCGGCTTGGACGGCATGCCTCGGATCGACGTGTCCCGGCTGCTGGCCGAGACCCGCGGGCTGCCCATGCTGGTCCGGGAGTATGTCGAGGCCCTTCGCACCGCCGAGGTCGAGGCCGGCGCGGACGAGCGCGGTGCGGACGAGCCCGGCGCATGGTGGCCGCCGGCCAGCGTCATGGACCTGCTGCGGACCCGGCTGCAGGCGGCCAGCGAGCCGACCAGGCAGATGCTGACCGCCGCCGCGGTGCTCGGCAGCGACAGCGACGCGGACCTGCTGCGCGCGGTGAGCGGGCGGGGCGAGGACGAGATCGTCGAGGCGATCGACGAGGCGCTAGCCCGGTCCCTGCTGACCGAGATCGCCCCGCCTTCACCACAGCAGGCACCGTCCTACGGCTTCCCTTACGAGGCGCTGCGCCGGACGGCATACGAGTCAGCCACCCTAGCCCGTCGCCGGCTGCTGCACGGACGCGCGGCCGACGTCCTGGTCCGCCGGCACGAGCGCGATCCGGCCACCACCCGGGCGGCGACCGTGGCCGGCCACCTGCAACTGGCGGGCCGGGACGAGGAGGCGGCACAGTGGTGGTGGCGGGCCGCCGAGGTGGCCCGCGAGCTGTACGCGCACGCGGAGGCGCACGCTTACCTGACGAAGGCCCTGGCTCTTGGCTACCCGCAGCTGCCCGGGCGGATGGCCCTGGGCGAGGCGCTGATCGCGCTCGGCCGGTACCGGGAGGCGCGGGCCGAATTCGAGACTGCGGCGGCCCTCGCGGCCGAGGGCGACCGGGCCACTCAGGCGAATATCGAGCACAAGCTCGCCGACGTGCACCACCGGCTGGGTGACTG
>Ga0207684_10007068_pt1 | contig 10145 bp, 7 predicted proteins | sample KBSK5501metaG_FD_184342 | JGI IMG/M metagenome (GOLD analysis project Ga0207684, IMG submission 184342) | Corn, switchgrass and miscanthus rhizosphere microbial communities from Kellogg Biological Station, Michigan, USA - KBS K5-50-1 metaG... | ecosystem: Host-associated > Plants > Roots >... | reverse complement strand
CTCGCACCCGGCGCAGGCCCGCGCCGCGCCCGGCACCGCGTCCGCACCGAGGGCGGCGCGGCGACTGATACGCAAATCGTTCTTTGTACACCAGTGCAGGCGGGGGGTGGGTTTGCGACAGGATTTCACCTTTGTAGATGAGGCGGAGGGCTATTTTCTCCTGCTACGATTAGCCAACGAACTGCCGTTACACCATTATCAGAATTTGAACATACCAACCTATTACTTTCCTGCAATCTTGAGCGGAATTTCACGAGCCAAAGATGAACTGGTAACACCGGCAGAATATAAATCGTTGGCGCTACGTATGCTGGAACAAGCATCGAATGAAGAGGAGAAAGAACTTGCACAGAAAGCTCTTGAGGTAGCTGATATCTATGCGCTCTATCAAACAGCCCTGGAACGCCAGGGAGACACTGATTTTGGCGGTCTGATCATGCTCACAGTACAACTCTTACTAGAGCATCCAGAGGTACGCCAGCGACTACAGCAGAAGTACCAGCATATCCTTGTAGACGAGTTTCAAGACATCAACCGGGCCAGTGGCGTCCTGTTACGCGAACTGGCGCGAGATACGGGGCGTGTCTGGGTTGTAGGAGATGCGAATCAAGCCATCTACGGCTTTCGAGGCGCTTCACCGGCAAACATCGCCAACTTCCACAACGACTATGCCGGTGCAGTCGTTCTGCCGCTCAGTCGCAACTATCGCTCTCGACCCGATATAGTGAGCTTTGCTGATGCATTTCGCAGTAAACAACTGGGTTCTGACAACATACTGGACACAGTTCAGACAGCTCGTGCTACTTCGACAGATACGTATATTACTCTTGCGGTTGCCTCTGACGAAACGAGTGAATTGAACGGCTTGATCAGCGATATCCTGCGCAAACAGGCTGAGGGCTACAATTTTCGTGATGTAGTTGTACTCTGCCGAACACGAGCGCAGGCACGTAAAATATCGCAGGCGCTGGTCACAGCGAACCTGCCAGTGATTGAGCGCGGAGGTATGTTAGAGCAGGAACACATCAAAAACCTGCTCTCGATTGTCATGCTACTGGCCGACTCCAGCGGCATGGGACTGTTGCGGGCAGCGCGACAACCTGAGCACGCGCTTACACAGAGCGACATTGAGGCGTTATTAGAGGCTGCGCGAGATAAAGAGATCAAACCGATTACATTAATTCTGCGCGACGAGGCTCCAATAACTATGAGTTGGGATGGATGCCGCTCGCTTTCTCGTCTTTCAAGTATTTTGAAATCGCTGGAGAATATGCAGAGCGTCTGGTTGCTGCTAGCTGAGTATCTCTTCATCGAGACTTCGCTGGTGCGTGACCTGCTGACTACTGCTGGAAATGCGCAAACACAGGCTATGCTCGACGATTACGCTGGCATCCTTCAACTTGGCCGCAAATTTGATTGGCAACAGCAGATGCTGCGTGATCAGCAGGAGCAGGAAGCATTATCGCGAGGAGAGGAAATACAGCCGGTTAAACCGCTAGGCCTACAAGAGCAGGCCAGAGGTTTCCTGAATTATGTGAGCGTGCTCTTAACCCTGCGGTATGATGGCGGTAACCGGCATCGTGAAGCAGAGAGCGACGACGAAGAAACTCCCGATGTCATCCGTGTAATGACCGTTCATGCCAGCAAAGGACTGGAATTTCCCGTTGTCTACCTGCCAGGCATCGTAAAGCAGCGTTTCCCCATCCAGAGACGTAGCAAACCTGTTGAGCCACCTACAGGCATGTTACCACCTGAAAGCGAGGGAGATGCCGCACACGAAACAGGCGAAGCCTGCCTCTTCTACGTCGGCGCAACACGCGCTCGTGACCACCTCGTGCTGAGCTACGCCGAACGCTATGGCAAAAAAAACTACAAACGTTCAGCATACATTGATACCCTGCTAATGGGCCTACCCGAGGAACGTATCAAACTGGTGACATGGCAGGATACTCAAACCGATGCTGACATCGACGAAAATGTTGGGGCCGGGTTTATCCCCGCCCGGTTATCCACGATCGAAAATGAACCCGCCCGGCTATCACATACAGGAATCGAACCTGTCGTCGATAATCTCACCACAAATGAACCAACCTGGCTCGACCCCTTTTCATCGCAGTCGAGCGATCACTTTATCGAAGCAATGAAGCCCAAAACACTGACGCTATCGGCTCTTGAAACATACCATCACTGTCCACGTCAGTATATGTACAGCACGATATATGGCTTTCGTGGTGAAAAATCGGCCTATGGAGCTTTCTGGAGAGCGGCACGTGATACGGTAGAAGAGCTAAGGCAAAAGCTCGAGACAAATAAGGGCATAGAAGGATGGGATGGGGAATTGCTAACAGAAGACGAGACCCAGGAACTGTATTCACAACGCTGGCAGGAACAGAAAGGGCATACATTACCTTTTGCCGCTTTATATGAGCGTCATGGGCATGAAGTTTCCGAACTGATCCGGCGTAAATTGCTGGCAAGTGGGGATACGAACTGGCAACTGCGCCCGAAATTCACCGTAGATATTGCCGGTACATCAATCGAGGTTACGGTGGATCGTGTCGAAGCGCCTGCGCAGGATGGTGAGCCAATCAAGTATGTACGAACACATTTCGGAAAACGTAAGGAAAAACCCACTGCGACGGCCCGCGAAATGTTGTATGCACGTGCTTCGCGCCAGGACCACCCAGGACGTAACATCGAGTTGCAATTGCACAATATGAGTACGGGCGAAACGTACCCAATTGCATTGACTAGTAAGAAGGAGCAAAGCCTTTACAACGAGTTTGAGCAAGCAATTTTAGGCCTGGAGAGAAATGAGTTTCCGCCAAAACCCGACGTTATTAAGTGCCCGACGTGTCCCTTCTTTTTGATTTGCCCGGCGTAAACTAGCCTATCGTTCTCCTGATGAATCTTCGATTACAATGTATCTTCAATTACAGCTTCCGGCGCTGGTAATTTTTCGGCGTATACGCCACGATATTCAGAAGGCAGCATGGAGGCGATGCGCAGCATCACTTGCTCTGTGGAATCGTCAATATCTTCACGGGTGATTTTCTTACCTTTGGGCGTCAGAATCATTGGTTCGCCAAAGGTGAGAGTAATGTGAGGACGGAACTTCTTAAACGTTTTTTCACTTCCGTAGATCGCCACGGGTACGACTGGAGCACTTGAACGCAAGGCGATCATACCCATGCCGGCATGCGCCTGTCCTAATTTGTGTATCCTGCTACGAGTTCCTTCTGGAAAGATGCCCAGTAAACGTCCGGCCTTTAGTTGTTCCTCAGCTGTTCTGAGCGATTGCCGGTCGGCCTCACCGCGTTTAACGGGAAATGCGCCAAAAAATCGTACGAGCCAACCCATTTTGCCCTGGAACGTCTCCTCTTTTGCCATGTATACCACTTTGCGTTTGAGAAATGCCGGAATGAGCGGAACATCAATCCAGGAAAGATGGTTAGATGCGATAATCAATGGGCCTATTTCTGGTACATTCTGGCGCCCAACCACGTGTACATCTAACATGATCGCAACAATGAGGCGGACAGCTCCACGTATCAATTGCCAAAGGATCATTGGCATCCTGTATGGTTCATACAGATTTTTCTGAGGTTTTGTTTTTGCGGGCTTCTCAACTTGTACCGCTTGTGGTGGCTGCTCTGAATTATCCGAAGGTGAGGAGGTGTTGATATTTTGTGTCATTCAGGCTCCTCCAGATAGCTGCAGATGACCTCGAGCACCTGGGGGACGCTCAGGTTGTCAGTAACAATCACAATAGCATCTTCAGCAGGTCGCATATTGTCCTTGTCGATCTCGTCCCTTCGTTGAATATCCATCAACACTTCTTCCATCGTGGGAAGCACAGGATTCTGTTCACCCAGGCGCTCGACTAGTTCAGTGTAACGACGGTGTGCACGTTCCGGCAGGCTGGCTGTCAGATAGATTTTTAAATCAGCGTCAGGCAAGACTACAGCGCCGATGTCACGGCCTACCATGACTGTTCCATCATGTTGCCGTGCCATTTCACGCTGCTGAGCAATCAAAATGGCACGTACCTCCGGATGTGCTGACACAGGAGAGACGATTCCGGTGACTGCTGCACTGCGAATTTCCCAGGTGACATCGTGCCCATCCACTTTCACCGTGTATTGACGACCATCGTCAATGTGGGGATGAGCAATGACGATCCCGGCATGCTGCGCCAACTTCGCTAGGGCAGGACCATCGGTGACATCTAAGCCTTTCTGGAGCGCAAGCCAGGCGACCGCTCGATACATGGCTCCTGTATCTATGTAGAGATAACCTAAGCGCTGTGCTAATTGCTCACCTACAGTGCTTTTGCCTGATCCCGCAGGTCCGTCGATAGCGATATGCCTGGGCCGCTGCATAATCCCTCCGTGCCGTGCGTCAATGGATGACGGTACTGAGAAGGATTATATCATACTGTTTGTGAAGTTTGGGTAGAGCCTTGTACGGCTATTACTTCCGTGCCGCTGAGATAGCGCCATTTTCCTTCTGGCAAATCTCCCAATACTAATGGCCCTATACCTACACGTGACAGTTCCAGCACAGGATGGCCGGCTGCCGCCAACATACGTCGAACCTGTCGCTTGCGGCCCTCGTGAATGGTGAGTGAGAGCCAGCAATCGGTTCCTGCTCTCCGCAAAAGACGTACCTGTGCAGGCGCGCTTTTGTGGCTTCGCCCTTTGTCTTCTGTGATCGTTACGCCGCTACGAAGCGCCGCTAATGTGCTTTCAGATGGACAACCCTGCACCAAAGCTTGATAGAACTTTTGCATTGAGTAGCGGGGGTGAGTCAAATGCAAGGCGAAGTCTCCATCGTTTGTGAGCAAGAGCAAACCACTGGTATCGATATCCAGGCGCCCAACGGGATACATACGCAAGGCGCGTAATTCAGCAGGCAGCAAGTCTAGCACGGTAGGTCGACCTTGTGGATCATGCGCGGTCGTGACGTATCCAATGGGTTTGTGCAGCAGTAGATATACGTGTTTGGAAGTAGAATGCACAGCTTTGCCGTCCACCAGCACTGTGTCAATATCAGGATTTATGCGCGTTCCCTGTGTCGTGACGGTGACACCATTCACCTGCACTCGCCCGGCAGCAATCAGTTCTTCAGCGTGACGACGTGAGGCTATGCCTGCATGCGCTAGAAAGCGGGCGAGTCGTTCGCCGGAATTTTGTTCTTGTACCATACTCACACGCCCTGCTTTAAGATCAGGCATTCATTACATCGTTTTTCACGGCACGTTTGCGTGTAGATGTAGTGTAGCCCTTGTTGCTGGCACGCGCTCTTCGGCTCGCTCTTCAACAGGAGCTGCTTGCACATAGCGCGAGTAATCTGGTTTGAGGAAAGGCCAGGATAGGAGACATAGAGGTTTCGAGCATACTCGGCAAGGATTGAGTCATTTTCTTGCTGAGCTACAGCAGCGGCAAAAGGTAATACGACATTACAAATGAGTATGTCGGTTCTCGCGTTGCTCAGCCCTTCGAAGATGTCGCGTAGTGACGATACTCGCATAAGGGCTGGGGAAGGGGATGGTGGAGTGGGGACGCCTGCGTTGCCCCGGTTAAGGGTTCTCGATGGGCCAGGATAGTGAAGTTCGGCATGGGCGACACGAACGACCTCTCCCCTACGCGGGTGAGAATCCCTTGTTATCGATTCTGGTGAAGTTGCTACCAGCGCTTGACGCAATATGTCCCAGGCGCCTGTGGTGCGCCATTGTTCTACGAGTTTACGCAGTATGTGCAGGCGGTTAGCGTCTAAAGGGGATGGTTGGGGTGCGCGTCCCAGTGGCTCTGGAAAAGTTTTGATGGCACCGATCAAGTGAAGACCAGCGGCACGAAAAAAGGCACGGTCACGTCCAAAGCCTAGTGCTTCAGCGAGGGCGGGAATAAGGCACACGTCGTACGCACTGAAGTTGTCAGATGGTCGGGCATCACGTAGTAGTTCGAAAAATACCTGTGTCTTCATTTCAAAGCGCAGTGTACCGGCAAGGATGAATAAGTGAGTCCGCTCTTCATCGTGGATCTGTGCTATTACTTGATGACAGGGCCACTGCACCAGCTGATGAGCGTGGGTATTTGAGGATAGATCGTTGAGTGAACAGGTGGGGATGATGGTTCCATCCTGGCGCAGCGTAGGTCGGCTGTTATCGCAAATCAGCACAATGTGCAGCACGACGTTGTTATACCGCACATCGGTATGGTGCTGGTGAGCGAACCAATCTGTAGCACGCAGATGAATTTCGACATCCCCCACAGCATTTTCAGCCTGCTGACTGTTTACACCAGCATAGCCTGTTCCTGAGCAGCAACTTGTAAAGCTCAAGACGGCATCGCGAATATCTGGCCCAGGAGAGCTACCTGGACGCCCCGCGTAAAGGAGTTGACAGCTTTCGCCATTACTCAGGGGTAAGTTGACATTGAGGGGTAGAGCCCACCAGCAACGAGCTATTTCTTCTTCATACTTGTGTTTACTAGATCGAGATGTGCCCTTCTCAAAGACATGCGTGGCGTTCACTCGATCTCCTGTATCTGCACATGTGGCATCTTTAGTGTGATGTCAGACTCATTATCACCAGCTTCTTGTACTGAGTATGACTGGTGGACTTCCCAGGTTGCTTCTTCGAGGTTGCCCTGTTCTTTTGCTTCTTCAAGCAATGGGCCGCTCCGATCAACAGCGGCATAGGCCATGCCCTCGGCAACTTCTGCCTCTGCTTCAGCGTTCACCGCTGCAGTGAGTGCCTGCTCTTCGGCTGCCTCGGCATCTGCAAGTAAAGCCTGCGCCTTTGTAACTTCGCGCTCTGCCTCTTGTAATGTGTGTTCAGCTTCCTCGCCAGTCAAGAGACCGTTGCGTATGGCGACACGGACCTCACCTAATGTTTGTTCTGCCAGTTGCGCTTGCCTGCGAGCCTCCCTTGTGTGAGCGCTGCTTGCTTGTGCCATAGCCTCCGCAGCTGCTGCGCGTTCAGCAGTAATCTCCGCAATTGTTACCGCGGTATTGGCCTCGACGATTTCTTCCTCCGCCTCGATCTCAGCTACCTCGGCAGCATCCTCAAGCGTTGATTGTGTAGGTTCTTCTGCGTTTTCCAGGGTAATCTCTGTTGTCTCGCTTATTTCAGCTGCGCGAGTTGCAGCCATACGTGTATTATCCTCTGCTGCTTGGGCAGCGGCACGTGCTTCACTGGCAAAGTCGATTGATTCAATATTGCTCCCAGAATTATCTTCATCAGTGGATGAGATCGGGATGAATTGTGCCCATGCGGGGTTTTTGGTTTCAGCGGAGGGAATAGCAGGATTTACATTAAGATCATCTATTTGTTGCCGAACAAGTGTCAAACGTCCTTCGACGAGCTGTACGCGGGCCATGCGTTTCTGTAAACGTTCCTCGGCGCGATGGTAGCGCTCTAAAGCTTTGGCCTGAGCTTGCTGTGTCTCTTTCAGGCGCACCAGTATGCGCTGTTCTCGTTTTTGCAATTTTTTCTTCAAATTCTTGGTTTGAGAAGGTGTCTGCTCGGCCATAATTTCTCTCCTCCGAAGTTGACGGAAAACCTTGCCTTTTCTTAAATCATCCCATATTCAATAACAAATGTATAATAGCACGGCGTAGTATAGTCTGCACATTCTCAATTGACTGGTTATCTTCAATAGCGCTGAATCCAATATCTTTCGCGTTTACAGAAAACCGAGCGCGAAAGCCCCCGTGTTTTAACCGGGGGATGAAGCGACGTTCCTTGTGTGAGGGGAGGGGAGGCGTTGGACTGCTTGCAACCAATGGATTGCTTGACAGACTCTCCTGGGTTTGGTATTGTTAGAACAAACATTCTCTCTTCCGGAAAGGGCAGGAAGATGGCAGCGAAGCGAAGAAAACCCATGAGCGCCACACAAGGAACCGAGGAACACCATCGTCGGACGCCAACCTTTTTGCTGGAATTGCCCCTCGTGGTGAACGAGTGCCAGGCCAAACATATCAGGGGCCACCTGGAAGCAGGCAGGCAGTTCTACAATGCCGTGCTCTCCGTAGGTTTGAAACGGCTGCGAGCGATGTGGGCCGATCCTGCCTGGCAAGCGGCCCGGGCTATTGCGCGCACGCGCAAACAGGACCGCGCAGTCGCTTTCCGGCGTGTGCGCGAGCAGTACGGCTTTTCGGAGTACGCGTTGCACGAGGCAGGCAAATCCCTGCGGGTGAACTGGTTGGCCGACCACCTGGATGCGGTGCTCGCTCAAACCCTGGCAACCCGAGCCTATCACGCTCTCAAGCGGGTCTGCCTGGGCCAGGCCCGCCGCGTGCGCTTCAAAAGCCGAGGACGCGGCCTCACAAGCCTCGAGAATAAGCGCAACGATACCGGTCTGCGCTTTGTGCTCCAGCAACCGGAAGAAGGCCAGCAGGGCTTCCTCATTTGGCAGCACGATCAGCTCCCAGCCCTCATCGACTGGGACGATCCCGTCGTGAAGTACGGCCTGGGCCAGCGGATCAAATACGCCCGCCTGGTGCAGCGCAAGGCCAGCAGTCCCCACGCGCAGGGGGCTGACTGCCAGGGGTATCGCTACAGCGTGCAGCTCGCGCTGGAAGGCGTGCCCTACCACAAACCCAAACACACGGTGGGGACGGAGACGATCGGAGCAGACCTGGGACCCTCCACCATTGCCCTGGTGCCCCGAGAAGCCGAAGCAAGCCTGGAGCTGTTGTGTGAGCAACTGGCTCCCGATGAGAAACACATCCGCCGGCTGCAACGCCAGATGGATCGGCAGCGCCGGGCCGCCAATCCCGACCACTACGATGAACAAGGTCGGGTCAAGAAGCACGGCAAGAAGCGTCTGGGGTGGAAAAACAGCCGGAGCTACGAGCAAACGCGGCGCAGGAAAGCCAGCGCTGAACGCAAACTGGCGGCTCACCGCAAGAGCCTGCATGGGCGAAAGGTCCACGAGATCGTGGCGGTGGGCAACACGATCGTTCTCGAAAGGATTTCCTACAAAGCGTGGCAAAAACAGTACGGCAAGAGCGTGGGACTGAGAGCACCAGGGATGTTTGTCGAGCACCTCAAGCGCACCGTTGCAAGAACGGGCGGCACCCTGATCGAGGTTCCCACGGGCCGGGCCAAACTGAGCCAGTTCTGTCATGGGTGTGGGAGGTGCGTGAAAAAGCCGCTCTCCCAGCGCTGGCATCACTGCGCCTGCGGCGTGGGTCCTGTCCAGAGGGATCTGTATTCCGCCTATCTTGCCTCCACGCTCGATCAAGCCCATCTCATCCCCTCGTGTGCCCGGGCGGTCATTCCCTGGGAAGCTTCGGAGGCGAGGCTGCGGGCCGCACACGAACGGGTCGTCCAACGGGCGAATGAGGGGCAGTCGTTGCCCCGAAGCTTTGGTATTCCCAGAGCTGGAGCCCGTCGGCCTAGCAGTCTGAGTGAACCCACACAAGAGCCAGCCTTTCTGCTGCGGCAGGGACGCTTGGAAGCGTGGAAGGACCACTCAGAACCTCCCACGCTTTAGCCGGGAGAGTCTTCAGTGGTATTCACAATACATTCTCTGTTCGTTGTTGCGGAAACTTTCCAACACAATTTCTCCGCATTTCAGTCGGGGTTTGTGAATACTATACGTGCGATCCATATGATCAGCGCAGAAGAGTAAGCTGTAGGTAAATGGTTACACATGTTCATCACCACCTCAAACGTTCTTTCAAGCTTACAAAACGCTGATTGCCAATGACAAGGTGATCGACCAATTCAATGTCAAGATGTTGACCTGCCGCGACCAGTTGTTGCGTTACTGCGATATCTTCTGGCGAAGGGGTAGGATCGCCGCTGGGGTGATTATGACAGATAATGACTGCGGGACAGTTTCGTATGACGGCGGGTCGATAGATCTCAGCGGCGCGTAAAACCGAGCTATTAACGGTTCCCTGGTAACGACTGATGTTTTCAACGACCCGATTTTTGGTGTCAAGAACCAGAATGCGCATCTGCTCGTGATCCAGAAAAGCCATTTCCATCACCCCTTTTTCGCCCTTTTTTGCGGGCCTTCGTTCCTCGCTTGATTGCTCAGAGTGCGCTTCTGTGCACGTGTGAGGAAAAAGCGTTGTTCGTGAGTGTTTGTCTTTGCTCATCAGGAAATACAGGTGAAGCTGTCAATGAA
>Ga0207684_10007067_pt1 | contig 10146 bp, 6 predicted proteins | sample KBSK5501metaG_FD_184342 | JGI IMG/M metagenome (GOLD analysis project Ga0207684, IMG submission 184342) | Corn, switchgrass and miscanthus rhizosphere microbial communities from Kellogg Biological Station, Michigan, USA - KBS K5-50-1 metaG... | ecosystem: Host-associated > Plants > Roots >... | reverse complement strand
TCGGCAAAAGTCCAAAATCTCTTGCAGGCGCTCCGGCAACATTTTGCTGCTGGAGATCAATACTTCATCGACTTTGTTTTGCCGGCAAACTGAGGTTAGATCACCATTGCCGGCGTAAACCTTCAGGCCGTGAATCAGTTTCCCGCTCTTGGCCGGATCATCGTCAAGAAACCCGACGGGCGAATACATTAGTTCACGATTATTCAGCAGTTCTCTAAGCAACAACTCACCCGCGTCGCCGGCCCCATAGATCAAAACTCTCCGACCCTGGGCGCTCTTCGCTATGGGGATTACCTGGCGGAATAACCGAAATGCCAGGCGACTGCCGGCGAGGAACATAAACATTAAAATCCCGTCGATCAAAAAGACGGTTCGCGAGAATCCTTCAAAACGAAAAGTAAACAGCACCGCCATGACGCTCACGACTGAACTAAGCACCACGGCTTTAGCAAACACGATCAAATCATCCAGTCCCGTGTAGCGCCAGAGGCCGCGGTAAACGCCCATTACCAGAAACGACGCCATCTTCACGAAAACCAATATCGGCAACGTTCGCAGAAAAAGCTTCCACGCCGTACTCCCGGAAAGCGCACCAAACTTCACAGCGTAAGCGCCCCAATAAGCCAGCAGGATCAGAATCACATCCAGCAGGACTTCGAAGATGCGGCGCTTGTAAGAGAGATCAATCAGGAAGGCGTAGAGAGAATTGTCATCCGCCGCTAAAGCTTCCTCAGTTTCGTCGTACACCTTGACGCCGGCCAGGTAGACGCCGAGCAAGGTCAGCAGAATAGTGAAACCGGCAATTGCCGCCAGACTAACATCAAGTTTTACGCTTTGAACCAACAGCGCCAGGAAACCTGAGAGCGCGGCCAAACCGTAAAGCATCCAGACGGCGTGGCGTTCGGAAGTTCCGAGAGCAACAAGCCGGTGCGAGGTATGATCGCGCCCGCCCTGGGACGCCGCGCGCCCGGAAAGTTTCCTGAGGATGGTAACGAACGTTGTGTCGAAGATAGGTATGAACAGGACGAGAATCGGGACGGCGAGCACGGGCACCAGGCTCCTCGATCGCCCGCCTGAGAGATTCACCAGGGCCGCGCTCGCCAGAAAAAAGCCGATGAACATCGACCCGCAGTCACCCATGAAGATCGATGCCGGACTTGAGTTGTAAACCAGAAATCCTAGTTGCGCGCCCGCGAACGTGGCGAGTAACAGGGCTGCCATTACATGGCCAGTGGCGAGGAAGCTAAGCGCCAGAAACCCGGACGCGATGACCGCGATGCCCGATGCCAGGCCATCCATGTTGTCGAGCAGGTTTACGGCGTTCGTAATCCCGATCAGCCAAAAGATCGTCAGCGCGACGTTCACCGCTGAGTAGCCGGTCCACGGCAGACTCAGTCCGTAATAAACCACGAAAGCCGAACCCATCACCTGCCCTATAAGTTTCTGGTAAGGCTTTGTGTTTAGAAAATCGTCGGCAAGTCCAACCAGGAATAGAAAAGTGCTGGCTCCGATGACAACGTCCAGCGCCGAGCTGGGAAAGTGCCATCCCAGACCGGTGGCGGGGCGAATGAAGATGAAATAGCTGAAAACTACTGACAACCAGATAGCCACGCCGCCCAACATTGCCGTCGGCTTTTTATGCCATCTGTCCGTCTTGGGCGTGGCAATCATGCCGTACCGGCGCGCCACAATTTGTACGACCGGCGTTATCCCAAGCGCCAGCACCGCTGACGCGGCTACAGCCAGAAGATGAAATGAACTAAACGGCATAGGACTGCAAGATTAGGGACTTTTTCGATTGGTCAGTGTAAGAGGAAAGCTAATCGATAGCGGGGAGCAAATCAAGTTGTCAGCGCTTCCGGCGGCCCGGAGAATGACTCCGCTCAATGGTTCACAGATTCGGCTATAATGTGAGAGAGACTTCACCGCTCAAGACGGATCACTTTTGAGTTAATTGCCATGAATAACGCACAAGACCTCATAGAACACGCGTTGCCAGAACTACCAAAGCTTGCTCCGGAGCTTACGCGTATCACCACGGGTCAACGCATTTTCACCCTCTCACTTCCCTTCTTCTTCACGGCTGCTTACTTCTTTTTCGCTGCGCTGAGGTGGTGGCCGCTGGCGGTCCTCTCCTTGAAGCCAATCAAACTTTGGTTTTAGTGCTCTCACCCCAAGACCCCTTTCCACTGCTTAACTTCGCGGGTGACGGGTTTGGCCGTAAGCCGGCGGCGGACAAGATCCGCCGCTATCATTCCGCCAACCAATGCCAGGAAATAGACCAGATATGTCAGGGGTGATTTTTCCGGATCTTCAGGCCAGCCCCACAGTGAAGAGCTGATAGTAAAAATCAAAACCCAGGCAAAAATAATCAGGCATTCCACACCAAGCCAGGCACCCACCGCGGCAAGGGTCCATTTGAGCGGACTCAGGTCCCGCTCCCTTGCAAGGAGGCGCATTCGTCTTGGAAGAAAGAATATTAAGAACAGGAGTTCGATCACGGGAAGTCCCGGCGTTTGTTAGTACACTCGCAGGCGTTTTCCTCAACCACTTTAAAACATGACTAATCGTCGTAAGACGCAGGCCGGCCGCGGTGAAAACTGATTACCGTGTCCAGTATCCCGTCGAGTGTCATCTCCGGTTTGAAGCCGACGAGCTGATTGATTTTAGTAGTGTCAGGCACGCGACGCGGCATATCTTCGAATCCTTCCTCGTACGCATCATCGTAAGGCACGAAGACTATCTCCGAAGTCGACTGAGTCAACTCCTTAACTTTTTCCGCGAGTTGCAGGATTGAAATCTCTTCAGTCGAGCCAATGTTGAAGACTTGTCCGATTGAATCAGTCGTATCCATCAACTTGATCAAAGCGCCGACGACGTCTCCAACATAACCGAAACAGCGCGTCTGCTTGCCGTCGCCGTAAACGGTAATAGGACGACCGGCGAGCGCTTGTTTCACGAAGGTGGGAATCACCATGCCGTAACGACCAGTTTGTCGCGGCCCTACCGTATTGAAAAGTCTGACGATCGTGGTGGGCAATTTCTTTTCGCGCCAGTAAGCGAGCGCCAAAAACTCGTCAATCGCTTTCGAGCAGGCATAGCTCCAACGTCCCTTTGTCGTCGCACCCATTACGAGGTTGCCGTCTTCCTTAAACGGGACATCGGCGCTCAGCCCATACACTTCCGAGGTCGATGCAACCAGGACCCGTTTCTGTTTCTTGTTTGCCAGCGCCAGCACCACTTCGGTGCCGCGCACGTTAGTCTCGATGGTGCGCACCGGACTCTCAACGATTAGCTTCACGCCTACCGCTGCCGCTAAGTGAACAACTACGTCACACTGGTCGACGAGTTCAGCCGTTACCGGCTGGTTGTGGACAGAATCGATCGTGTAGTGAAACTTCGGATTACTTTTCAGGTGTTGAATATTGTCGATGGTTCCGGTTGATAGGTCGTCTATCACCGTAACCTCGTCGCCGCGTTGCAAATATGCATCGGCAAGATGAGAACCTATGAAGCCGGCACCGCCGGTGATGAGTACACGCAAAATTTAAGACTCCTTATGAACCGAATCAGAGCAACCTGGGCCCCTTTGAACTATATAAACCACTAGACAGAAAGGTCCGTTTCCTACAGAAACGGCGCAGGCCTTTCTTGCAGCAATTCCCTGTAGAGAGCCTCAATATCCTTGAGCAACCGCTCCTTCGAATACTGGCGGGTCACGAATTGTAAACCACGGGCGCCGGTTTCACGACGCAGCGTGGCGTCATCAACCAATCTCGCCAAGCCGGCCGCAAATCCATCGGCGTCGTCTGGCGAGACGCTGATGCCTCGCTCGCAAACCTGAAATGGGCCCCGGTCGTTACTAACCAGAAGTTCTCCCAACAGATCAACAACACCGCCAACAGCCGTTGAGATGACCGGGCGCTCGTTAGCCATCGCTTCAATCAGCGTTAGCGGTGTTCCTTCGTTGCGCGAAGTCAGGGCGACAATATCCAGCCCTGGATAAATGTGATCGAGATCACGCCGGCTGCCGGTAAATATCACATCATCTGCCACGCCGAGCGATTGCGCTTGCTGCTCAAGCGCGTTTCGCAATGCTCCATCTCCGATGATTACGAACCGCACGGTCGAACGAGGTTTGGCAAACTCATTCTTGAACAGCGCGGCGGCGCGCAGGAACAGCTCGTGATTCTTCACTTCCGTAAGCCGGCCGACAATCCCCACGAGAATATCGTCGACGCCCAGTTCAAACTCAGCGCGAAACGATTGTCCGCGTTCTCGCCATTCGGCAAACACGCTGAGGTCGATCCCCAGGGGTATGATAGAAAACTGCCGCGGATTGCCGACGCCAAACTCTTCGTTGATCTCGCGTCGCTGTTGTTCACTCAAGACAACGATGTGATCGGTGCCCAGCTTCGCCAAAATTTTTTCTATCAATAGAAAAACGCGAGTCTTGAGCGGGCCGTAGTAGCTGTGAAAAATGTGGCCGTGGTAAGTGTGGACAAAGTGGCAGGCGCGCGGACGCCCGATTAAAGTTTTTGGAGTTAGCCAGCGATAGAAGAACCCGGCAACTCTGCCAACAGTTCCGGCTTTTGCGGTGTGGGTGTGAACGATGTCCGGGCGTTCGCGTCGGAAGAGTTGGTAAAGTTTCCAGACGGTGAGTGCGTCGTTTACGGAAATCTCGCGACTCATCTCGGGAACAAAGACAGGAGTAACGCCTAGTTCCGTCGCGAAATAACCCATGTCATCTTCGCCCGGCGGGACTGTGCCGGCGACGAGCAGCGTCTCCCAATTCGGAGTTTGCAACTTGCTCAACCAGACAACGTGCTTGGCCGGCCCGCCGACATTAAGGCGCGCAATGACGCGAACAATCTTCATTTCCTGGAAGCGCGAGCATCCTGTGCAGCTGATGAATCTCTGTGAAACAATCCTGGATCGTATTTTCTCCGACCGGTTGTTTCAAACACCAGTGCTCACTTCGGCAGGACGCTGCAACTCCATCTTATTTGCACCCGTTTCGGCGACGAGATTGGAGGCGAGCAGTAAACTTTCAAAGGTTCCCGCGTCGGTCCACCAGCCCTCCAGTTCCTCCCACGTCATCTCTTCTCGTTTAATGTAAGCGTTGTTGACGTCGGTTATTTCCAACTCGCCCCGGCCGGAGGGCTTTAGGGTGCGAATGATGTCAAACACCTCGCCGTCATACATATAAATTCCGATTACTGCGTATTCCGACTTTGGCGAGGCTGGCTTCTCATCGATACGCAGCACGTTTTGTCCGCTGAGCTCGGGAACGCCAAAGCGCTCCGGGTCCGGCACCTTCTTCAGTATGATCTTGGCTCCGCGGCCCTGTTCGTGATAAGCGCGAACCGCGGCGGCGACGTTGCCCTCGATAATGTTGTCACCGAGTACTACGCAAACCGGCTCTTTGGCCGCAAAGTGCTCCACCAGCGAGAGCGCCTCGGCGATACCACCCTCGCCTTCCTGATAGGTGTAGTTGATATGGTTGAGACCAAAAGCTTTTCCGTTTCCTAACAGCTTGAGAAAGTCTCCGGCTGAGTTACCGCCTGTAACGATCATGATGTCGGTGATGCCCGCATTCACCAACGTTTGAATCGGATAATAGATCATTGGCCGATCATAAACAGGCAGCAAGTGCTTGTTCGTCACCGCCGTCAACGGCCTTAATCGCGTTCCGAGTCCGCCTGCTAAAACTACACCTTTCACTCTGTTACCTCCGGTGATTTGAGATTTTGAAATCTGATTGGGCTCTGGACTTTGGTCTTTGGTCTTTGAAACTTGCTTCGGTCGTTAAACAATACTCATTCCTTGCACTCTCTGAACGAAGAATCTCTAACAACCCGCCAGAACTCAAAGACCAAAGTCCAAAGACCCAAGACCAATCTTTCAATCTATGAACCTTTGGAACCACAGCTCCAGCATTAGTAATGTCCAGAGCTGCGGAGAATAGTCACGCTCGCCGCGCGTGTGCAGCTCAACCAGACGCTTAACCGCTTCAGGTTTGAAGAGTCCCCGTTTCAACGAGGCTTCGGCAAGTAGTGTTTCCCGCAACAGCGGTTGCAGCTTGCCGCGAAACCAATGACTAATCGGTACGCCAAAGCCCATTTTGCGCCGGTCCAGGTTTTCGGCCGGCAACAACTTCCGGAGCATTTGTTTCAACAAATACTTGGTGGTAAGTCCGCGCAACTTATATTTTTCAGGCAAGCTGGCCGCAAACTCGATGACGTGATGATCGAGAAAGGGCGACCGCGCTTCGAGTGAATTCGCCATGGTCGCGATATCTACCTTCACCAGTAGATCATTGGGAAGATAAGTCATGATGTCTGCCAGCAACGCTGCATCCACAATGCCTGATCCGTTCGCGCGGGCAAACCAGGGGTCAAGCATGCTGGCCGCCGAGTCGCCCTGAGTTTGCCGAGTAAAGTTCTCGGTCAATAAATCCTGTTTAGCCTGGCTATCAAACACACTCACCCAGCGAAGATAACGTTCCACTTTCGGCAACGATGCGGCTTGAACAAAACGCTTCACGTCCCGGATGCGACTGCGCTTCGTTTCCGAAGACGGCATTAACTCAATCGCCTGCCTGACTACCGACTCGCGAAGCACTGCCGGGATTCGATGATACCGTTCGGCCAGCCGCATCGCCGCATAGCGTTCGTAACCGGCAAACGATTCGTCCCCACCATCACCGTTCAAAGCAACGGTCACGTGCTTCCGCGTTTCGCGCGCAACGTAGTAGGTGGGAATGGCTGAAGAATCGGCGTATGGTTCGCCATAATGCTCTACCAGAATGGGTAAAACTTCGAGGGCGTCAGGGCGAACTATGAACTCGTGATGGTCCGCGCCCACGTGTTCCGCGACCCGGCGCGCGTGGTGCAATTCACTGAAGTCCTGCTCTTCAAATCCGATCGAGAATGTTTTTACCGGCTTGCTGGATTCCTCGGCCATCAACGCCACTACTGCACTCGAATCGATGCCACCCGATAGAAAAGCGCCCAATGGGACTTCCGACATCAAACGCACCCTCACTGCCTCGCGCAAGATCTCGATTGTTCGCTCGCCAGCCTCCTGTTCGCTGATATCGAGTTTCTTCGAGAAGTCAGGTTGCCAGTAACGTTCGATTCTTATTTCGCCCTTGCGGTAGCGCAGGCTGTGTCCCGGTTCCAGCTTTCTGATGGCTTGATAGGCTGTCAGCGGTGCCGGGACGCACATGAAGGAGAGATACTGGTTAAGCGCTTCGAAGTCGATTTCTTTGCCAATGTCAGGATGCTGTAACAGGGCGCTGAATTCCGAGCCGAAAATAAACTGGCCGTTGACCTGCGCGTAAAGCAGTGGTTTCTTGCCTACGCGATCGCGCGCAATAAACAACTCCTGCGTGCGCTCGTCCCAAATTGCGAAGGCAAACATCCCGCGAAGATGGTTGGGACAGTCAGCGCCAAACTGATCGTAGGCGTGGATTATTGCTTCGGTGTCGCTGTTGGTATAGAAGGAGTGGCCGAGTTTCTCGAGTTTGTCGCGGAGTTCGCGGTAATTGTAAATTTCACCGTTGAAAACTATCCAGGCAGTGCGGTCTTGGTTATGAATAGGCTGTTGCCCACTCTTTAAGTCGATTATCGCCAGGCGGCGCATACCCAGGCCGATCGGGCCATTGACATAGAAGCCATCGTCATCCGGCCCACGATGCCTAATGGCGGCGCACATCCGACCGAGCAGTGCCTGGTCGATGTCTGACTTGTCGTTTCGAACTATCCCTACAATTCCACACATAGCTTGGTCCGGTTCAATTGCCGCGTCTGAACGCAGTATCAAGAAGAGCACGATCCATGAAACAACACAAAACGTCTGTTCCAAATTAATCGACAGGATTGGACGTAACTCCAAAAAAGCTTCCAACCGTGAACTCGCAGCTCGTGGCTCGGGTGACCAACTACCAACGCTACCCGAGACCAGTTACTACAGTCGCTCGTCATTCGATTCCGCTTCCTCGCTGAAACCTTCCAAAAATCATCGCTTGCTAAGTCGCTTTCGCTCCTCTGCATGTCGCAGCTTTCGTTCTTCTCGCTTCTCTTTCACGAGCACGAACCCGACCGCTACGAATATGAAATAGAACACCAGTAGCTGGGCCCGCTGCCGGTAAGCTGTTCCCACATTACCCTGAAATGCCGAATAGGCAAGCGTAAGCATCACTGTGAAAATCAGAATCGGCGAGATCTTTCGCAACCGATACCTGATGCTGAACCATAGCCCCAGGACCAGCAGCGGAAACGAAGCCCACCAAACAACCATCTCCGGCAGGGTAATGCTTTGCCGCAGAGAAATGACCTGCCAGGGGAAAGGTGCAAAAAGCAAATAGAGTACGCCCAGGGGAATCGTAGAAAGCGCTCCGGAAGCGCTCGACACATCGACGTCTCTTCCGAAACCGGACTCGGCGGAACGCGCCTGATCCGAGCGGCTGCGTTGCAATACTGCCAGGTTTCCGTAACGCTCGTATTGAAGGCCGGCCGAACGAGTTACACCCACATAAGTCAAAGCCAGACCGAGCAGAATAACGGCCGTAAACTGGCGCGCGAAACTCGTCGCTGTGACCTGTTGCATTCCAATGACAAAGGCTCCGGCTATCGCGACGCAGATCATATACAAGACATAAAAGCGGAGGGCGAACAAAGCTATTAACGAGCACGCCAGAATGACAATGTATTTGAGCGCGAGCTTTTCACCCAGCTTCAAAGTGCAGAGGATGGCCAATGCCAGAAGGAAAACTATTGGGCCATCTTTAAGGCCCTGCGCTGACCATAAGACGAGCGATGGATAAAAGGCCACGGCTATGCCGGCAATCCGGGCCACCCTTGAATTCTGGAAAACCTGAAATGCACATAAATAAATTACTACCGCAGTCGCAGCGCCGATAACCGAATTCATCATTTGAACGGCGAGCATGTTGCGACCGACCAGCCCGTAGACTCCCGCAACCAGGTAGACCATTCCCCAGCCTGAACCCTCTCCGCTGCGAACAAATTGATTAGCGATGGATTGATAGTAGTGATCCCCTCCCCAACCAAGCAGCTGAGCGTTCCCAAAAAAGTCGTAGGTGATGGCGTCACCGCCAAAAAAATCCTGACCGCGAAAGGTGAAGATTGCCAGGCCAATGACTATTCGCGTGATCAAGCCAGCAACAAACAGTCGCAACAGGAAAGGCCCGTCGGTGTCTCTCTTGTAAGCGTAAAACCCGGCGATTGTCGCCAGCGCGGTGCACAACAAGACGGCCTTGGCAGCGTCGAATGCGCTAAACACGCCGTAACTGCTCACATGCGGAACTACCAGTGGCGGGACAAAGATCACAATCCCAACGCACAGGAGAATATAAAGCAATGTGAGAACAGCGTTCATGTTCTGGAATCAACAGGTCAATTGACTAGACATCGTCCGGCAGATCTATTCGAGTTTTTCGTTCAATCAGAAACCGATCTTCTTCGCTCAATTCTTTTACTGCCTTCGCAGGCACGCCGGCAATCAAGTAACCCTCCGCGGATAGCTCGGTTGTAATTACAGAACCAATCCCAACGATACATTTCGAAGGCACAGATCCTCCCGGCGCAATCCGAATTTCGGATCCGATGTACGCGAAGGAGCCGATGTCTATCGGACGCGTACGCTGGCGGTTGTGCGTCCAGAGGGAAGAATTGCGCCCGCCGAGAATCGATCTGCGTCCAATCGTCACCCGGTCGGTAAAATCTATTTTGTGGCCGGCGGTGATGATGCTCCCATCGCCGAGCGAAAATCGCGGGTCAATTGGATTGACAACTTCAGGTTCGGCAATCGAGTTAATCTCGTTCATCCGGATGATTTCAGAGTAGCGTCCCAGATGAACTTCGTCGCCGCCTCGGATAATGTTCAGGTGTCCGATTCTTACGTGGTCCTCGATCTCCAGCTTTTTCACTCTGACTACCAAATTAAGGTGTCCGATTTGAACGTCGTCTTCGATCCGGCATTCTTGTGCGTCGATTATGCTTAGTCCGACGCGCACGCGCTTGCCAATTTGATACCCAAAAAACAAGCGGTAGCAGGATCGCTTTAGAAACGACGGCAACAACTCAATGATAGCGAGCATAGTCAATCGGGATTTGCTTA
>Ga0207684_10007066_pt1 | contig 10148 bp, 8 predicted proteins | sample KBSK5501metaG_FD_184342 | JGI IMG/M metagenome (GOLD analysis project Ga0207684, IMG submission 184342) | Corn, switchgrass and miscanthus rhizosphere microbial communities from Kellogg Biological Station, Michigan, USA - KBS K5-50-1 metaG... | ecosystem: Host-associated > Plants > Roots >... | reverse complement strand
CACCATGGTCAGAAAAACACCGCCTGCCCAAACCACCATTCCCAATCATAAGGAGCTTGATCGGGGGACGCTGCGCGCGATCATTCGGCAAACAGGCCTAACGGTAGATGAATTTGTTGCGCTCCTCTAGCCGCGATACAACTTTCACTCAATTCGCTTCTGTGTTCCCAGCTTGAAATGAAATAGCGCGACTGAGACGGCCAGCCTTTTCTCATCAATAAAGTGCATGAAGATTGGCACAACGCGGCCGTTGTAGGCAGAGATGCCGCTGTAGTCGCCAAAGAACACGCTTGAGTTGCAGGCAAATGGCGGCAGATCGATCTTATAATTGACGAACTTGTGGCCGCCATTGATGCTCCGCGCCAGAGTGAGTGTCGTAAAGGCGCCTTCGGTGTCGCGGCGGTCATAAAAGACGACGTTCACTGAACCATCGATTGGATCGACTGACATCCAGGTGAAGAACTGAACCTTGCCATTTTTCAACGGATCGTCGTTAACGCGAACAGGCGCGGACCAGGTTTCGCCACCGTCGCGCGAAGACATGACGAACACGTCCGGATCGCCGTTGCGCGCGTCGATCCAATTGACGTAAAGTGTTCCTTTGTTCGGACCGCTGCTCAGATCGACGCCCGTGACCGGCATTCCGTTTGCGCGATCGAGGCCCTCGACTGAAAAGTCCCAGCCGCCAGGAATCTGCCCAATTATTTTGTCTTTGCTGAAAGTCAGGCCACCGTCGAGCGACTTCTTAAAGACAAGACCGAGCGGCCCGGCCCAGACTATGTACACTTCACCGTTTGGTCCTGCGGCGGGAACTGTTCCTTCAACCGTATTATCGCTGTCACGGCAGTCGCCGCCTGTATCTGAGATTCGGAAGGGAATCGCGAAAGTCTTGCCGCCGTCAGTCGAGCGCGAGAAGTAAATTTGCGTGTGGCATTCAGGATCGCTGCTGCCGTAAACGTCGAAGCGCGTCCACGCCAGATATACGTTGCCCTTGTTCGGCGACTGAGCAGCGTTATCGACGACAATGCCTGGTTTGTCTTCGAACGGCGTGACAGAGTTAACGTGGTTGATTGCGGGAACAGATTCGTTCCAGGTCAAGCCGCCATCCCTTGACGCGTCAATGAGAATTCCGTTTTCAGCGCGCGGTGGCCTGGCAACGCGAATTCCAACAAATGAAAGATGAGCGTGATAAGCCGTGCCGTCGTTGCTGAAGTAAACCGCGTCGTCGCCCTGCACCAGCCCTTTTGGATCATCGGCAGCAATAGTCTTCCAGGTTTTTCCGCCGTCCATCGAGACGTAGTTATAACTGCCCGCGCGTGGCCGCGGAGGAAGCCCGGTTTGAAAAGACGCCGCTACGATGTCTTCTGGATTCGCCGGATTGATAGCGATGGAAACTTCAGCCGGATTAATCGCGTTTGGTTCGCTCACTCTGACGACTCGCTGAGCCAATATCGCACGCGAGAAGAAGCAGGTGAGTGCCAGGACTGCAAACTTCTTCGAAACCATTATTTGCATTAATTCTCTTTGATTTGCGGTGATCGCGATATTAGAGCCTTATTGACTCAGACTCAACACTACCGGCGCGACGTGGCCTCAAATAATTACGCATCATGACAAACTAATGACAATACGGGTTACGAGCTTCCTAAAATGTACGCGTGTTAGACCAACTGGTCATCATCAACCTTCGCCGCGAAGCGATGATCAAGTTGCCCGCGGTCCTCAACGTACTTGAGTGGCAAACCTGTCTGCGAAGAATTCTGTTTCTCAATCGTTTTGACAATAGCGAACTGGTTGAAGCGGCCGAAAATGATGAGGGATTCTCGACAACGGTCGAAGTTTACCGCGGACACGATTCGTATAGATTTCTTCTCGAAGTAATTTGCGGCTTGAACTCGCCGTTGCTGGGCGAGACGGCCGTGATGGGGCAGTTTCGAGAATTCTGCTCGCACGCCAGGTTTCCCAATACATCGTGGGGCTGGTTTCTGCGGCAGTTCACATCGAACTTACTCGTTGATGCCAAACGCGTCAGGCACGACTATCTGCAGCGTATCGGCAGTCAGTCGTACGGCAGCCTGGTGCGGCAACATGTAAAGGGTTTGCCGACAGTCGCAGTTCTGGGCGCCGGACAGTTGGCGCGCGAGATTCTTCCGTGGCTGATCGGTAAGACGAATGTGCGACTGTTTTATCGCAATTGGCTGCGCGCCAAAGATCTGGTTAAAGAGCATCCGGAGATTCAACTGGATCAGTACTCTTCGGCTGACGCAGGCTGGGAGCAACAAGAAACCGGACTTGTAATAGCAGCTCCGCTCGAAGCTGTTGCCGTTGAAAGCTGGGTGGGCCTGCAAAGCTCGAGATTTTCAAGGTGTCTCGACCTTCGTGGCGATGCGGCCACCGATCCAATCGCACTCTCAATTTCCGTAATAAGATTATCCGAAATCTTCGACGCGTTGCGCAGTGAGCGGCAAAAGCTGGAAGGCCGCGTCGCGACCGCACGCGAGGAAATCAAACAGTTGGTGCAGCATCAGGCGCACCGGGCCCAGTTCCGGCCGTTTGGATGGGATGATTTATGCGCGTGACGATCGCGTCGCGGCGCAGCGACTTGGCCCGCATTCAGGCTTACCAGGTTGGCGACACGCTGCGACGGGCCTATCCGCAAATCAAGATCAACTATTCCTTCCACGAGTCTCTCGGCGATCGAAATCAAAACGATCCGCTTTGGCAAATGCCGGAGAAGGGAGTCTTTACGCAGGACTTTCGTGAAGGTCTCTTGCGCGGAGATTATGATCTGGTCGTTCACTCGTGGAAGGACCTGGCAATCGAAGCAGATTCGGAAACTGAGATCGCCGCGACGTTGCCGAGAGCAGACGCGCGCGATCTTTTGCTGGTGCGTGAGGATCGCTGGCCACAAGTCGAGCGGACCGGCGTCATGTCTATCCTGACGTCGTCGCCTCGTCGAAGCTACAATCTTGAATCGTTCTTGCGGGGTGCCTTGCCTGCAAAGCTGCGCGAGTTGAATTTCGTCGCAGTGCGCGGGAACGTGCCGACGCGTGTTTGCAAGCTCCTTCAATGCGATGTGGACGGCTTAGTCGCAGCCAAAGCTGCAATTGATCGTTTGCTTGCAGCGAAGCAGAGTGAGTTTGCCCTTACGCAAGCAGAGCTACGGAACGAAATCTCGCAATGTCGCTGGACGGTTTTGCCGCTGTGCGCTAATCCATCCGCGCCCGGACAGGGAGCGCTGGCAATCGAGATTGCACGCAAGCGGACGGAGTTGCGCGAGCTGTTCGCTCCAATGAATTGCGCCGAGACTTTCGCCGCCGTCACGCGCGAACGCGAAATTCTGCGGGGCTACGGCGGTGGCTGTCATCAGAAGATTGGGGTCAGCGTCGTGCGCCGGCCGTTTGGTGAGGTTACTTTCCTGCGCGGCATGACAGATGATGGACAAGCGCTCGACTGCCGTTCGCTGCATGCGTCAAAACCGCGGCCGCCAAAAATTCGGAGAGAACAGTTGTGGCCCCTGAGCGTGTCAGATACAGATTGGTTTACGCGCGAGCAGATCCCTGTAAGACCCGCTAACGACACACCCGCGCTGTGGATTGCGAAAGCAGATGCATTACCGGACCACTGGAAAGTGGACGCCGGACAAATCGTCTGGGCGAGTGGCATGCAAACATTGAAGCGTTTGGCGCAACGTGGCGTATGGGTGAATGGCTGTGCCGAAAGCCTCGGCGAGCACGAGCCGCAACTGATCGAAACGCTGGTCGGCGCAGATTTGAAATGGCTCAAGCTTACGCACGCGACCGGCTATATGAATGGCGCGATGCCAACGCTTGCTACGTATCGTCTCGTTCCCTGCATCGGCAATCCTAATCTTCAAGGCAGGGTGTATTTCTTCTGGAAGAGCGGCTCGAGTTTCGAGCATGCGTTGTCGCTGAATCCCTGGATTAAAGGAATGACTCATTTTTGCGGGCCCGGCAACACGCAGGAGGTGTTGCGAAGAAACGGAGTCGAGCCGTTTCTCTTTCTCGATCACGCGCAGTGGTTGAAGGAGATGTCTTTCTGATGAAGCGTCTGATGCGACTACGGGCTTCTCAGCACTTGCGGGATTTGTGCGCAGAGACAGAGTTTAACCGCGCGCAATTGATTCAACCTTTCTTTGTCGTTGAAGGATTAGAGAGCGACGAGCCGATTGCCGGACTGCGTGGGAATGTTCGCCACAGCGTAGCTTCGGCTGTAAAGCAAATCGAAAAAGACCTGGCGGATGGTGTCACTCAGTTTTTGCTTTTTCCAGTACCGGCTGAGAAAAAGGACAGCGGATTTTCTCATCGACTCACGCGCAAAACTATTTCTGAGATTCGCCGACAATTTGGCAAAAGCCTGTGCTTGTGGGTTGATACCTGTCTCTGCTCTTATACGACCCACGGCCATTGCGCAGTTTTGGACGAGAAGGGCATCAGACACAAAGACACTCTGGAGGAGTTGGCAAAATCAGCCATCGCCTTTGCGGAAGCCGGTGCTGATGGCATCAGTCCCAGCGATATGATGGACGGGCGCGTGGCTCGGATTCGCGCCGCGCTCGATGAGCAAGGTTTCGATCTCACGCCAGTGATGAGTTACAGCACCAAGTTCGCCAGCAATTTTTACGGCCCATTTCGTAACGCTGCCGATTCGGCGCCGCAGTTCGGAGATCGTCGTCATTACCAGCTCGACGTGCGGTCTCGCAGCGAAGCCATCGCGGCCAGCCGTCGTTGTGCGGAAGAGGGCGCGGATCTGCTGATGGTAAAACCCGGCATGACTTCGCTAGACTTAATTCGACCGATCCACGAGCAAACTGGCCGATCGGTAGGCGCGTATCAGGTGAGCGGCGAATACGCGGCGCTTGCGTTGTTAGCTGAGCAGGGATTGATCAAATTCGAAGAAGCATTGCTGGAAACGTGGCACGTATTCAAGCGCGCGGGCGCTCAGTTCATCATTACTTATGGCGCGCGCGATGCGCGGCGATTGGGCATAGGAAGATAGGTGGCACCAATCCGAGGAAGCCGGAAAAGTACGCGGTATGATTTCCCAACAAGCAATGTCGGCCAAAGACGATCTTTCTCGCGAATACTTCGAACGCGCGCTTCGCATCGCGCCGGGCGGCGTTCACAGTCCCGTACGCGCGTTCAAAAGTGTCGGAGGTACTCCGATTTTCTTTAACAGTGCGCAAGGCGCGACGATGACGTCGGTAAACGGGCGCGAATACATAGATCTCTGTCAAAGCTTCGGTCCGCTGATCCTCGGGCACCGCGACAGGGACGTCAGCGAGGCGGTGCGGGAAGCCATCGAGACGGCATGGAGTTTTGGCGCGTGTGAGCCCTATTCGCTGGAGTTGGCGGAATGGATCACGTCGCGATTGCCATGGGTGGAGAAGTTGCGCTTCGTCTCTTCGGGGACAGAAGCAGTGATGAGCGCGCTGCGTGTCGCGCGCGCGGCGACCGAAAGAAACAGAATCCTTAAGTTTGAAGGTTGTTATCACGGACATTCTGATTCATTGCTGGTCAAAGCCGGCAGCGGCTTGGCCGGCATTGCCGCCAGCTCCAGTGCGGGAGTTTCATCAAATGTTGCCAGCGAAACGTTGGTAGCGCCGCTTGACGATGAAAAATCTGTGCGCCTGATCTTTGATGAATTCGGAAAAGAAATTGCCGCAGTTATTCTCGAGCCGTTGCCGGCAAATTATGGTCTGTTGATTCAGCGGCGAGAGTTCATTGAAGCGACGGTCAAGATTGCGCGGAAACACGGCAGCCTTGTTATCTTTGACGAAGTGATTTCCGGATTTCGGGTGGCGCTGGGTGGCATGGTTGAAGTGCTCGATTTGCGCCCCGATCTGGTTTGCTACGGCAAAGTAATCGGGGGCGGTTTTCCGGTCGCTTGTTATGGCGGGCGAAAAGATTTGATGGAGTTGGTAGCGCCCGCAGGGCCGGTTTATCAGGCGGGAACGCTAAGCGCGAATCCAGTGGGAATGCGGGCCGGACTGGCTACTCTTCAGAAGATCGAGCGCGTTGATGCTTATGCGCAACTGGAAGAGAGGACGGCGCGTTTCGGCGATCGATTAAATGGCGATCTGCAACAGCGCGGCCTATCGTTTGGGCTGTCGCGATTGGCGTCCATCTTCTGGCTGCATGCGCAGACCGACAAGGTTATCCGGCGAATCGACCAGATACCGGCCCATCAGGCAGCCGCTTTCGCGAAAGTATTCCATGGCGCACTGGCGCGCGGAGTCTATTTGGCGCCGAGCGGTTTTGAGGTGAATTTCTTGTCGCTTGCTCATTCTGATGAGTTGCTCGAGCGAGCGCATGATGCAATCCTGGCGGCGGTTGAGCAGTCTCATTCGCGGGCTGCTTAGCAGCTTGCAGAAGAACTCCCCTCCCTTTGGGAGAGGGCTGAGGAGAGGGCCTGAGACCGCCAGCTCCAGACATCCGCCCTCTCCCTTACCCTCACCCAAAGGGAGAGGGAGAAAGAATCTCTCTAGTAGGTCGGAATGAGTTGAGTATCGCGCAAAAGCACAATCGAATAGTAATCGCGCTGGTCGGACTGTGGGTTGTCTTCACAGTGACGCTGGCCGGTTGGTGGTTAGTATTTGGCCTGCGTCAGCTCGATCTACTTAATAGGTTGAATCTTGAAGGCGCGCTAGACCTGCATCGTCATTACCAAATGTTGATGTGGGAGGGCAGCATCCTGATCGCGTCTTTGATCGGCGGGGGTCTGGCACTCTTTTATTACGCCCGTCGCGAGCAGAAGCGTCATGCTCAGGTAGAAGAATTCTTCGCCGCCTTCACGCACGATGCGAAGACGGCCTTGGCCAGTCTTCGTTTACAAGCTGAAAGTCTGCGTGAGGACTATGCCAATGCCGAACCCAGTCCTTTGCTGGATCGCCTGCTCAGCGATACATTGCGCCTGCAGTTGCAGCTGGAGAATTCGCTATTTCTGGTTAATCTGAGTCGGGGAAAGCTTTTTTTCGAGCCGATCAAGTTGGGCGATCGGATCAACGCGTTGCGACATCACTGGCCGGAGCTGACGATAACGCAAACCGGTGACGCGATCGCAATGGCCGATGCGCGCGCTCTGGAAAGCGTACTCATTAATCTGATTCAGAACTCCGTGACGCACGGAAGAGCAACTCACGTTGACATTAACGTGAAGCAGACTGGCGATGGGCGCATAGCTGTGCGCCTGACCGACAACGGCTGCGGTTTTCATGGCGACTCCAGCCAACTGGGTAAGCTTTTCGTTCGACACGAGCCTGGCAGCGGCAGCGGAGTCGGACTCTATATCGTTCGCCAACTGCTGAAGCGAATGAACGGCACGATTCATTTCCGCACCGAAAGCACGAGCGGCTTTGTAGCGGAATTGGATTTTCCCAGCGCGGATACTGCGGAACCAGAGCGTGTCACAGGACGGACGGGATATGAAGCGACTGTTGCTGGTCGAAGATGATCGTTCGCTGGGCGCGACGCTGCACGAGCGCCTGCTACGCGAAAAATATGACGTCGCGTGGGTCGAGACCAAACAGCGCGCTCTGAAAAAGCTAAGCGAAGGGCTTTGGGATTTGGTGATTCTGGACATTGGCTTGCCGGATGGATCAGGTTTCGAGCTGGCGCGCCATATCAAGGGAACGACTTCGCTTCCCGTTATGTTTATGACTGCGCTCAGTACCGCGGAACATCGATTGAAAGGTTTTGAGATCGGGGCGGAAGAGTTCATTCCGAAACCGTTTCATTTGCAGGAGCTGCTGCTGCGCGTAAGGCACGTGCTCGACAGTCACCCGGTGCGCCGTCAAATCACGTGTAATGGTCGAGTGATTGAATTGGAAAACTGCGTCATCATCCAGCCGGATGGACGGCGTGAGCATCCGGCCGCCCGTGACTTTGAATTGCTGCAACTGCTGATTACCAGCAGCCCGCGGGTAATCAGTCGCAATGAGATGCTCGATGTGCTTTGGGGAGAGGACAAGTTTCTTAATCAACGCACGATAGACAACATGATTGTGCGTCTGCGGCAATTGCTGGGTGATACCAGCAGCACGTGCATTCGATCAGTGCGCGGCATCGGATACCAATGGTGTGGCGACGTGAACAGTAGGGCAAGTTGTTAACTTGCCTGTCGGTAGTAACCTCGGCCTTTAACGGAATGAGTTTAGTCGCGGTAAAAGAGAAAATTGGTAACGCGCGTTTTCAAAACGCGCTGGCGCTGCGCCCACAACGCACGCCACCGATCTGGCTGATGCGACAAGCCGGTCGCTACCACCGACACTATCAGGCGCTCAGGCAGAAATATTCGTTTGTGGATTTGTGCAAGCAGCCTGAGCTGGCTGCCGAAGTCGCGTTAGGTCCGGTGATGGATTTTGATTTCGACGCAGCAATTTTGTTCAGCGATTTGCTGTTCCCGCTCGAAGCTTTAGGTATGGGATTGGACTACTCAGATCGCGGCCCGCGATTGGAATGGAGCCTCAATCAGAAGAGTTTATTGCGCCTTCGCTCGGTGGAAGAAGCATGGCCACATCTCTCGTTCCAGGGCGATGCGGTAGGGACCACGCGCGAGCGTCTGCCTGAGGATCGTAGTCTGATTGGTTTCGTTGGCGGACCATGGACGCTCTTCGTTTATGCGGTCGCAGGGTCGCACAAGGGACCCCTGACCGAGTCGAAAAAGCTTCTGCCGTTGTTTCCGAAATTCTGCGAAGTAATCGTTCCGTTACTTGCCCGCGCGATCGAATCGCAACTGAACAACGGCGCTGAGGTCGTAATGATCTTTGATACCGCGGCCGGCGAGTTGTCGCCTGAAATCTTCCAGGCCGAGGTCGTGCCGCAAATGCAATCTTTGACGCACGGAAATTTCTCGCGGGTGGGCTATTACTCGAAAGGCACTCAACCGGCGCATCTGCGTCACCCTCTTTTCAGTAATGGCGGCTTGGCTGGAATCGCAGTTGATTATCGCTGGGACTTGCGCGAGGGCTTCGATCTGTTTCCGCGTGGTTTCGTTCAAGGCAACTTCGATCCGGCTTTGTTGCTGTGCGATCGCGACCAACTGAAGAAGCAGCTATATCATTATCTCGAACCGCTCGCCCATCAGGATTGGCCCGGCTGGATTTGTGGTTTGGGCCACGGGGTTTTGCCGGGCACGCCCGAAGAAAGTGTACGACTTTTTGTTGATACTGTTAGAGAGGTAATGCAGTGACCGATTTATTTGCCAAGTACGACGTGCCTGCGCCGCGTTACACAAGCTATCCGACAGTTCCTTTCTGGAGTGATTCGCCAAGCCAGGAACAATGGCTAGGCGCGCTGAAAACTGCCATCGATGACCACGGGACTACCTGGTCGTTATATTTCCATCTGCCATTTTGCGAAACGCTTTGTACTTTCTGCGCTTGCAACACCGTGATTACGCGAGATCATGGACGCGAGGAAACCTACATCAGCCTGTTACAGCGGGAATGGCAAATGTACCGTGACGCTGTTCCCGAATTGCGGCAGCGACCGCTGCGGCAGTTGGAGCTGGGCGGCGGCACGCCGACATTCTTCTCGCCGGATAACTTGAAGCGAATACTCGAACCTATTCTCTCTGAGATTCAAGTAGACGCCGATCAGTTTCGAGCTTCGGTCGAAGTCGATCCGCGTCATACGACTCGTGAACAACTCGTAGTCTTGCGCGCGCTGGGTTTCAATCGCATTTCTCTTGGTGTGCAGGATTTCGATCCGGTAGTGCAAAAACTCGTAAACCGTGAGCAACCGCTCGAACAAACAAAGAGTGTAACCAACGCGGCGCGCGAGCTGGGCTACAACTCGGTTAACTATGATTTGATCTATGGACTGCCGCGCCAGACGCCGGCGAGTTTCAGGCAGACCGTGGAGCAAACGATAAAACTAAAACCCGACCGCATCGCGGTTTACAGTTTCGCGCGCGTTCCGTGGATCAAGCCGGCCCAGCGCGGCTACAAAGACGAAGATTTGCCGCGAGCCGGCGAAAAGCGTGCGCTATATGAAATCGCGCGCGACCTGCTGGCCGCGGCTGGTTATGTTGAGATTGGCATGGATCACTTTGCGTTGGCGAATGATGGATTGGCGCGAGCACAACGTGCGGGAACATTGCACCGAAACTTCATGGGTTATGCAGAG
>Ga0207684_10007065_pt1 | contig 10149 bp, 6 predicted proteins | sample KBSK5501metaG_FD_184342 | JGI IMG/M metagenome (GOLD analysis project Ga0207684, IMG submission 184342) | Corn, switchgrass and miscanthus rhizosphere microbial communities from Kellogg Biological Station, Michigan, USA - KBS K5-50-1 metaG... | ecosystem: Host-associated > Plants > Roots >... | reverse complement strand
AATTCGGATCTCGAAGCAGTTTATCCAGTTCGATCCGCATGTCCCGCCAATCCCCTTTTCCTAGGTCTGCGATAACACGGATCCGGTCTCCCAAGTTCGGTGGGCCGACGATCAGGAAATTCTCCTGTACATCCTTAATGCTTTTGCTATCAAAGAAGTCTAGGGCGGGCGTACTTTGAAGGTCGGTAAAGAAAATCCGTTTCACTATACTAAGCAGCCAAAGAACCAAGAGCAGGCAAAGCAACACGAAGCAAATCCAGCCCGCCAATGGCAGGCCTTTCCACTCAGAGTAGCTGGAAGTGACGGTGAGCCCCGATCCACTCGAATCGGGATTCGAGTGGAACGCGAAGCGGGTGGGCTGTTCTTCGACCCAGTAGTGTTCCGCGGGGCTCCTCGCATCGTCCGTCGAGGCAACGCCTAGTTTGCTTATTTCAGAACCCAACTGGTTGCTAGGAAATTTTACCGTGGCCCGGGCGATCTGTTTCTCGATCCAATCGTTAATCCGATCTGATACGTGCTCTCGATCCGGGCTCCCGAGATTTCCGCAATTCTGAAGTCGATCGTCGTCTGTTAGCGTCGGCTCGCACTTCACCGTCAGCAAATACTTATTATCCTCATCCGTTATCCGATCGTAGCGACCCAAGGGGTCAACAATCCGGTCTTTAGCGATTTTCGGCACATTCCCTTGCTTATTATCCCCATCCAATTGCTCATAATAATGACGAATGTTGTTCCTGCGTTCGATCAAGCGCCATGCGACGGAGAGCTGATCGTGCTTCAGTGAAAGCTCAGTTATGGCGTCATAGGCATACTTGAAAAAGCCGACGCAGGGGACCACCGCGACACAAGTGGTCACACTGAGTGCCAAGAATACATAGGCTAAACTGAACCGCTTCGGGGCGGTTTCTCGGACCCACGCCGGTACGCGGAGACTCGGTCCGACATGATTTCTGATCCAAGACGGTTCCCCGGAAAGCAGGACTGCGATTTGGCCGACGGCACCGAGCCAGGCGAACATCACTAGCCATTCCAACGGTCGTTCGGATGTCCGCCGCAGTACCCAGCGGGCCAATAGAGTTAAGATGACCGCTGCCGCGATGAAACTCTGCGCCCGACCAAAACGATGCAATAGGCGAGGAAAAGGACGTAATTTGAGGAACACGAACAATAAAGAGAGAGAGGGCACGGCAAGAGTCAAGGCCAACAGTGGTGCCTCATGGAGCCATTGATAGGACAGCCAGAACAAGAAGAACATGGATCCATTGGCAGCAAACAGTTCGACGTAGCTGAGGGCATTCTCTTTGCGGGGCCAAATGAGCTTCGGAGGATAGATCCAATGCAGCGGCCCCCGCAAGGAAAGGTACAGAAACCCTCCCAAGAGCGGAATCATGAAATAAGTTCCCAGCAGAATCGAACAAACAAGAATAATGGCCAGATTGAGTGTCACTTCCCGCTCTGGTTCCTGAAAGACGATTAGGAATGCCTGCCTCGTGGAGAGACCCGGCAAGGCCAACGGTCTAAGATAAGCGCGCTCCCGCCGTCCCATGTAGGAAATGTCCAGCCAGGTATCAGAGCCGCTTCGAAGCCAAGGCCGCAATTCCGTGCTGTCTTTCGATTCGTCGCAAAAGTTCTCTTTCAGGTTGCGAACCGATTGGGAGTGAAACAAGACTAAACATTTGTCGTCAATGACCGCAAATCCATAGCCGGGTGGCAAAATCGGATCCACCAACGATAGCGGCTGCATCGTCAGTGCTTGAACGGTGATCTTCTTGTCGTCCCTGGTTTCGTTCGCAGCAACGAACGGAGCTGCAAGGACGAGATGAAACTCCCCCGTGTTCAGGGAAAATCGGGGTTCCAAATGAAGATGGGTTGATAGCAGAGATTTCAGAGGTAGGGACTGGCAGGAAGCCTGCGGTGACAGGGCGGACTCGTCTTGGTGCGACTGCGCATCTCTTTCGGCGTACAGCCAGTTCCTGTCCGATTTCGAATCCTTGAAGTAGGCAAAAGAACCAACGTTGACCATCGGTGTTGATACTTGCTGTACGTCAACCTTCATTTGCTGCAGGCCACTACCATCAATCCAGAAAGCATTCTTAAAGTATGGATAGCACCGATCCTGATTATCTTGGAGACTCAAATAGCCAGTGATGAACTGCGTCTGGTTCGGATGGAGGAAGTCACCGAAATGTCCAGCAATCTTAGGATCTGCGTCCAGTTGCTTCAGTTGTTGAAAAGCGCGACCGACCTCGGCATGTACATTGTCACTAATTGTGTCCGCCAACCTCTTCATATCTTTGTCGGTTCCGGCCTGCACTCTGGCGGTGTAACTAACATTCAGGATCATGAGCATCGCAGAAATCGCGGCGAGAAAAATCGCAAGGATCAGGTACCAGCCATCTCGGGGGCTAAACCGTTCCGTATTGCTCATCAGGCGAAGTTTGACCAGAGGCCAGCTCAAGCTGAAAAACACGACCGCAATCATCCCAATCCAAATAATCGTCGAGTAAGGTACAGAATGACTTTCCGAGTCAAGACTCTTCGTACGCCTGAGCCCGCAAACCATCAGCTCCCATGGCGCAGCGTCAGGGTCAAGGCTACTCAATACGGGGGACGGAGGTTGTGTGAACAACTCATAGCTCTCGCCCGCGAGAGTAACAGTGGTAGACATGCTGGCTCTTTTTAGGATTTGAAATCCATCCGGCGCAGGAGTTTCCTTAGCCTGCCCTTTTGACTCGTTTTTCGGCAGGAGACCTTGCAGATCGGCGATGCGCGGACCGCTCCTGGATTCTTGGAACAGCACTTTGCCCGTAGAGTCGGCAACCAGAACTTCGTCGAAGAATCCTCCGAGTTGCTTGAACGAATCTTGGATCCATGGCTGGAGGTCCACAGTGTAAATTGGAATCCTGCCTGGACTACCGGCATTTTTCTCGTTCTTTGCAGAGCACTTGACCGGCAGGACCAATGTATTGCGAACTGGACTCAGTTCGAGTGGAACGTTATCTCGCTCGGCCTTACAGTCCGCCACGTTAGGTAATGATTTGTCGCCAACCTGAGCGACATTGAGATAGATCTCAAGATATTTCTCGAGGTATTTTTGTCGAGAGTCGACAGGATTGTTGGGTGGCGCAACTGCCGGAAGGTGATCGCTTCGAATCGATTGGCCAGCTCCGTCTATTGTTGTTGCGGCCAAAATCTTTGAGAACGACTTGGTGGTAGATTGCGCCTGACCGACCTTTGCATCCAGCTCATTCGAAAGTAGCGCAAGAACGCGGAATCCTCTCTCGCGCAAGTATTCTCGCTGACCTTTGACAAAATACGCTTCGTAAACGAAAAAGAAGGCCAGTAGCACTGCCCAGGTAATGAGAAGTGTCAGTAGTTTCTGCAGCTTTTCGCCGGACTTCAGCATATAAACTCTGGCCAAGAGAGCAAGCGGAGATTAGACGATGGTTCGTTACCGGGATTAGAAAACGTCAATGAATACTTAATGCGAGACGGCACATTCATTGAGCTCTCCTCCGGGCTTTACGGAACAGTCGCAGTGAATGCTCTACTCACCGGAATGCCAATGCGGCTCGGGAATCGATCAGAGGAAGTTCGCAATGCCAAAGTAAGGGTGCGCTCCCTCGCCGCCGCCCAAGCCCACGTATGCCCGAAACACCACCTTACCCGCAAGAAAGAACGAGAGGCCGCCGCCAAATCCCTGATGCAAATTGCTAAAATTCAGGTCGCTGCGTGCGAGCGTGACTTTTCCGGCGTCGTAGAAGAGCAAAAGACCGACCGGGCCGATGATCCTCCGGTCGAATTCTGTCTGCACGAGAAATGAATGGGGTCCACGGAAGCGATAGTCCCGAAAGGCACGGAGCGTTGGCTGGTTATCAATGTCGCTGCCGCCGATAGTTTCTTGCAGATAGAACGGCACGGCTTGAGCGCCACCCGTGTTGGACATCGAGATTCTGAAACGCGCCGTAAGAATGCTATCGAGGCGTCGATGGCCGTCCTGTTTTTCCGGATAGAACGTGTGTCCAAAATCGCTCGTAAAGCGCCGGAAGGAATAATGCCCGCCGGAAGTATCCTGAAAAAATCCGTACCGAAAGCGATAGTCGATTACCAAGCGATTGCTGGCGAGATTGAAATGCGGCCGAAGGAACGCCTCGTAGTGTAGGAAATTGGGCTGTGTGGTGAGTCCAGGAGCAGTTTGCTCGTTATAAACCTGCTGAATGGAAACAACGTTCGAAGAGGAAACTCCACCAACATTTGGCCATAAACTTTCAAATGTACCGCTGACGCCTAGCCAAGACGCCAATGGAGTCGCGACCAGAACTCCCAGACGGGTGTCGCGCTCACTGAATCGCACCGAAGCATTTACGTTGGTATTGGGTCCCAGGCCGTAAAAAGGCAGCGTTGGCATCTGCTTGTTGCGCGCGTAGACCTGAACGGCGAAATTCTCGTCGGAATGAAAATCGCCGAAATGGGGGCGCCGTGCGGTGAACTTGGCTTCCGTAAACCAGAATTGCCGAATGGTGACGACTCCAGTCAGCTCGAGCTTGTTCTGCCAAATGTCGCGGTTAAGATCACGCCCGTAGTATCCGCCGCCGCCCACTGCGCTTCCTGGCACCACGGTCTGTGCGACAAAATGAAAGGGTCGCGAGCGGAAAGTGCTCGTTGCGCAGGACAGAAACGACCCCTTATCGAAATCATGCATCATCTCGGAACAATTTCTTTTCCAGGCGTCCCAATCATTCGTTCCGGTCACCGTAGGATCTGATTCCCACATCGGGGGCTGCAGCGGCATACTACCGGGCGAGATTTGGGCCGTCGTTGGTGAGGCGATACCCAGCGCTATTGCGGCGACTGCCATCATCCACATTGCATATCGTGCTGTGCGCATGTTTTTCATTTTGTTTGCCTTCACCTAGATTCCCTACTATTCACGATCGCGAACTTGGTCTTTGCATTTTGCTATTTAGGGGCGGCACGCAATTTTGCCTGCACGCTCGCCATAAATGCGGATGCTTGTCCTTCAGACCGGATTTCATTCGGATTGACGCCACTTTGTTGTGAGGGTGGAAGAATCTGTTTCTCGAGAAGTGAGGCGGTTTCGACGTGAGCACGAAGGTGATCGTTGATATCCGCATTGAGGTGGGCTGCATCGACATGAGCGGAGCCCATTGCAGCAATCGCTGTGGAGTGTGGCGCGGTTAGTGAAAATGAGATTGGCTCCGTGCGCGGCTGGTCCAGTGTTAGATTGCCTTCAAACGTCTTTGCCTGGCGATCCCGTGCGGTCAGCGATGTGGTGGATGCATTCTTCAGGAAAAGCTTGCAAGCCGTGGCAATCAGGGAACCATGGTCGTACACGGTGTGATCGATCGTTCCCTTCGGGATGTACGGCGAGATGATGACCGCGGGCACACGCACGCCCAGCCGCGTGAAGTCGAAGGCCGGATCCAGTGAATTGGCGCTTCCGGCCCAATTATTTCCATCAGGATTTACCGTCGTAGGAGGCGACACGTGATCGTAGAGTCCGCCATGTTCATCGTAAACAACCACCAGTAGAGTGGATTCCCGCAAAGATTGCTTTTTCCAGATGGCGTTGAAGACGTCGCGAATTAGGATTTCGCCCTGTTCCACATTGTGGTCGGGATGTTGGTCGCTCGCCGAGAAGAAGCTGTTCGTTGCCGGGTCTTGTCCGTTCGCGTAGCGCGGCTCGATGAAGCTGTAAACGGGCAACCGGTCTTTATCGCAGTCTGAAAGGAAATCATCGATCAATCCAAAATATTTGCTTTGCTTCATCAGCCCTTTGAAAGTCATCGCCATCGTCGAATCGTGGTAGTAAATGCGTGAATCCAAATTGTTTTCTGAAAACAACTCGTAGATGGTTTTTGACATTCCCAGCCAGTTCACGCCCATGTCCACTCGTCCAATGGAAGTAGCACCGTGAGCGAATGCACGATTGGGGAACGTCGGCCCGGGAATTGATGAGAACCAGCGGTCGCACACGGCGAATTGCTGTGCTAGCTGGGTTAGCACCGGCACTTTGTCCGGCGAAAAGCACTTCATAATGCGGTGTGCATTGGATGAGTTGTGTGTCTTACCTTCGTAGCTCAAGACGAACCCGTTCATGGTGGGGTTCTGTGTCACCGGAGTCTTTGCCTCTCCATACAACTGCGTGAGGGTATCGAAGAGCGCATGGCCGGGGTCTGGAGTAAAGTCGCCCGAGTATCTTGCGTCCTGCGAAACACGCGCCACTTCACCTGTGGAGTCGCGGTTGGTTTCCGCGCCGGAAAGCCCATCAATCGGCCAAGCTGCGCTCTGGGCGAACCCAAGCATGTGGTCGAAAGACCGATTTTCCATCATGAGCACTACCATATGTTTCAGTTTGCTAAGACCTTCCGCCATTCGTCGCTCCATGTCAGATATTTGAAGCTGCTATCTGAAGTCAAAGAATCCTGGAAAAACCTCGTCGGACCGATAATCGCCGGGCGAACCGTGTTGCATTGCTGGCAGTCGAAGCAGGCCAGACACGCATCGAGCTATCGTCAGGAGATGCCGAACTCGAATGATCTAAGTATTTGTGTCTCCAATGTACCAATCGTTTCATCGGTTCTTCGATCGTGTCGCGAAAAATTGGATGCCGCGTGAGGAAGCCTCACGGCAGAGCTACAACCATTCATTTGCAGGCATCGGTTTTGCATTGCCAAGGAACTTGTTCTTTACGAGCTTGGCTTCGTGTTCGATGACCAGGAGGTCTGCTTCGAGCTCGTTCTGAAGCTTTTCGATCCGTTCATGTAGTTGGCCCGCCTGTGTGAAGAGTGCCGAGCCATGGAGCGCCGTCCTTTGCAAGTCGGAGACGGGCTTTTGTTTAGCGCCGAGCAACTTCGCATGTGCCATGGTGTGCATTTCGGCCTCAACGTCTTCGAGAATGGAGAATTCCGGCTTTACTATCGTTGGCCGGTCGCCGCGCGGACTAGATAACGATAGTGCCGCGGTAACGTCCAGCGCTTTGGCCTGCCTTGCTCCCAACTTACCTTCTGGCAAGCCAAAACATTTCACGACAGTGCTCAACACGGAGGTGTGTTCGAACACTTCATGCAGCCGCGTTTGTGCCGGAGTGTATGCTGAGATGACGATCGCGGGAACACGAGGTCCGAGGCGGTCGAATTTGAAACCTGCACCGCCCGGCTGACCAGCCGGGATGATGATGTTGTCCGGCGCGATGGCGACCTTGCATTCGGGCGGCGGTACGTGATCGTAGCAGCCGCCGTGTTCGTCGAACAAGATAATGAGCAGTGTAGTTTCCCAATCTGGACTGTTGCGGAGCGCGTCATAAATCGTCCAGATCAACGCCTCCCCCCTGTGAAGGTTCGACGGCCCGTAGAACTGGTAGGGATTGCACTCTGGGTGCATGTCATTGTGTGGACCCCAAACGACCGAGTCGAAATAGATGGGTTCGATAAAGGAATAGTTGGGTAAGCCGGCTTTTTTGCCCGCCGAAGTGACGAACTCCCTGAAGTGCGCGAGGTGTTCGGTCAGCGCGTACTTCCAGAGGGACTTCTGCGTCAGTAGCGTGAAACTCTCGAGCAGCCAGCCGCCACAAAAGATTTTCCAGGATTTTCCAGCAGCCTCAAGCAGATCGAAAATGGTTGGCGTTTCGTTGATAAAGCATAGACCGCCGCCTCCGTTGTTGACGTAACCGGACGATGTGCCGGCGTGAACGAAGGAGCGATTACAGAATGTTTGTGTGGGCAGAGAGGCAAACCAGTGATCACAGAGTGCGTAGTGGTGAGCTAGAGACGACACAACGGGTAGAGTCTTCGGGGTCAGTGCCTCCATGATTTTCGCCGGGTCCTCTGGCTGATCCTTTTGATCAGCGTAATTTCGGATGAAGCCCAGCATATTCGGAGGATGCGGGGGAACAGGCGGAACTTCGGCAAATTTAACTCGGGGTAAGTCATACATTTGGCTATGGACATCTTCGAACGGTTCTCCGGGGTTGGGCTGAGGACTGCGCGGGTCATCCGTTTTGCCGGCGGGCACCACGCGGCCGTCAGGCGCGCGGTTCCAGAGATTTCGCCCGTACAGTCCTTCAAAATCTGATGGAACGACATTGAACGGTGGTGCGTTCGCCGGGTCGTAGAGCCAACCGAGTACGTTGTCAAAAGACCGGTTCTCAAGCATGAGAACGACAATGTGTTCGATTTTGCTCAGAGAATTGTTGCTGTCAGCCATTGTTTCGAATAACTACCTGATTTGCTCTCTTGATAACCGCCAATCCCGGAACGAAGGTGCAATAACGTCCGCTATGGCGTCGAATAGGGAAGGACCTGAGCCCGAGCGTACCCGGATAGCTGGTCGTCGATTAGCACGATGTTTTCGGGCCGGTAATTCTTCTGGTTATCCAGTCTCATTTGAACTGTGTTCGACATTACTGCGGCAGTCGGCACGTGGCGATGTTGCGGAATTCCCCAGGGAATAATTTTCCATTCGTCATGGGCTGGACTCCATGCAAATTCTGGCTTTGGGGATAGATACTCGGTTTCAGCTGCGGGCGAAAACAACAATCCATTTTCTTTCGCTTTGCGCATCATCCAACTGAGCGTGATGTTGGACAGGTCACACTCTTGATAGCCTCCCCCGACGTCTGAGTGAACTCCGGGAAACCAGACCTGCTCAACCTGAGCGTCGTTCGGACGAAAACTTCCGTCGGGATGGGTCCAGAGCGTGGGCTTAAATTGCGCTCTGCGCTCGTCAATGCTCATTGCGTGATAAGCGCGCTCCACGCAAGGATGGAGCGCGGTATCGAGGAAGCCGTATTTCTTTTGATTTAAAACGTTGAATAAAGTGCCAGGAATTCCGAGAGACCCGACTGTGTCCCAAACTCCGACCATCTTGATCGTTACGTCCTGGAGAGCGTAAGCGACCTTCAATTCAACCTTGAGTGCGGCTTTCTTTCCCTTGTCAGACTGGCGATAGGCATCAAAAATCCTGCGCACGGTGGTGTTGTCAAGGTTCGCCGTAGGTACGCCAAACCCGGCGATCATTCCCGCAGTGCTCCTGGCGGTGTAAGCGCCGCGGCTGAAGCCGAAGACAAATATTTGGTCGCCCGGAGAATGCACGTTTGCCAAAAATTGATAACAGTCCTGCACTTTTTGGAAGAGGCCTTTGCCCATCGCCCCACCCCACAGATGATCCAAGGGCGTTCCATCCGTCCCGACGCCGCTATCGTAGTACTTGAGCTGTTCAGGAGAATTAGTAAGCGCGCAATAGAGTTTTCGAACGTTGGTATCGGGTTTGCTGGGTAAGTCCGCGTGAGGTGTATTCCAAGTGCCATCTGCGCATAGGACGATGCTCTTCATGATGATTCCTCGGATTCGATCGAGAGCGGATGCACGGACAGAGTCGCTCGGCTGCCGTGCCGGTCGATAATCCTCGGATTATGTGAATCACATCATAGTAAGTCAACAAATAGATAGAGTACTATCTCCAAAACGGCAGCCCGTCCGTCAAGCTGAATCCTGTTATTCATACCGCGTTGTAACGATTCGCGCTTAAAGCTCACTACTTTGATGGAAATACACATCGTTTGGCTTGGTGGCTCGCGCATGTGGATCAAACCGCCGAATCAAAAAAGAGGGAACTATCGGAGCGGCAGCGGTTGTTGTCGTCGCGGCGCTGCTAGAGATGTGATCGGCAACGTAGCCAGCGATCTCAAGAGCAACGGGAGTCGGGAGTCGTTGCTGCAGCATGGAATCTCGCTCCTTAGCTCAGTGGTTGGTGTCGGTACATTGGGCATCGAAGACCACCAGGGATTAGCAGCAGTCTGTTCGAGCTATGCGGTCAACGATGTCCATTATTGCTTCACGCATGCAAGGACAATATCTTTTCCAGAACTCTGTAACCGGAAACTGGGACTAGGCAAATGAACGACGCTTATGCGGTCGACAACGACAATTCATTTGACAGACATAATTCGAAGCCTATAATCGGCGCCATTCTGCGTGAGGTACGTACTCGCGCGAACATATATTAAAGGCTCGTTAACCTGGGCCGAGCGACTGAGCGCTTGCGCAGAGTCGGTGGTGGTCGTGCGGCTTGGTGGGGAGGAACCTATGATAAATCCTGCGATCAGTGCAAAAAAACGTCAGCCAGCCG
>Ga0207684_10007062_pt1 | contig 10152 bp, 9 predicted proteins | sample KBSK5501metaG_FD_184342 | JGI IMG/M metagenome (GOLD analysis project Ga0207684, IMG submission 184342) | Corn, switchgrass and miscanthus rhizosphere microbial communities from Kellogg Biological Station, Michigan, USA - KBS K5-50-1 metaG... | ecosystem: Host-associated > Plants > Roots >... | reverse complement strand
AACACTCCGTTGTCATTGAAGAGCGTGACAACCCATCCGCGCGAATTGCGATTGATTAAGTATTCAACGTCGCCTTCAACCTTAACCGGCGTCGCATCCGAGGCGAGATGAGCCAGGAGATGAGCGATGAAAGGTGTGATGCGTTCGTCTTCACCTAGCAGGTCGGGTAAAGCAATGAAGACCACTCGGCCTTTGCCAAGTTTGTTAATGGTCACCAGTGGATCGCCACCGGTGGTGGCGATCAAAACGTCTGCGCCTTTTGCTTCCTCGCGATCGTAGCGAAATACTTGTCCGTGCAAATCCTGCTCGGGCTCGTTGGGCGATAAGCACTTTGCGTTATGCGCTTCGCCGGTGACTCCGGTCAAACGAACGCCCAGGAAATCCGTAGAGAGCCCTTTGATTTGAGCGGAGTTCAAGATCAATGTTCCACCATTGCGAACATACGCTTCAAGTTTCGACGGCCATCCGTTTGTCCAATTGATCGTCCCACCGACAATTACTGCCCGGTACGAATCGATCGCGTCCATTGGAGTGGCACGCGCATCATGCGCGTGATGTCTCACGGGCGGGACGCCCTTGCCACTCGAAGCCACCAGCACATCAAAAATATTGCCGAAGACTCCCGGCACGAATGCCTGTCGCTCGCCACTGGCAGGCTCGCCTTCGCGCACTGGTCCGGGATAATAAGCAGCGCCCAACAACTCTCGCAGCGCGCGATCGCTACGATTAATTTGAGAGACACCAAACGGCCAATGCGGATAGTCAGTCATCTCCCAGCCGTGCGCCGGATCGAGCAGAAACGCGATGGGCGTATAAGGCGTGCCGCGGTCGGGATGCTTCTCAGCGAACCTGATGAACTCATCCGTGATGCGCCCCAGCGGATTCAGTTGAAACGGATGTTCGCCGGGGCCGGGCTTGAAGAACTGATCGAAACCCTGCTCGAGATAGATCGCCGACACGCCCGACATGTAATAGAGGTAATAACTCTTGCGATACCACGAGAGCGACGGGCCCATCGTCGCGCCGTAACGCGAATGAAAAAAGTTGTCCGGGCCCGCAAAGTTTTGTTGCTTCGTAAATGTCGTCGCGCTGTCGCCAAAATTCGGCGCGTGATAATAAAAGAATTCGCCGCCGTACTGCCGGGCCGCGCCGCGCGTGAAGGCCAGCCGCATCGCCGTCATCGGCTGCACGGCCGCCGTTTCCATTCCGATCACGCGTACGCCCCACTCAGTCAATGCATGCGCGAACGAAGTGCTGGAAGTTGATTGTGCGGGAATCATCTTGTCCCACATGGGACCGGTTTGCGTCTTGAACATCGCGCTCCATTTTCGCGCGAGCGCATCCGTGTAAAAAAGCCGGTGCGCTTCGAGCAACTGCGCCCGTGTCATGACCGGCGAGATCTTCAGATACTGCGGCGCTTCGCTCCACACAAACCCTATGCTTTCTCCGGAGATCCAACCAAGAAATTGATCGTGCAAGTCGCCGTTCAGAAGTTTCCAGGCCGCTTGAGCGTCCGCGTCAAACGCAAAGTTGGCTGCGCCGTAATTTATCAAGACCGCAAACGGCGATTTCGTTTCAGCCAGATAACGACGAAAGGCACTGCCTTCCTTCAGCAGCTCTGGCAGGTCGTTGAGGTAGACCACGGGCACGACAAGTTTCGAAGCGAAAATCGGAACGTCACGCTTGCCTGAGTAGGCTTTGACAAACTCATCAATCGGCTCGGCATTGAAGGGATAAAGCGGATGCTCGCCCGGCGGCTTGTCGTAAAGCTGCCAGAACTCTTTCGCGATATTCCAGGGCATGAGAAAGTCCTGGTCGGCCAATTTCGGCCGCGACCATACCGGTGAGAGATCATTTCGCGCCGCCGTATCAATCAGCGGCGTGAGCGGCGTTCGTGCACTTGACCACTCGCGCAGGTAACGCATCGCCGCAAAGTCAGGTTTGCGCCTGCCGTCGGGCAGGTATGCCAGGTCGTTCGTGATCAGAAAGCAGTCGATTTGCCGGCGTGCTTGCGCGGCCTTATTGATCTCGATTGAAACCCGTGCCGGGCCTTTCGTCAGCGTTACCGTCGCACCGTCCCAGGCAAAGGCCCAACTCCAATACATGCTCACTTCATCATGCGGATCGATTACGTCCCTGGTCCCGAACTCATGTCGAAAGACCTCGCGCCCGTTCTGTGAAATACGGATTACAAAGTTCTCGGTCTTGTTGACAAAGTCAGCGTAACGCACCCAAATCTTGTATTCGCCGGCTCTCGGAACTTCGAGATCCTGATAAATCGTTGCCCGCGTTTCGTCCGCTGCCGCGGCCACCGAATTCCACTCGCTCTCACCGCCCTGCGACCACTCGGCGGAAACACCCGGCCCGCTAATCGACCATCCCGGAGCTTTGGTTGCGGGCAATTCCAGATAGGAAGGATTGAGCAGCGGTTCATGACGCGACGTTTCAGTCAGACCACGCATGTTCTCAGTTTCGTACCAGAGATATTCGTTGACGGAGCGGGGGACGGTGGGACCGGGTGATCCGGAGACTTTGTCCTTTTGATTGGTTTGCGAGAATGAAACGGCGGCACTAAGAAAAAAACCTAAGCAAATCGGCGCAATCGCCCAGCGCCAGAACCTTCGACCAATCTTAGCCTTGTTAATCGTCAAGCGTTTGCCCCTTTTGGCCGAAGCGCTTTTTTTATAGTCCATTGATCAGGACGGTCTATCATACGCACCAGTTGAGCTAGTATTAAGTCGTACGCTTGATCGAGTTCGTCAGCTTCATCTTCGGAAATGTACTTGCAACGCAGAGCCAGATCCAACCAGACCCGCGTTTCCTCAGCTTCACCCTCAGAGTCGCTTAGCTTGCTTACAAAATGCGCGGGATAGCGACGCTTTCGCCAGGCTTCACCGATGTTCGAACAAACCGATCGCGAGGCGCGGCGCATTTGGTCGGTCATTGAGAATCGTTCTTCCCGCGGGAAGCGCTTGGTTATTTCAAAAATGCGCATCGCTGCGTCAATCGCCGCTTTGTAAACGCGCAGATCCTTATAGCTTCTGATGTGCTCCATGTGTGAGAGTCTCTCCTTCTTTGGCTTACATATTTTCCTCGTCGCCCTGTCCCCGTGTCTCCGTTTCTCCCTGTCCATCCCTAGGGCGCCATCTGCCAAACCTTGATGGCATTGATTGGGTGCACCAACATCAGTATTTCCAACAGCAGACTGTCTCTAATCCAGATCACGAGCAGCAGCTCTGTCGCCACGAATACCACGATCGCTCGGCGCCATCCAAGCTTGCGTGCGATCATGAAGCCAAGCCCGCAGCAGATAATGTCGCCGAGCGAGTTGACGACCGTGTCGCCCTGGTAGCCGAGAGCTGCCGTCGCTTCACGATAGCGTTCAATCACGGTGTTGGTATTCTCGATCAATTCCCAAGCCGACTCGATCGCGATTGCCAAAAACAACCGCCACTTAGCCGACATCCCGCGAATGAGTAATGCCAGCAGCCCGCAAAACATCAGGCCGTGGAGAATGTGTGTGAAGCTGTAAGGATCAAGGAAGGTCTGCGAAGTTCGCGAGCCCCACGCATCGCTCGTCCAAAGAAAGCCGCGGCACGCACACCACCACAAGCGTCCCTGGTTGTGAAGCTGGAGGGCGGTGACCAAGAGAATCAGCAGAATCCAAACCACCGGCCACAGATTTCTAAAATTAGAGGATGAAGGTTTCGCAGATTCGCCAATGGAGCGGGGCGTGTCGTCCAGCGCGGTCGGGTCCGGGCCTTTCGGTTCCCTTTGCATCAGCCAAGCGCGTCCAGACACTCGGCCAGAGTGCGCTGCCGGCAGGTGAACATCGGAGTATCGCGCAGGGTGAAGCAACTCGCCTTGGTTTCGCGCAACTCCTGAACCAGATCGAGAAAGTCTGAAGGCTTGTCAGTTTCGAACGCGACGACAAACTCCTGATCGTCAAGACCGAATGAGTAAGTCGTGTGCAGTTTTACGGACCGATACTTCGAGCCGATGCGAACATTCTCGTCCATCATCTCCTGGCGCTGCTCCTGCGGCCGCGCGTACCACTCGCGCGTTCGCTGCAAAGGGCAGACAAACAAATAGTCGGACTGACCGGGGATGATGTGTTGACGGTCCTCTATGTGCTCGGAACAATTTTTCGTAATGTACATCGAACGCTTCGTCATTGAGAGAAACGATTTTGTCGGGTCGACGTACTTGGCCATGATTGTGCGATTGAGCCGCTGACTCATTGCCTGAATCGGTTCGAGGTCGCAACCGATACGCCAGATCAAAAAGTCGGCGTCCGTGCGCAGCCCGACAGTCGAATAAGTATGAATCAGCAAGTCGCGGCGAAAATCATCGACGGTATGCGCGAACTCCTGTTTGCAGGCCGTCTTCTCGACTTCGTCGAGCATGCGCCACTCTGGCCGGGCGCGATAGAAAGTGAAGTTGACGTATTGACGCGGAATCTTGCGCTTGTGCTCTTCCAGTTCCTCTACGTTTGGCGCGAGCCGAAGCGAGCCCCGCGTAGAGTTGTTGGTTTGATCGCGTTCCGTGTCCATCGACTCAAGTTGTTAGATCAAAAAAAGAGTTTCGCCCGTATCGTGCTGCGATTAAAAGAATGCCTGAGTTGGCGCACCTATTCTGCCTTTTATCTTCGCCTGTTTGCAACCGAGGAGAAGCAATCCGGAAACGGCATGGTATACTGCTGTACATCTCTTAAGAAGTTAACGCTTGATGGTTCGGAGAATCCGAGGATGAAACGCTTATCAATCGTAATCATCGCGGCTGCAGCTGCGCTTTCATCGGCTGCCTGCAACAAGACATCCATGTCGCCCAACTCAAACACCAATGGTGGCCCCACGACGGCCTCGGCCACGCCCGACGCTTTCGCGGCGTCACGCGCGACGTTTGAGAAGAACTGCAAGGAATGTCACGGCCCAAACGGTACGGGCGGTCCAGTGAAACTCGCCGACGGCACGAAGCTAAAAGTGCCGAGCTTGCGTGAAGGCCATGCCCTGCGTCATCCCGATTCGGATTTTGTTAAGCAGATCGAAAAGGGCGGCGACGGGATGCCGGCGTTCAAAGACAAACTGACGCCGCAGCAGATTAAGGATATGATCAGCTTCGTTCGTCATGAGTTCCAGGGTGGGATGACGCCGCCCAGCGAGCCAATGATGAAGAACATGAACATGAAGTGAGTAGTAGTTAGTTGGTCTCTGGTCTCTGAACTCGAGAGGGTTATGTTCTGAATTCCAAGACCCAAGTACAAAGATCAAAGTTTCTTTTTTTGATGTGCACCCATAGCTCAGCTGGATAGAGCGTTTGACTTCGAATCAAAAGGCCGCAGGTTCGAGTCCTGCTGGGTGCACCATTTCTATCAATGAGTTTCGTGCGAAACTACCTCACCTGTTTTTGGTTGCACACACATTCGCACACACTTTGATCCGAAAAACGATCGTGATTTACTCGAATCGACTGAACCGCCTACGTCGAAAACTTTCGATCTGATATTGCCGGAGAATGCCAGAAGGCGAAACACAAAACGGCTTGCGTTCCGTTAGACCCTTGACATCGCGCATCGCACTGGATAAAACTTCCTCCCCGGCAATCCTGCCGGGACCAACCACAAGGAGGTGTCGTAATGTCCAACAGACGAACCGAACTTCAACGAGAGGTAGTTGAGGCGCTGGTTCAGAGCAAGGCATTCGACTTCGAGGCTGTCGGGAAAGTCTTGGGCAAGTATGGTGCTCGGGCCGCACTTACAGGAGACGCAATCGGAGTCATCATCAACTGGCGAATGTTACACTACTGCATTCCACCATACTCTGTGGACCGTCAGGTGATCCAGGAGGAGCAGTTTGCAGCAAGTGCCGCTGAGGGGCGGTAGAGAATCTTCGGCCAGCGAGGGTGTAGCAGAAATCGCCCGGTTGAATTCTGCTACCCGTAACGCTGTTGATGTTTCCATGCCGGCGAAATCAGCAGCTCGATGGGACCCGTCGGACTTGGTTCGAAGGGTCCTCATCGCGCTCGACATAGCAATCCGCACGATTGAAAGCCTTGCCGATGTCGACTCCGCGAATGTGGAGTCCGCTACTCCAACAAAAAGAGTCGAAGGGTTCCTGGACGAAAAGGTCGTCGCCGAAACGGCGATGCTCTTACTTTGTGTGGAGCCTATTCGAAGCTTGGACCACCGCATTCAAGAGCAGTTCGACGTAGTCGCCGCACTTCTTGTTCCACTCGCCCGCAAGACGGAAGTATTGGCCGCCATCTGCGTCGACCCTGGCCTGGCGAGCGAACATGCTGTTGCCCACATCATCCTCAGTCGCCTTGGGTACCGCGACCGAGACGTTGACCGACTGCTTTCAGAGAGCCTGGCGATGGGTGCCGATTTCGGACCCGAGCGGTTCCCTCATCGCCGGTTGGAGCAGGAATGGCTCGACCGTGTTTGGACCCCAGGCGAACTGCCCAGGCACCGAGACTCAGGACTTATTGCAGAGTCGATGCTAGGAAGGCAAATGGATGCTCTGGGATCTAACCGGTTCGATGTCTACGCCTTTACCCACGCAGTGATGTACGCGAGCGACCTCGGAGGGAGGCGAATCGCGCTGCCCCGGCCGTCAGCAGTCGTCGCCGCCTCGGCCGACGCCGCCCTTGCTTACAGCCTCGATACGAACGACTTCGATCTGGCCGCAGAAGTAATTCTGACGTGGCCAATGCTCCATTTGGCCTGGAGTCCCGTTGCCACATTTGGGTTTGGGATCCTGGCCGGTGTGGAGGACAACCTCGGCTTTCTCCCGGGATTGCCATTCGACTTGGAGCACTACCAAGGCTTGACGGGTGACGACCGGTCGCGATACGCGATTGTGAACTCCTACCATACCTCCTATATTATGGGGTTCCTGTGTGCGACCGCACTGGGGCCTGGCTGCACCCCCCCTGCTGCAGTGCCGCCCGCCCGCCGCTCACGCGGAGCCGGCGCAGCTATCCTGCGTCTCTTCAAAACGGATGGCCGAACGTCGTGCTGGACGGAGCCGTTTGGCGCGCTCGCCCCTCGTCAGCAGGATTCGGTCGCGCCTCTGGCGCTCGCGGCACTGCTTCGTCGGGCAAAGACCGCGGGGGACCTGGCCCTGGTCCGAGAGGCGCTTGAGGTCGCACTCGCTCACGATCTTATAGACGGGCCTGCGCCTTTGCAGGCCGCTGCGCTTCTTCGCAGGAGCCAGGCTATGAAACTGTGAATATTTCGCCGAAATACGCAGACATCAAACTCTGTAGATTCGAGCTCGAAGAAGATCCCAGTTCTCTCAGCCTTGTAGACAGACTCTGAATCAGAAGGCCGCAGGTTCGAGTCCTGCTGGGTGCGCCACAAATCCAAAGCGAAAGGCCGGCAATAACTCCGGCCTCTTTTTCATTATCCGTTTGCTTTCACTGAGCCCTTGCTCACGCGCCGGCTACTGCCCCGAACTTTTCGCGCTCTTGCTAGCTGCTGAACTCTTCTCTGTTTTCTGTTTAGATGTGGTGTCTGGTTTCTCGTCGCTGGCAGCAGAACTATTCGCCGTCGTGTCTGCACGGGTAAGCCTGACATTGCCGTTGACGCCGCTGATCGTAATCGGCGCTCCGCCGGAGCCGATGCGGGCCGAATAGTTCCGACCAAAATCTTCCTTATTGACCGTGACTTCGGAAATCTCTGAACGAACATTGCCGTTCATTCCTTTGGCAGTTAAATCGGCATTCAAACCGCTGGCCAGGCGCAGCTCAACACCTCCGTTAACACCGCTGACCCGCACGCCGCGATCGTCGAGCGACTTTAAGCCAACGGAAATTCTTCCGTTAACGCCGCTGATCTCTACCGAGCTCGACGTCTGGCCCAATTCGATCTTGCCGTTGGCGCCCGTGACTTCGAGCGGCCCGTCAATATCACCGCTGGTAACGCGACCGTTGACGCCATTCAGGGCCAGGGCAATCTGTCGGGGCGCTTTGATAGTTACCTGTTCGTTGGGATTGCGGCCGAACAGATGGTCCCAAAACCCCGCATGCCTGGCCTGTTTACCTTTTATCAGGAGACCGTTAGCCGTCTGCTCGACGGTCACTTCTCGGCGGCCGAGCGAGTCGCGGTCCTTTGCTGTGCGCAACACATAGACCTCGGCGGTTTTGGTGTCCGAAGTTTGCACGTCGACAGAGCCGTTGATGCCCTGGACTTCCACTCGCGCGCCTGGCTGGAGGTTAAAGCTCTTGCGAATTTCATCGCGAGCGTCGTCCTGCGAATCCTCGCTTGAAGCACCTACGGTCCGGCTGAGCCCCTGGCGGACACCTCCCTGGGATCGCCACAAGCCCAGAATCGCGGCCCCCACAATCAGAACTACAACGATCAGTACACGTCTCATTGATTTGTCTCCTTCGATTCTTACGAGGTCCAGCAGCTAGCTTAACGAAAACAGCTTCAATCAGGTTCCCGCGGATTTAGTCGTGGTTTGGAATTTAAGCCCCATATTCTAAGAGTCAAGAGATAAGGCTTGACATCGATCTTACCCGGGCTTAGGCTCAATCAACCCCTCATCGCTTGGTTCTGGAAAAATCCTGAAGACGTTTTAACCTTGCCCTCTGAGAACGAATGAGTGAAACGAAGAATGCCAATCTGAAGATCCTGCTCGTCGAGGACGACGAAGACACGCGCTACCTAATGCAGTTAGAGATGGAGCGACGCGGTTATCGCGTGATCGAAGCCGAAGACGGTGAAAAAGCAGTGATGCTCGCTCAACAAGAATATCCGGATATTATCCTGATGGATCTCTCTCTGCCGAGGATGGATGGCCTCGAAGCAACGAAGCAGATTCGAGAATTTGATGGCATGCGCGCGGTCCCGATCGTGGCCGTTACGGCTCATCAGGAAACCGACTTCCGAGAAGGCGCGAAAGCCTCAGGCTTTGATGCTTACGTCACCAAGCCAATCGATTTTGATTGGTTGAGCGAGTTGATAGTCGGACTGCTTGGCTAGGTTCCGGTGGACATTTTCCGAATCAAGGGTTCAGTTCCAGGGTACCCGGCGGTGTGATTGGTTATGGCTTCCTGGCATTCTCCGCAATATACTTCTCCAGCGTCTTCTTATCAGGGTAGTCAGGACGCTTTTTCAGGAACTCTTCATATTCGTGCGCGGCTTTGTCTCTCATTCCCGCCGCGTGATAGAGAGCGGCCAGACGTAAATGCGCCTCCGCCATTCCGACCGGATCAAGTTTCAGAGCGTCGTATAGATAAGGGACTGCCTTCGAACCTTTCTTTAGCTGGAGATAGGCCTCGCCGAGAAAATAGTTTGATTGTGCAGAACCGGGTTCGACCTGAACGGCTTGAGTCAGGACTTCGACTGCGCCTTCAAAGTTCTTTTGCACAATTCTTAGTCTGCCAAGACTGATTAGAGCCACCGCGTAACCAGGATGCCTTTTGAGAGCCTCGAGGTAACTTTTCTCGGCCTCGGCAAATTTCTTTTGGATGAAATAAACAGTGCCGAGCCTTTCCAGGGCCTGAAAATCGTTTGGATCAGTTTCGATAATCTGTCCGAGCAGAAGAAGCGCTTCATCATAATGTTTCTTTTCGATGGCCTCAGTGGCGTTCTGAAAGGCTACTGAGTTTTTGGCCGGCCGATTGTATTTGTCCGCGGCGGAGACAACTGCTCCCCCGGTATTAGTTGATGGTTCTCGCCACTGTAATTCTATGTCCTGGCGTATTTCACGCTTGAAGGGTGAGGAGAAATCTATGGGGAATCGCGCCACTTCGCTGCTTTCGACTTCAACAACGATCCGAAACCGGCCATCGGTTACATTTATGAAACGATACCGACTATTACTTTGCACCGTCTGTCGAGAGACAAGATCTCCACTTTCCGTGTACAGCAGGATATCCAGAGCCAGGGGCTTAAGACCCTTTGTCTGATCGTCATGAACCGTGACATCTCCGTATATCGTGTTGTTTCCACCAGTCCTGCCGGCGTCTCTCTGACACTGCACCTGCCGAACGCCAAGATTGAAGAGCACAAGAAGAGCCATCACACTGATTAGTTTCATTTTCGTGCACCTGAAAGTGAGCATTTGGATTTAGCTTGCGAATCAATCATGAAGCGAAAACGTTAAAGCACAGCTACTACTTTTTATTGACCGCAATGTATTCTTT
>Ga0207684_10007061_pt1 | contig 10154 bp, 7 predicted proteins | sample KBSK5501metaG_FD_184342 | JGI IMG/M metagenome (GOLD analysis project Ga0207684, IMG submission 184342) | Corn, switchgrass and miscanthus rhizosphere microbial communities from Kellogg Biological Station, Michigan, USA - KBS K5-50-1 metaG... | ecosystem: Host-associated > Plants > Roots >... | reverse complement strand
CGGTCTTGAAGGCGTTTGGAGCCGGCGGGATCAGATTGTGCCAATTGCCGGTACAGATTGTAGAGGGCTTTGCCATGATTTGGATCAATGTCGAGCACCTTCCGCCATTGTGCGATTGCACCCGCCCGATCTCCAGTGTGTAGAAGTTCCTGGCCTAGCACGAATAGGGTGTCCGGGTCCCTCGGATTGAGGGCCGCCGCTTTTTGAAGCATCTGAACCGATGCAGCCGCGTTTCCCGCGCCTTTTTCGATGAGACCGAGCAGATACCAGGCTTCAGCGTACTCTGGATTGAGGCGGGTCGCAGCTTCGAGTTCAGGCTTGGCATCCCCATCGCGCCGCAGATCGAGAAGTACTCTCCCCTTGTTGTAATCCGCTGCGGCAGAGTTGGGATCGAGACGCAAGGCCTCGGAAAATTCCGCAAGCGCACCTTCCAGATTGAACTGATCGGCAAACGCAATACCCAGGTTCAAATGTGCGCCCGAAGATTTTGGGTCGAGTTCGATGACCTTCCGAAAATAGCCAATGCCCTCTTCCGCACGGTTCATCCGGGTGAGCACCATGGCAAGTACGGTGAGGGCCTGTGGATTGTCGTCGCGAATCTTCACCGCGCTGCGTAGGACTTGCTCTGCCTCGGCAAAGCGGGATTCACCCGCCAGAATTAGGCCGAGATTTATGTAGGCCTGCGCGTACTGCGGATCGTTTTCCGTGGCCTGACGGAACAGTTGCTCTGCTTCGTTGTTCTTCCCTTGTTGCCCGTAAAGCACGCCCAAGTTGCCCTGCGCCTCGGCATAGCCAGGATCCAGAGATAGTGCCGTTTTCAGTTCCTTCTCCGCGTCAGCGTCCTGGCTGGCTTGCAAGCTCAAGAAGCCCAATTGTTCGTGGGCGCGGGCCAATCCCGGATCCAGCGTAATTGCCTTCTGCAGCGCCTCCCTCTCCTCCGGAATTTTGCCCAAGTGATCCAACGCCAAGGCCAGATCGTAATAGGTGTGCGCGTCGTTCGAATCTTCGGCGATTGCCTCGCGGTAGAGATCGACGGCGCGTTGATACTTTCCCGAGCGCTGGTACTCGTTCGCCTGATTCACCTTGGTGCCGGCTACGTTCTCTTTTATGCTCGCCTGCTTCCCCTGTTGAAACGTCCGTAATTCCTCACGGGCCTTCTGCTCCTGGCCCAAACTGCGCAGCACTGCCGCGAGCTGAAACCGTGCCTCGCTCGAACCAGGGTTCAACTCAACGGCCTTTTGCAGTTGCACATAGGCTTCCTCCGGTTTTCCGAGCTTGGCCAACACGAATCCGAAGTTGTAACGGACGTCGTACTGCTTCGGGTTCAACGCGACCGCCTGCTTGAGTAAAGCTTCCGCCGCCTCGTATTTCCCCAGGCCGCGGTCGACTACGCCCAACAGGTAGAGCGCGTTAAAATCATGCGGCTTGCGGTGGTAATAGCCCTGGATCTCGGGCAATGCAGTGTTGAACTCGGCAAGGATTATCAGTGCCTTCACGTACGAGACCCGTACCACGTCGTTTGCCGGGTCCAGCCGCAGTGCCTCTCGAAACTCGTCGACAGCTTGGCGGAACTGCTGCTGCTGGGTGTAAGCGATGGCCAAATTGGCGTGTTCGTCCGCCGAGGATGGATTCTGTTTGACTAATTCCGTGAGCAGCTCGACGGCTCGCGTTACATCGCCAGTTTTCGAATACGCCACCGCCAGATCGTCCTGCAGCCTGACATCAGCGGGCGCATCCCTCAGGGAGTCAATCGCAGCCGAGTAACGCTTCTGCTCGATCAAAGCCTTCGCCAGTCCATCAAGCGCCGGCACGGACTTGGCGTCGCCTTTGAGTGCAAGTCTGAATTCTTCGATGGCTGCGTTGTTCTGGTCTAACTCACTGAGAGCCACGCCCAACGCGGTGTGTCCTAAAGGATCCTCAGGTTTCGCGCGCACCGCGATCCGCAGCTCACGAACCGCACGCTCGGGTTGGCGATTCTGAATGAGAGCGAGAGAGAGATTGAAGCGGGCTTCCCAGGAGTCAGGCTCCAGTCGAAGCGCGGATTCAAAAGCGGAAATGGCGCAGGATAACTTCTGATGGTGGCCGAAGTATGCGCCCAGGGCATCGTAAGCTCCTGCCGAGGGGTACGAGTGGATGACGCTCTCGAGTTCCGCCGGGCCTTTGCAAGCAGAGGCAGGTTGCCTCATTTGGCTCAAACTGAAAATACAGACGATGCAAACAGCAAATGCGAGCCGTAACGAGCCCCGCACGTAATCCCAGACCGCCATTCCGGTTCCTTGAGGTGGTTTGTTCAGATCGACGATGATGACTTTGATGATAACAGAGAAGAGTTTGTACAACGGCGGTTCGTGACGCTCGCGCCGTAGGCTTTTTTCTAAGTGTTATGATCGGCGGTAGAACATGAGCAAGGAACTCCCGCAGTTGGGCAAGTCAGTTCTTCACACCCTTCTGCTGATTCATGTTCTTGCCCTGATCGTGATAAGCGGCAGCAAGCATGCAGACGGACAAGGCTCGGCTACCGGAGGCACCGCAGTTCCGGCGCGACCTCTTCCTCCCGGCGTCATGGCCCCGGTTGTGCATTACGAGGACATTGCAGTCCAAGCCGGCCTCGCTGGCGTAAATGTCTCCGGATCAACGAACTCCAAACAGTACATCGTCGAAACCACGGGCAACGGCGTGGCGATTTTCGATTATGACAACGACGGTCTTCCCGACATCTTTCTGGTCAATGCCGGCCTGCTGGGAAAGGATGCTTCTCAGCCCTCTCCGTTTCTCTATCACAACATGGGCGGCTTGAAGTTCGAAGATGTCACCGAAAAAGCAGGCATCACCCACACAGGTTGGGGCCAGGGAGTGTGCGTGGGTGATGTTGATAACCACGGATATCCTGATCTTTTTGTGACTCAGTGGGGGTACAACGTCTTTTACCGCAACCAGGGGAATGGAACCTTTAAAGATGAGACTAAAAGGCGCGGCCTGCTTTCACCCAAACCGCGCTGGAGCACGGGTTGCGCCTTCATTGACTTCAACCGCGACGGATACCTCGATCTGGTGGTCGTCCATTATGTGGATTTCGATATAGAGCACACGCCCCACCCAGGGGAACGAACGCAGTGTCAGTGGAAAGGACGTCCCGTGATGTGCGGTCCGCGGGGGTTGTCGCCGGAAACATTGTCTTTCTACGAGAACGATGGGCACGGGCATTTCACCGACGTTTCGGATCGTGTCCACATCGCGGGGCCGAAGAACTACTACGGATTCACCGCGCTGACCGGAGACTTCGACAACGACGGATGGCCAGATATTTTTGTGGCCTGCGATTCTACCGCTAGCCTGTATTACCACAACCTCGGGGGGAAAATGTTTGAGGAGATCGGCGTGCAGGCTGGCCTGGCCTACAACGAAGAGGGGCGAGAGCAAGCGGGCATGGGCGCCGCCGCTGGCGATTTCAATGCGAATGGCTTGCTTGACATCTTCAAAACAAATTTCGCCGATGACACACACACCTTCTACAAAAATCTGGGGCGCAACAATTTTGAGGACGACACGATCGGAGCAGGTCTCGCGGTTAATACGAAGTATCTAGGATGGGGCACCGCCTTCATCGACGTCGATAATGATGGACGCAAAGACCTGATAGTCGCCAACGGGCACGTCTATCCTGAAGTTGACGAGGGGCATACCGCTGAGAAGTACAAGCAGCCCCGGCTGCTCTATTGGAACCGCGGTGACGGCCAATTTTTTGATCTCTCTTCTCAGGCGGGCCCGGGCCTTCCCGCCCCGCACTCTTCACGCGGCCTGGCAGTAGGAGACCTCGACAACGACGGCAACGAAGAAATTGTCATCGTGAACATGAACGAACCGCCGACCCTCCTGAAGAATTCCGCTCCGCACATCGGAAATTCTCTGCTGGTCCGGGCCATTACAGCGGGGCGCGACGCGATCGGGGCGCGCGTTACCGTTACTGTGAATGGACGCAAGCAAATCGATGAAGTCCGCAGTGGCGGCTCGTACATCTCGCAAAACGATTTCAGGTTGCACTTCGGCTTGGGCAAAGCGACAGCGGCCGAGGTTTCTGTTCGCTGGCTGGATGGGAAGGTCGAAACGTTTCGCGAGATCGCAGCGGGTCAAGTGGTCAGCGTCGAGGAAGGCAAAGGCATTACCCGCAAGCAACCGTACACTACCGAAAAAAATAATCACAGCGCGACAGCTCACTGAGCATTCGGATTCGGACATAGTTCGGCGATTCCGGGCTACGGTGAAGCTGGCTTTTCAGCCGGCGCATTTGCTGGCCAGGCGAATCGCGCATCGTCTAGCGGCACGTTGTACTTTGCCTCATCAATTTGGATTGTGAGACGCGTGTCGGGGCGAGCGATTGTCAACTGGAAAGGTGTTTTCACGCCGTCTTGATCGCGGTAGTCAGCATAGTCGATCTGTGTCGGATTCTGGCCGAGCGGAGAATTCACGTAGCGCAACGTACGCACCAGCAATCCTGATTGCCCATCGAAGTAGAATTTGGCCGCAGGCTCCCCTGCATTGAGACCGGAAATCACGTACACCTCACGGTCCCCAATCCTATCCGGCTTCTCGGCCTTTATTTCGCTGAATAACTGCTTCATGTGGATGGGCAATTGCAGATCAGCCTCTACGCGGGCTGAGGCCACTTCCACCTTAGCGATGTCGCGCGCTCGCCCGTGCGCGGTTGAAGTCCAGCCGGACGCCTCGCTGTAGGCAGTGATGTTGTCGCCGTTAGGTAGATGAATGATCGAAATCTGCTTTCCATGTGTCTTAGTTAGAATTTCGATAGGAAGCTGGCGCCCGGCAGCCTTAATGGTGCCTTTCTCTTCGCGGGTGATCAGCTTTCCGACGGCCGACGCTCCTCCGACCGCGTCCACGTACTTAGCAAGAATCTGCTCGACTCGTGGCACATTAGGAGTGGCGGAAGCGTGCTCCTCGAGCATCATGGCTGGCATCGGCGAATTCCCCGTTTCGGCAACGACCGGAACAGCCACCGGATGGGTCGAGCCGTGGTGGAAGGAGTAGCAAGTGACCTCGCGCTTGGTGTCAAAGGTCGCCTGGTTGATGGCACCCATCATCTGTATCATCTTGCGGGCGGTCTGCTTCGGTTTCTTGTCATCCTTTTCAAGCGCTCCTTCGACATGGCAAAAGCTGCATTCCACGCCAAGCGAATACGTTATGAATTGCATCGCGGGAATCAGTTCATCCGCCGGAATGCCTTTCAGCATCTGAATGTTCTTGTAGACATTTTCGCTTAGCTTTGACTTAGCGGCGGCTTCCGTCTGGCCGACTACGATACCGACCAACGAACGCGCGATCAAACTCAGACCTATGGCGACCCTGCATGCGAACTTATGATTCATGCGGCCTGTTCCCCTGAGAATTGGAAGTAGTAAGCGATGTAGTCCTGTAAACTCTCCCGTGGTTCAGGACATCGTTGAATTTGCCTGGGAAAATTCAATCAACACGGGACAGAAACGCAAGGAGCATCCATGGATCTGGCATTCACCCGTCGAAGATTCATATCTGCGCTGAGCTCCATGCTCGCCAGTCTTCGCCTATTGAGATACCGCGCATTTTCTAAAATACGCGCCGGACACAAGACGACCTCCCTCCGCTGCAAGAATACAAGCGCGCGAATACTCAAGCAATCTGGTTTGAAGACCCTGCGAAACAGTGGGCGGATGCATTGCCCGTGGGCAATGGACGCCTGGGAACAATGGTGTTTGGCACTTTCGATTCACTGGCGACGAGAACTTCTTGCGTCACACTGCTTACCCGCTCATGAAGGGCTCAGCCGAGTTCTTGCGCGCTTGGATCATCGAAGATGGTCGCGGTGGAGTCACGACCTGCCCGTCGTTCTCGACGGAGAATAGTTTTGTTGCTCTCGACGAGCGCGCCTTCACCAGCGCTGGTTGTACCCTTGATCTGGCGCTGATCCACGAGCTGTTCACCAATTGTGAACAGGCCAGCGCGATCCTCGCCACCGATCATGAATTCTCGAAAAACTTGGCACGGTTGCGCCAGCGGTTGCCCGCCTACCAGATCGGCCACGACGGCCAGTTGCAGGAATGGTCGACTTCCCGGAGAGTGAACCGGAGCAGCGTCACATGTCTCATCTTTACGGTGTGTATCCAGGCAGCCAGATCACGGCACGAAAACTGCCCAGTATTTTTGCGGCGGCACGCCGGTCGCTCGAGTTGCGGCTCGCACACGGTAGCGCGAAGACCGGATAAAGCCGTTCTTCGGCCTCGGATTGTGGGCGCCTCGGTGACGGTGACCAAGCATGGGAATCACTTCAGAAACTGATTGAGCACAGTTCCGGAATCAACCTGTTCGATACCCATCCTTTTCCCGGAGGACAGATTTTCCAGATCGACGGAAACTTCGGTACGACGGCCGCCATCGCGGAAATGCTGCTGCAGAGCCACGATGAGGACATCGCTTTTCTGCCCGCTCTTCCCAAGGCGTGGGCTTCAGGTTCAATAAGAGGACTGCAAGCACGCGGCGCATTGGAGATTTACGTGGCGTGGGCCAATGGAAGAGAAACAGCCGCGGAAGTTCGCGCCTTGCGCGCGGGCGAGCACCGTTTTCGCGCCCCTCGCGGCCAGCGAATCGCGAGCGTGAAACCCAGTGCCGCTAACGTTCCCCAAAGCCGGAGCGCGTCCGACTCTCAGACAGTTGTATTGAAGGTGCGGCCGGGCAAAACGTACAAGCTCGAATTTGCGAGCACTGCGACCACCTGAAGACTCGTAGGGTTACACGCACCTCGCCCGGCTGGGCTGGAGAGCCCAGCTTCCCTCCAGCAAATGTCACTTTCGGCTTGAAGCTCGCACAATCAACTTTGCTGGCAGGATCACACTTTTGGGAGTGCCTTCCCCTTTACGCTTGATCAGACTCATGGTCAGTTTGGCCGCGATGGCACCGAGATTGCTGCTATCTTGATCCACACTGGTTAGGGGCACAATCATCAGGTCATCGTAGTGGAAGTTGCCGCATCCGACCATCGCGACGTCCGTCGGAATTCGGAGACCGGCCTCCAGCACGGACCGCATAGCTCCTGTCGCCACAGTATCATTGAAGCAAAACACACCGTCGGGCCGTGGACTCAGTTGCAAGAGTTTCTTCATTCCCTTGTAGCCGGCGGTCTCACCGGAATCGTCGCCTCGGCCATACGTCACAATGTACCCCGAAGGAAGGTTCATCCCAGCCCGAGCCAGCGCAACGGAGTAGCCCGCCTGACGATCCACAGCGGTACTCACATCCGAGCCACCGATATGCGCGATGGTCTTGCAACCGATTTGAACCAGGTGGGTAGTGGCCAGTTCACCCGCCATCAGATCGTCAATGCCCACGAAGTTTGCCTGCACTCCCGCTATTTTCCGGTCGAGCAGTACATAGGGCATCTTCTGATCCTGAATTCGGCGAACTGTCTCCAGATTGGATTGCGTGGACGCAAGGATGAGGGCGTCAACGCGGCGCGCTAGCATCTGTTCAATCTCGCGGCGCTCCAGGTTCGCATCGTCTTCCGAGGAAGCGATGATCAAATTATATTCTTGCGACCTTAGTCTGCCGGAAATGCCTTTTGCCACCTCCGCGAAAAAGGGATGAACAAGATCCGGCACAATCAAGCCGATCAGATTTGTGCGTCCCGTAACCAGCGTCCTGGCGGCCGGATTTGGCTGGTAATTCAGCTCTTTCATTCGCAGCAAAACTCGCTTACGAGTTTCCGCGCTGATGTCGGAATGGTTCCGCAGAACTTTAGAAACCGTTACGACCGACACGCCCAGATCGCGGGCGATATCTTTCATTGTCGTTGCCATAGGGCCATTATCACATGTTGCTTTAACAATTCAGCTTTGAGCGAAGGTGCACGGCCTGACTACTGAGGTGGCTTCTGTCGACCCGCGTCACGAACCAGGGACTCTCAATGCGCCCGTCGCGCCAAGGTCCTTCTGCTCCCAAACGTCGCGATGCTTACGGCGTTGCCACGACCGGCAACACCAAAGCCGAGGGATGTTCCGCGTCGTGGTAGATCGTGTTAGTGGCCGGGACGTACTGCTCTCCTGCGCCCCCTGCCTCCCCAGTATTCAAGTTCCGGTCGAACCGAGGAAAGTTGCTGCTGGAGACCTCCAATCGCAATACATGCCCTTTGAGAAACACGTTGCTGGTCGACCACAAGTCAATAGTGAACTTGTAGACCTGTCCGGGGTTCATAAGGGAAGGTTTTTCTTGAGAGTCGCGATAGCGTCCCCGGATAATTCCTTCCGTCAGGTTTTGCGCGAAACCGTCCGGGGCAACATCCACCAACTTAGCGGTGAAATCCGTGTCCACCGCAGTGGACTTCGCGAAAAGTTCCAGGCTGATCGGTCCAGTGATCTCCGTGTCCCGGTCAAAAGCGGGAGTGGAGTAAATCAAGACATCCTCACGAGCTTCCACCTGCCGTTGATCCCGCGGCCCCGGCGGCAGGTGCTCACTGTCGCAGCACAACGGACCACCAATCGTCGGCACGGGATTGGCGGGATCATACACATAGTGATCCGGTGATTCAGAGTGCGGCACCGAGACGGATAGGCTGCCGCTGCCACGCAGAGAATTTGCGCTTCCCCCCGAATGCAGAAAGTATTTGCTGCTTTGGGCTCGCGCCAGAGGCCAGTCATCTTCCTCTCGCCACTCGTTTCTTCCCATTACGAAGATCTTGACCGGCTTCTCCTTCGCGAAACGATTCTGGGCGCCCTTGAGAAGGTACTCATACCAAAGTAACGTGACTTCGTCTTCATCGTACTGGGCTGCAGCCGGACCGAAGTCGACTTCGCCAATTTTCCGCCCGCCCCCAGCGTGTCCACCCACCACTACGAGCAACCGCTGTCCGGAGCGCGCCGCCTCGCCACCTCTTGTTCGGACTCCGGAATAATTACGAAGAGACCCTCCCTGAAAAATGTCGTACCAGGCAGCCACGGTCAGAGCTGGAACGTTAATGTCGGCGTAGCGCTCTTCGATCGACCAGCGCTCCCAATAGTCGTCATAGCTTGGGTGAGCCAACCAGTCGAGGAAATAGGGCGCCAGTGCACGCGTGGAGTAGAGCCCCGCCGGGGACTCAGAAACATTGAACAGAGGATAGCTGGTCAGCGGGAGCTTCCACACGTTTGGCAGAGCGTTCGTGTTTTGCGTTATCGTCCGGTTGAAAGTGTCCGGTGCGAGACCAGAAGTCCACGATTCGCTAAACCATTGTTCGAAAGCGCCACCCTGGTAGGTCCATCCGTCATGGTAGTTGCTGGCTGTGACAACCGGACAAATGCCCGCCAAGTGCGGAGGGTGCGCAATAGCCGCGAGCATCTGCGTTGCGCCGACGTACGAACCCCCAAACATCCCGACTCTGCCATTTGAATATGGCTGCGCCGCTGCCCACTCTACCGAGTCGTAGCCGTCATCCGACTCATGCCTGAAGGCATACCAGTCTCCATCTGAAGAATAGCGGCCGCGAACGTCTTGAATGATGGTCACAAACCCGCGCGCCGCTGCCCGAACTCCAAAACTGACTCCGTTGCTCTTGTTGTAAGGGGTGCGCTGAAGCAGGACCGGGAACTTACCGTCGGCCTTTGGGCGGTAAATATCAGATCGGAGAACGACGCCATCCCGCATCTTCGCCGTCACGCCCCGCTCGATCGTGACCTCAAACGGTTCGGCAGCATGAACCATGCTCGCGATCAGCATCAGGCAGGACGTGGTTGCATACCAGACAATCCTCTTGGATTTCATAGTGCCGATCATTTTGCCTGAGTCGAAAACAATCTGGGAAGGAAATCGTTCAATCTGTGAAACTCTAGCCCTCACATGGCGACTTAAACAGCATCTGGGTTTGTCCAGGCGTCCGAACCTTTCCACGGTCTGCTCAACTGCCTGCTGGCAGGTCTCCGGCGTCGACAGCTCCATGGTGATCAAGCCACACTTTCCGTTCTTCAACAGTTCGGTTTGTAAAGCTTTGCCCGCTTCCTCATCGCGTCCCACAATTACGAGGCTGGCGCCTTCGGCGGCGCACGCCCGCACAATTCCCTCGCCAATGCCCTTGGCCCCGCCCGTAACGATGATGACTTTGTCCTTCAATTGCAGATCCATCTTCGTCCTCGAAGGTTGAT
>Ga0207684_10007060_pt1 | contig 10154 bp, 6 predicted proteins | sample KBSK5501metaG_FD_184342 | JGI IMG/M metagenome (GOLD analysis project Ga0207684, IMG submission 184342) | Corn, switchgrass and miscanthus rhizosphere microbial communities from Kellogg Biological Station, Michigan, USA - KBS K5-50-1 metaG... | ecosystem: Host-associated > Plants > Roots >... | reverse complement strand
ACCATGGAACAGCAATGACCCAGCAATGGAACAAGTACGCGGCGACCGCGGCGCGCAAGCACGGCAAACCGGGACGCGAGGTCAGGCCGAAGAGCACCACCATCGACATCCACTCCCACGTCGCCATCCCGCAAGCTACGGCCTTCGTCAAGCCGCACCTCGACATGTCCACGATTCCGCTGGCGCATTTTTCCAATGCCGAGACCAAGGCGCTCGCCCAAAAGCAGGACGCGGACGTGCGCCCGCGCATCACCGGCTATGACGAGCGCCTCGCCGATCTCGACGCCATGGGCATCGACATGCAGCTCGTGATGCCGCCGCCGAACCAATGCTTCTATACGGTGCCGCTCGACATCGCGGTCAAAGCCGCGCGCATGGTGAACGACGGACTGGCGGAATACGTGGCGCGCAAGGCCGACCGCTTCGTCGCGCTCGGCACCGTGCCGCTCATCGACGGCGCGGAAGCGGCGAACGAGCTCGAGCGCTGCATGACGTCGCTGGGCATGAAAGGCGCGGAGATCTTGACCAACGTCGCGGGCCGGGAGCTCTCGGAGCCGGACTTCGCGCCGTTCTGGCAAAAGGCCGAGGCGCTCGGCGCGCTCGTCGTCATCCATCCCAACGGTTTTACCGACGCCAAACGGCTCACGCGCTTCTACTTCAACAACGTGATCGGCAACCCGCTCGACACGACCATCGCGCTGCACTACCTGATCTTCGACGGCGTGCTCGAACGGCACCCCAAGCTGAAGATTCTTGCCGTGCACGGCGGCGGCTATCTCCCCGCGTACAGCGGCCGCATCGATCACGCCTGGGGCGCGCGCTCGGATGCGCACGGCGATCTGCCGCACCCGCCGACCACCTATCTCAAGAAAATCTATTTCGACACCGTGGTGTTCACACCCCACCAGCTCGCCGAGCTGGTGCGTCTCTACGGCGCCGACCACGTCATCATGGGAACGGATTATCCCTTCGACATGGCCGACTACGATCCGATCGGCCACGTCGCATCCATGGACGGCTTCGACGCCGCGACCATCGCCGCCATCGCCGGCGGCAACGCGCGCAAGCTGCTGGGAATCTAGCGCCATCCTCGTGACAGTTCAGGCCGCAAGCGCGGTCCTGGTCATTGTGCCCTCTCCCCTCGCGTTCTCGGGCTGGTCATTTCCCGAGATGGAAGTTGATGGCTGACGGTTCATAACACGTTGATTCTTCTTGCGCGAATGCGGACGGAATATCACGTTCGGTCCTGTCATTTCATTTCCGGTGCTACCTATGTGAAGTGAAGGTAGCACCTGACGACAGGTGCCGCCTCCCATGCCACGCATCAGGTTGACCAAGACCGCGATCGACGCGCTGCCGACTTCCAAATCAGACGTAGTCTACTGGGACGCTGGATACCCGGGCTTCGGCGTCAAGGTCACGCCGAAAGGCCGCAAGGTGTTCATCGTTCTCTACCGCACCGCAGGCGCCGGGTCGAAGCTGCGGAAGTACACCATCGGGCCGTATGGTCGTGTGACCCTTCATCAGGCGCGCGTGGTAGCGCAAAAGGTGTTCGCGGCGAAGCTCGAAGGTCGCGATCCGGCGGCGGAGAAGCGGGCGGCGAAGCGCCGGGTGGTGGCGGACCTAGTCGAGGAACTCTTAGAGACCTTCATCGCTCAGCGGTTGTCCCAGAACCGATCTGGTGGCGAGATTGCCAGGCTTCTGCGTCGGGAGGTGGGTAAGGGCTGGGCCGGCAGGAGCATCCACGAGATTAGCAAGCGAGATGTGGTGGACGTCGTCACCGCCATCGAGCAGCGGGGGGCGCCGGTCGCCGCCAACAAGACCTTGAAGTCGATCAAGACGTTCCTTCGCTGGTGCGTGGGGCGCGCTGTTCTTGATCAATCTCCCGCCGAAGGGGTGCCGCTGCCCGCAAAGGAAGTCGCTCGCGACCGAGTGCTAGACGATGCGGAGCTCGCCCGGGTAATCCTTGCGGCTCGACAGATGGGCAGTCCGTACGGTGGCATCGTCGAATTCTTGGCGCTCACCGGACAGCGCCGTGAAGAGGTGGCCCGTCTGCCGTGGGAGGAACTCGACGTCGCGCGCCGAATTTGGACAATCCCCAAATCACGGACGAAGAATGCGAAAGGGCACGTCGTCCACCTCTCCGATCAGTCGGTGGCAGTGCTAAAGCGGGCAAACCAGCGGGGCCCGCTGGTCTTTTCGCTGCTAGACGCCAAGCCTTTCCAGGAATTCAGTCGAGCCAAGCGCCGACTGGATCAGCTATCCGGAGTCACTCGATGGTGCCTTCACGATTTGCGACGGACCTGCGTGTCTGGGATGGCCCGGCTCGGGATCGCACCTCACATTGCCGACAAGATTCTTAATCACCAATCCGGCACGATCTCAGGAGTTGCAGCCGTATACCAACGGCACGAGTTCCTCTCCGAGCGCAAGGAAGCGCTCGAACGATGGGGGATTCACATCGCGCACATTATGGCCGATGCTTCGAATGAAAGGCGCGGCTCGGTTCGGAGAGCCGCGTGAAAGCCAGTTAGCGGATTGTTTGACACTTGCCAAAGCGCAGCGACGACCGCAGGGGCCGCTCGTTGGCACACTGACCGGGAGCAGCGATCAGGGGAGATGTCCGGTAAGCCCAGATCGGGAAATCAACGCAATTGAGGCCAAGAAATCTTGGACAAGTAGCCGGACCGCGATTGACGGGCGTTCCTGCTATGTTCTATTAGGCGGGGTTGGCGGCGGACTCCGACTGACGGGCCTGGCCACGGCCCCGAAGGCAGTAACTCGCCCATCTCCGGTCCAGCAATGGACGCGGGCCTTTATGCCCATAACTGAGTTTGGTTGCGCCGGATCGGGCATCCCGGCCCTGCGTTGACCTCTTGAAGGTGCCACGTGAACAAGCCTGCCCTTGAGCTTGAAGATTTGCTGGCAGCGATCCCGTTCTTGGGATTTGGGTCGGTGCCCCTACAGCCGATCATCTCCGAGAACGAAAAGCTGCTTCGGGACCTAGTCTCCTTTGACCCGTTGCGCCTTGCAGCGACCTTCAGCGGCTTGCTGACCGTTCCAGAGCTACAGAGCAACTGCATCCGCCTTGAAATCCTGGTTCACCTCGCGCTGGCCTTCGGCGGCGGCCAACGCAAACCGACCGACAAGATTGTCGCGCGCCTCTTTTCCCAAACGGGCGACGGCATTGCTGGGCGCCAGGAAGACCCTGCGGAAGATGTGTTTGTGTCGCTGATCGCAACCCGGCGCGGAAATTTCCGTCTGCTGGAAGGCGCGTGGGAAACGGCCGGCTTCTACCTGCAGCGCGTCGTAAACGCGCTTGAGCGGATTCCAGCTGGCCCGCGTTACGACTACATCCTCGATTGCGTCTACGCGCTGTTGCGGCTTTCCGATCTCGTTTGCGAGCGGGCCGAGCTTGTCCGGTATCAGCTTGGGAACGTCAGTCCGGAGCAAGTCCTGCCAAAAAAACTGACCGACGCCAGTCGCGCGCTGCAGCGCCGCGTGAGATTCACCGCGGCGGAACTGGCGGCGCATGGGATTTCCGTCGATCACCTCGCGGCATTTGGATTTATCGCCTCAACCCGCTCCGGCCTCGCCAATGAGAGTATTGGTCACTCGACGCTGGAGCGATATCCAATCGCGCATCGCAACGGCGAATTTTTTTTCCTGCTGCCGACCGCCACGAGCGCGGCGATTCGCCGTTACGTGGTCGAAGAGATGGATTCCCTTGGCTTGCGCGACAGCTTCGTCCACACGGTCGCGGATGAGTATGCCAAGCTCTTCTCGGGCACGCCGCTGCTTGGCAAGCATTCTGGCGCACCGATCGAATTTCGAAGGACAGCGAACGGGATCCTCGCCGGCGCCATGACGCGGGCCGACCGGGGCCTCTATGTGAATTTTGTGTTCTTTGTCGACACGTTGGAAGAATTTGAGACGGGCGGCCTCATCGGGACCAGCCCGAATCCCACGCCGCTTGCCGGCGACGTTGATCGTTGGATTGACGAGGCCTACGCGGCCGCGCGCAAGGACCCAGATTTTCGCGAGATGATGACCTTACTAGTCGGCTGCGGGATTGGCCGTGGTATCGTGAATTTCGTGTCCTCGCAGGAGCTCGAGCATCGGCGGCTTGAGTTTGTCGGCGCGGCCGATCTCTTGACCCTGAGCTGGCTGCCAGAATTCAGCGCGTTGTCGCTGTGGCGCATCCTGGAAGGGCAAGACAAGCTGAAGGGTCTTGGCGTTGAATTACAGAACATCAACGGGCTGCTGAACATGGTAGCCTGGGCTCGGTCGCTGGGAGGCCACCTCGTGCCGCACGGCGAAGTGCCGGAAGATTTTGGCAAAGACGATGTGCCCAGCTTCATCATGATCGAGCAGAATGCGCTGCGGACCGTGCGGCATGAAGCGCTCGTGACGTGGGATGAACATGTCGTCCTCGACATGGATGGAAAATGGACCAAGGTGTGCAAGAACGCACAGTCCTTGTTCGCGGAGGACCGCAACCAGCCGTACTACATGACGCAGCACCGCCGGAACAGGCAGTGGCCTGCTGGAATCTACGAGACCGCGGCGCGGGTCTGGTGGTGTGAAATCGAAACGCCAGAAGGAACGCCGAGCTACTGGGTCTATGAACACTCCAGGATGCTAAAGATCTGGCTGTGCCGCGCGGTCCCGGTCCTCGAGCTGGCCCTTCCCGCTTTGCCGGCGGGCCCACTGCTATTGCGCGTCAGCTTCGAGGGGCGGCTCGGCGACCATGACGCGAAAGGCGAACGGAAGTTCCTGACCTTCGAAGATGCGAAGGCCGCGATTGCCGCAACGGCCGATGCCGCGGCGAGGACGGTTTCGCTCGTGGTCGGTGACGCCTTCGAGGCAGCGCTCTTCCATCCCGAAAACATCGCCGAGCGCGCTCTGGTCGAAGGCATCGTTGAGGGCTTCGGCGGGCTTGCGGGCAAATCTCTGTCCCTGGCCGAACACGCGAGCTTGGTGCGGAGCATCGTCCCTGATGCCAGCGCCCGGCAGAGTCATGCCTTCATAACGAGATCGTTCCGAGATTACGTCAGGGACTCAATTCCACGGTCACCCGTCACCATCGATGCCGATGACGGCGCCATCATCAAGCTCGGATTGGGCTGGCGTGTGCGCGACCGAAGGCTGGGCGGCGACATTCGGGGCAAGGACGCATGCACGGCCTTCTTGAACGATGTCGTTCGTTTGCTTGAGGACGAGTTGTGCGCCGATCTCCGGCAATTCAATCGGGAAGCCGTGATTTGCTGGGCCTTGGACAACCACGAAAGTGCCATCCGCGACCGCGACAACTGGAGCCGCACGGCCGCGGCGGTCCTGTCGCTGCACAACGACAAGGAGGCGACGCTTCAGGGGATGGCGCAGCATGACGCGAAGCTAAACGCGGTGTTTCAGGCGACGCGTCTGCTCGTGGAATTTGCGATCTGCGAATGCCCCTTGCAGGGTAGGCTAAATCCCGGGCGCTTCGACATGTGCCGCCTTATGGCCAAGGTCATGATCATCCCCGGCTTGGGCGGCTGGTCGGATGCCATGCGCTGGGAGGCCATGGAGCCGATCGTGCGGGTAACACCGCTCGGCGACATCCATGCGAATCTCACCTTTCATGAGGAAGTGCTAGCACCCTACGGGCGCGCCGGCAGTGATTTGAGGATTCAAGACAGCGTCGAGAACTATGCCGAAAACCTCGTCGAGGTGGAGGCCAAGCCGACCGACCTCAGCGCCTTCCCCGCCGAATTCTGGGAGGCGTGGAAGGAGGAATTTGGTGCATCCTTCGATGAGACCAGAAAATTCATCGATTTCATGGAGAACCTCGGATTCAAGGCCAAACGCGCCGTGCTGACGCTGCCCAAGAGCGCACTCCTAGACGCACGCCTGGACGGTGAGCCAATCGCGCCGCAATCGGTTGCGGCGCTGGTGGAAGCGTTGACCTTCAAGAGCCGCGCGCGCTGGCGCGACATCCCCCTGGAATACGATGAAAAGGACCGGCAGCCGTGGCGCTTCAGACGGCGGCTCTCCGTGCTACGCAAGCCGCTCATCCAGATCGACGATGCGAGCGACCCCACGATCGTTATCGCACCCGGGATCCTGCGCGATGCCTTCGCCTACATGTTCGGGAATTTCCATCGCGGGGATTATCCGTTGTGGCAGCTCAAGCCCAAGATGAAACGGTGGGCTGGAAGGTCGCGCGAGCAGATCGGCAAGGAATTCAGCGCGGCGGTGGCCACGCGCCTGAACGAACTCGGGTGGAAGACCGAGACAGAGGTCAAGATCACGAAACTGCTCCGAAAGGGGTTCCCCCGGGATTACGGGGATGTCGATGTCCTGGCATGGAATCCGATAACTGGCCGCGTGCTCGTCATCGAGTGCAAGGACGTGCAGTACCGCAAGACCGATGGTGAGATCGCGGAACAGCTTGCAGATTTCCGGGGCGAGCTCGGCCCCGACGGCAAGCCAGACCTTCTGCTGCGGCATCTCGACCGCGTCGACCTTATATCCAAGAGCGTGCCAGAGTTGATGTGCTACATCGGACTAGATCGGCCCCCCCGCATTGAAAGTCATTTGGTGTTCAAGAATCCAGTCCCGATGCAGTTCGCTTGGATGCGCATGGCCAAGCGCGTCGCTCTTCATATCTTTGCCGAGGTGCATAAAATTTGATGCATGCACATTTCATTTATTTCCACTCGAAGTGTCTGATGTAAGGCCGGGCCATGAGGAAGCGATTCAAGGGAAGACCGTGCGTGTACTGCGGCAGCGACGGCGTGTCGAAAACGGGCCATCGTGTTTTTGCCGTGACTTCTTCCTGAAACCGTACGGCGCAAATCTGCCTCGGCACTACGGTTAGTATCGACGTGCGGCTCGTCCACCGGGAGATGCGACCTTCACATGGGTTCAGCCAAAGAAATCACGCTCTCCTAGGTCATGCTAGGCGCCTCGGTGGCACGGATGCATGATTATGCCTCGACTTCTAACCAGCGGCGCGTCGGTAGTATCGCCTTATCGAGACGAAGGGGAGTTGCGCCGTGTTCTTTCTGATCTCCGCGTCGGGCATGCGTTGGATGCGACCGAAGTACACGAAGTGTACTGGAAGCTCGGCGCGATCATTGGGCAATGGATGTCAGAGCAACAACGTCTGGAAGTTTCATCCGTCGCAAGAGCGCTGCTGTCAGCGGCGAAGAACCTCAGCGAGGTTTCCATACTACTAGGCGGCCTCGAAACAGGTATTCACTCAGACCTCGAGATGGCCGTCGCCTCCCGCGCGGCCGAATATCTCGCGCTGGATCCCACGATTGGTTCTCAGGCGAAGGCGCGCCGGCTTATTTCTTCATTTCGGCAAGACGCTGCTCGAATGGCCCACGTTTGCATGGTGGCGCGAGCTGACCTGCCTGCTCAAGCCGAAGAACGCGGACGCCGTGCGCTGGACTGGTACGACGATTTTACGGCGCTCCTGTTGGACGTGGCCAACATGGCAGACATTAGGCCGGCTCTGAGAAAGGACCGCACCAGCGGCGCTCGAAGTGGCTGGCTATTTGAGGCCGCACAAGCGCTTGAGTCGTTTCTCTATCCCGAGATGCGCTCACCATCTCCGGAGGCCTGCGGAAAGCGCTTGGAGCGCAGCCGGACACGTCTGCGCGAGCGCGAACGACAAAAAGCCCGCGGGCGCCGATGAGTTTTGTCGATGTGATTCATTCCTGATGTTTGCCCATCTTGGTGGGTGATAGCCCGAACGTCCGGGCCGCGCGCCACAAGGCGCATCACCACCAAGAGGAATTAACCGAAATGAAATCGCAATCTCCCTTGACCGGCAGCACGCCGGCGCAGAAGCCGACCGCGCCCATGATGGTGCTGCTCACCGCCAAGGAAGCGGCCACGTTGCTCAAGGTCAGCGTCTCCTGGCTCGCCAAAGCGCGCATGCGCGGCGACGGGCCGCCCTACATCTGCATTGGCCGCTCCATCCGCTACACCGAGGCCGGTCTTATCCAATGGATGAAAGCCCGCCAGCGCCACTCGACCAGCGGGCAGTAATCGCTGGTGCGCGTGACCACGGTCGAGATGTGCAGCGAGCCGGGCGCCCGGCTTAGCCAAGCCATTCGCGGAGATCGGGAATAATCCTCCACCATTTTACATCAGTATACATCAATAGGAATGAAGTAGAACAAAGATTAGGAACAAACGCAGAAGTACATGCGGGCAGTATTACGTTGACATACTCCCAAATTGAACCAACATATACTTAGGGCAGTCCCCATCCATCGCAAGCGCAGGAGTGATGATCCCAATGACCGAGACCCCCATCCTGATCGAGACGTCGTTCGCCGACGCCATCGCGATCATCGCCGCGGTGGAGGAGCTTCCCGAGCAGACCCGGCGGCACTGGACGACCTCCCTACGGCAGATCGCCAAGGCGGTGGACAAGCCGCTCGAGGTGATCCCCGCCCGCTACAGCGCAGTCCGAACTGATCTCGCCCAGCTGCATCAGGTCCGGGCCGGCCTGACCAAGAAGACGCTGCAGAACCACAAGAGCAACACGAAGAGCGCCCTGCTGTGGCTCGCGCGGGAAAAGGGCATTCCCGAGCACGGGGCGCCGCTGACGCCGGCGTGGGAGCAGTTGCGGAGCAAGATCAGGCACAGCCTCGTCCGGTCGAGGTTGTCGTCCTTGATGCGGTTCTGCTCGGTGACCAACATCTTGCCGACCGACGTCGACGAGGCCGTCGTCGACCGCTTTGTGGACTATCGTTCTCGGGCTGGCCGGCCGTTTGATCGTGCCGCCCGGCGTCTACTGGCGCGGGCGTGGAACGCGAACGTTGGCACCGTCCCGGGCTGGCCAGCGCGCGCGCTCGTGGAGCCGCCGGTTAAGGCTGCCGTCGAGGTGGCATGGGCGGACTTCCCCGAGGGTCTTCGGGCGGATGTTGAGCGATACCTCGGTGGTCTGACCAAGGTGCGCCGGGGCCGGACCGGACAACGAATCCGATCACTGAAGCCGTCGACGATCAGGACGCGCCGGGCGGAGCTCCAAGCCGCGGCTCGGATGGCGGTGAAAACCGGGGTGGCGGTCGAGAGCTTGAACTCCTTGTCGGCACTGCTGGCGCCGGACGTGGCGGAGAAGATCTTGGACGCCTACTGGGGTCGGAACGGCGAAATTCCCAAGCTCTTCACCATCGACTTGGCCTTTAGGTTTCTCGCGATCGCGAAAGAAACGAAGTGCCTGGACGATGCGGCTTGCGAACGTCTCGACGAGATGTGGCAGGACCTCGAGCAGCACCGACAGGGCGGGCTTACCGACAAGAACTTGGCGCTGATTCGGCACGTGCTCACGTCCGGCGTCTGGAGCCGCGTAGTGAAGCTGCCGCTGGCGATGATGGCGACCGCGCGCTCGCAGGAGGCGAACCAGCCCGTAAGGGCGGCGGTCACCGCGCAGCTCACGGTCGCCATTGCGATCTTAATCTTTGCGCCGGTCCGCCTTGCCAACCTGACCACGATCAAGCTCGGGTTCAACCTGATCAAGCCGGGTGGGCCCAACTCGAACTACTGGCTCGTCTTCCCGAATTATGACGTCAAGAACCGGGTCAAGTTGGAATATCCGCTCGAGCAACACATCACGCGACTGATCGACGAGTACGTCCACCACTTTCGGCCCGCCTTGCTGCGGGGCAGGAACGAGGATTGGTTGTTCCCGGGACAACGCAGCGGCGCCAAAGGCAAGATCTCGTTCAGCGGCCAGATCACCGAGCGCATCTTTAAGGCGACGGGGCTGCGGATGACAGTGCACCAGTTCCGGCACGCCGCTGGCGCCATCATTCTCAAGCGCCGTCCCGGCGAATATGAGCTGGTGCGACGGCTGCTCGGGCACCGCAACATCCAGACGACGATCAACGCTTATGTCGGCTTGGAGAACATCCAGGCGGCCGAGATCTTCAGCGAGATGGTGATGGAGCACATGGAGGACAAGCTGGAGGCGGCGGAATAATGAGCGGGTCCAATTCCTCGGCGGGCAAGTCCGCTTGCGACCATCCGCGGTCGCTGCCGGTCAATGAATGGCCCGATGCCGATCGGCGAGCCTGGGAAGATGCCTGCCGGCCGGGCGCGCGGCTCAAGCCGGGCGGCGCCGCACGCTACCTCGCCGAGGTGAGCCGGGA
>Ga0207684_10007056_pt1 | contig 10158 bp, 9 predicted proteins | sample KBSK5501metaG_FD_184342 | JGI IMG/M metagenome (GOLD analysis project Ga0207684, IMG submission 184342) | Corn, switchgrass and miscanthus rhizosphere microbial communities from Kellogg Biological Station, Michigan, USA - KBS K5-50-1 metaG... | ecosystem: Host-associated > Plants > Roots >... | reverse complement strand
CCGATCGATGCGGCCGCCCGGCAGCGCCCATTGGCCGCCGTGACTGCGCAGTCCGGCCGCGCGCCGGGTGAGGAGGAAGCAGGCGCGCCCCTCGGCATCGGGCAGCAGCACGAGCGCCACCGCCGCGGGACGGCGGCCGTCGACGGGGACGGCGCGCCGCTCGAAATGGCCGAGATGCTCGCGCGCGCGGGCGAGCAGCGTCTCGTCGAATCGGTAGGCCGTCACGGAGGCGCCCGGGGATCGCACCAGCCTAGTAGGCCGGCAGCTTGCCCGATTTGACGGCGGTCTTCCGGGCCACGGCCACCTCCTCGGCAGCCTTGGCGGCGAGGAAGCGGCCGTCGCTGGCCAGCGTGACGAACTGATAGCCGGCGGCGACCATCTTCACGGCGTAGGCCGCCGTGGCATTGTGTATGCCCGCGATGACGCCGTGGCGCTTGCAGGCCTCGACGATCTTCTGCTGCGCTTTGACCACCGGCGCATCTGTCTGATCCAGCCGCGGCTTGCATCCCAGCGCGAGGCTCAGGTCGGATGGCCCCACGTAGATCGCGTCCACGCCCGGCACGGTCAGGATGTCGTCGAGGTTCTTCAGCGCCTCGGCCGTCTCGATCATCGGCATGACGATGATGTCCTCATTGGCGTGATCGCCGTAGTCCGTCCCGGCGTAGATCGACGCGCGCACCGGCCCCCAGCTGCGATAGCCCCGCGGCGGGTACTTGCAGGCCTGCACCAGCGCCTCGGCCTGCTCGCGGGTGTTGACCATGGGACAGATGACGCCGTAGGCGCCCGCGTCCAGGATCTTCATGAGCCGCGCCGGATCGTTCCACGGCACGCGGGCCAGCGGAATCACCGGGGTGGTCGAGATGCCCTGGAGCATCGTCACCGCGACCTGGTAATCCACCACGCCGTGCTGCATGTCCACGGTCAGCGAGTCGAAGCCCTGATGGGCCATGACCTCGGCGGAGAAGGCCGACGGGATGGACAGCCACCCGTTCACCACGGCTTCGCCGCGCGCCCAGATCTTCTTCAGCGTGTTCTCTCTCACTCTCTTCTCCTTGGATGGGGTTGGCCTCGCCGCGGAGCAGCCGGCGCGGCGGACCTTCCCTTGATACCACAGCCCGGGCCGTGGGGCAGGCCCCCGGCAAGCTGTGGGGCCGGCAGGGCTCAAGACCCCTATATTTTGTCCTTGAAAATACTAAACAAGTGTTGTGTTATTACCCTACTCTTTATATACGGAGTGCCTATGACCCTCCCGTCCGAGTCCTTGCCCCCGCCAGGGTGGGGCGCTCGAGGGATCGATGGCTTGCTGGGCGCATTCCCGCCGGGGCAGCTCAGCGAGATCGTCGGCCCTTGGTCCTCAGGTGGCAGCAGCCTGCTCCTGGCCTTGATCGCCCGCGTCACGACCTCGGGCGGCAAGGCTGCGGTTGTCGACGGGACCGATGCCTTCGATCCTTTCTCCGCGGCGGCGGCGGGGGTCGATCTCTCGGGCGTGCTCTGGGTGAAGTGCGGCGGCCGACTGGATCCGGCCTGCCGCGCGGCGGACCTCCTGGTCCGCTGTCCGGGCTTTGTCCTGGTCGCCATGGATTTGGGCGAGCTGCCGCTGCGCCGCCGCCAGTCACTGCCGTCCTCGCTCTGGCTGAGGCTCCGGCGCGCTGTGGAAGGCAGCCCCACCATCCTGGTGCTCCGCGCCCCGCAGCGGCTAGCGGGCAGCGCCGCCGCCTTGGTGGTTTCCGCGCGCCGGCTCGAGGCGCGATGGATGGGAGCATCGCAGCCCACACGCTTCGCCGGCCTGAGCTCCGAGCTCCGGCTCCTCCGCGCTCGCATTTTTCCCCACCCTAACCTTCTCCCTCCACTGGAGGGAGAGGGAACCAGGAATCCCCTCTCCCCTCTGGGGAGAGGGCAGGGTGAGGGGTGTTGGACTATCGAGTGGCGGTCATGAGGCGCATCGGCGGTCTCCTCGCGGCGTCGCCGGAGCCGCACATGTCGCAGGCCCTGCTCGAGGTGGCGCTCGCGCATTCGCCGCGGGTGGAGGAAGCGGGCCCGGGCCTGGTTTATCTCGACGCGGCGGGACTCGAGGGATTGTTCGGCGGCGAGCGGCAGCTGGGCGAGGGCCTATGCGCCGCAGCGGCCGCGCGGGGACTCAATGTGCACGTGGGGATCGCCGGCAGCCGCTTGGGCGCGCGCGTCGCCGCCCGCAGCGGGGGCGGCGTGACGATCGTTCAACCGGCAGAAGACGCGGCGTATCTGGCCCCGGCGCCGCTCGCGCTTCTCGATCTCCCCGAGGAGATGGCGGCCCGGCTCGACCGCTGGGGGATCCGGACTTTGGGCGAGCTGGCCGCTCTGCCGCCCGCCGCGCTCTTCGAGCGCCTGGGCAGCGAGGGACCTCGGCTTCAGCGGCTGGCGCGCGGCGAGGATCTCCGGCCGCTCATCCCCTGGGCGCCGGCGCCGCCTTTCGAGGAGTCGGCAGAGTGCGAGTGGGGACTCGATACGCTCGAGCCGGTCACCATGCTCTTAGCCGATCTCGCAGAGAAGATCTGCGCGCGTCTCGTCCGGCGCGGGCTCTCGGCCGACGGCTTCGAATGGATCTGCCGCTTGGCCGGCCGCAGCCTGCACGAGGGCTCGCTCGCGCTGGCCGCTCCCATGAGCGAGGCGTCGGCCATCGCGGCGCTGCTCAGGGTCGCGCTCGAGTCCCGGCCCCCGCAGGGCGTGGTGGAAGCGGTGACGCTAAAAGCCCACCCGCAGCGGGTCGCGCCGGCCCAGGACTCCCTCACCGGGCGCTCGCGCCCCAGCCCGCGCCTGGTCACCGCCGCCCTGACGCGTTTGACCGCCCTCGTCGGCGCCCGTCAGCTCGGCATCCCCGCGCTGCTCGACAGCCACCGTCCCGATGCCGTGCGGCTCGACCCGTTTCACCACCCTCACCCTAACCCTCTCCCTGGAAGGGAGAGGGAATCGGGCTCCCTCTCCCCCTCTGAGGGAGAGGGCAGGGGTGAGGGTGGGGGAAAAAATCCGGCGGCGCTGGTGCTGCGCCGACTGCGCCCGCCATGCCCCGCCCATGTGACGCTCACCTCGGGCCGCCCGGTCCATCTCCGCTCGGCGGCGCTGGCGGGGCGGATCGTGACCGGCGCGGGGCCGTGGCGCGCCTCGGGCGAATGGTGGACCGGCGGCCCGTGGGCGCGCGACGAGTGGGATGTGGAGCTGGCCGACGGCACCGTCTGCCGGCTGATACACGACGGCTCCGCCTGGTTCCTCGACGGGATTTACGACTGATTGATCTCCCTCTCCCCTCTGGGGAGAGGGCAGGGTGAGGGGAAGGAGACGAGGGGAAGGAGCCGAGGGGAAGGAGCCGAGGGGAGAGTTTGTACGTCGAGCTGCACGCCAAGAGCGCTTTCAGCTTCCTCGAGGCGGCCGGCCTGCCCGAAGCGCTGGCCGAGGAGGCCGCGCGCCTGGATCAGCCGGCGATCGCGCTGCTGGACCGCGACGGCGTCTACGGCGCCCCACGGCTCTACCGTGCCTGCAGCCGGCTGGGTCTCAGCGCGCTGGTCGGCGCCGAGGTTACGCTCGAGGACGGCGGCCGGCTGCCGCTGCTGGTCGAGGACCGCGAGGGCTACCGCAACCTCTGCCGCCTCCTCACCCGCATCAAGATGCGCGCGCCCAAGGGCGAGGGCGCCGCCACGCTCGACGATCTGGCCGAGCACGCCGCGGGGCTGGTGGCCCTCACCGGCGGCGACGAGGGCCCCGTCGCGTGCCGGCTGGCGACTCACGGAGCGACCGAGACGCGGGCGCTGATCGAGCGGCTGGCCTCGCTCTTCGGCCGCTTCAACATGTACGTGGAGCTTCAGCGGCACCTGCGCCGGGATCAAGAGGCGCGCAACGAGTGGCTGAGCGTCCAGGCCGCCGCACTCGGGCTGCCGCTGCTCGCCACCAACTCGCCTCGGCTCATCCGCCGCCAGGATCGCCCGCTGCTCGACGCGCTCACGTGCATTCGCGAGCACACCACGCTGGAGCGCGCCGGCCGGCTGCTGGCCAAGAACAGCGAGCGCTATCTCAAGAGCGGCCGGGTCATGGAGCGTCTCTTCCACGATTGCCCCGAGGCCGTGGCCAATTCGGGCGAGCTCGCGCTCAGGCTCGGTTTCACGCTCAAGAGCCTGGGCTACCAATTTCCCGACTACCCGCTGCCCCCGGGCGAACCACCTATCGGCCATCTCCGCGCCCTCTGCGAGCGCGGCGCGCGCGGGCGCTACGGCTCGGGGCCGCTGGCGGCCAAGGCGCGCCGGCAGATCGAGCGCGAGCTGGACCTCATCGGCCGCCTCGACCTGGCAGGCTACTTCCTCATCGTCTGGGATCTGGTCGAGTTCTGCCGCCGGAGCGACATCTTGGTGCAGGGACGCGGCTCGGCCGCCAACAGCGCCGTGTGCTACGCGCTGGGGATCACCGCGGTGGATCCGGTGGGCATGGAGCTGCTCTTCGAGCGCTTCCTCTCGGAAGAGCGCGGGGAATGGCCCGACATCGATCTCGACCTGCCCAGCGGCGACCGACGCGAGCAGGTGATCCAGTACGTCTACCAGCGCTACGGCAGGCTCGGCGCGGCCATGACGGCCAACGTGATCACCTACCGTGGCCGGCTCGGGGCGCGCGAGGTCGGCAAGGCGCTCGGTCTTCCGCCGGATCTCATCGAGCGGCTGGCCGGGCTCGTCAGCGATTGGGAGTACCGCGATCCGGGCGACGTCCTCACCGCGCATCTCGCGGAAGCCGGCTGTGATCTCAGCGATCTCCGCATCCAGCATTTCGCCCGGGTGTGGACGGCCATCCAGGATCTGCCGCGCCATCTCGGCCAGCACTCGGGCGGCATGGTGATCTGCCAGGGACGGCTCGACGGCGTCGTGCCGCTCGAGCCCGCCACCATGCCCGGCCGGGCCGTGATCCAGTGGGACAAGGACGACTGCGCCGCGCTCGGCATCGTCAAGGTGGATCTCCTGGGGCTCGGCATGATGGCGCTGCTCCAGGACGCGATCCAGATGATCGCCGAGCGCGGCGGCCATGTGGATCTGGCTCATCTGCCGCCCGATGATCCGCAGGTGTACGCCGTGCTCCGGAAGGCCGACACCATCGGCGTCTTCCAGGTGGAGAGCCGCGCCCAGATGGCGACGCTTCCACGGCTCAAGCCCGAGCGCTTCTACGACCTCGTGGTGCAGGTGGCCATCATCCGGCCAGGGCCGATCGTCGGCGACATGGTGCATCCCTATCTCCGCCGCCGCGCGGGGCGCGAGCCGGTGACCGTCCCCCATCCGGCGCTCGAGCCCATCCTGGCCCGCACGCTGGGCGTCCCGCTCTTCCAGGAGCAATTGCTGCGGATGGCGATGGCGACGGCGGGCTTCAGCGGCGGCGAGGCCGAGGAACTCCGGCGCGCGCTCGGCTTCAAGCGCTCCCGCCGCGCCATGGACGAGATCGACGCGAAGCTTCGCGCCGGCATGGCGCGCCAGGGCATCACGGGCGCCACCGCCGACGCCATCGTCCGCTCCATCACCGCCTTCGCGCTCTATGGTTTTCCCGAGTCGCACGCGGCGAGCTTCGCGCTGATCGCCTATGCCAGCGCCTGGCTCAAGGTCCATCATCCGGCGGCCTTCTACGCGGCCCTGCTCAATAACCAGCCCATGGGCTTCTACCATCCGGCCACCATCGCGCGCGACGCCGCGTGGCACGGGCAGGCCATCCGCCCCGCCGACGTGAACTTTTCCGGCTGGCTCTGCGCGGTCGAGCCCGACGGCACGGTGCGGCTGGGACTTCGCTATGTCCGCGGGCTCAGGGAGGAAGCCGGCCGGCTCATCGAGAACGAGCGAAAGCGTCAGCCCTTCCTCTCAGTGACTGATCTGGTGAAGCGCGCGACTTTACGTCAAGACGAGCTCGTCCAGCTGGCTCAGGTCGGCGCGCTCGGCAGCCTCGAGCCCGAGCGGCGTGCGGCGCTGTGGGAAGCGGAGCGGGCGGCGCGGCCCCGCGGGCCGCTCTACGAGGTGATCCCGGATCCGCTAGAGCCCTCGCCCCTCAGGCCCATGACCGCGGCGGAATCGCTCATGGCCGATTATGAAGGAACCGGGCTGAGCCTGGGGCCGCACCCGATGGAGTTCCACCGTGCACGGCTCGAGCGGCTGGGCGCGGCGCGGGCCGCCGATCTGGCGGGACTGCGGAACGGCGCCTGGGTGCGGATCGCGGGTGCCGTGGTCGTGCGTCAGCGCCCCGGCACCGCCAAGGGCTTCGTCTTTCTCAACCTCGAGGACGAGACGGGGCTCGCCAACATCATCGTGCGCCCGGCCCTCTTCCACCGCTACCGGCTCGCCCTGGTCAAGGAGCCGTTCCTCTTCGTGGCCGGGAGGCTTCAGCACGAGGACGGAGTCATCTCGGTACGCGCCGGAGAGATCGCGCCCCTGCCTGAAGCGCTCGCGCGCGTGCCGTCCCACGACTTCCATTGAGCCCGACGGCCTGGTGCCGTCAGGGAATGCTGACCGTCGTATTGTCGCCGCTCGTCGAAATGGAAAACGTTCCCGAGGTCGATGAGGTGTAGGTGTACGCCACCCAGCCTGCGGGCGGCGCGGGCACCGAGCCGATGAAAGGACCCGCGGTTTCGCCCAGACCATTGACGGCCGGCGCAGTGAGCGCGGTCAGCGTCGGGGGCACCGCGCCCATGTGCGAAATGTACATGCTCGCAGACGAGCCCAAGGTCCGCGCGTCGGACTGCGCCTGGGCGATGCGGGCCCGCACCTGCAGATTCGCGTAGAGCATGACGGCGATGGTCGCGAGAATGGCGATGAAGGTGGCGACGACGCAGAGCTCGATGATGGTGAACCCGCGCTCATCGCTCAGCCGTCCGTACCAGGGCCACCGCGTCCACATCGCCAATTGATCTCCTCGTCCCCCGCTGGACAGATTTCTTAACTTGGACCGCCATCATTCTAGCAAGCATGATGCCAGCCGCTTCACTTCTGAATTGAGGGGTACTTACGCGGAATAGCCTCACGAGGGTGCGGCGGCTTTTGACAATTCTTGTAGGCGGCGCGACCGGAAGCCGGGCGGCCGACTCAGCCGCGCATCGCCCCGTAAACCGCCGGCCGGCGAAGGGCGCGGATCAAGAGCGCGAGCGGCACCGTGGAAGCCACCACGATGACCGCGACTATCGCGGCGCCGGCCATCCGAAGCCCCGTGGTGAGTGGCATGCTCTCGGGCATCATCGGCGTGAGACTCATCCAGCCCCAGAGCCAGAGCGCGCCCACCGCGAGCGTCGCTATCAGAGCGAGCCACGTGAGTCCCTCGAGCGCGGCGCGCGCCCAGGCCCGGCAGCGCAGCAGCTCGATGCCCGCCGCCAGGGCGACGAACGAGAGCGCGATCTGGATCCAGGTGAGGAGGGTGAAGTACTCGATGAGGCCCGTCATGATCCGGAGCTGCCAGGGCAGGTGGTCGGCGACGCTGGGGTTCTGCGCCATCATCTGCTGCACCATAACCCGTATCGTCCCGGCAGCGCCCAGGCTCATCAGGCCCGAGAGCAGCATGATCACCGCGCTCGCGATGAAGGTCCAGGCGATGCCGCTCACGATCGCGGGACGCTGAGCCGGGGCGCTCATCCTTCCTCTTTCAGCCCGTCCGGGCTGGACGCGCGGGGTACACTGCCTCGCATGGAATCGGCGACTCCCTTTCTCTATCATCCCGCCGTCCCCTTCGTCCACTCACGACGTCGGCGGAGTTAGGAGAAGCGCGATGCACATCGGCATCATCGGAGCGGGCAATGTCGGGGCGGCCCTTGGCCGCCGCTGGTGCGCGGCCGGCCACGACGTGATGTTCGGGGTCCGGGACCCGCGCGGCGGCAAAGTCCAGGATCTGATCGGCGAACTGGGCTCGCGCGCCTTCGCCGGGACGGTTGCCGACGCTGCGGCCTTCGGCGAGATCATCGTTCTGGCCACGCCATTCGACGCCACCGAGCAGGCGCTGCGGCAGGCCGGCAGCGTCGCCGGCAAGGTCGTCGTCGATTGCACCAATCCGCTCAGACCAAACCTCACCGGCCTGTCCATCGGTCACACGACCTCGGGCGCGGAGGCCGTCGCCCGCTGGGCCCTGGACGCGAAAGTGGTCAAGGCACTCAACACCACTGGCGCCGGCAATATGCTCGATCCGCGCTATGGGGATGAGGCGGCGACCATGTTCATCTGCGGGGACGACTCCGCGGCGAAGGCCGCCGTCGGAGCCCTGGTCCGCGAGCTCGGATTCGACATGGTGGACGCCGGCCCGCTCGCCCAGGCGCGGCTGCTGGAGCCGCTGGCGATGCTTTGGATCTCGCTCGCCTACGCCTGCGGCCTCGGGCCGAATATTGCCTTCCGTCTCGTGCGGCGGGGACGGGCGGCATGATCCGCTACTTCGACGATTTCAAGCCTGGCCAGGCATTCGAGCTGGGCAGCCGTACGATCACCCGGGAGAGCATCCTGGCCTTCGCGCGCGAGTACGACCCGCAGCCGTTTCACACGGACGAGGAGGCGGCGAAGGAGACGATCTACGGCGGCCTCATCGCCAGCGGCTGGCAGACCGGCGCCCTGCTGATGCGGCTGTTCTGGGACGGGCTGCTCCACGAGTGCGCGAGCCTGGGCTCGCCGGGCATCGACGAACTGCGCTGGGTCAAGCCCGTGCGGCCGGGCGACACTCTCTCGCTCCGTTATACGGTCGTGGAGACCGTCCCGTCGCGCAGCAAGCCCGACCGGGGCATCGTGCGGTCTCTTTGCGAGATGCGCAATCAAGACGGCGAAGTGGTACTGACCATGAAGGGGCTGGGCATGTTCATGAGACGGGCGCCGACCCAATCGGAAACGTGACGATCGCGCCTCTTTCGCGGTATGCTTCCGACTCAGCCTGGCCCCGATCGGGCTTGCGCGTCCGATCACTCCACACGCGGAGGGAAGCTCGAGGTGACGCCAACCAGGAAGCAGAGGCTGCGGCGCGAGTACCTGCGCCACGTGGGCAGCCCGGGCTTCGCCGTCGCGGCTGTGTTCCTCATCGAAATCCTCTCCTGGGCCCACACCAAATTCATCAATCCGGCCCCCATCCTTCTGGTGTCGGTCGTGTGCGCGGCCTACGTGGGCGGCATGTTCGAAGCGCTCATTGCCGCCGGCATCACGGTCTGGTACTACGCCTATTTCGTCTCGGCGCCGGGCACCATCTTCCCGACCACCTACGAGACCTTCCGCCAGGCATTGGTCTTCGCGTGCGCGGCGCCGGCCGTGGCGCTGATGGTCGGGCTGCTCAAGCAGCGGGCCGCGCGCGTCGCCAGCGAAGCCGTGCGGCGCGAGCGCGAGGCCGCGGAGACCGTGGTCGCCTCCATGACGACCAGCCGCCAGGCTGAAAAGGCCAGCCGGGCCGCCGAGGAGCGCTACCGCGGCCTCTTCGAAGGCGTGGTCGCCGGCGTGTACCGGACGTTCGAGGACGGCCGGATGGTGGACTGTAACCAGGCCTTCGTGAAGATGCTCGGCTACCACACGCGGCAGGAGGTCCTCCAGCGGAACGCGACCGGCTTCTATTGGTATCCCGCTGATCGCGAGGCCCTCATCAAGCGGCTCGACTCGGGAGAGGTCATCACCAACCTGGAAGTGCCCTTCAGGCGCAGGGACGGCGCCCCGATCCGGGTCCGGATGAACGCGCGGCGCATGGACGAGGGCTCGCGCCTGCTCTTCGAGGCGAGCATCGTGGAGATCACCGAGCGTCCGCCGAGGGAAGCAGACGCCAGCCCCGCTCCCAAGTCCGCCTGAATCGGCGTGTTAAGATGGGCCATCCTAAGGTCGACCGGGCCCGCCAGCCCGGCATTGACGGAAGGACGCCGCATGCCGATTTACGAATACGACTGCCGGGGGTGTCATCGCCGGGTGAGCGTGCTGGTGCGCTCGCTTTCCGGCGGGCCGTCGCCCCGATGTCCACGCTGCGACAGCGCCGAGCTGACGCGCCTGATGTCCCGGTTCGCCACCGTGAAATCCGAAGACGCCCGCCTCGATTCTTTCGCCGATCCCGCGCAGTACGGAGACCTCAACGAGAACGATCCGCAGAGTGTCGCCCGCTTCGTCAAGCGGATGGGCGCGGAGATGGGCGAAGACCTGGGTGAGGATCTCGACGCGGCCATGGACGATGCCATGTCGGAGA
>Ga0207684_10007055_pt1 | contig 10160 bp, 9 predicted proteins | sample KBSK5501metaG_FD_184342 | JGI IMG/M metagenome (GOLD analysis project Ga0207684, IMG submission 184342) | Corn, switchgrass and miscanthus rhizosphere microbial communities from Kellogg Biological Station, Michigan, USA - KBS K5-50-1 metaG... | ecosystem: Host-associated > Plants > Roots >... | reverse complement strand
AGAGCCCGCCCCACGTCGGAGCGAGCGTGGAGGCTGGCGTTCGCGCGCGGGGGGTAGCCCCCAGGTTCTCGTGAAGAGAATGCCGCACCGGCCGCACGGCCGCGCGCACAGCCTGGGCCATGCGCGTCAACTCACGAACCTGCTCGGCTATGCGCTAATGGTCAATTCGCTTGCGCTCCACCGACATCGGGCTCGAGCCCCTACGCCCGAGACCGCGGCAGCCTAACCTCCAAGAATCCAAGTTCAGGGCCAGCCTGTCCTGAACCGCGTAAAGGACCGCGCAACCTCGCTGATCTGCCAAATGCAGTCCGCGCTTGCGCTAAATTGACCCGTTGAGAGCATGCTTGTCACTTGGTTCCGAGGTTTTTCTGCCACGTTTTCTCCATGCCCCGCCCCCTTAGCTCAACGGACAGAGCGGCGGTTTCCTAAACCGTGCGTCCAGGTTCAATTCCTGGAGGGGGCACGAGGCACTATCAGGGAGTTTCGGTCGCATATACGATCGCTTCGTCCAGCGACATCGCGAGGCCTTCGTTGCGGCAGCGGCGGGCCCTCTCTGGTCCAAGCTCCTGACGCACGAGGCGCACGTAATGGCGGTTCACGGCACCGACTGAGTGCAACACCAATCCTGGATTGCTCCGCGGCAGGAGTCGTGACGCCCGCTCGAAGTCCTTCCGTGCCGAAGCGATCGTCGCAAAGGCGAGAAGACAGGTTGCGACGCCGCCAGGGAGCCTCGTTCGCTCGGCAGTTGTAAGCAGCCCGCGCACAGAGGACTGCGCTTCCTCGAAGCGTTCGAGACCGCTCAACGCGAGTATGTGAGCGAATCGAGAGAGGAAGTCGACGAATGGGTCGAACTGGCTTGATTCGCTGACCAGGGTGGTAATCGTTGACGAAGGTTCGGCCGAAGTGGTTGTTGCTGGGGGCCGAGGAGCGTGCAACGTGGAGACCAGGCTGTGATACCCCGCCTGGATCAAGTGCATGTCGGGAAGCCGCTCTCCCCGAAGCGCGAGCTCGGTCGCTTCCATCGCTAATCGATGATCTTCCAACAAGTGACTCGCCATAGCCTCACCGCACAAAGCCCAGGTCGAGTGGTAGAAGGCGGGTGCACCCTTTGCAGCCGCTCGATAGTCCTCTCGGGCTTTGGCGAACTCGTCCCATGCCATCCATGCCTCGGCCTGCTGTATGCGAACGAGTGCAACAGCAGACGGGGTCAGCTCCGTCGCGATGCGAATCGCACGCTCGAAATTGGCGATCGCTCCCTCGCGGTCGATGGGGACCAGCATGCTCCCGTGAGTGAAAAGGGCCTCGACCATCGAATAACCATCGTTTTCGGTGCCGATCTCGACGGCCGCTCTGCTTCGCTCTAAGGCCTTCTCGAAGTTCCCAGTTACCGCGGCGAGACCCGCGGACATCGCCATGAGTCCGAGCAGTGTCTTGCGATCGAGCCGATCGCGGATGGCGACTGCACGATCGTAGAAGTCGACCCCCTGCTTCCAATCCGAGATGAACCACCACAGGGCCCGAGTTTGCGCCAAGATCTTCGCCATGGCTTCCGGATTGCCCGTTATCTCGGCGTAATCGAGCGCCGACGTCAGATCGGGATATTCGGGATCGAACGCACTGTACTTCGCGATGTCCTCTTCGGGAATCCGGTCGATCCACTCGAGGAAGTATTCGAAGTGGCGCGCGCGGGCGGCATCGCTTTCGCCGGCGGCCGCCAATCGCTCCTCCGCGTAGATGCGGACGGTCTCCGGGAGTCGATAACGAACTGTCGTGCCCCGCTCCGTCAAACCAACAAGCGATTTCGACACGAGAGAACCCAGGACATCGATGGCAGACCTGCCCAGCGAGTATCCAGCAACCCTCTCTGCGGCCTCAAGCGAGAAATCGCTCGCGAAGACCGCAAGTCTGCGAAGGAATGCGCGCTCTTCCTCGTCGAGGAGCTCGTAGCTCCAGTCCATCGCCGCTTGCAATGTTTGTTGTCGCTGGATCTTCCTCTTGCCTCCCGTGAGCAGCCGGAAGCGATCGTTCAGCCGCACCGCGATCTGATCGGGAGCGAGGTGTGCGACGCGGGACGCGGCGAGCTCGATGGCGAGCGGGATCCCGTCGAGGCGTCTGCAGATGTCGGCGACTGCTGGCGCGTTTTCGGGAGTCAGTTGAAAATCGCTCCGCGCCGCGGCTGCTCGATCCGCGAACAGACGGACGGAGTCTGCGTTGTAAGGATCTTCTTGGTTCGGCAGGCCGAGCGAAGGGATCGACATCACGCGTTCTCCCTCCACGCCGAGGGGCTCACGGCTCGTCGCAAGAACCCGAACATCGCGCGAACCGACAAGGATCGCGTCCGCGATCCCAGCCGACGCTTCGAGGAGGTGCTCGCAGTTGTCTAGGATCAAGAGGGCCTGCCGCCCGCGAAGGAAATCAACGATCTCGTCTGTTACCGGACGCCCCGATCCCCCACTTACGGTTCCGATCACGAGTCCGAGGCTCGTCGCAACTGTGTTCGGCAACCCCTCGGGGTCGGCGACAGAGCCGAGATCTGCGAAGAAGACGCCGTGCGAGAACCTATCCGAGAGGGCTCGCGCGCCTTCAATGGCAAGCCTTGTCTTTCCACAACCACCGACGCCGGTGAGCGTGACGAGCTGATAGGAGCTGAGGTTGCGATCCAGGCTCGCCGTTTCCTGCGCTCGCCCAAAGAAGGATGTTCGATACTCCGGCAGACGAACATCGCGGGGCGGGTGCTCGTGTTCGAAGGCTCCCGCGAGCTCGGCGTCATGCAACAGGATCTTGCGCTCCAAGTCTTGAAGCTCGGGGGATGGGTCGATGCCGAGCTCGTCGGCGAGCCGCTCGCGCAACTCCCTGATGGCGGCAAGCGCGTCGGCTTGCCGCCCCGACCGATAAAGCGCAGTGATCCGATGGCCCCAAAGCCGCTCGCGCAGTGGGTGCTCTCCGGTGAGCAGGTCCAACTCGCCGACTAGCTCCGCGTGGCGACCGATCATCAGGTCGGCGGCGATACGCTCTTCGAGAACCGCCAGCCGAGATTCCTCGAGGCGGATCGCTTCGGCTTGTGCAAACGCATGGTGAGTCAAGTCGGCCAAAGCCGGACCGCGCCACAGATCCAGCGCTTCGCGGAAAAGCGCGGCGGCACGGCGATGATCGCCGGCTGCGCCGGCGGTGCGCGCGCGGCCGGCGATCATCTCGAAGCGGTAAGCGTCGATCGCGTCGGCAGGTAACTGCAGTTCGTACCCAGGCTTGCGCGTCAGTATGGGGTCCTCGCTCGAGCGGCCGTCCGACAACGACTTCCGCAGGTGTGAGACATAAACCCGGAGCGTTGTTCCCGCTTGCGCGGGGGGGTCCCCGCTCCAAAGCTCCTCGGCCAAACGGTCGGTGGAGACGACCCGCCCTACGTTGAGCGCAAGGAGCGCCAGCAGCGCGCGCTCCTGACCCGTACCGAGTGGGATGGGCTCGTCGTCAAACCGAGCTTCCACCGGACCAAGGATCTTGAGCTCGAGTCCCACATCCCCCCGCTTTCCTCGGGCTCGATGCTAAGGAGCAGCGTTGCATCGTTGTTGCGCCGCTGTAAAGAGCCTCTGCCCGGCCGCTACCGGGTCCCAACAGAATCTCAACAGGCGGTCCCCACTATGGCCTTATCCGACGAGCCAAGGAGGCCGCCATGCTGGGAAGCAAGCGCAACCGCCGTCTGATCGCTCAGTACCTGCGCAGGGTCTCGCTCTTCGCCGAGTGTTCGGACGACGAGCTGCTTCGGATCGACAGCTTGATGACCGAGCTACATGTGCCGCCCGGTCGCAGGTTAATGGGTCGAGGAACTGCCGCCGTTCAGTTCATCATCGTGCGAGATGGTTACGGCAGCGTTCGCAATGGTCTTGAGGAGATCGGTCGTCTGGGACCAGGTTCGTTCATCGGGGAGCGCACCTTTAAGGGAGAGGCGTGGAACGCGACGGTCACCGCCGTCACCCCGATGGACATCTTGGTCCTTAATGCCGGCGAGTTCGCGTCGCTTCTTGCCGAAGCGCCGACGGTTCGTCGGCGCGTCCTGGGCCTTGCGCCCGCGCCCACCCGAATCGACGAGCAGATATCCCTGCTCACTCCGCTCGTCGGCCAATCCAATTGAGCAATGGCGCGCGGCGCTCAAACTGGGGCGTACGAGTCAGACGGTTGAGGTATCTCCTCGAGCCGCTGGTGGGTTCGACCGAAGTTGAGCCAAACGAACTGCGGTTTCAGGGTTTGAGAACGTTTGGATAGGGCACGAAGCCCGCATCGATCAGGTACCCGGAAATGCGACGGGTCCGACCCGATGAGTTGGCTTGCTCCTCGCCTCTTCACCGAACCGGACCACGAACGCTCCCCAAAAAGGGAGCGGGAGGCTAGCGCGACGCGGACCGATCGCGCCAGTGGACGTTAGCGAGACTTGGTCGAGGAAGACCTGGCGAATCCGAGCGCTTCCTCCACGAGCTTTTCCCACTGTTTGCGGCGATCGATCGATACCGTCGCCCACTCTTTCATCGCGCGGCCGTCACGCCGAGGGTCGAACCGAGTAGCGAAACCGGCATCTGCAAGCTCGTCTACCCGAGGCTTCGGGAGCTTCACGATCAGGTTCCCCTCCCCTAGCATCGCGAAGATCTTCGACTTGTAGCGCAGCCCCGGATTGGCACCGAACCCCGTTCCCTCGGTCACGCCGGGGATTTCGAGCACCCCGATCGCGATCTTCCGGAACGCGTTTTCTCCAGGCGCCGCGCTCACGACACCGACTCGGCCGACGGCGACTCGGGCTCGATGTCCGTCTCAAGACGCACGATCGTCGTCGGCGTCAGCGCCACGCTGGGCCGCGAGGGAAGGAATACCGCCGCCATAAGCGCGCCGAGCATCGCGATCGTCCCCGCAACGATCATCGCGCCGTTCATGCTGTGTAGGAATGCCCCCGTAGACGCGAACCTAATTTCGCGCGCGAGGCCGGCAAAGCCGGCTCGTTGCAGCGACTGCACCACGACCAAGGCGCCTCCAACGGAGCCTTTCGTCGCGGCGAGAGTCTGACTCGTCAGGCCGTTCGGAAGAGTCGCAGCAAGTCGACTCCCATAGAGGGATGCAGCGATGCTTCCCATCACCGCAACACCGAGAGCCGCGCCGAACAACCGCGTCGCATCGTTCACGGCCGAGCCGATCCCCGCTTTCTCTTTCGGAACCGCACCCATTACCGCTTCCGTCGCAGGTGCAGTGATGAGTCCCAATCCGCCGCCGCCCAAAATCATCTGGCCGACGATGATGAAGTACGGAGTGGATCGCGAAACGGTCGCAACCCAGAACATGAACGCCCCGAACATCGTGAGACCCGCGGCCACCACCGCCTTGTTCCCTATCCCCACAGCAAGCCGCGTGCCGATCACCGCGGCAACGGCGATCGATAGTGCAACCGGCAGCAGGCGCACACCGGTCCCCAGCGGCGTGAACCCGTGGATCAACTGGAAGTACTGCGTCATCAGGAACGAAAACCCGGCGAGAGTGAAGAAGCCGATCGTGATCGAGCCGCTTGCCGCCGTGAACCGCATGTTCCGGAACAGGCTCACATCGAGCATCGGGCGCGCGGTCCTGTTCTCAACGAAGACAAACACTGCGAGGATCACAACCCCAGTTGCGACGAGCCCAAGCGTGCGCGCGGAACCCCATCCCCAGTTCGGCCCTTGGATGATGCTGAGGATCAGCGTCGCCATGCCTGCGCTGGACAAGATCAGCCCGCGCCAGTCGATGGGCGGCGCGCTCGGGTCGCGCGACGTCGGCACCGCCCACGCAATCATGGCAGCGACGAACGCGGCAACGGGGACCATGAACAAGAAGACGCTCCCCCACCAAAAATGTCCGAGCAGCCATCCGCCGACGATCGGTCCGGTCGCGACACCGACCCCAGTCGTCGCGCCCCATAAGCCGATCGCCTTCGCGCGTTCCGCGCGCTCGGTGAAGACGTTGGCGATCAAAGAGAGCGTCGACGGGAAGATGGCCGCCGCGCCGAAACCCATCACCGCGCGCGCAGCGATCAGTCCGCCGGGCGTATGCACGAGCGAGCCTGCAAGCGAACCTGCGGCGAAGACGCCGAGCCCCGCGAGCAGCATCCCCTTGCGACCGACTCGATCGCTCAGGCTCCCGGCCGCAAGGATAAGAGCCGCGAACACCAAGCTGTAGGCGTCGACGACCCACTGCAGATTCGTCGTCGTCGCACCGAGCTCGCGCACAAGCGACGGCAGAGTGACGTTCACGATCGTGACGTCGATGTTGATGATAAGCGCCGCGAGACAGAGCGCGAACAGGATCGCGCCCTTGTTGCTGCGGGCTCGGGGAACCGCGAGTTCCATCTGCCTCATCTCCCAGTGTCGGGGTCTGGAGCTCAGGCTATTTCGAGTAACTTGAGAAAGTCAAGTTATTACTTGAAATGTTCAAACACCTCCCTATACTAGGGGCATGCGTTCGTACGACCAGTACTGCTCTGTGGCGCGCGCCCTCGACGTGATCGGCGACCGATGGACGCTGCTCATCGTGCGGGAGCTGCTGATTCGCGGCCCCAGCCGCTACACCGACCTGCAGTACGGATTGCCCGGCATCGCGACAAACCTGCTCGCAGACCGACTGCGGGATCTCGAAGCCGAGGGGATCGTCACGAAAGAAGTCGCACCACCGCCCGTCGCCACGACGCTGTTCCGGCTCACGCCGCGCGGCGAAGCGCTCGACTCCGTGCTCGCGGCGCTCGGCCGCTGGGGTGCGCCCCTCTTGGCAGGCCCTACCGGTGACGCCGCCTTCCGCAGCCACTGGCTGAAGTTCCCCCTCGAGCTCCACCTCACCGACCAGCAACCCGACGCAGCACCGGCAACGATCGAGATCCATGCCGGCGCGCAGCCGATGCTCGTCCGTGTCGCGGATGGAACCATCCGCGTGCACCCCGGCACCTCGCCGGACCCCGAGGTCACGCTGACGGGAACGCCGTCGCTCGTGCTGGGCCTGCTCGTCGGGGCACTCGACGTCGATACCGCGCGCGCGCGCGGCCTCAAGATCGAGGGAGACGTCGCCACGCTGCGTCGCGTCCAGCCGTTGATCCCGCCGACCGGGAAGGTAGACCGCTCCGCAAAGGCGGGCCGCTCGAAGGTGAAACGATAGATCGGTACTGCACTACCTGCGCTCAGACCGTGCTCGGGACCCGTGCCCTTTCGTGCGTCGTTTTCCCCCAACGCATGTGCGCTGCGATCGCTCCGCTGGCAACGGCGGCATACGCACACCAGAGCGATGCGAATCCGTCGATCGTAAGGCGAGCCAGTACCGCCACTGCGATCAGGTTTGCGATACCGAAAATCACGACGTGGCGGTAGCTCGACAGAAGCAGGGCCCCACACACCGCCACAACGTAAAGGCTTACGACGAGCAGCCCGTGAGACATCGGCGCGCTGTAGGCGAGGTGATGAGGCGCGATCTGGGCAACGATCGGTCCTCGCAAGATCTCGATGAACAGGTAGATGCCAACGACTATTCCGATCGCGACGAATGCATCCATCAGCCATCGTCGTCGGCGGTCGGGTTCGAACGCACGGACCGCCAACGGGATGCCGATCGGCAGCACGACGAACGCGATCATGAGATAGATCCAGAGCGCGGCCCGACCCATCGACGTGGGGACATGGCCTTGCAATCCCCACCAGACGAACGCTTCGACGATCTGATGAGCGCCTAGCAGCAACGGGAGCGAGGCGATGGCGAGATGATCCTCCCGGTGATCCACGTGGCGAAGAGCATCGACTCCGATAACGCCGACGACGATGCCGCCGACAAGATCCGCTTGCGGCGAATAGCACATCCGCCGCATCCTAAATGAATCTCTTCGGGGTGCGGGTCTACCTGGAGACGCACAACAGGCTCGATCGCCGAGACCGAACCATTTCGATCTCCATCAGGGAGATTCACGCAACATTTGCACAACGGCCGCGGAGCAGCCTCTCGCGGTTCATGCAGTCCCGATAGTGTGAAACGTTGTGTAGCTTACGCAGTGAAGCCGGACCTTATCCGCGGCACGCCGCCCACGATCGTTCGGCTGCCTTCTTCGATCTCGACCGCACGATCCTCCCCGGTGCGAGCATGTTCTACCTCGTGAAAGAGATGGTTCGCTGCGGCTATGTGTCTCTGCCTCGAGGACTGCAGCTTGCGGTTGGCCACGTTCGATATCGAGCGACTCGACAGGAGCACCACAGCACGATCGATAGGGCTCGGGACACGTCGCTCGCTGCGATCCGAGGCAGGCCGCGTGACGAGCTCGTCGGATTGTCGGCGCAGATCGTGCATGAGCACCTTGTTCCGCGCGTTTACTCAACGATCATCGTGCTTATCGAGCAGCATCGGCTCGCCGGCGACGAGATCTATCTCGCAACGTCCTCCGCCGAGGAGCTGGCCCAGCCGATGGCTCGCGAGCTCGGTATGGACGGGGCCATGGGAACGCGAGTGGAAGTCGAAAAAGGCATATACACCGGGCGACTGCGGGGTCCGCTCAATCATGGCGAGGCGAAGGCTGCTCGCATAGTGAACACGGCACGCGGGCGCCGTTTGGATCTTTCGAGGTCGACCGCGTACTCGGACAGCATCCACGATCTTCCTATGCTGGAGCTGGTTGGACATCCTGTTGCCGTGAACCCGGACCGCCGTTTGCGCGCGCTGGCGCGTTCGCGAGATTGGCGGATCATCGAGACTGAGGCGCGCAGGCTCGATAGGGCGAGCCTGCGTTGAGCGTCGTCTCATTCTCTTCGACAGCACCGGCGCATGTTCGCGCGCGCGTCGAGGTCCGTTCACAGCATGTCCACGGATCGGCCACGTTCCACTGATAGACGTTGGACGTTGTTCTTTGCCTAAGGAGGCGAGCCCAGATGGACGAATACATCGCTCAGATCGAGCGTGAAGCGATCCAGCTCATCGATCGCGCCGAATCGGCGGGCCAAGCATGGCTGTCCGGCGTTTCCTCGGCGGCGGAGCAGGTAGCCACGCTCATGCCGGAGCTTGCGGCCGCTCCGTTTGCAAATCTCGTTCCGAAGCCGGCCGACGTCGTGAAGGCATCGTTCGACGTTGCCGACAAGCTGCTCGATGCATCTCGGAAGCTGTCGGAAGGGTTCGTCGACGCGATGGCTCCGGTGATGACGGCGCTCATGCCGTGGATGATCGGAAAGGCCGGCAAGCGCGCAGACCGAAAGGGTGCCGCGTCACAAAGTCGAGAGGCTGCATAGCCGGATCAATCCGAGAGAAAGATCTGGTCCCACGCATCCGTGTCTTCGGGATAGAACCACCGCTCGACTTGCATACCGTCTCGGAAATGAAAAATGCTCACGACTCGAGTCTCAACGTCGACGTTCGCGCGACGGGCTCCCATCTGACTGAGTGCGCACGCATGTTCGTCGTTTGCCAATATGTCGTGTTCGCGAAGCCAAAACCCGAGCTCGGCAACTTGCTGCAACCAGGCGATGAGCTCAGGCCGGCCGGTGATATCACCGGCCATCGGATGGTTGCCGGGGACGTGCCACACGACGTCCTCGGCGACGAGAGATTCGATCGCCTGGATATCGCCTGAGCGAAACGCATCAGCGGCGCGCCTATACGCCAAGGCGTTCCGATGTTCGCCGCTCGACTTCGGCAACACCTGTACCGAAGTCTTACGAAGCGCGCGGCGGTCTGCGCCGCTTGAAGGAAACGCTGTAAGCGCCCGAGCGCGCGCGCAATATCTCGTCGTCTGATGCTTCGATACCGTCTACGAGGAACGTCGGATCGAACAGCATTGGGTCACAGTCTTCGCTCGTTTCTTCGAGAACGAGCCGGCCGACAACGACATCCTCTCGATCGGCCGGCCACTCGACCGTCGGATTATCGGTCGGATCGCCCTCGCCGGCGACCTGCACGTGCAATCGGAACGCGACCGGCCCTTCCTTCAATCGCGTCGCCAGCTCGTTGGTGAGGTAATCGGCCGGGAGCGCCTTCGCTTCTTCATCGCTCAGGTTCGGCGCCGGCGTCTCAGGCTCCCACCGATATCGAATGAAGCGCTCCTCCCCCGCAGCGTTCACGTACTTGAACGCATGCAGCCCTCTGTACACCAGGCCGAGATAGCTGGAGGGCGGCTCGAACGCGAGAACGGCTTGGAA
>Ga0207684_10007054_pt1 | contig 10162 bp, 10 predicted proteins | sample KBSK5501metaG_FD_184342 | JGI IMG/M metagenome (GOLD analysis project Ga0207684, IMG submission 184342) | Corn, switchgrass and miscanthus rhizosphere microbial communities from Kellogg Biological Station, Michigan, USA - KBS K5-50-1 metaG... | ecosystem: Host-associated > Plants > Roots >... | reverse complement strand
CTCCTCGGTGAACCGGCCAGCTTCCTGCGCCTCCAGATTCAGTACCCCAATGACCCGGTTTTTAACGATCAGCGGAACCGCTAATTCCGAACGCACGCCGGCAACGGCGGAGATGTATTCGGGATGGCTGGAAACGTCATCCACCAGGATGGCCTCGCGCCGTTGCGCCGCCACTCCGGTTACACCTTCGCCAATCTTGACCTTTATCCTCTCCGCGATTTCGCGCGCATATCCAACCTGGAAGCGAATGCGCAGGTCCTGAGCCTTCTCATTGACCAGCAGAATGGCAAAGATCTCGTAGTCGATGACCTTGCGGACCAGTTCCGCTACGCGCCGCAGCGTGGTGTCCAGGTCGAGAGTGGTGTTGACGACGTCCGCTACTTCGAGCAGCAGAGGCTCGATTTTCAACTGATCGGATTGAGTGGCAGCGCTTTCCACGAGTCCTTATGATAACAGCCAGTGCAGGGTGAATCAGATTCGCGCGTACCTTGGAAACCAACCTCTTGCAGGAGGCAGAGCTTGCACAGGCGGAGTACACTGCTCCTGTGTTTTTCTTGGGGCGTGAACAGAGGTTCGGCGGCAGCATTATCCTTCGCGCGGCACCACACAAATGTCAGGAAGATTTCTGTACTTCTCCGCGTAATCCAGCCCATAACCCACCACGAACTCATCGGGGATGCTGAAACCCACATAGTCCGCGTGGATCGGCTGTTTTCTGCGCGATGGCTTGTCCAGCAAAGCGGCGATGCGCAAAGATTTCGGCTGGCGCGCCATCAGCAGCTTCTTCAGGTAGGTGAGTGTGAGCCCGGTATCCAGAATGTCTTCCACGAGGATCACATTCTTGCCGATCATGGACTGGTCCATATCTTTGGTTAGCCGAACTTCTCCAGTCGAGTCCCAGCCGGTTTTCAGTTCCTGGGCAGGACTGGGACGGTTGCCGTAGCTGGAAACACCAATAAAATCGAAGGTAGCATCGACCTTGAGCTGGCGCGACAAATCGCTGAGAAAGATTGCCGCACCTTTCAGCACGCCGAGAAGGATCACGGACTGACCGGCGTAGTCACGGTTGATGTCGGCGCCCATCTCAAACACACGTTGGGCGATCTGTTCACGCGTTATCAGAACCTTCAACTCCACCATGGCGATTCATATTAAACTAAAGCAGTTGGCATTTGGCACTTGGCATTTGGCCAAACGCCTTTGGCCGCATCCGGCAATGCCTCTTGAGGGCCAAGTGTTAATTACCGCTGGCTGACTAAGAAAGCCCCGACGATGAACCTCAACGGCATCAAACTCACCTGGCTGGGCCACGCGACCTTTCGCATGGAAACTCCTGGAGGTAATACCATCTTCGTAGATCCGTGGGTCATGGGCAATCCGATGTGTCCGGAAAAAGACAAGGAGATTAAGAATGTTGATATCGGGCTTTGCACCCATGGCCACTTCGATCACATCGGCGATGCCGTCGAAATCGCGAAGAAACACAAGCCCACCGTGGTTGCGATTCCCGAACTTGCCCACTGGTTGGAGAAGAAGGGCGTGCAGCAGGTCTCGAGCATGAACAAAGGAGGCACGCAAACCGTTGCCGACATCAAGGTCACTATGGTGCACGCCGACCACTCCTGCGGCATCACGGACGGCGACCAGATCGTCTACGGCGGCGAAGCCTGCGGCTACGTGATTGAGTTTTCCAACGGTGTGAAGATCTACCACGCGGGCGACACCAACGTGTTTGGCGACATGGCGATCATCCGTGACCTGTACGCGCCCGACATTGCCATGATTCCGATTGGCGATCACTACACCATGTCTCCCCGCGAGGCCGCCTACGCCTGCAACCTGCTGCAGGCGAAGTCGGTCATTCCCATGCACTTTGGAACATTTCCGGTGCTCACCGGCAGGCCGAGCACGTTGCAGAAGTTGGTGCCGGGCGTGGAGATTGTAGAAATGAAGCCGGGCGTGACGATTTCCTGATTACCAATGAAGGAGCAGACTTGCCAAACCAGAACGATAAAAATGCCAGGTGGCGGATGGGCGGAATCACCGTCGCTGTCGTCGAAGACTATCTCTACTCCCTTCTTCCTCCTCGTGACGAGGTCTTAACCGAGGTCGAGGCCGAGGCCGCCAAGCGTGACATCCCGATCGTCGGTCCCGCCGTCGGGCGGATCCTGTATCAACTGGCGCTCATGATCGGCGCCAAAACCGTTTTCGAGCTGGGTTCAGCCATCGGTTACTCGACCATCTGGTGGGCCCGTGCGGTGGGCGAGGGCGGCCGCGTGATCTACACCGACGGTGACCGCAAGAAGGCTGAAGAAGCGCGCCGCTACTTTGATCGCGCCGGAGTAAGTGGAAGAATCACGCTCCACACAGGTGACGCTCTCGAATTTCTCTCCGAGCAGAAGCAGGAATACGACATCATCTTCAATGACGTGGACAAGGAAGACTATCCCCGCGTCTTCAAACTGGTGCTGCCGCGCCTTCGCAAGGGTGGCCTGTTCGTCACCGACAACGTTTTGTGGAGCGGAAGGGTGGCGCAGAAAGATCCGTCCGAGGCTTCGACCAGAGCGATTCTGGAATTTAACCGGTTGCTCTATGGCTCGCCCGACTTGTTTACGACCATCTTGCCTATCCGGGATGGAGTTGCCGTGGCAGTGAAAAAGTAGGGTAACTGAGAACCGGTACTTTCGAACTGGGAACCGGTCTTTTTGTTCTTGGTGTTTTGCGCGAGACCGGCCAGAAGCGAGGCTCTCCGAAAACGCCGTGACTAAATCGACTTCACCGGAATAACTGTCAAGTCTTCCGCCAGCCCCACTTCCTTCTGCCGGAACGGCTCGGCATACGTGACGCCGGCCAGCATCCCATAGAACCGAGCCATGGCTTCAATCCGCGAACGAATCTCAGCATGGGCAGGGAAGATGCCTTTGCCAGCTTCCTGATCGCTGAACTGCGATTGGTACGCCATCACCGCCTGCAACCGGGCTTCAAACTGTTCGGTGATATCGACAACAAACGTGGGTCGGACGTCGTAGTAGAGCGTGGCGTAGACGATTTTGAATGGCCGGTGGGGAAGGAGCGACCCAGCGGCTGAACCCGCGGCCTCTTGGCTGAGTGCTGATGGCTGAGTGCTGAGTGCTCGTTCCACCTCCAGCTTGGCCAATCCCGCCAGAAAGCAGGCCTCATATCCCAATATTGACGCCGTGTAATGGTCCGGATGCCGCCCTTTCCAGTAGGGAAGTATCACCACTCTTGGCCGCTGCTCTCGCACAACACGAGCGACCTTCAAGCGGTTCTCCCAGGTGTTTTCGACCCGTCCATCGGGAATATCGAGCGCCTGCCGCCACGACACGCATAGTATTTTCGCGGCCTCCGCAGCCTCGCGAGCGCGGTCTTCCGCGCTGCCGCGCGTTCCCATCTCGCCTTGGGTGAGATCGAGGATTCCCGTGCGATATCCCCGCTGAGCCATTTTCAGCAGTGTGCCGCCACAGGTTTGCTCCACGTCATCGCGGTGCGCAGCCAGGGCCAGAATATCGAGCGGCGCGATGGACATGTCAGTCGAGGTTCCCCTGCTCCAGCACCACGTTTTCGCGCACGATCAGGCGATGCGGAGCCATTTCCTTCAAGGTAGGCAGCACGCGGCTTACGTGCTCATCGGTGTCCACGAAAATAATGATGACCGGCAACTTGCCCCCGGCTTCTACGAGATGGCTGGTTTTCACCTGCTGCCGGCCCAGAAACCCGGCGACTGCATGCAAGGCAATCGCCGCATACGCATTCTGCTGACGCAAGTAGTTGAGAATCTCCATGTGCAATGGACGATGATGCCACTGGTCGCCTTCATTGAGGTAGATGGTGACTTGGACTGCCATTCCATTGGGCATTTTACAGCACCCTCGCCAGTGCCATGCCGGCAAGGGCCCCGGCCAGGCACAGAAGGTTGTTGCTGAAGATGTTGGTGAGTGTGAGCAGCCATTGGCCCTGGTCGAAAAGAGACATGGTCTCGAACGCATAGCTGGAGAAGGTGGTGAAGGCTCCGCAGAAACCGACCACGACCAGCAGGCGCCAGCGTGGATCGACCAGCACTCGCTCCGAAGTCCAAATGACGAAGAAGCCGACACTCAAACTACCGGTGACGTTGATGATCAACGTTCCGTACGGGAATATCGGCCCCACAACCTGCGCCGCGTAACGGCTTATGAAGTAACGGCAATTGGCGCCAACGATTGCGCCCAGGGATATGACAAGGATATCCAGCATGGAGTTCTCCCTACAAATTTGGTAGGAGTTATCAGCCTGGACGGGAGGCGGTTATGGCGAACTCCATCGCCGTAGCTAACTTTTACCACAGAGGACGGAGAGAAACACAGAAGCTCCATGACCTCGGTAATCCGGACGTGGGCGTGAGCGTTCCGCTCGTACCGGACGAACCTTACTTTTTCCGTTCCACCAAAAACCTCGCGAGAGCTCTTAGTGTCTCTGCCTGCGACCCGAAACCGTCAAGCGAAGTCAAAGCTGACTCCACCAGCCCACCAGCCTTCTTCAACGACTCCTCGACTCCGAATAGGGCAGGGTAAGTCGCCTTCTCCGCCGCCATGTCCTTGCCGGCCGTCTTTCCCAGTTGTTCGGACGTCTGGGTCACGTCGAGGACGTCATCTACAATCTGGAAGGCTAGGCCGACGGACTGCCCAAACACTCGCACCTTGCCGACCGCCTTGTCATTGGCTCCGCCATAGAGTCCGCCGCTGACTACGCTTGCGCCGATCAGAGCCGCGGTCTTGGAGCGGTGAATGTACTCCAGCATGGCGAGATCAGGCTTGGCGTGCTCGGCTTCGAGATCCACTACTTGGCCGCCAATCATGCCCTCAACGGTGCCCGTCGCACGCGCAATTTCTTCGATGATGCGCACCCGAGATTCGGCCGGACAATGCAAGCGCGACAGTACCTGATACGCCTGGGTCTGCAATGCGTCTCCCGCCAGGATAGCGATGGCCTCGCCGAAGAGTTTGTGGCAGGTGGGTCGGCCGCGACGCAGGTCGTCGTTGTCGAGAGCGGGCAGATCATCATGGATCAGGGAATAGGTGTGCAGCATTTCGAGCGCCGCGCCGAGGTCTTCAATGCCGTCGGGAAGCGAACCCGCAATCATGCGCCCGGCTTCAATGCAAAGAATGGGGCGCAGCCGCTTGCCCCCCGCAAATACGCTGTGCCGCATTGCCTCGTGGATCGAGACTGGATGCTGGGTGGCCGGTGGGAGCAATCGCTCCAGCGCCGCATCGGTCAGCGCCTGGCCCTGCTCCAGAGTCTGGTTGAGCATGCGGGTGAGTATAACAACGGTTCAGCCCCTAAGGAATTTGCCCCCGGATGGTTACTCGTGCGGGGCAGACACTCTTGTCCGCCGCCTTTGAAGTTGGCTGTGGGTTGGAATCATCTGGTTCCCGGGCGGGAGAGAATTTTTAGGGAACGCAAAGTCCAAATCAAAAGCGGCGGACAAGAGTGTCCGCCCCACACCGGCCCAATGACACTTACTTGCTGGCCGAAGGGGGCGGCTCGAACGCCTCGACCTGGAGTTTGCCATTCTGCTTCAGCAGGATTTCCACTTTGCCCTCCGCTTCTTCCAATTCCTTGCGGCAGGCGGCGGAAAGTTGCATACCTTCTTCAAAGAGCGTCAGAGATTTTTCCAGGGGCACTTCGCCCTTTTCCAGCTCCAGCACGATCTTCTCCAGACGCTGCAGGCACTCTTCAAATTTGGGCAACGAATTTTGCTCCTTCAACTATTCTAATATCACGCAGTCGCCCGCGGCGAAGTTCCCAAGGCCTCGAGCACATCCGCCGCCGAGGTATATCGTCCTGAGGGCGCGCTGATCTGAGCGCCCTGCACCATGCCGCGTACCGCGATCAGCATTTCACGGGCGATGGCAACTCCCTCCTCGCGAGCGGCCTCAGGAGTTTTGGCCCGGGCCATGCGCTCCAGAATCGAATCGGGCACCGAGACCCGCAACTCGTTCTTCATGAACTCGGCATTGCGAACACTCACCAGCGGCCAGATTCCGGCGATGACCGGTATTTTGCAGTGCTCAATCCGGCGCAGGAACGATTCCAGCAAGCTTAGATCGAATACCGGTTGGGTTACGGCGCACTCCGCCCCAGCCTCGACCTTGTACTCGAAGCGCTTGATTTCCTCGTCGATGTTGGGGACGCCTGGGTTCGCGCCCACGCCAATCACGAACGACGTACCCACACCCAACGGGTTGCCACCGATGTCCAGGCCTCGGTTCAGGTTGTGCACGATGTTCACCAAGCCGATGGCGTCCACGTCAAAGACAGCAGTGGCGTCGGGATAGTTGCCCATCTTCGGCGGATCGCCGGTGATGCAGATCAAGTTGCGCAGGCCCAGCGCCGATGCACCCAGCAGGTCTGACTGCATGCTCAGCACATTACGGTCGCGGCAGGTGTAATGCAAAATCGCTTCGATGCCGACTTCCTGCTGCACCAGCAGGGAGAGCGCTTGGTTGCTCATCCGCGCCGAAGCCCGCGGACTGTCTGGGATATTGATGGCATCGACGCCCACGGACTTCAGGAAACGCGCACCTTCAATTTCCTTACGGACATCGGTCCCCTTTGGAGGGACAATCTCCACCATGGTCAAGAATTCTCCGGCGGCGATCTTTTCACCTATCCTGGATCGTTTCTCCAGCCGCATCGCGGGAGCAGCCGCGAGCGCGGCGTCGGCCTTCACCTGTGCCGGATTGGCTTTTGCCCGCGCCTCGCCTACGCGCAAAGCGGACTTCATGACACGTATGTGGTCAGGCGTGGTCCCGCAGCATCCTCCCACCAGGCGCACACCGGCAGCGACGAACTTGCGCGCATAGCTTGCCATGTACTCCGGCGAGCATAAGTAGATATTTCGGCCCTCGACCGATCGCGGCATGCCGGCATTGGGTTGGGCTGCGAGGGGCAGGGAAGTGAGGCCTCGTACGCGCTCAATCACATCCAGCATCGCCACCGGACCCACGCTGCAGTTACAACCGATGACGTCAGCGCCCCAGGCTTCAATGCGCGGCGTGAAACTTTCTGGGGTCGAGCCGTCGAGACAATTCCCGTCCTCGTCGATGGTGACGTGAGCCACCACTGGAATTTTCGGATTTACATCGCGGGCGGCCAGAATCGCCTGATGCAATTCCTCGACATAACCGAACGTTTCCAGCATCAGCAGGTCGACACCGCCCTCGATTAGGGCGGCGATCTGCTCCCGGAAGGCAGCGCGAGCTTCCTCGAATGAGGTTTTGCCCAGCGGTTCGATGCGGACGCCCATGGGACCGACTGAGCCCGCTACCAAAACGTCGAAGCTCTTGGCTGCTTCTTTGGCCAAGCGGGCTCCGGCGAGATTGATTTCGTGCACCCGGTTCTCCAAACTGTGCCGGGCCAGTCGGAACGAATTCCCCCCGAAAGTGTTGGTTTCAATGATCTCCGCCCCAGCTTGCATATACTCGCGATGTAGCTCGCGGATAAGATCGGGCTGCGACAGATTCAACTCGTCATAGCAGCGATTGATGAAAATTCCCTTGGCGTAAAGCAGCGTCCCCGTGGCCCCGTCGGACAAGACCGGGGATTGCTTTAAGCGGGTTAGCAGATCGGCAGCCATAGGTTGAGAATACAAGATGACGGCTGGTTTTGCATTATGGTCCCGGGGCGCGCCAAGTTTGACTGGGTCACCCGTCGCACCGAGGCGGCTCTGCTATAATCCCGTTTCTTGCATCTAACTCACCATTCCTCATGTTCTTGGGAGCTTCTGGATTGAAGCAAGCTGCGCTCGCTTTTTTGGTGCTTATCACGGCCAGTGCCGCTCTGGTTTCTTGCGGAACTAACTATAGTTCGACCAGCTCGACTACCCAGGCAAACCCGGCCACAATCAAAGAACACGTTTTCGTTTCCAACCCCTTGTTTCCGAACGGGTCGTCGACGGCTGCGGTCCTCAATGTTGTTGACGGGCAACTGGACTTGCTGTCGGCAGGCGTGATTTCGGTCGGGGCGACTAGCCCCTCGCCTGGCCTCATGGTCTTGTTTCCCAACAAGGGATTTACCCTGGTTTTCAGCTCCGCGAACAATTCCATCTCCCTGGTCAATAACAAGACCCAGAGCCTCAGCCAGAATTCTTCCGGGACAACCATTTCGATCACCCTACCGGGCTTCAGCGAAAGCGTGGTTGTGGCGCCGGACAATCTTACTGGCTTTGCAGCGGTGCCCACTGCGCCGGTTACACCCGGAACTGTCGAGCCGCCGGGGATGGTTGAAATGCTGGACCTGTCCAGTGATGTGATCACAGCCGGAATCCCCGTGCCCGGCGCTCGCTATCTGGCGCAAAGCCACAATGGCAATCGGCTTCTGGTTCTGGGCAGCCGCGCGGATACGGTAACGATGATCGCGCCCAGCTCGGTAGGGACCAGCACCGATCCCCGGACTGATATTCAAAGTCCGCTATTCGACCATCCGGTTTGGGCGATTTTTAGCAGTGACGATGCGACCGCCTATATCCTGAATTGCGGACCGGAGTGCGGCGGGACCACGGCCAGCCTCACTTTGCTCGACGTGAACAGTAATCTGGTGGGCCCCACCATTCCGGTGGATGCCGCCACCTTTGGATTGCTTTCCGGTAACACCCTCTATGTCGCGGGCACCAAGCCGGGCGCCGACACTTGCGCCGGTTCTGCCACCCCAACCCTGGCCACCACCTGCGGAGAAGTTGCAGTGGTCGACCTCGTCTCGGGTACCGTTTCCGCCACTGCGACGATTACGGACGGCTATCACAACCACATGGAAATGGGCGCCAATAACCAACTCTTCATCGGCGCCCGCACTTGCACCAATATTAACGTTGCCGGCAGCGGCGGCAATGCGGGTGAGGTTCGAGGCTGTCTATCCATCTTCGATACCAGCAAGTCGACGGCGGTGATTCCTCCCAAGATTGGTGAGGTTACAGGAATTCAGCCGATCACGCGTCGCCACGTCGTATACGTGGTCCAGAATGGAAACCTGAGCATCTACGACACCACGACCGACAAGCTGCAAACCACGCAGGTAGATATAATCGGGCAAGCCGTGGACGTGAAGCAGATAGACTGAAGTCGCCTGTCAGCTTCCAGGCGTCAGTTTCTACTAAACACTCCTCGTCCAACTGCTATAACGATATCCGAAAGAGATCTTGATCGGATGTTTGCTGTGAAATGCGCGCCTTTCAAGTGGTTTCAGCTCTTGGACGTTCTCCAGGGCGCTGCAAGCCTGAGAGCTGGACTGAGGGCTGAGAGCTGACAGCTTACTTCGGTTCCAGCACCAGCACATGCTGCTCGGCCGCCGCGACTGCCGGTTGCGTAAACGGCAGCTTGAAGGTATAGCCCTCGTACCATGCGTTCCACTGATCCAGGTAATAGGGGCTAAGAAAGTTTCCTGCCTCTCCCGTCACAAGATTCAGCGTCGATTGATCGAGATCGGACAGGTCGACCGTCAACCGCTCCGAAGGCCCGTGGCTGCGCGACACCGCCTTCACCGTATAGCCGCTGCCCGATTGCGGTTGAACCCCAGGGCCGGACCAGCGCTGCAGCAAGGGAATTTTCCCCAGAATTGGGTGCTGAATCTCTACCGGATGAAATCCGCCCCAATGCCACGAGGCCAGATCCTGAGGCACCTCCGGCCCACTGACGGCGGCTTCGACGGCTGCGGTCAGCAACTCATTGTAGCTGCCATACGATTCCGGCAGCCAGCGCTTGAGCTGACGCTGAAGTACATTCTCCAGCCACACCGACTGCATGCCCCAGCCATAGGTCTTCCAATTGAGGGATGCAGCAATCTGGCGGGGATCGGCGGGTGCCGAACCCAGCTTGGCCTCGAGCAGTAAACGGGTCAACTCGACGCGCGCTCGATAGCCGATGGTAGGCGCGGCTGAGTCCGCCGTCATTCGGCCATCCCATCCGCGCATGAGTTCAGCCGCCTGTTTTGTCCGCAGGGAAGAATTTTTGGCGTGGTCAACGGCATATACAAAGCGTTCGGTGAAGAAGCGCTCGGCGTCGGAATAGATATCCGTCTGTAGCCCCAGCATGTCGGACGCGGAAAATTTCTTGCCCGACTCCAACACACGGTAGATTCGGGCGGTGCGCCAGGGAGCCTCCCATCCGGT
>Ga0207684_10007052_pt1 | contig 10163 bp, 15 predicted proteins | sample KBSK5501metaG_FD_184342 | JGI IMG/M metagenome (GOLD analysis project Ga0207684, IMG submission 184342) | Corn, switchgrass and miscanthus rhizosphere microbial communities from Kellogg Biological Station, Michigan, USA - KBS K5-50-1 metaG... | ecosystem: Host-associated > Plants > Roots >... | reverse complement strand
TGTCACTGGTGCCACCTTCAACAGTGAGGGTACAAATCTCCTAGTGGCAATTGGCTCGAGCAACGAGCGAAATAGCGGCTTTTATCTCGTGGATATCGCTAGCGGTAACATTAAATCAACGATATTGGCTCCAGGCCTAGTTGGGCAGGTCAATTATGATGGTAGTCGACTTTTGACTTTCGAGGATAACAACAATGATCTCAAATTGTGGGATCTCAATACGGGTGAATTAAAGAACGTTATCAAGATAGATGGCTCAAAGATCCTTGATGCCGCAATCAGTAATGACGGTCTCAGCGTGGCTGGTATAACCAAAGATGGCAGACTCCGCGTTTGGAATACTCAGACCTCAGCATTAATGGCTGAGTTTCAAAAACAACGAGACAAATCCGCTCGTCTGATTTTTAGCAATAACTCGAACACTTTTTTTCTCATTGATGAAGTGGGTGTAAGAGTTTGCTTCATCCCATCCGGCGTAATTGGTCCGCCATTGCAAGGCGCCAGAGTTATCTATGATATTAGTCCTAATGGAGAACTTTTTCTGACCGACAAGAAAGGCGGCGGGGCCCAGCTATGGCAGATTAGTAAGTGACGTCGAACGCAATCTAACACACGCTTGGAGCGGACTCGCCGGTGAGTAACCTTTAGCGGTAGTTGCGTGGGCGAGCCGCTCAAGCGCAGCGTTGGATGCTTCGTGAAGAGTTAACTTGTATGCGCGTATTCATCAACCATCTTCTTCTTTCGCTGGCAGGCCTCGGGGTGATCGCGGTTGTTTTGTGCGGAGTCGTATTTCTTAGTATCGGATTCAGTGAGAGCCCTCATCCATCGGACCAGAAGCTTGAATCGAATTTCTCAAAGAACGAAGCTGATTTTGATTTGCTAATTCGCATGGCCCGAGCTGATGCTAGAGTTGTGCGTATTGCCTCTAATTTTACTTGGCTTGATACTAATGCTGCTTGGCCTCGACCCCAATCAGAGCTGGGGTTCTCGAACGAGAGGTGGGAAGAGTATCGAAGGCTATTTGGCAAGCTCGGATTGTCAGGCGGAATCCTAAATTATCAACCCGAGTCTGTGATGTTGGTTGCCTCGTCGAAGGGCCTTGTAACGGGTGGATCCTCAAAGGGCTACTCATACTCTGTGAAAGAGCCGCCTCATCTAGTTGCTTCGCTGGAAAACGTGAGCTTCAAAGATTCACGGATTGCGTACAAACGGATAAAGGGCAATTGGTATTTATTCTATCTGGTCAGTTGAATCTCGATCTCGCCCGCATCCAACAAGCGCTTGGAGCCGACTCGCGGGCTGCGGGCTTCTTTGGTGAGGTGAGTGCGCGAGCGGCTCAAGCGCAACGTTCGACGCTTACTTTTATCCCTAATATGGCGGTTCACATCGGCACTTCTAATGGTGAAGCTTCCAGTATCAATTGGGAGGGTTTGGTAATTCTTGATGCATTCGATGGATACTATTCATTCCTTCACCCCTTGATCACGGAGCTGCATGAAAAAACGGGTCAATTGATCGACCCTTGGGGCGATGCGACATTTAAGGAGGCGGACTTAATCACATTGAAAGATACAATCAATGGAGCTATCAATTTGGTCGCATCACAGCCCCCCGAGTGGGACGTTTACGTCGGCGACCACTGTCACTACAACGCAGAACAACAATTCATACGGGATCCTATGTACACGAAGGTCTCCAATGAAGCATTCTCCGACTTGCTGAAAAAGTTTGCTCGATTAATCGAACGTGCTGTGAAGGAAAACGGTTCTGTCGTATGTATCGGTGATTAATTCCATCGCCGCGTCGAACAAAGCCTTGCAGCTGACGGCGCGATAGGATGCTTCTCAAGTAGTCTCTTTCTGTTCAGCTTGAATGCTGATCGCGCGCCGCAGCTGAAGGCCAGCGTTCGACGGCTACTTATGACCAAGCCAGTTCTCTTTATCACTGTGATCCTTGTTTTCGTCGCTCCCACGGCGGCGCAAACACATTTTTATCTGGAGGACGCCTTCAAGCGCTCGGCGAAAATACCCGATAGCTTGTTGCCATCGCTGCGCAGTGAAATCAAATCTCGGTGCCGTGACGATGCGGCGTTCGCGCCTTATTCTCGGCTTCGAAAATCACTCTTGATCATCGTCCTGCCTTAATTCTGAAATCTGAACACATGTGCTTGACCGGAGCGGATAACATTTGGTTTTGGGTGTTTCTCAGGACGGGTGGAAGTTATAGAAAAATCTTATTTGGCGGTAGTCTGAGCGTCGACGTTCTGCGAAATAGAATGCATGGCTTGCGCGACATCGAGACAAATGTGGCGACCGCGGCCTTCGCCTTCGGGAAGATTTACAAATTCAATGGTTCCGTTTACAAGGCGAGTATCTGCACCGAAACCGATTTAGGCGCACGGAATCCGAAGCCACACCGCGTTCCTTGTCAGCAATGACGCCGTCGAACAAAGCCTTGCAGCTGACGGCGCGATAGCATGTTTCTCAAGTAACTTCTTCCTTCAGCTTGAATGCTGATCGCGCGCCGCAGCTGAAGGCCACCGTTATACGTCTTGCTCTAATGACTGAACGAATGTCTCACGATGAATATGTCGCAATGCAACGTGGGCGCGTTGTCGAGCTAGCCCAGAAGATACTTTCCGGCAACGTCGACGTTCTGGACGGTTCGAGCCAAATGCTTAGGCTGTGTGGTGAAATTGACGTCGACTTCAACGACGAAGATGTACGCGCTTTCATTCTCGTTGAATCTGAAACGGAGCATTTGCCTATTGGTGCGGAAGCTCAGAATTGGTCCCACGAAGCTCTTGCCCGCAAAGAACCAGATCTTCGGCGCGCGCGTGCATGGGCGACCGACATCGTGCGCGAACATTGCACAAACCTAATTTCTCGTTTCGGCGACGTATAACAAATCGTTGGACCGGAGCGCGGCGAGCGTGTTTCTTAAGTTGATTGATTGAATCGAAGGTTGGATGTAATCGCCGCGCCCGGTCAACTCCACCGTTGGGCCGCTTACTTTTAACAAGCCATGAAACGCTGGGCTCCATATCTAGCCGTCGCACTTCTCGCACTGGTGATTGGCGGCTGTGCCTTTTCATCATTCCTTAATGAGTCTCCGCATGTTTGGACAACGGTAAATGAAACGATCATATATGCGGGGCAGCCATCGAGGGAGTGCGAACTGTATTTGTCTCGTCAAGGCGATCTATTAATTGATCTGAGATGCCAGGGCGATACAGTATATCTGGTGAATCTGAAGACGCAGCAGATCGGGATTCCCAATGAATCAAACTTCTTTATGGCGCTCGGCTACGCTTACAGTAAAGAGTTGGTGCCTACGATAGTCTCGATGACGCAATCCGGAGGAAAGATCGAGACCAATCCCGAACCCGTCGTTGAGCCGTATTTGATTGAGTTTACGTCACTGAAGAAGGCACGCGTTCGGGTGACTTGGTATCTCAACATGTGAACGCCGCGGCCCAACAAGCGCTTGCAGCTGACGGCGCGATAGCATGCTTCTCAAGTAATTTGATTTCTTCAACTCGGATGCTGATCGCGCGCCGCAGCTGAAGCGCGGCGTTCGGCGCTTACTCTATGCACATACAGTTTGAATTTAACCGCGACGACTTAATCGACGCATCGCGGCGGCTCTCCGCGCGCTCAAAGGTTGTGCGCTCATGGAAGACCAACGGCATGTTATGGTCTGCTTTTCTAGCCTGGCTGCTTGTGTTCGCATTCTTCTATAGCACGCCTCTGAAGGGCGCGCTTATTGGCTTAGTAGCCTCTGCTCTGTGTGCGTTTATTTATCCCGTATTTCATGAACGCACGGTTGAGAAAAGACTCCGCGAACTGCATAACGAGATTCTTGGGAATGAAACTGCGCTCCGCTGCGAAGTTGAAATAAATGAGAACGGATTGACGGTCGGCCAGATGAATCACAAAAGCCAATACGAATGGATGTCCGTCATGGAAATCAGCGAAACTGGCGACTCGGTGGATATTTTTACTAAGGGTGGCAGTGGCGTAATTATTCGCAATCGCGCTTTCGAGTCCGACGCAGATCGCGCAACGTTCGTAGAACTAGCAAGTACATTTCTGTCCCGGGCACGCAGCGAACAAGCGCTTGGAGCGCACTCGCCATGAGCGGGCTTCTTAACTAAGTTGCGTGGGCGAGCCGCTCAAGCGCAGCGTTAGGCGCTTCAAGGTGAGATTGGAGGGGCAATGATACTACTACGCGAATTGCTAATCCTGATTATCGTGATTGGCCCTAGCCCTGTGCAACAACTCCCTGCCACATCGGCCCAAAACTCGCGCATCGATTCCGAGAGTAATAAGGTATGTGTAATGGGAGGCGTATCGAAGTCCTCGCCAGTTTGGTTCAAGAGTTCAATTACTTTGACGCAAGCGCTCAAGGAAGCAGTCGGAGTTTCCCCACGGCCCAAGAATTATCGCGTAAGGATTCTCAGAAGGCTGGAGGGCGCGAAAGGAATGGTGATTGATGTAGACCTGAGGGCCATAGAGAAAGCAAGTGCTAAGGACATAACCCTTGAAGACAATGACATCGTGGTAGTAATGCTAAAGGGCAAGAAGGAGCAGGCGCCGGCAAATCAAGCAGCCTGTGAACCGTGTGGTTGTCGGATTGTCCCGGGTTTACATGGCCCTCTCATCGTTCAATAATCCAAACGCGGAATGAATCCCAGGGCCGCGCCTAACAAAGCCTTGCAGCTGACGGCGCGATAGCATGCTTCTCAAGTAGCCTTGTTCCTTTTAGCATGAATGCTGATCGCGCGCCGCAGCTGAAGGCCAACGTTCGGCAATCTGAGGCATAAGTTCAATGAGAGTAAGATTAAGAACTATTGGTGAAGTCGCGGTATCTGTGATTGGCGGCTTTTTAATCCCGTTAGGACTGTTCTTGCTGCTGCTGTTCATAAGTGGTTTGGATTGGGAAACTCGTTTGGAAGACAGAAATCCGTTTGCATGGATTCTATTTTGGCCTGATCTCATTTGGAAACGAGTATTGAATGAGGAGCAGGCTGAAACCGCAACGTATATAACCACAGTTGTCACGTTCGCGTTTGCGACCTTCGCGATTCTTCGGTTGAGTTTTCGGCGGAGGCGTCTATCGTAACTGGCCTCTCGGGGATTGCCGAACAAAGCCTTGCAGCAGACGGCGCGATAGCACGTTTCTCAAGTTATCTCGTCCGCTGGTGGTTGAATGCTGATCGTGCGCCGCAGCTGAAGGCCGTCGTTATGTTGCTTTCCGTCATTATGAAACTTCTTATTTCGGTCATTGTCGTTATTGCGATGGTTTCGTTTGCCGAGGGAAAGAATGTTTGCGACGAGCATCTTTCCCAAATCAAACTGATCCCATACGAAGGAAATGTCGGCATCGACCCTCATTACGACGCCCTAAAGACTGCAGGAAAATCGGCTGTCCCTTGCCTTATTGCAGCCGTCACCAACACTCAACCCAAAGCGGATCCACGTCCTATACCAGGATGGGCCAACGTGAAAACTACCATGGGCGACCGGGCTGTCTATATGCTCGCGGAAATTGCTGGTGTAGATACTATAAAAATGCTGCCCCCGAAATACCAAAGTCTCTACAAACAAATTGGTGTCTATGCCCGAGATGAATACTTGCATGATCGACCTGCCAATCGCCGCATCTTACAACGTAAACTGTGGCGATGGTATCGGACAACGTATTTGCCGTCGCAGCACGCAATATAACAAGCGCTTGGAGCGGACTCGCCGGGAGCGGGCTTCTTTGTTAAGTTGAGTGGGCGAGCCGCTCAACCGCAGCGTTAGGCCTACATGAGAACTCGAAGGAGACCCACGATGTCCGTTAAAGAGCTGATCGCAATGTTTGCGAGTGTTGCCGCCATCTTTGCGGCACCGACGATCGTTCACGCAGACCAGAAGGAGCCGACAATGCAAACCGCCGCAACGCCTAAGCTCACCAAGAGCGGCCATGCCGCGGTCAACGGCGTGAACTACTACTACGCCATCTATGGCACGGGCGAGCCGCTGCTGCTCCTTCATGGTGGCATGCTCCACACCGAGATGTTCGGTCCCAACCTGACCAAGCTCGCGCAGAGCCGACAGGTGATCGGCGTCGATCTGCAGGGCCACGGCCGCACGCCGCTCGGCGATCGCGAGATCAGCCTGGTCGACATCGGCAACGACATGGCTGGCGTATTGAAGAAGCTCGGTTACGACAAGGTCGACGTGCTCGGCTATTCGATGGGTGGCGGCGTCGCGTTCCAACTCGCCGCTCAACATCCGGAAATGGTTCGCCGCCTGGTGCTGGTTTCCACCCCCTACGCGCAGGACGGATTCTATCCGGAGATGCTGCCGCTGCAGGCGGCAATGAGCGCCGCAATGGCAGAGCAGATGAAGGAAACTCCGATATACAAGTCGTACGTGGCGATTGCGCCGCACCCGGAAGAGTTTCCGAAGTTACTCGATGCAATGGGCGCATATATGCGCAAGTCATACGACTGGTCGGCGGACGTCAAGAAACTGACCATGCCGGTGATGCTCATCTACGGCGACAGCGACATGTTCCGGCCAGAGCACGAGGTGAAGTTCTACCAGTTGCTCGGCGGCGGACTGAAGGACGCCGGCTGGCAGCGCGAGCACATGTCGCAGAATCGCCTGGCGATCCTGCCGAACATCACACACTACGAAATGGGCGTCGCACCGCAGTTGGTCGACGCCGCTCTACCATTCCTTAACGCGAAGGCCGCGCCAAGAGCTGGGACGAGCAGGTGAGGGCGAAGTAACTCTCACCGTGCCCGGCTCACGGTGGTTCAATGAGCTAAAGGAACAGGAGTGGCTGGTTAAGCACTATGCAAAGTAGGCCTAACAACCGGTTGCAGCGGACGGCGCTGACGCGCCGCCGCTGAACCGGAGCGTTAGCCTCCTGCGTTATTGCAGGGTCGAAGAATAAAATATCGATGGAACTAATTAGTTTCCAAGAAGCTCAATCTCATTTCAAAAAATGGCTAACTACCGATGGTCCTTCTTCAGACCTCCTTTGGTTATTCCGTGAAGATGTCCTCTTTCTATATGATCGCGTGTTCATCAGAATGCCTATCTCGGCGGAGAATGAAACCCGAATGGCAAGGTGTTTTGAACTTGGTCAAGAGCGAGGGTTTGGGTTAAATCTCCATGGTTTCTGCTTGCTCGATTCCCAATTATGTTGTTACGTCGCTCTACCGAAAGACGATCTTGAATCGCAGTACATGTTGATGGATCCGGACGCTGTCAAATATAGTTGGCGTAACGAAATTCCGCTGGCAGAAGCTATTCGAAATCCGATGCTTTGGAAGATCCGTTCCTGGCAAAGCAATCGAGCACGCTTTTCGCATTTCGATAGCCACCTGCCATCGAAGTACAGTCTCCTACCCGATTATGTCGGCGACGGAGGCTAACAAGCGCTTGGAGCGGACTCGCCGTGACCGGGTTTCTTAATTAAGTTGCGTGGGCGAGCCGCTCAAGCGCAGCGTTGGGCGTCTTCGTTGATATCGAAATCATCAATGGATAGACAACAATTTAGCTGGTTAATCGTTCGGGCGTTTGGCGTGTATCTCCTAATCCAAGCGTTTTTCCTCGGCGTCCGCATCTTGGGTGAGGTTTATATGTACAGCAGACTCGCTTCGTCGCTGGGGACGAACAACGACTACGTCACCGCACTTGTTCACTCGTACCGAACCTCAATGCTTGCCGGGCTGTTACCCTTCGTGGTGTTCTCGGCGGCAGGAATATATTTTCTTCGCCGTGGCTGGTTTCTAATGCGATGGCTACAATACATTCCTGACACGCGAACAGACGCCGATGCGCAGAACATCAAACCCAACCTAAACGCTCAAGACGCTCGTAACATGAGCTTCAAGGAACGGCTGTCTGCTGCGGGTCTATTTCACGAATTCGCCGATGCCGTGGATCGCCGCGATGTTCCAGCACTTGAGGGAATCTTACGGCGAAGTGATTTTCCGCCCGACGACATCCAGGTCGTTATCGCGGAGGTGCTCGGAATATCAACTGCGGACGTCCAACAAATCGTTGGACGCGAGCGGCGGTAGCGTGTTTCGCATCATGATTGGTCCGGCGATGCTTGAATGAAATCGCGCCGCCGCGTCAACTCTGCCGTTATGCCCCTCACTCTATGAAAATCGTAGCTTTGATTGTTCTCTCGCTCAGTTTCTCGACGGCGTCAGCTCAGTCGAAACGGATTGGCACGTTCAACTTTCGCACGCAGAAGGCTGGCCACACTGCAACTGTGACCTTTCGCGTCAAATCTTTCGCTTCGGGTAAACCTGTTTACGACCCGAATGTTGGTGTCGTGGTTAATGGCCGCAAAGCGCATGGGGCCGAAAGCACGCCCGAGGCCGAGATTGCAGCAATGATCGTTTCCTTCGATCGTCAACATATCCGAATTGCGCCACGCTTTTATTCTGATTGCTTTGATCCCAACTTGCGAGACAACCCCTTGACCATTCGATTCGCCCGAAACTTTAATTCGGTTCGCATATCGATGGGTGGTTCCGATGGCGCCGGCGGTTATGAGGTTACCTGGGTGGTCCGAAAAAATGGCCGCACTACTCGCTCATTTTTCGAACCTTGAACTTTTCTCGAATCGGGGGCATAACAAATCGTTGGACGCGAGCGGCGGGAGCGTGTTTCGTAAGATGATTGGTCCGGCGAGGCTTGATTGAGTTCGCGCCGCCGCGTCAACTCAACCGTTAGACGCTAGTTTTTCTCTGAAAGAGATCGCCATGAAACATGTCTTGCTGGGTTTTGTGATGCTCGTAAATGTGGCCAGTTATCAGAACTGCGACAAATCCAAGCTGGAATTATGGGTCCACGTTTCTCCCACAGCAAATAACAATAATCCTGTTGCGGTTGATTTAGTGCTTGTTAGGGACAAGAAATTACAGCAAGAGTTAATGAAGATGTCAGCCAGCGAGTGGTTTGAAAGGCGCCATCAAATTCAGCTCGATTATCCGAAGGAAACTGATCTGGATGCGGGAAGCTGGGAGTGGGTGCCCGGGCAAACGGTACAACTTGAGCAGATCCCTGTCAGGCGTGAGATCGTTGGGGGAGTTATCTTTGCCAGATATTTCACCCAAGGGCCACACCGTGTCATTCTCGATCCGCGCAAGCATATTCTGATCAAGCTTGGCGAGCACGATATCACCGTTGAGGTACTGAAAAAGTAGACTAGCTTGAATGGTTTCTACGGCCGCGTCTAACAAAGCCTTGCAGCTGACGGCGCGACAGCATGCTTCTCCAGGAACCTTTTACCCTCAGCTCGGATGCTGATCGCGCGCCGCAGCTGAAGGCCAGCGTTGGATGGCTTTTGAATCTCATGTCTCTCGAAATATTCTGGGAAAGCGAACGTGGCGAGATCATTGAGCGATGCCCCAGATCGTTCAATCCCTGGAAGTACATGGATCATCCTGACGAAGTTCAAAGTACATGGTGCTTGCGATTTATCGACGAATATGGTGACACAACCTTTAATCAATATCAGTTGCCCGTCCTTGTTGAGGAACTTGAATCGATTCATAGCAAAAGCAAAGATTCTGAGGCTAGGGAATCGCTTGAATCTATAATTGCTTTCATTCGAAAGTGCCACGATCACGCACACACGTACGTGAAATTCCTCGGGGATTGAACGCACTAATCGCACGCCATTCAACAAAGCCTTGCAGCTGACGGCGCGATAGCATGCTTCTCAAGTAATTCCTTTTCCTTCAGCTGGGAATGCTGATCGCGCGCCGCAGCTGAAGGCCGGCGTTCGGCGGAACTAGGTTCGCAATTCGATGTCTAATAGCCTATGAGACGTTTCCCCTTCCTGCTGGCGATCAGTGTTGTCACGTTTATCATCGGCGTGACGGCAGCGACAGTTTGGACAATCAAGAGTCACTCAACAAACAATCAAAATTCAGCGAATATGATTTCGGTTGAGCCCAGTGTGGGACTGTGTGATCTCATACGGAGCCCAGATCGGTTTGAGTCACGCCAGGTTCGTGTAGCGGCCAATCTAATCGGCTTTCACGAAATCGCGTTGTACGGCGCTCCTTGTAACCAAGAAGAGAATTACGTTCGCGCTGATTTCGATGTTGCTTCGAGACAAAAGTTGGTAGAGGGTATTAG
>Ga0207684_10007047_pt1 | contig 10166 bp, 12 predicted proteins | sample KBSK5501metaG_FD_184342 | JGI IMG/M metagenome (GOLD analysis project Ga0207684, IMG submission 184342) | Corn, switchgrass and miscanthus rhizosphere microbial communities from Kellogg Biological Station, Michigan, USA - KBS K5-50-1 metaG... | ecosystem: Host-associated > Plants > Roots >... | reverse complement strand
AGTTGCGAGCCGGTAACCCGCGGCAAAAGCCGAGATACCTCCCAGAGGCATATCCAAAATCGTCCGCAGCGCTTCATGTGTAAAAAACCCGGATGCCGGTAACAATTGAGCTCGGGAAAGAAAGAAAGCGTCGAATTTCCAAGATGACGACCGCGCGACCTAATTTCTTGTTCGATCGCGCGTCTTTTGTAGGATACCGATACGGCGCTCGCTCGGCGTAGAACCGATCGGAAGCGGCCGGCCGATGCCTTTCGATGGTCCGAGCGGACCTTCTGTGTCAGCTTCCCTCGCGCTCCGTCCAACCGTGTTCATAGTGATCTCCGATGTCCGGTTCCAGCGCGCCGATCTGTGTCAGGTCCAAGATCGGTGTCCCGTCCTCCGCGGTGGTGATTACATCCACATAGGCGTAGCCGAAACGTATATCGCGCGCCTTGTAGTCTCGGATGTCGTGCACCATCGTACCAAGTGTCGGGTCCCGCGCTTCGAACATGACGAACAGCTGCGCGTCGGCCTCGATCGCTCGCGCCGTATCGTAACTGTGCAACGGGCTGTGTTCGTCGAGCACGTGCATGAGTGTCCAGGATAACGGGAAGACTGGAATGTGCGCTCGTTCCAGGCGCAGTTCGTGGGCGCGATGGAGCATCTTTCCATCGATCCCGGCTTCGCACATCAGGACGTTGAGTTTCGCCGTGGCATCCGCTAGCAATGTCGCACGCGCGTTGCCAATTCTCAGCATCAGTGTCGGTTTTCCGCGGTGTGTTGCTACCACCGGATTTTGAGCAAAGACCAGCTTGGCGCGCGGGCGCGAAAATCGGACGAAAGTGAGACCCGTGACGATCGCGCTGAACCCTATTCCGCAGACGATTTCCATGGCGGCAACCACGCGACCATACAGCGTCCCGGGATACATCTCCCCATAGCCGACGGTGGCCAGGGTCTCGATACTGAAGAAGAAGTAACCGCCAAAGCTGGCCGGCCCGGCGTTTGCCACCGAGCCGGGAACCAGCCACAGCAACGTGGCAAACGCGACGTTCACGACTCCATAGAGAGCGAGCAATACCCCGAGGAATTGAGGCTAAGTCAATGTGATGGCGAGATGATAGGGATCGCGCAGATCGAAGCGCGAGACACCCTTCTTTCTGAACTCGTAACTGCCGAGCTGAACCCGAGCCGTCCGCGGTTGCCCTTCCTTCATCTGAGGACTCAGCGATCCGCTCTCATGCATGAGAGCCCTGAGGCTCTGATATAGGCTGAGTGTCTTATGCGCAGTGTTTCTGGGATTGATCCTTTCCAACACCGTTTGATCAAACGCATCAATCCCTTGCTGCCGACAACGCCTTGGACGTGAAGACGAGCGCCGGATCAGGACCCGTAACGACACGACACTTCACATCACGATCGGTCAACTTCCCCTCGAAACCGACAATCTGCGGCGCAAGTTGCATGGTAGGTTCTCGACCAACGTCCGTGGCTTTCCCCCCGCACGGACACGAGCGCCCAACGCCAATCCGGTCGCTCGGCTACGCCCGCGGCGACACCCCGGCGCCGCGGGCCCTTTTTCGACGGCGAGATCTTCGGACCTGCTGATGGGAACGGTAACCGACAAGCTCCCGGGTCAATCCCCGTGAATCGTGGTACCGAAATGTCGCAGCCGTGTCAATTTCGGGGGATTATAGCGTCACGTCTCAGCTCAAGCGCCCGCGGTCCTGGCTCTTGACCTTGCTTGCCTCGGGCTGTCGCCGATCTACCCTGTCTTGTGCCGGCGCGCGAGATGCGGCAGCACCCGATTGGCACCGGCTCCTTCAAATTCGGCGAGTTCCAGCCGAACGGATACATCAAACTCGCCAAGAATCCGGATTACTGGAAACCGGGACAGCCATACCTCGACGGCATCGAATACACGATCATGCGGGAGATCGCGTCGCGCAATCTGGCGTCCTTCGCCACCAAATTCGATGTCACCTCGCCCTACAGCGTGGCGATGCCGAGGCTGAAAGATTTCAAGGGACAAGTGCCGCAGGCGATCTCCGAGATCACGGCGACAAACGTCAGCCGAACGATGTTGATCAACGCGAACACACCGGCTTTCGACAAGCGCGAACCGCGGCAGGCGATGGCACTGAGCCTCGACCGGCAAGTCTTCATTGACATGCTCGCCGGGGGACAGGCAGGACATCGGCGGCATCATGCTGTTAGCGCCTGAAGGGTGTGAGGCATGCCTCCAGACATGTTGCGGAGTTAGCTTGGCTACAATCCCCATATCGCGACGAACCGTGCCGAGGCCCGCGCAATCATAGGGAAGCTCGTTTACGGACCGCAGAACCGGCTCACGACCAAGTTGTCGGTGCACGACATTCCCCCGTGACGCGATCCGGCGGCGCTTCTGGGCTCGCATCTGAAGGAGATCTGCATTGGTGCCGAGCTCGACGCCGTCGAAACGGCGCAACGGGACCCGAAGCTGGCACGCAAAGGCTTTCTGGGTGGCGATGCGGGTGACCGAATCGGCGTCGGCGAGCCCGATCAGACCTATTACGAGCGCCATGTCTGCGGCGCCGAACGCAACTATTCAGGCTATTGCAACCCCGAGATCGATAAGCTCGTGAATGAACAGTCGGCCGAAGCCGATCCGGAGAAACGCAAACAGCTCGTCTGGAACATCGAGCGGCTGTTGGCAGAGGCGGCGGCGCGCCCGGTCATCTTTTATCCGCGCGGCGCGACCTGCGAGCAGCCCTGGGGTAGGGGGCTGACAATCATGAACAACAGCATCTACAACGATTGGCGTATGGAAGACGTCTGGCTCGATAAGTAGATCCGCCGCTGCGGCGAGAGTGCACCGACCGCCGTCCCCTCTCCACAAGGCGCCCGTTCCATGATGCCATCGTTTTGGATAAAAGCTGAGGCGGTGCATTCAAAACGCAAGCGGATCGGTAGAGCACCCGCCACTCGCATTGTGGCGCCGCCAACGGCCCGGACTAACCCCGCAAAGGCGAGCGAAAACCCGGGTGAGGTGACTTTGATCGGCAAAGCCGCAGGCGACCGCTACTTCGGCAAGCGAACACTCGGTATTGGACATCATGTCCTTAGCCTTTTCGATTCGGCGCCGCAACAGCCATTGGTGCGGTGGTTTGCCCAGCGATGCACGGAAGGCGCGGGTGAAATGACCGGTCGAAAGCCGGCACTCTTTCGCCACTTTCGCGAGCGGTACCTCGGCGTCGAGATCAGCGGTAAGAAGATCGATCGCGCGCCGTTGCTGCCAGGGTGCCAAGCCACCGCGGACCAATTCATGCCGAATTTTCGTCCTGCAACAGACATGCACGAGTTGCGCCACGACCGCCCGGAGCATGTAATCGATAAAACGCCGATTCGCCTGTTGGGGTTGGGCGACTGCGACAAGCATCGCTGATGCAAGATGCTGCATGGTCTCGTCGGCATCAACGGCACCTTGCTGGTATTCAGTTGCGTCGATTCTGGGTACCCCAACCTCATCGGCCACGGCATCGATTATCGCCCGCGGCAGGTGGAAATGGACCGAATGAGATGGCTTCTCGATAAGAGACCGCGAGTTCTTACCGATTGTCTTATCTCTACAGCGCAGCAACGCGCTCGGATTCGTCTTTCCGGCGCCCCGCGGTGCGTGGTCCGGATTATTCTGCAATTGCAGGGTAACTTGAAAGGTCTTATTGCGCGGGAGCGGTTTTGAGCACCGGATCGTTGGAACGACCGCAATCTCGGTCTTGTTCGCCGAAAGATTTACGACCAAGGCCCCATGATCGCCATATAACCCGTCTCCTATCTCCACGTCATACGAACCGGGCGCCGCCGTTGCGAGACTACCGCTCGTCACCGAGTGGTATAGGCCACCCCCCGATTGCTGCGACTGCAATGCCTGCATTATCCACCCTCTCGGTCGAGCTCGACTGCGCGCAAACCTGCACCGCACATCGTTGAGACGGTGCCACGCGATGTGAAATTTGGTTTTCAGATGATGCAGGCGCGACGGAAGCCGCGCCATCGTACAATGGGATTTACCGATCATATGAAAGTATGATCGGTCGAAACCCCGAGGTTCAGCCGTGAGTATCGATCGCGATCGGTAGGGTAAAGCGGAAGCGAGCCCCGCCATGCGCGGACTCGTTGTCCGCACTCAACTTGCCGTCATGAGCTTCAATAATCGTGCGGGAAATGGCCAGGCCCATTCCCATGCCGCTATCCTTGGTCGTGAAGAAGCTGTCGAAAAGGCGGCTGAAGTCCTTTGACACGATCCCGGACCCGCTGTCTTCGATTATGCAGGTTACCGTCTCCGGGTTGGAGTGCTCAGCGCGTATGGCAAGGATACGGCGTGCCGTCTCGCCCTGCGTCATCGCCTGTATCCCATTGATCGCCAGGTTGACGATCACCTGCTGCAGTTCGGCGCGATTTCCAAACACCGGTGGCAGCGCTGCAGGCAACTCGAGCGACGCTACGACGCCATTCGACTGAATCTCGTGACGGAGCAGCACCATCGCCTCATCGAGCACCTCCTTCAACGGAAGCGACGTCCGCCCGGCCGGACCCCGTCCTGCCATGCCCCGAATGTGCGAGATAATGTCTGCGGCGCGATGCGCATCGGCAACAATGCGTGCCAACAGCTGGCGCGCTTCCGGGACATCGGGTTCACTGCGATCGAGCCAAAGCAGCCCCGCTTCGCCATTGGCCGCTATCGCTCCAAGGGGCTGATTGACCTCGTGTGCGATCGTCGCTGTCAGCTCGCCAAGAACTGAGATGCGCGCGGCGCGAGCAACATCTGCTTCGACCTGCCGAAGCCTCTCTTGCGCGCGAACCCGTTCGGTTAAATCGATAATACCGGCAACGCTCATAGTGAATCCATCGGACGTGCTTATGCGCGCGATGGTCAGAAATCCATCGACAACACGATCATCGAGAGTCGAGTATTTTGTCTCTTCAGTAAAAATTGGCTCCCCGCGGAAGCGCGATTCCATATCGCGCCGGAATGTATTCGGGCTCGCTCGGTACAACGGCGTAACTGGTTTGCCTACCATGTGGGCCGCGTTCCTTGCTCCGAAAAACCGGATCGCTTGCTCGTTAACCTCCTCAACGATCAGCGAATCCATCGCATGCGCGAGAAATTTCGGATGCTCGTCGAAGTATAGCGATAGATTGTTGACGCCCTCGGCGCGCAGGTTGTTGAAAAGCCCGACCAACTTGCGGGCATCGAGCTGCAAGAATGCAACTGGCATCTGATGAAAAACGTTGCGATAACGTTTTTCGCTTGCCTCAAGAGCCGCGTAGTTCTTCTTCTGTGCCGTGACATCCATCATCGCGCCCGCAAACTCCAATCGATCGGGCTCATCGATAACGACGTTGGCGACGACGTGAAGGTACTTCTCGGATCCTTCGGGCATCAGCAATCGCCGCTCGAAATCGAATCCGCGGCGCTCGGCTGCCGCCTGCTCTATGATTTGCCGGACTATGCCAACGTCGTCCGGGTGAACGCGCCGCAGTACAGTTTCGATTGACGGCTTACTAGTCGGATCGTGTCCGAAGATCCGAAAACTTTCCTCGGACCAGAAGATTTCTCCGGTGGTCACGTTCCAGCCGAAGCTGCCCGTAAGGCTCAGCCGCTGCGCTTCGGCGAGATAAGCGGACTGGATGTGGCGTAACGCTTCCTCAGCCCGCCGGCGTTCTGTAACATCGGTCTTCGTCACAAAAGCCCCGATCGGGTTGCCGCTCTCGTTGCGCATCAACGACCAGCGGGTCACCGTCATGATTTTCGATCCATCGCGCGCCCTATCGACGACTTCTCGCTCTATACGCTCGTTGCGCAACAACGTCCGATTGACCTCGTCTAGAGATTCTAGAGATCCGGAAAGAGCCGGTTGTAAGAGCTCCCTCGCGCGCTTGCCGATGGCGTCCTCTCTTTTCCAACCGTAAAGCTCCTCCGCACCGCGGTTCCAATAGGTGATGATCCCGCCGAGGTCGCGGACAAAGATAGCCTCCGCCGTCGAATCGAGCAGGTGGGCTTTCTCATGTTCTCGTTGCCGCAGCTGGTTCACCCGGCGCAAGAGCGTCGTGATGACGAGCGAGGTGGTTAGAAAAGCGACGATGGTCAGGAGCTCATGCGTAGATTGCACCTCCAACGTAAAGTGCGGTTCGGCGAAGAGATATTTCAGAAAACCAATGGCAATGACCGATAACAGGGCCGAGGCGATGGGGCTGGCCATCATCGAGAGGAGGACGATCGCTGTCAGGTGGGCGAACGCGCTCGTGGCGAAATCAAGATTTAGCCAGAAGGACGTCAAAGTTACGACGGTAAGTGCGAGAAGGCCGACGATAATTAGACCGGCCGACCGCCAGGCCCAGGATTCGGGCCGGCGCAGAAAACTCGAAATGGGCTCAAAATGCTGGCGGAACTCGCCAACGACATTCGCCATGGCCCCTCCGTACGCCGCTGCTGTTCAGCCGTGGTTTGCCACCGTGGATAATCAGGTATCCAGGGCCTCCTTCAAGCAGTCGATCAATGCTTTCGTTCTCAACGGTTTTCTGAGGAGGCAGATTGCGCCGCTTTTCGATGCCTGATTTTGCAGTCCCGGCTCGTTTCGCCCGGTAACCATGATCATGGGAACCGGGCTTTCCATCGCAGCAAGGCGTTCCTTCAGGTCGATCCCACTTAATCCGGGAAGGTGAATATCACTAATGATGCAATCGCAGCTGCCGATCGCGTCCGAGCTTAGAAATGCATCCGCTGACGGAAACCCACGCGTGCGATAACCGAGCGAGCGGAGCAAACCGGTCAGCGCAGTACAAAATGACTCGTCATCATCTATCACAGCGATCAATCGCTGTTGTTGTGGCACGCGGTGTCCTTCCTGGCGCGCGATGCTTCGCGCCGGCGCAGAATGGGCCCCTTTGTGGCACGCTTCGTATTATTGCAACACTATACTGATGTATGAGAGTTCGATCGATCCTCAAGGCGCCGTCGCCTTAAGGATTTCCGCCATGCGAACGAGGTCGGCAAACGTCTGTGCGTCCATCTTGTGCATGGCCGCACGGCGGTGGATCTTGACCGTAATCTCGCTGAGCCCAAGCTCGCCTGCCACTTGCTTGTTCATTTTACCAGCGACCACCAGCATCATCACCTGCTGCTCGCGGGCGGAAAGCGTCGCAAAGCGAGCGCGAACACCAGCCTGGTCGCTACCGGCGGAGCGCCTTTGACTGTCGCGTCTGATCGCGGCCGTCACCGCATCCAACATGTCCTGATGGCGAAAGGGTTTCGGAAGGAAATCTATGGCTCCCGCCTTCATGGCCCGGACCGACATGGGGATGTCGCCGTACCCGGTCATCAGGATCACGGGCAGTAGAATGCCAAGCTTCTCCAACTCAGCCTGAAACTCAAGGCCGCTCATGCCGGGTAATCGAACATCAAGCACGATGCACCCGGGCACGTCGGAGACACCAGCGTCCATAAATTCGCGAACTGAAGCAAAGGTTCTCGCGGCCATGCCGACGGACCGAAACAGAGTATCGAGGGCATCGCGCATCGAGGCGTCGTCGTCTACGACGTAGACCGTCTCACTTTCCCGAGTCACTGGCTCCTGCTTCACGGGCGCACTCTCGCCGGGTTTGGTAAATGCTGGATTGTGGTTGATTAGAGCAGAGATATCAAACTTAGGCCGCAGCGATTTACAAAACGGTGATCGATCTGGACGAGAAGCGGGCAAGTCGTTCAAAGCAGTGCGGCAGCTCGCATGGCCGAACCAAGCCGAGCGGGCGCGCAAGGAGGTATCCGGCGCGTCGTCGAGGTACGGTTCATCCTAACGCCGCCTTCAGGGCTTGGACGGTCTGGGCTATGGCGCCGCGAGCAGCCGGCGTGTCGGCGAGGGCATTAAGCATGACAAAATCGTGGATCGTGCCGTTGTACCTAACGACTGTAACCCGTATTCCAGCCTCCGAGAGCATGCGAGCGTATGCTTCGCCCTCGTCGCGGAGCACGTCATTCTCGGCGACGATGATCAGCGCTTCGGGCAACCCGCAAAGCTGATCCAGCTTGGTACAAGCAGGGCTTGCCGTGACTTCCGTACGTGCTGCTCGGTCCGGCAGGTAGGCATCCCAGAACCACTGCATCGCAGCCTTCGTCAACCAAGGTCCGTCTGCAAACATCGCATAGGACGGCGTGTCGAAGCCGGCGTCTATGACCGGATAGAACAGCGCCTGGAACTCGATTTTCGGCCCTCGCCGTTCCTTAGCCATCAAGGTCACTGCCGCGGCCACGTTGCCACCCGCGCTGTCCCCTGCGACTGCAAGGCGCAGGGGATCGATGCGCAAGGTCCCAGCGTTGTCAACCACATAGCAGGTGGCGGCGTAAGCCTGTTCTATCGCTACCGGGTATCGGGCCTCTGGCGAGCGGGCGTACTCGATGAACACCACGGCGGCCTCAACACCCACGGCAATTTCGCGGACGAGGCGATCATGCGTTGCGCTGTCGCCGACAACCCAACCGCCGCCGTGGAAATACATGATTACCGGCAGAACCTTCGCACTGCGAGCTGGGCGAACAATCCGTGCCGCCAGCGACCCGGTCGGGCCGACCGGTAAAACGAAATCCTCTATCTGGACGCCCGGTTGGCCCACCGGTGCAGACTGCAGGGTCGCCAGCGTCAAGCGGGCCTGCTCGGGGGATAGTGTGTGGATCGCCGGCGTGCCCGTCAGGCCATCGATGAACTGTTGTGTCACCGGTTCCAGCACGGGGGTTGCTGGCTGAGCTGTTCCTGGCGGCACAGAATTTTCTCCGGTCTCGGGCAACGGATCTGAGATGGGCGAAAGGGTGGACGCAGCTTCACGCCGCCGGCGGAAACGTCTGCCGATGACGTCGCCAGGCGCCCGGGCTCGACTGGGTGTTTCGGGTAAAGACGCGGGTGAAATGGCTTTGATCGGCAAAACCACAAGTTATCGCGATGTCGACCAGAGACAACTTGGTATTGATCAAGAGCTCCTGGGCCTTTTCGATACGCTTTTCCATGAGCCAGCGATGCGGGGGCTTGCCGGTCGTCTGCTTGAACGCGCGGGCAAAGTGCCCCGGCGAAAGCTTGCAGGTGCTCGCCAGATCCGCCAGCGGTACCACCTTGTCCAGGTGGGAAACCAGGATTTCCTTCGCCCGGCGCAGCTGCCACGGCGCCAATCCGCCACGCGAGGTTGTCGGCTGAGGGAGCACTACGACGTTGTGCGCCCGCCCCAAATACGCGTTGAGCGCCGATGCGACATGATCGGCGCAAACGAAACTCATTTCTGAAGGTTTAGCCCGGGCAGTTTGCAGGCAGACCCTCAGATGATGGACGATCGGATCGCTCGACAGCATGCGTTGATCTAAGCGGGCCCTGGGATCGGCTTGACGCCACTGAACTGGCGCCGTCGGAAGCGTGGTGCCGATACCTGCGGTTTCGGTCATATCCGCCACTCCTGCTTGACACAAACTCACATGGCTATGTGAAGCCACGGCCAAGAACGTGTGCCTCGCGGAAGCGGCAGCCCAGTAAAACCTTGCAAATTTACGTTAACGCCGTCGAACGTTGGGATAAGGCTTTGTTATTAATCGCCGACGGGGCTTGGTCTGACGGGTTTGTTAAGCTGTGAAACGCCGTAAAAATTCGTGCAGGCCGAAGCGGATGGTCGCAGCGGCGACGAGCGGCAACTTGTCCCCGAGGTTGGATTCCTCGACGGCCCCGCCAGGCCACATCCTTGCGAACAGGACCTCTCTCGCGACCAGTCGCCAGGATGCTCGACCAGCACGATCAGCAGTTCGGGCGAGCGGCTGACCGACAGTCAGCGGTTCGCCGGCGCATCAGGTAGAGGCGGAAGGCCCGAACGATATGCTGAGCTCAGGCGCAGCATCACTTCGACCAGAATCGTCAGCATTTCGCATGAACGGAGCTGGGTAATCCCCGAGCGAAGAGGTCTTCGGCCCGCCAGTATGGGATGATTGATCGGCTTTTGCTCCACGAGGGCAAGCCGCTTCGCTTGGGTAGTCGTGCGCTAGAAATCCTGATTGTTCTCGTCGAGGCCACGGGCAATACCGTTCGGCGCGACCAAATCTTGGCAAGGGCGTGGCCCGGGACAGCCGTGGATGAGGCGTCGGTGCGGGTCCAGATCGCGACGTTTGCGCAAGGCCCTCG
>Ga0207684_10007046_pt1 | contig 10168 bp, 7 predicted proteins | sample KBSK5501metaG_FD_184342 | JGI IMG/M metagenome (GOLD analysis project Ga0207684, IMG submission 184342) | Corn, switchgrass and miscanthus rhizosphere microbial communities from Kellogg Biological Station, Michigan, USA - KBS K5-50-1 metaG... | ecosystem: Host-associated > Plants > Roots >... | reverse complement strand
TCATGCGATCTTGCTGGCCGCCTTTCACGATGTCGCCGGATTGTACGAAAACATCTTCGTCTGAAAAGTTTTGTATCGAAAGTTCGTTAACGCTGCGTGTCTCGTAGACCACCACCTTCTTCTGCACGAGCGCCTCCTGCAACGTTAGAAACGACTTGCCCTTAATCACACTTTTTCCGTGGACCAAAAAGATTGAGAGGTTCTTGTGGGTGTAGGGTCCGGAAAGCCTATAGTCGCCGGCCTCAGTTCCCCCGCCAGCACTAGACGCATGCCATTGGGCCCGCGCCGTGATTAGCACTCCCAACGAAACCATGACCGCAACCATTACCACTCCTAGTGTTAGAACAAACGCTTGTTTCTTCATTGTCTTGTCTCCTAAAGAATTGCCCGGAGCGGCACGGTCGCAAACGTCGCTTGACCGGATTAGGCACTGGACGTTGTCCAGCTGCTTGCGGTCTTTCAGCCGTTGAATCGACACGTTCGTGCACTTCACCCAAGGCCAGATGAAAATTCTTGACGGGGAGCCATAGTCACATCCGAACCCCTTGAAGCTTGTGTAATGGGGAGACGCCCTCAACTTTGAGGGAGAGTTAGAACCAAAAACCTAACTGGTGCGTAGAACGATGGCGAGGGAGATTTCTTGCGCAATTTGAGAGTATTTGCAAAACAAACCATCGCCGCTGTGATAGCCAATGGTTTTCTGCGATTGACTCGCGACGAAATGTTTCGACCCGTTAGACCATATAGAAGTGTAAGGAAAGCAAATCAATACTGTTCAGATATTGGTTGCGAGGTGCCGAACTAACCCAAAAGTTTTATGAGGGCAGTTTCAAATTTGAGCAATAAGTAGTTGACAATTTCTAGCGTCTGCTATTAGTGTCTGCGCATTCAGATTTAGGCCTGATCTAATAGCGAATCGCCCAAACGCTAGGCATCAGTGTTAACGACCTTTACCGGTTCCTCGAGCTACGACGCCTTACATCCCTGGTTGGTTCGCTGCTTTGAGCAAAAGTCGGCTTCGGTCGGAACTACACCTTCGTCATAGTTCAACTTCTCTCTACCCTCCCGCATGGAAGAGAGTGTCGAGAATGACTCGACGGAGACATCGACAACCATCACCTGCTGCCTGAATACGAATCAATCCTCTTGAAGGAAAAGTGAGGTAAACATGCGTAAACCCGACAAACTAGCCGATAAGCTGGAAAATAATCCGGACTTAGTCCCTGCAGAGTGGACCATCATGATTTATATGGCTGGGGACAACAACCTGGCTGAAGACTGCGTCAACGCACTGTTGGCTCTGAAGAAAATCGAGACTAACGACAAAATCCATGTGATCGTCCAATTTGATCCGGGCGATCCAAGGGTGTCGACCAGACGACTGGTCATCAATCGCAGCTCAAAGACCAACAAGATTCCGCCCCTGGTGACGAATCTGCTTGGCAGTTTGGATGAAGACAGAATTAGGTTGGAGAGGGGAGCCATAAGATTCGGAGAGACGAACCATGAACGAGTGGAGGTACCTCATGACGAGGGCGTCTTTGAAACCAACACCGCCAATCCTGAAACCCTCTTTGATTTCATCTCCTGGAGTTCACAACATTTTCCAGCGGACCGCTACATGCTGATACTCGCGGGCCACTCCGCCGGGGTCGAGGCTGGATTTCTACTGAAGGACGAGCATCCAGCAGAGGCCATGGAACTTGAAGGTTTGAAAACAATTTTCAAAATAATGGCCGAGAAGCTGAAGATTAAGCTGGAAATCCTTGGCATGGACTCATGTTTGATGAGCATGGTCGAGGTTTGTCTCGAGTTGGAGGGGTATGTGAATTTATTGGTGGGATCACAAAGTATGACGCCCAACCCGGGTTGGCCTTATGCTGCCATCATTGAATTCATGAAAGCCCGAGAGGGACACGTTGAGGCAGAGGAATTGGCTCCCGAGATAGTACGTAGCTACATCAGCTCGTATGTCGATCAAGCCATCAACAGCGGAACATCCACGGACCTGGCCGCTTTAAGAATGGAATCCGCGAAGGTTGTCGCTGCGAAAGTTCGCGACCTGGCCAACGCGCTCATAACTAGCCTGGAAGATTCCACCCTACTGTGTGTCTTCAAACGAGCTCTTGTGCTGGCGCACTGGGAAGCGCAGTCTTTCAACGGTGAGTTGTTTGTTGACTTGTCGGATTTTTGTGATCTCCTTGTCGAGCACCTTGCAACCGCCTCAACCGGCACCGAGGACAGTGGTGGGCTTGCCGCCGCAATTGAAAGGGTGAAACATTGTTGCGCCGCTGTTAAGAAGGCCATCGGCGAGATGGTCTTGGAATCTTGCTTTTGTGGTATCGACTTCCAGTATTCCAACGGCGTATCCATATACTTTCCCTGGTCAACCATCTTTTTCGACTACCTAAAGCTCGAGTTTGCACTGGAGAGGGGCGCAAACTGGGGCAATTTCCTGCGCAGCTACATTAACGGCACGCGCCGACGGCCTCGCGGAAACGGAGATGCCAATCTCGACACCGGCGACCTTGATACAGCATTTCGCGTAGAGGTCGACTCTGACGTGTCAACCAGAAGGGTGGAACCACTGAGTCATGGCCCAAGCGGTTTGGCACATAGCATGAGAAACCCTCCCCGTCGGTTAGCTAAGCACACCATCAAAGGGTTGTTCCATTCTCAAAAACATCTGGAAGCAGGACATCATTAAATGCGTTGTGGTATCTCGGCTGAGAAATTCTTGGCGGAGCGGTCCGCCTAGATCAGTCCTAATCGTGCTGGTCTTTTTGGTTGTCGTGACAATACCAGGCCCACGGCGGCCGTGGTCGCCGTCTGTCGTTGTTGCTCAACCGTCTGTGGAAGGGGTCCCTGCCACACGTCTCAGCCTTAATCGACTTGTTCATCACGAACTTTCCTCCACACAAACCCATCGCTATTTTGTTCCCCTTAAGTCTAAGCAGTATGTGAGGACGACGTTGGATTCGTCGGGCATCGGTCTGGTGCTCAGCTTTTCTGATCCTGAAGGTAAGACTCTGATTCAAACGTCATGCGGATATGAACATTCTGTGCGCCTTGATTTGCTGGCGGAACAGGTCGGGAACTACACCCTGACCGTCGGGGCCTGCGGGCCTGACCAGGCTAATGGGTTGTATTTCGTACTTGTAAATGAAATCCGACCTGCGGTTGAGGTAGATCGCGATCGAGTGGCCGCAGCCGGCGCGGTTGTTGAGGCCGATAGGTTAAGAGCCGACCACACTATTGCGGCAGATCGCGCGGCAGTGGAAAAGTATGAAGTGGCACTGAAACTCTGGCAGTCAGCTAAGGACAAGGTCGGCGAAGCTGAGACGTTGTGCGATATCGGCGAGATGCTTCAAGCGCGAGGGGAAAGGCCCAAGGCGTTAGCGCTCTTTAAGCAGGCTCTTGCAGTTGTTCGAGGACTTGATCAGAACCAGTTTGAGATTGAAACCCGGATTGTTAACGACATCGGTTACCTGCAGATTCTGATGGGTAACTCACAGCAGGGATTGGAGACCTGCGTGCAGGCGCTGGATCTCAGCCGAAGTCGTGGCGATCGAAAAAATGAAGCGCGCGCGCGCAGCATCATCGGCGAAGCCTACTTTGATTTGGGCGACCTCAAGAAGGCGCTGCTCTATCAGCAAACAGCACTCAGGCTTGCACAGGACCTACGCGAAAGCCGACATCTAGCGCAGGCTTTGCTGCGGACTGGCTACGTGAGGGTGAGTCTGGGCGACATTCTCGAAGCGCTGAATGCCTACCAGGAAGCTCTGAACCGGTTTCGTTCATTACAGGATTACCACGGACAAGCATTTGTTCTTGCCGCCTTGGGTCACCTGCATTCACGGACGGGCGACAAGCAGAAAGCGCTTGATTACTACAATGAGGCAACATCACTTTTACTTCGGATGGAGGATCCCATTCTTAACGCTGAGATCTCCGCCGGCCTCGGTTACGTCTACTACGAATTAGGCAAGGTTAGCACCGCGTTGAGCTACTACGAACAGTCGCAGGCTCTGTATCGTGCGTTACCAGATCGAATAGGCGAAGCAAGCACATACGTGGTTATTGGCACCATATACCATTCGATGGGTGAAGAGCAGAGGGCGCTCGATTCTCTTAATCAGGGTGCTACGATTCTCAGCAATCAATCGAATCCAGGGTGGGAGTCTTATATCGATGAGCAAATCGGCGCCGTATATGAAAGCTTGAATGAAGATCAAAAAGCACTCGCACAATATGCGCGCGCATTAAAACTGAGTCGTCTCGGTGAGAGCCCACGCACTGAGGTTTCGATCCTAAACCGCATCGGTCGCGTGCAAGAGATGCAGGGGAATAAGGAAGTCGCTTCACAGTGCTACGACGACGCTCTGGTACTTGCGCGAGCAATCAGTGACACATTTGCCGAGGCCGCGACACTTTACAATCTGGCACACTTGGAATGCGGGCTTGGGCATTGGGACGAAGCCCAAAAGCAAATCGAAGCGGCCGTTAGAACTATAGAACAATTGCGCAGCAATGTAGCCAGTCAGGATCTTCGTATTTCCTATTTCGCCGCAGTGCGCCAGAGTTATGAGTTGGCTGTTGACATTCTCATGCAGTTGCACCGCCGGCGACCGACCGCCGACTTTGATGCCAGGGCGTTCGACCTGAGTGAGAGAGCACGCGCGCGCTCCTTCCTTGAGTCGTTAAAAGAAGCACGCAGCAACATTAAACAAGGCGCTAATCCCGACCTACTGGAAAAAGAACGTCAGCTGGAGCGAACTCTCAATGCCAAGGCTGAGCGCCATCAGCAGTTACTTTCAGGCAAGCAGATGGATCAGGCGGGTGAGGTTGCTAATGAAATAAGTCAGCTCACAACCGCCTACGAGGAAGTCAGGGCCCAAATAAGATCCCAAAGTCCACACTACGCCGCTTTAACCCAGCCTCAGCCGCTAACCCTCAAGGAGATTCAGCCGGTATTGGATGACGATTCGGTTTTGCTGGAGTACATGCTCGGCGACGAGCGGAGCTATGTCTGGGCGGTGTCGCATTGGGAAATTTCAACCTATGAATTGCCTGGACGCGCAGAGATCGAGAGAGCTGCTAGAGAAGTTCACAGCAGCCTCGTTGCAAATCAACCTTTGCCGGACGAAACACTCGAACAACAACAGGAGCGGATAGCGAAGGCTAGTGAACAACTTCCATCACGGATCGCAAACCTCGGTACAATTTTGCTCGAACCTGTGGCGACCAAACTGGGAGCCAAGCGTCTGTTGATAGTTCCCGATGGGGCTCTACAGTACATACCGTTTCAAATCTTGAAAACGGCAGGCAATCCAAGACCATTGGTAGTCGATCACGAAATCGTAAACGAGCCTTCGGCATCGACTCTGGCACTATTGTTAGCTGAGACCAAAACCAGGGAGCCGGCATCCCGGAGCGTCGCCGTGTTCGCCGATCCAGTATTCGAAGCTGACGATCCACGGATTGCCTCTTCAGCAAAACCGGCCGCCAATTCGACGATGGCACAAACACCGGAGACCGAATTGTACCGCGCCACGAGAGATGTGAGTCTTTCGGGAGACGGAAGTCACATCCCGCGTTTGTTAGCTTCGCGAGAAGAGGCTGAGGCTATCATGTCAGTCACGCCCTGGTGGTCAGGATTTGAGGCAACCGGGTTTGAGGCAAGCAGGGCAACGGTGATGAGACCAGATATGGGAAACTACCGCATCCTGCACTTTGCCACTCATGGTCTGCTTAATGATGAGCACCCTGAATTGTCTGGTGTAGTCCTCTCGTTGTTTGATGAGAAGGGTCAGCGGCAGGACGGGTTCTTGCGACTCCATGATATTTACAATCTGAAGTTACCGGTGGATCTGGTGGTGCTCAGCGCCTGTAACACGGGCCTCGGAAAAGACGTCAGGGGCGAAGGATTGATCGGTCTGACGCGCGGCTTCATGTATGCCGGCGCATCGAGCGTCGTAGCCAGTCTGTGGAAGGTCGATGATGAAGCGACCGCCCAATTAATGCGACTCTTCTATGGGTATATGTTGCGCGACGGTCTGTCGCCAGCTGCGGCGCTTAGAAAAGCTCAGGTCTCAATGTCGCAGCAGAAGCGTTGGCAGTCGCCGTATTATTGGTCCGGCTTCATAATTCAGGGACAGTACCTTCAGCCTGAGAGTGCCAGAGGTTGGCGCCTCACTTCGCTGATTTTGTGGGGAGGGGTGACGGCCCTGTTGGTTGTCACAGTATTTTTCGTCTTAAAACGAAGACGACGAACAATTCTTTAGATACAATGCCCCGCAAGGCGAAGGCGCAGATCTCGCTCTGAACCCTGGTTGATTCCCCCGTTCCATGAACAAAGACTGGATCCTAACTCAAGAAGCTTTTGATGCTCTGCTTAACTGGCTCGATCCCAGGCGTGAGCAGGCGGGAGTGAAATACGAAGACATTCGCTTGCGTCTTATCAAGATTTTTACCTGCCGTGGTTGTCTTGAGCCGGAAGACCTGGCTGATGAAACCATTAATAGAGTGAGCAAGAAATTACCCGACATTAAAGACACCTATGAAGGCGACCCCACGCGTTACTTTTATGGAGTCGCCAATAAGGTGCATCTGGAATATGTGAGACGAAAGCCTCAGCCGATCCCTCCTGTTGTCCCTGACAACGCAGATGAGATCGAGAAGGAATATGAATGCCTCGAGAAGTGTATTGAAAAACTAAGGCCTGAACACCGGGGCCTGGTATTGGACTATTACCAGGAAGAGAAACGAACAAGAATAGATCGCCGGAAAAAGCTTGCCGACCAACTGGGAATTGCGCTAAACGCCTTAAGAATAAGGGCTCACCGTATTCGAGTATCCCTTTACCAGTGTGTACAGAATTGTGTCCAGGATGTTGCGAGATGAAATAGGATGCGCCTTACTGACATTGTATACAGAAGTGGTTTTCGTGGGGGCGTGAACCGTTGCAATTAGATTACAAAGAGCAAGAATCTCTACGCCAATATCTTCTGGGTAGTTTACCGGCGGAAGAAATCGCTGCGCTTGAAGAGCGACTGTTGACTGACGCCGTCTTCTATGACGAGTTGTTAATGGCGGAGGATGAGCTAATCGATCAGTATCTGAGCGGAGAACAGTCGCAGGCGGAGCGTCAAAGCTTTGAGGCCCACTTCGCCGTGGCGCCTGAGCGGCAGCAGAAGGTTCGTTTTGCGCGCGCACTGAAAAAGTATCTGAAGGTGACTAATGAAGCAGAGGCAGAGGATGTCGCCATTGCCGAACCTTTTCTTAGTAAACCAGTTTTTGTTGCCGATCCTGGTACGAGTAAGCGATCGTTTTTCTCGTTCCTGCCAGAAAATCCAACCCTGGCCTACTCTCTGGCGGCTACATTTGTGCTGGTCATCGGAGCCGTTTCATGGCTGGCGGTAACCCAATTAAGACCCACGGGGTCACATGAACCCGGAAAAGTGCTTGCCGTAGTCCTGACTCCCGGTCTCAACCGGAGCGTCGATGGCGGCGAGATCAAGAAGATTTCAATCCCTTCCGGCACAGATACCCTCCAGCTCCAGCTGGAGCTGCCCAAGGCGGAGTATGCAACTTATCGTGCTGAAGTAGTGAAGAGTGACCGGACAGTGGTGGAGATAATCGAAGGTCTCCAAACCGCAACTGCAACTACCAGAACGTCTATTACAGTGCCTTTGTCCGCCAGGTTATTAAAGCGTGACGATTATTCCGTGAAGCTGGCCGGAAAGCGCACCGACGGCGTTTATGAGGATGTCGCTAGCTATGTATTCCGCGTTTTGAACTAACGCCAGCTCAGACCCTTCCCAATCATTCATCTGGATGCACCGTTGGTGCGTCGGCGTGAGGCACGAAACACTTGCGACAGCGAGCTTCGTACATGCCGGTGGCGCCGACGGCAACGCGCTCGTCTGATTCAAAGGTGCGTTGCGAATAGTTTGCCGGCTGGCCACACTTCATGCAGATGGCGTGAGTCTTCGTAATGTATTCGGCGATGGCGAGTAATTGTGGCATCGGCTCCCATGGTTTGCCGGTGTAGTCCTGATCGAGACCGGCAATTATCACGCGCACTCCCCGGCCCGCCAATTGGGTGGCAACCTCCACCAGGCCGTTGTCAAAAAACTGACCCTCATCAATTCCAACCACTTCCGTGTCTGCTTCAACCTTTGCGAGCACTTCTTCGGCGCTGCGGATATTGGCAGACTCATGTCTCATCTCAGAATGCGAAACGATGTGGTCCTGCGAAAACCGCGAGTCTATGTCCGGCTTAAAGACCTGCACCTTCTGACGCGCAATCTTCGCTCGCCGTAACCGGCGGATCAGCTCTTCGGATTTTCCCGAAAACATCGACCCGGCGATTACTTCGATCCAGCCGACGTTTGGACGCGAATGGTGCGTCGGATCTCCGTCATTAACCTGTGCAATAAGTTCTTCCATGTAAAATTAGAGTCAACGTTCAAACTTTGGCCGCCGTCCTTCCTAAGAGAACAACCAAGGCTGAACTAAAGATCAGTGTACATCGCCTTGTTGTAAAAAGGCGCAAAGGCCGCAATCAGGGCTACTTCAAAACTCATCGCGCGCGTCACCAGGTCACGCGACAGTATGCCCCAGGCTCCCTGGCGACTGCGCACGTCTTTTATTCCGGCGACCTCATCAATCACCAGCCCCAACTCGCGACGCCCTTCAATTACTTTTTTCGCCAAATCGGCAGGAACACTAATCGACGGCGTGGCGCCAAACGTCCCATTCCTGCCGTCAGTTGCATATGCCCAGCCGCGCAGGAACGTGTGCCATTCACCTTCGATCGAGATTGAATGAAACCCGCCTTCGAGTCCGACATAAATGTCGGCCTCGCGCCGCTGTCCGCGAAGTTGATCGCGCACCGCGAGCGCCCTTTCGCGCGCCCCCTGCATCAGTTCCCAATCATTCAGAGGCATTGCCGGCGCGTTCGTTTCGACAGGCCGGGCGAGAACGGTTGCTTCGGCCCAGGAAGAATCGATAGTCGCAACCCGCGCAATGCTGGCACGGACAGCCAAAATCTTCGCCGCGCGATCTGAGCCCAGCGCGATAGTCTTCACTTGAGCCTGAGCTTTAGGATTCAAGTTATGATTAATCGCAACGACCTTCCGAGGAAACGCGTGAGAGGCTATAACAGAGCGACGCTTCGCGTCAAAAGCCAAGGCTCAAATGCCCAGCTTGACATTAACAATGACCGATTGCTGTAATCAAATTCTTCCCAGGTTGAGAATATAGGCGTTAGTTAAGCAGTCTGGAAACAGCAAACCAAGGTTTGGACTCCAGAACTACTTGAGTCTCAACAAAGCGGCTTCCGGAGGTTTTTCAAGTGTCCCTTGCTGAATTAGTTTACGACTGGAACATGGTCGATCCTGAGTTGACTCTGCCGAATCGTCACATCGGTTTTGACGACGAAACGCTACGTGATGGTCTGCAGTCGCCCTCGGTCAGCGAGCCGCCTGTCGAACGGAAAATCGAACTGCTTCATCTCATGGACGCACTGGGCATCGACACGGCAGATATCGGTTTGCCCGGAGCCGGCGGCACTCACGCAGCCGGCGTCGAGCTAATGGCTCGTGAGATCGCCGAGAAGAAATTGAAGATCCGGCCGAATTGTGCTGCCCGTACTCATCGAAACGATATTCTGCCCATTGTTGAAATTTCCCAGCGGGTCGGTATTCCAATCGAAGCTTGCACCTTCATTGGTTCCTCCGCCATACGTTTTTTTGCAGAGGACTGGACTCTCGACAAGCTCCTGAAACTGACCGAGGATGCTGTGTCGTTTGCAGTAGGCGAAGGCGTGCCGGTTATGTACGTCACCGAAGATACTACCCGCGCTCACCCGGAAACGATTCGCGCACTCTACACGACGGCCATCCGTTGCGGAGCGAAGGCGGTTTGCGTCTGCGATACTGTGGGACATTCAACCCCGGATGGCGCGCGTTCGGTAGTCCGCTTCGTTAAAGACATCATCGAAGCGCAGGGCGGCAACATCCGTCTTGACTGGCATGGCCACCAGGATCGCGGCCTCGGTGTAATTAATTCGATAGCTGCCATCCAGGGCGGCGCCGATCAAGTCCACGGCTCAGCCCTGGGCATTGGCGAGCGAGTAGGCAACACGCCGATGGATCAACTTTTA
>Ga0207684_10007044_pt1 | contig 10169 bp, 4 predicted proteins | sample KBSK5501metaG_FD_184342 | JGI IMG/M metagenome (GOLD analysis project Ga0207684, IMG submission 184342) | Corn, switchgrass and miscanthus rhizosphere microbial communities from Kellogg Biological Station, Michigan, USA - KBS K5-50-1 metaG... | ecosystem: Host-associated > Plants > Roots >... | reverse complement strand
CAGGTAAATGCCAACGGGAACCACGATCCGCAGAAATCGCCAGTCGCGTCTGACAAACCTCAACACCGACCAGCCAAGGCCGACAATCACGAGCAGCAGGAAGGGAATCGTCGTCTTGAGCGCGAAGGCAACCGGAAAGTAATACCACCAGCCCAGGTCATTGTACTGGCCCAACAACGACGTCGCGTGACCGAAGTGATTGTGCAGCTCGATGTTGTAAACGCCGAACAGGTAGTAAGTTGGCACAAGATACGACGCCAGACGAACGAATGTCGTAACAAACCCTAAAAGCGCCGGCGACTTCATCGCAACCCAACGGACATCCGACGCCTCCAGCGCGGGACGTTGAAAGTAGTAAGCGGCGTTGACGAGGAAAAGGACTATCTCTGTTATTAAGGCGCTGTGAACCAGGATCTGCATGCATTGTTTGCGATCACGGCACTCAATAAAAAGCCGCACGAGGAAGTAGATCGCGAGCACCGGCACCAACACCAGCATCGAAAACTTGGTGAGCAGCGCCAGGGCGCAGACGAGACCAAGTATTAGGGCGCGCTTTGTTCCCGGCGCTTCTGAATATCTGTGGAGCGCAAAGAAAAAGAGCAAATAGGCAAGCGCAGCTGGCACGTCCGTATGCACAACGCGGCCGTGCGCGAGCACCGTTGGTTCCAACACATAAAGCGCCACGGCGATTAACGCCGCCGTTTCTCCAAAAAGCTTCCGCGCGAAAACAAAGATCAGCGCGCCGAGGGAGAGCGTAATGGGAATCATCATCAGGCGTGGCCAGAAGGTGACAGTTTGAAACCGGGACTGATTAGCTTGCCAGAAGCGTTCATGGAATCCCCAGGTTCGTTCCATGAAATTCTCGTCCTCAGTTTTTGGCGCCGGCGGTTCGTCAGGTTGGACAATTAGCAGCGGCAAAGCAGCCCACATCTTTACCAGCGGCGGGTGTTCGTTGTTGAGTTGGAACTCGCCGGCAACTAGATGGTAGTATCCGGCCGGAATATGAACAATTTCATCGTTAGTGATGCTCTTGCGCGAAATCGCCGCGAAGAGGTTAACCGCCATCAAAAGTAATAACGCTCCGCACACTGCCTCGGCTTTGCGGACGACCACCAGTCGTTTGGCATTGGCATACAAACGGGCGAAGGCACTGGCCACGGTTTCGCCGCTCGCCACGGACACATCCTGTTTCTTCAATGCGTCTTCCATTTAGTCTTCATTCTAAAACAACGCCGAGCTCTGCGACTGCGATAGTAGTCTCGCTGCTGCCGCTCATCTATTTCTTTCCGGCCACGACCGGCAACCTCATTATCTCTCCAGACGACGGCGTAATTTTTAACATACCCATGCGGGTCGTCGTTGCTAATCTGATCGGTTCCGGCTATATGCCGCTTTGGAACCCCTACATGTTTGGCGGCATGCCGCTCTTTGGCGCAGCGCAGGCAGGCGTGTTGTTTCCGCTCAACTGGTTTTACCTCATCTTCAGCGCGCCTGTCGCGACCAACCTGATGATGCTCTCGACCTTCATGCTGGCGGCACTGGGCGCTTACCTCTTTGCACGAAGAAGCGGGGCCAGCATCGCTGGGGCCGCCGCGACGAGTCTGGTCTGGCAATGGAGCGCATTCATGGTAGCGAAGGTGGGCCAGACAAACGTCGTTCAGACGGCGGCGCTGCTTCCGTGGGTGCTTTGGGCTGTAGACCGGTATGGGATGAGTAGGAAACGAAGTCACGGCGTTGTGCTCGCGCTGCTTGTGGCCGTGCAGGTGTTTGCCGGACATCAACAAACTTTCGCATATTCGTTTCTGCTGGCGGCCGCTTACGCCATCGTAATGGCGCGAGCGTCGGCCGGCCGCGAACGCTGGTCTTATTTGCGGGTCCTGGTTTTATTGTCAACCGGAGTGATCCTGGCTGCGGTGCAGATTCTGCCTACTGTCGAGTTGTTGCGCAACAGCCTGCGCGCCACGGCGTCTTACGATTTCTTCAGTTCGTTCTCGATGCCGCCGCGGTTCGTGCTGACTTTCTTCGCGCCTTTCATCATGGGCGGCGGCGACGGACAACTTTTTCGTGCGGTGTACATCGGCCCGGCCTTCGTGGGGGAGTACATCGCCTACGTGGGAGCAGCGACTATCATGCTGGCGCTGGTGGCGCTACTGCTCAAACCAGACACGCGAACGAAATTCTGGGCCATCACGGCTGTAGGTTGCCTGGCTCTGGCAGCCGGGCGTTTTCTTCCGCTTAATCTCTACAAACTAGTTTACTACGTTCCCGTTCTCAATCTCTTTCGCGTTCCCGCCCGTCACTTGATGGAGGTGGAATTCGCGCTGGCCGTGCTTGCCGGCAGAGGCTTGACGGCAATTGCAGCAAGGTCGCAATCGGAGCGAGCGAAAGTTTTGCGCGTGGTGGCTGCGGCGAGCGGATTAGTTTTTTTGTTGACGTGTCTAACGGTGAGTTGGTGGCGACCAGCCGGCTTCAAACTAGGAAGATCGGCGCCGGTAACCATCCTGCGTGCGCCTGAGCTTTTCTTTCCGATTCTGATCTGCGGGCTCAGCGCAGTCGCGCTTTGGTTCTTTGCACGCAATGTCCAAGGCCGTTCCGGTCCGGCTCTGACTGTTTTGTTCGCAATCGTGATTCTTGATCTTTGTCTCTGGGGGCAAGCGAGCGGCTGGCGTCTCTCGCCGACGCGTGTCCACCCACTCTGGAGCGAACCGGAGTCCGTCCGCTTGTTGCGTAACCTGCAGCGCGATCGGGGAGATACGCCCTACAGAATTCTGACTGAGGTCCAACCCTTCTTTATTAACACCGGTCGCGACGAGGCCGAGAAATTCAAGCTTGGCGAATTCATGCTGTCGCTGCAGCCGGACACTTACATGATGCACGGAGTTGAGAATGCTGCGGGCTACGATGGTTTTGGGTTAACGCGTTACAGCAAGCTTGCCGGCGACATGAAGCTGTGGGGTGAATTGACTGATCCCGGGCGCAGTGTGCGTGGTCCCGGCCGCGAGTTTGACGTCCTCAACGTGCGCTACCTTCTGAAGCAGAGCCCGCAGGGCGAAGCACGGCGACGGGCGGCGGAACACTCCGGAGCGGCGACCGCTGCGCCGGTAAATAACGCACCGGCATTGATAGATCTCGGTGGCGTCTCTTTTGGTAAAGACGAGTTGGGGGCACCGTCGCTGTCGAATCAGGAACGTCTGGTATTCGCGATGCCGCCGACAGAAGCAAACAGCATCGCGCTGATAAGCAGTCTCGCCTGGGCGGTGGACGTGGCGGACGGCGAGGTCGTAGGGTACGTGCGCTTGCGGACCGAGGACGGAAAAAGACTTGAGTTTCAACTGCGTGCCGGTGAACACACCTCGGAATGGTCGCATGATCGTCCGGATCTAAAATCCAAAATCCGTCACCGTCGCGCGCCCCTGGCTTCGAGTTTCCCAGTTGTCGACACGTCAGGAAACTTTGAAGGTCACACCTACGTTGCCCAGTTTTTATTTCCCAAATCGACGCGGATCACCGGAGGCGAAATCGAGATCGCCGGGATTGAGGGCATGCCAAATTTGACGCTGGATGTGAAGCGAGTGTCGCTGCTAAAGGATGGCGTGGCCGAACCGTTGCGTGGCGATTGGGTTGAGAAACTTCCGGTGGGTGTCGAGGCCAACGCGACAACTGCAGACGGTGCGGGATCAATGGGCATCAGGCGCTGGCGACTAGCCACAGAGACTGAATACTTGCAGATTTACGAGAACACGCATGCACTGCCGCGCGCGTGGCTTGCTATCGAGGAGTTTGTTGCGAAGGAACAAGACGAACTGGATATTATTCGCACCGGCAAACTTCCCGGCGGAAAGTCGTGGGACCCGCTTCAGACAGCGCTTGTGGAAGCGCCCACGCTTAGTGTCTTTGGCGCGAGTATGACGCGCGGCACGGCAGAAGTGACACGCCAGGAGCCGAACCGTCTGGAAGTGAAAACTGAATCAGTATCACCAGCCATCCTTGTGTTGAGTGAAAATCATTATCCGGGCTGGCGGGCATCTGTTGATGGAAAGTCAGTCGAGGTAATTCGTGTGAACTACAACCTGCGTGGCGTGGCTGTGCCGGCGGGAAATCACCTAGTCGAATTTGTTTACCGGCCTAAGTCAGTGCTGCTGGGATTAATAGTTACTTTGGTAACGGGTGCTTTGCTATTGTTGTGGAGCTCAAGGGGACTTGTACCGTTCAAGCGATTTGCTGGGACCGCGGGCGTCCCGCCCGCAAAACGATCCACCACATGATTGATTCGCTGCTAAGGTCAGCTCGCGCTAGCGCGCTCGTTTGGCGGTCGGGACGCCCGCGGTCCCAGCAAATCGCTTAACGGTCTAACAGATTCATGAGTGAAACAACCAAAAGAAATCTCATATTCGAGTCGCCGCGTTTCGTCGACCGGTTGGAAGACTGCTTTTTCTATCACGCGATGGAGCTGCCGGGATTCGGACTCGTTCGAGGGCATTGGGACCTGCGCGGACGGTTTGATGACTACGTCGGTGGCGTCGCCGTGGCGGGCAAGTCAGTCCTGGACGTAGGAGCGGCGACCGGTTTCCTGAGTTTCGAGGCTGAGAAGCGGGGAGCCTCGCGCGTGTTGTCGTTTGACATGAGCGACCCGCGGCAGCAAACGTTTCTGCCATTCAAAGACAAACTTTACTCTCGCGATCCAGACGAATGGGCGAAGCAGTACGGTGCGGAAATCGAACAATGGAAGAATGCGTACTGGCTCTGTCACCGGCTGCTTGAATCACAAGCCGAGGTCTACTACGGCAACGTTTATGAGTTGCCGCAGGAACTTGGACAGTTTGACGTGGCAATTGTTGGCTCGGTGCTCGAGCATTTAAACGATCAAATCACGGCGCTGGCAGCGATCGCGCGGCTGACGAAAGAGACGATCGTACTCGTCTCGCCTTTGCTACAAACCGATGAACGAATAGCCCGCTTTGAAGCACTAGCCAACAATCCTGAGGCGGATTTCACCTGGTGGACCTACTCGCTCGGCGTCTATCGCGAAGTGTTTGGCATGCTTGGTTTCCGTATCGCAAAAGTGAGTCACGCGAAGTATTACTATATGTATGGCGATAGGTTTGAGGAAAGATCGACGATCGTTGCGACACGAACCTAAGTCCAAGGCACAAGTCTGCGGGCTATTCCACCACCAGTTCGTGCCGCAGCGTCCCGGAGCCGTGATCTTCAAACCAGGTAACGTGTTCGGCGACCATATCAAACTCTACGATATATCGGCCCGGCTGCTCAGGCGCGGGTACTTTGAATTCGATGTCAGCAGTTTCGTTTGGCATTAGGTCGCGCGGTAGAGGGGCGCGGCCATAGTCCCAGTCAACTTCCTCTTCGTTCTTCGGCAACAAATGCGAGCCGAGCGTAACCGCTCCCTTGCCGTCGGCCGCTTCTCCTGAGGAAGGCCAGCATGCCAGGCTACGATTCTCAACGCGAATGCGAAAAGTTAACTCCGAAGAAGCGATGCAGGTGTCTGGTCCGTCTACAAGTTTGAGTTGAGCAATAAGATGTTTTAGTTCGCCCTGCGTCCGCGTTTCACTCGTCGCTTTGCGGCAAACAAGGATGGCCCGATCGTCCTTGACCTCGATCACTTCAACTTCAGCGAAACCTGTATTCCTCAGCAGAGCTGTTAATGCGTCGACGCCGGGCAGGAACCAATTGAAGATCTGTTCCTTAGCGTCGGGTGGATTCTCGACGTAAGCCAGCGGATGCAGCCGTACGGTGGTCGTAGCGCTAAAGGAATAATCGAACGATTTCGGTGTCTGGCCGGGCGGCAATATTGCGGTTTCGATAATCAGCAGCTCTCTTGTCACCTGATAAAGATTTTCCAGCGCGAGGATAGGATGCTTCAGATGATAGAGGAGACCGAGTGCGAGCGTGATATCAAATTGGCCAATTGCGCGCGGGCCGAGTTCATAAACATTCATCCGGCGAAATTCAACATCGAGCCCAAGCGCCTTCCGCACAAACAGTCCCTGGCGGACATGCTGGCGTTGGCCATCAACGCCGAGTACGCGCATAGCGCCGCGGCGTTTGGCCTCAAATGCATAAAAGCCGGCGTTGCACCCAACGTCCAACAGCGTCTTGCCGCTGAGGTCGAGCGGGAAAAGTTTCTGAATCGTCTGCCACGGACCAAACGGATGATCTACCGGCTCGCCCATTACGCTCTTAGTCTTGGTGTAGATGCCGTCGCCGAGATCGATACGGTGAAACCACGGTTCGAGCCGCTTCAGCTCCGCTAAAATTTCTTCACGCGTCATGTTTGCAAAACCGGATAACTCGCCTGCCCGGCGCTCTTATGTGCGGCCACGCTCAACCGAACTGGATCAAGGTAGTGCAGGGCCAGTCTCGGGCCAATGGATTAAGTAATAGGGATAACCATCTATTACTCCCCGTGTCTCCAGGACCCCTCCGAGTTGGGAAACTTCCGCAAGCAGCGGCTCGATATCCGTGCGGTCCCGGATTATGTATTGTGGTTCATTGCGCTCGAAAGCCAGGCGGTAAGCGATAGAGCGAGTCTGGGCGTTCGTCCAGCCAAACTTGTAGGCCGGCTTCTGCGCGTAATACCACAGCGTGCCACTCAATCCCTCACTCCAGACCCACGCCCTTTCATCAGCCAATTCCGCAGGGACGATCAGGTCAGGATACGTTTCCTCCATTGCGTTATAAGCTACTGAAGGTGTCGACCAAACGCGTTCCACAGTAACAAGCCCGGGCAACAGAGCGAGGGCGAAAAACACCCAGCGCAGACCACCAAGCTTCGCGGCGCCAGCGTTAGAGCCGGCGTCAGCGAATGAGGCTTCAATCGTAAAAGCGGCGAAGGTAACAAGCAGTGCGGTTCCGAACGTGGCCGGGGTAGGGTAGTAAGCGATCGGGATTATGTGTGTCATGAAATACGCGGTCGGAATAGCCCAAAGCGTCACGGCGGAGGCAACAATACGCTTCCAACTTACTCCCGGACGAGGTGAGCCGAGTGCCGGTATTAACAGGATCAGTCCCAGCAAACCGGCGAACAGAAGGTAGAGTTCCCAGTTGTGTCTGCTGCCTGGACCGGTTACGAAATAAAAAGCCAGATTAGATTTTAGTAAATTGATGTCAAGGCTGGGAGAAGAAGTATCTCCAGATGAATAGGTGGGAAGATACCATGCGCCCGCAATCCGATGTTGATGAACTAGCAGCGGAGCTATTCCGCTACAAACTACGCCCAGGCCAAACGCGCTTACCACATCTTTGAAACGAGGAATCCATCCTCTCGGCCAGATAAGAACCAGACATCCAGGGACTAACAGAATCACTGGCATCCGGATCAAAGTTGCCAGTCCGAGAAACAGTCCGGCACCTAGGGCAGCCCACCACGCCGCAGGGTGTTTCTCAGATGCGAAGCGGACCGAAATGATTAAGAACACGAGAGCCATTAAGAGTGGGGCCATCACGGCGTTGATTGAAAAGCTCGTGTTGCCAATCTCACCTAGTATTTCAAAACCCAGATAGCAGGTGAGGGCGACAAATCCGGCCGAAACCCAGGCCCGGTTGATAGCGGCAAAGCCCAGGGCGACAAGGCCAAAAGTAACAAGCGAGAGACAGACAATTCGATTCAAGCCATGAACAGACCTCTTCTCAGGAAACAGCGCCAGTGCCAATCCGGTTCCGGGCGGATATTGAACGCCGATATGGTCCGCCGTCGGGAAATAACGCGCCCCAAGCGGGGCGACCATTTCATGCCAGTTCGAGACGGGAACGTTCTGAGCCTTCATTGAGTCGATGAGCAACCGGCTTTGAGGTGACTCAAGAAGAAACCGAGGCAGCTCCAGGTTATGTGCCGCGCGACGCACTTCCTTGGCCATTATTAAATAGCCGAAAGCGTCGCAGCCGGCCGGATACTCGGAAACTCTAAGTGTCCGTTGTCGGGTGTTCCATGCTGAGAGCAAGATGGAAATACCCAACAGGCAGAGCCACGAAAGGCTGAGAAGTTGGGCTAGCCTGGCTTTGGCTGAGAGCTGCATAGACTTGCTCATTGTTCGTGAGCCGCTGAGCAACCTCCTCGTCGAAATCATTTTTTGGTTTTCACCGGGATGCCTCAAAAGTACGTCGCTAATGATTTCTCTGTGCAACCTCTGTGTTCTCTGTATCTCTGTGGTTACTATTTCGCAGCAAAACTCACCACAGAGGCACAGAGAACACAGAGGTTGCACAGAGAAGAAGCTGCATTCCAACTTTTAGGGCAAGCTTTTTTCACCGAGCACAACAAGGCAAAGATCAGTTTGTCGGTCAGCGGTTAATCGAGTCGCATGATCCGATTGCTGGACTTTCCACTTTGAAGCTGAACGAGAGCGGCTGCGAGCCTCTTTCTTCAAACCAGCAGATGTGCTGATCAACTAAATCGATCTTCACACTGTACTTACCGGGTTTCGAGGGCGCGACTAATTGGATATCGAAGTCAACAGTCTGCCCGGGCGGTACGGCGTGCGGCAGCATCGGATGTCCATGAAGCTCTGCAACGATCTCGCCTTGCTCGTCGAAAATCCTGACACCCGGCATCACCACTCCGTTGCGCACCGTTTGCCCGCTCAGCCAGAGTGTGTCGCCGATATTCTTGACGGTTATCTCAAGTTTGAGTTGATCGCCTGCTTCGATGCGCGGGGGCAGCGAGTCGCCCAGCGTTAACTCGGCGCAAAGCAATCCCGGCTGGCGGCTATCGGGCACGCTCGTTGCGGGCGCGCCTTCGGTAACTTTCATGCAGGTAAGGTAATGGTAGTCAGTCGGGAGCGTGCGCAATGGCAACATTCGTTCGCCGCCTTCGCCTTCAAGTCTCTCGCGCTCGAAAAGCCCGTTGATGCTCACGTAGTCACCAACCACCGCCAGTCCGTGTTCGTCCAACAAAGCGCGCAGGTAGTCGCCGCTAAAAGGCGATTCGAGTGTTCCATACTGGCGCATCACGTCCTGCAACTCATCTTCGGTTGCCGAACCCGCTGATGGCTTGTGACCCTCAAGGATAAAGAGCAACCCACCTACGTCCAGCATCGCGGCCAGGTTACGAAAGACCTTTCGCTCGTCTTCAAAGTGATGGAGCGCGTCGTAACAGATAACCGCGTCAAACTTTTCGGATAGCGCCGCCGACTCAATGTCCTGCGTCAGAAAACGGCAGCATAACGCCGTCTCATGATCCACGTCATAAGGAACACGCTCAACCCGATCACGCGCCATCTCGATTAGCTCGTCGCTGATGTCAATTCCCGTCACGTCGTATCCGAGACGCGCAAAGTACTCGCTGAGCCAGCCGGAACCACAACCGACGTCCAGAATCCTGGCGCCGGCTCGCAGCGCGAGCGCACTGGCCATGTTTGCGAAATCGGTGAAGTGACGATGGGTTTCCGCGTCCATGCCGTCGCCAAGATGTTTGTCGGGCTTGTTGGCGAGATTATAAAAAGGCTTGGTGCGAAGATAATGACTGCGTTCGGCATCGAGCATTTTTGGATATTCGAGCGCCGCGCGTTTGTAGTCGATGCCTTCGAGCTTGGGCAGACGACCGGGCGATTCCGGAGATGCGTTCGAACTTGTAGCCTGACCGTTACCCTCGCGGAATCTCACGGTGGAGTGAATCTCTGTCTGTTTTGGGCCGCCCAGCAAAGTTGAGTCTGGCATCCGCTCGTTGCCACTCGCGGTTTTGTAATTCGCAGCGGGCGCGAGCATCGCAACTTCCCGAGCGACGCCGCGCAGGAGCGCGTCATCGTTTTCCTGAATGCCGAGCGCAGTTATTTCGTTGGCCACAACATTAAGAAACTGTTTGCGCGGACGGCGCGCGATCACCTTACGGATAAAGGTCAGGTAGTTTGTTGCACCGATTTTAATGTCGTGGTGTTCAGCTATGTAGCGACGCGCGTTGGCGCCAATGCTTTGACGCAAGCCCGCATCTTCGATGAGCCGGCGCAAGTAAGCCTCGAGCATGGCCTCGGTATTTTCGTCCTGATCGATTTTTACGATCGCATCACCCGGCAGTTCCGCAAAGGCGCCGACGTTAAAAACAATTGCCGGAACGCCAGCCGCCATGATGCGACAGAGACTGGCAGAAGTTTCGCCTACGGTGCGTTCACGTAGGTTGAGCGCGATGTCGGTCGCAGCTATCCGACGCTCAAACTCAT
>Ga0207684_10007043_pt1 | contig 10170 bp, 7 predicted proteins | sample KBSK5501metaG_FD_184342 | JGI IMG/M metagenome (GOLD analysis project Ga0207684, IMG submission 184342) | Corn, switchgrass and miscanthus rhizosphere microbial communities from Kellogg Biological Station, Michigan, USA - KBS K5-50-1 metaG... | ecosystem: Host-associated > Plants > Roots >... | reverse complement strand
GGCGCGGACAAGAGGCGGCACCGCGGGGCGGACAGAGGGGGGCGCGCCGGCCTCGGAGGGGATCCACCCGCTGCGGAAGGACAGGGATACTGCCTCAAGCTTGGAGTGCACGCCGAGCTTGTCGAGGATGTTGTGCACGTGGTTTCGCACCGTGGCGGGGCTCAAGCTCAGCTTCTGGGCGATCTCCTTGTTCTGGAGTCCAGCCGCCACGTGATGCAGGACCTCCGTCTCTCGCGGCGTGAGAGGGGGCTTCCCGGCCAGCGCGTCATCGACGTTGGGCGGCGAGCCGGCTTCCTGGCGCGGCGTCAGTCCCGTCAATAGACGCGCGAGACGGCCCTCCTCCGCGATGGGCTCCAGGATATGGACGAGGATGAAGAGGTCGGGCCGCACGCCGGGAACCTTGAGGACTGTCACCCCCACCGGCCGCGGATCGGCCCCTCCGGATGCCACCTTCATCTCGAAGCGGCACACGGGATCTCCCTCGTGCAGCGTGGCCATCACCGGGCAGTTCGCGTAACAGAACCGATTGCCGAAGACGTCCCGGCCGCCGAGCGTCTCGTAGCAGCGGCGGCCGAGCGCATCGTCCGCCCGCCGTCCCAGGAGCCCGGCCATGCCCCGGTTCCAGAAGACGATGCGGTCGCGGCTGTCGGTGGCGAAAGCAGGCGGATGGCCGGCCGCCAGCACGGCGAGCAGCGCGTCCGCGTTCACGCTCACGTTCGCGACCCGGTTGCCCGCGTGGCTGCGACGCGGCGCCCGTCGGATCGACTCGACCTTCGCCACCGGTCACCCTCCTGCCCCCCCTTTGAGCAATCGGGGTGCCACCGTCGGCGACGCGCTAGGGTCCTCTAGCTCCTATGGATCAGGCGCGCGCACTCCGCCCCGCCCGCAGGTTTTTCGGGCGTGGGCCTCGACGGGCGCGACGGTTGCGTCGAGGAGGGCTACTCTCCGCCGACGACGATGCCGGCGTCGTGATATTCCTTGAGCTTGTATTGGATCTTCCGGGCGCTGATCTGCAGCAGCGAGGCGGCCCGCGAAGTGCTGCCCCCCACCGCTTCCAACGTGCGCAGGATCGCCTCCCGCTCGATGTCCGCGAACGAGCTGCCCGGAATGGCGACCCCCAACCCGCCCTTGGTGCCCGCGGGAGCCGCGTCCGCCACGATGCCGCGGAGCGTCGGGAAGTGGTCCGGTGTGAGCACGGGCTCGTTCGCCAGTACGGCCGCCCGCTCCATGGCGTTCTCCAGCTCCCGCACGTTTCCCGGCCAGGGGTGGCGCAGCAGCAGGGCGAGCGCCTCGTCCGAGATGCGGCGCACGTCCTTGCCGTTGGCGTCGGCGAACTTCTTCAAGAAATGATGGGCAAGGACCGGGATGTCTTCCCCCCGCTCGCGCAGGGGCGGGATGTGGATCTCGATGACGTTGAGACGGTAGTAGAGATCTTCCCGGAACGAGCCATCCTCCAGCTTCTTCTTCAGGTCGCGATGGGTGGCGCACACGATCCGGACGTCCACCTTGTACGTGCGGTTGCCACCGACGCGCTCGAACTCACGTTCCTCGAGGAAGCGCAGGAGTTTGACTTGCACGGTGGGCGAGATGTCGCCGATCTCGTCGAGGAACAGAGTGCCCCCGTCGGCCATCTCGAATCGCCCAGAGCGAGCATAGAGCGCCCCGGTGAAGGAGCCCTTCTCGTGGCCGAACAGCTCGCTCTCGAGCAGCGTCTCGGGCAGCGAGGCGCAGGCCACCTTGATGAACGGCTTGTCCTTGCGCGGGCTGTTCTGGTGCAGGGCCTGCGCGAAGAGCTCCTTGCCGGTGCCGCTCTCGCCGAGCAGCAGCACCGAGGAGGAGGAGGGCGCGACCTGGCGGACGGTCTTGAAGGCGGCCAGCATGTCCGGGCTCTCACCCACGAGGTTCTCGAAGCGGTACTTCTGGTGCACGCGCTCCCGCAGCACCCGTGTTTCCTCGAGCAGCCGCCTCTTCTCCAGGACCCTCTGCAGGATGACCTCCAGCTCCTCGAAGTCGATCGGCTTGGCCAGATAGTCTTCGGCGCCCAGCTTCATCGCTCGCACCGCCGTCTTCACCGTGCCGTACGCGGTCATGAGGATGACCATCGTCTCGGGCCGGATCTGCTTGACCTTCGTGAGCAGCTCGAGGCCATCCATGCCCGGCATCCGGAGGTCGGTGAGGACGATGTCGGGATCGGTCTTCTCCAGCAGGGAGAGGCCGGCGCGCGCATCGTTGGCCGCCGACACTTCGTAGCCGTCCTCTTGGAGCAGCTTCTCCAGAGCGGCCGCGGCGTTCACCTCGTCGTCGATCACGACGATCCGGCCTTTCGTCCTCACGCTGGCACCTCTCCCTTCTCCTTCGCCCCGGTCAACGGCATCGATACCGTGAACGCCGCGCCCTTGCCGGCCTCGCTCGCTACCGCTATCTCGCCGCCGTGCTGCAATACGATCTGCTGGACGATGGACAGGCCCAGCCCGGTCCCCTTCGGTTTGGTGGTCACGAAGAGCTGGAACACGTCCACCCCTTCGGGGAGCCCCGGGCCCGTGTCCCGCACCACGAGCCGCGCGTAGCCGTCGGTCGCGATGGTCTCGACCGTGACATCGCCGCCCTCGGGCATCGCCTCGAAAGCGTTGCGAACGAGGTTGATCACCACCTGCTTCATCTTCTCCGCGTCCATCTGGAGGCGCGGCATCGTCTCGCCGATCGCGACGCGGCGCACGCTCACGCCCAGCGTCCGGGCCTCCGGCTCGAGCAGCCTCACCACCTCGTCGGCGAGCCCCGCCAGGTCCGCCTCGTGGTACTGCAGCCGGTCCGTGCGGGAAAAGAGCAGGAAGTCGCCGACCAGGCTGTCGAGCCGCTGCACTTCCTCGTGAATGATTCGGGTGAGCTCGCTCATCTCCCGGCCCACCCCCGCCTCCACCCGGCCGATGCGCCGCTCGAGCAGGGAAAGCTGGAGGCCGATCGAGTTGAGAGGGTTGCGCACCTCGTGGGCGAGGCCGGAGGCGAAGGTCCCGAGCACGGCCATCTTCTCGGTGCGCATGATTCGCTGCTGGGCGTCCTTCAAGTCCTGATAGGCCTTGCGGGCGTCCTCGAAAAGGCGGGCGTTGTCGAGGGCCACCGAGGCCTGGGCAGCGAGCGCGTGGGCCACGTCGACCTCGTCCTCGCTCCAGCGCCGGCGCGCGGCGGTGGTGATCACGAGCAGGCCGAAGACGCGGCCATGAGCCGCCAGCGGCACGATCACTCCCGATGCGGCCTGCCACCGGCGCGCCAGATCCCGGTTGGCCTCCGCGTCCTGCGTCCAGTCGTCCACGGCGAACGTGCGTTGCTCGTCGAGGGCGCGAGCTTGCAGCCCCGAACCCAGAGCCCGGAGGTCCAGCACTTGACCCTCCACCAATTCCGGGTGAGGGAGCCCCGCCAGCCGGGCCACGCGAATCTCGCCGGAGTTGGAGCCCAGGAAAATGGCGACGCGGTCCGCGGAGAGGATCTCCTTTGCCGTGTCCCCGACCGCGCCAAGGATGGCGGCGGGATCCAGCGAGCCACCGATGGCCCTGTTGATCGCGGCCATCGCTTGCGCCTGCCGGTTCCGGCGCCGCTCGGCGTCGCGGTGCCGGGCCCGCTCCACCGCGAGCCCGATCTGATGCCCAAGCGTTTCCAGGAAGCGCAGCTCCTCCTCGGAGAACTGCTCGCCCGGACGCGCGGCCACGTTCAGCACGCCTTTGGTCGCGCCTTCGAACTTCAACGGGATGCAGGCGTGAGCGACGGGAGCCTTGAGCCCGGCGATGATGTCGGGCATGCGCGGGCACTGGGTGGTGTTGCGGGCTTGCATGCGGTGGCCGGTCCAGAACACTTCCGGGCAGAGGCACTCGCCCAGGCCGCGGGTGCGGACCTCCTCGAGATACGCCGGCGAGACGCCCCGGGAGGCTACGAGGTTGAGTTTTCGTTCCCGCTCGTCGCCGGTGAAGATCCAGGCCGCGTTCAGGTCCATTCGGCTCAGGATCTGGTCCAGCGCGATCTCCAGGATCTGCTGGACCTCTTCGGCCCCGTGGACGCGGCCCGCCACCTCGGCCAGGATCACGAGCTCGCGCTCGCGCTGCCGAATCTCATGGTTCAGCGCTCGCACGCGCTCCTCGTACGACTGCCGGAGCCGGTCGTCGCCGTCCATCGGGGCACCATCCTACTACCAGCCGGCAAGCTCTGCGCCATGGTGGCGCCGGCCAGACAATCCACGACAGATCAATATGTTGTTGATGGGAACGCTGTCGCGAGGGTCAGGCGAAGCCCGCAACTATTGCGTGAAGAGCCGCGGCTTCCGAAAAAGCTGCGCCCCTCGCTTCAGCCAGGTCCAAGCTCGTACCGGCGCTGCGGCGTGGAGGGGACCAGTCAGGACTCGGGTAACTCCGCGACCTGGGACAGGCACACCTGGCCACAGCCACGGCGCTCCGGCCACCTCGAGCAATCCCGAAGGCGCAGTTCGGGTCGCCCGGCGATCGAGCCCACGATCGCGTACTGCAAGTCCACGTCCACGGCCGCCGGCTGCTTGTTCTCGGGGCACGTGACGATCCGTGTGCGGCGCCAGCGGCGCCACGCGCTGAGGACCGGAATGACGAGGAAGACCGCCAGCCAGAGAGCGGCGACGCCCACGACTGCGATAGAAAGCTTCGTCATGGCTCGACCCTCCTGGCCGTTGTAGTGCACTTTCCGTTCCCGCCGGCACTGGGATCAACTAGATCATTTGATCCAGGTCCGCGCGCGAGGACGCGGCATCTCGATTGCAACGCTCGCGAGCGACAGGAGGCCGCTCATGGTTACAACCGGCCCGCCGCCGACACAGAACGCCGGAGGCCGATACGCCATCACGGAGGAATGCGACGGCTGTGGGATCTGCGCCTCTTATTCCGCGTATTCCTTCGCGGCCAGCGCCGACGCCGGGCGCTACTTCGTCGTCCGGCAGCCGGTGGACGGCTCCGAGGAGGAAGCTCTCCTCCGCGACGCGATGCAGCAGTGCCCGCTGAGCTGCATCCGGGACGACGGACAGGCTACTTGACCTGGATCGACTTCAGGAAGTCGACGATCGCCTCGATGCGCGCCTTGACGGCCTTCTCGCTGTAGCCTTCGCCGGAACGCTTGAAGGCATCGCCCCAGACCGGCATGTCGGTCCCGCCATGGCCCTTGACCCCCTCCCGGCCGTCGATGATCCGATAGACCTTGTCCCTGTCGAACTTGCCCCCGTTGCGCTTGGCGATGAGCGTCAGATCGGGCGGGCGGAAACGAAGAGAGTCCGCCAGAGGCCCGTCGCCCTTCGCCGACTTCCCGTGGCAACTCCCGCAGTAGGTCTTGAACAGCGCGTCGCCGGTTGTTCCCGAAAGGACCGCTTCGGCCGTCTGTTGGGCCGATGCCGATGCAGTCGGGGGGGCCGTCGCGATCACGGCCGCGACGACCAGGGCCGCGGCCAGCGCGCATGCCATCCTCGCCATGAATCACCTCCTGCCAGCGCCGTCGCGGATCATACCTCACGAGAGGACGGGTCCTACGCGATGGAGCCGGAGTTGGCTATACTCCGCGCGATCTTCCAGGAGGGACCATGAAGCCGATCGTCACTCGACGTGGGTCGCTCGCGGTCCTCGTTCTCGTGGTCGTGACTGGAGCGGTGTGGACCCGGAGCGACGCCGCGTCGCCCGTCGCCGAGCCGTATTCCTCGGCGCGTGATTGTGCCCGTTGCCATCAGACGATCCACAAGTACTGGTCGGAGTCGGAGCACTCCCGGTCCGCGACGAGCCCGTCCTTCCGGGCGGCGCTCGACGCCGCGGTGGAGGGAACCCCGGACAGGTCGGCGGTCCAGCGCAACTGCGTCTGGTGCCACGCGCCGACGGCGCTCGTGACAGGCGACTATTCCCTCCAGAGGCCCATCACCCGGGAGGGAGTCTCCTGCGACTTCTGCCATACGGTCGCCGATGTGGACCTCAGCCGTCCGGATCATCCGTTCGAACTCCAGCCCGGCAAGGTCAAGCGCGGGCCCCTGGAGTACGCGAAATCGCCCTACCACGAGACCGCCTACTCGGCTCTCCACAAGGCGAGCCCGCTTATCTGCATCGCCTGTCACGAGTACAAGAACGCGGGCGGCGTGAAGGTGTTGTCCACGTACAGCGAGTGGGCGAGCGGGCCCTACCCGGTGCGCGGCCAGACCTGCCAGGAGTGCCACATGCCGCTGGTACCCGGCAACACGGTGAGCGAGGGTCTTGAGTCGACCCAGCGGCGGATCAACCTGCACCGGCTCGTGGGTGGAAGCGCCGCCAGCCGCGTGCGGGGTGGCCTGGACCTTCGCTTCGGATCACTCGCCTTGGGCGCGGCGTCGGCGGAAGTAGAGGTCGTCGTGGCGAATACCGGCGTGGGCCATGCCGCGCCTGGCGGCCTGTCGAGCAAGAGCCTCGTGCTCGCCGTCGGCGTGGACACGGGCTCCGGTGAGCTGATACACCGCCTCGAGAAGGTGTACCGGCGCGAGCTGAAGGACTCCGACGGACATGCCCTCGTCACGATCCCGGACTTCTTCCTAAAGGCCGCCTCGGTCGGCGAGGACACGCGCATCAAGCAGAAGGAGTCCCGGAACGAACACTTCACCGTGCCGCTGCCCGAGAACTGGAAGGCCATCGTGGCCCGCCTCGAGTACCGCGACGCCTCCGATCCAAAGTCGCCGAAGACGACGCTGATCAGCGAGCAGCGACGGGAGCGCGGCCGCTGAGACCCGGCGGTCTCCAGGACGCGGGACGGGCGGGAGGGACCTTGGCGCTCTCGCGGTCGAGGATCTCCACCGCGCGGGCGTAGGTCTCGTCCGCCTCCCTGCGGTCGTTTCCGACCGCCATCATCCCCACCTTCCCGAACTCGGAGATGGCGCCGATCATGTGGAAGAGGATGCCGGTCTCGGTTCGCCGGCTGAAGCTGAGGTGGTTCAGGGTCAGGATGTCGACGAGGTCCTCGGGCGCCAGCCCGCGGTACGCTTCCGAGCACAGGTTGTCGGTGGCGCGGTAGTACTTCGCGACGCCCCCGCGAGTCAGGAAGAGTCCGGTGGCGGGATCGAGGTTTCCGTCGGTGAGAAACCGCAGCGCGAGCATCGGGTGCGTGGTCCCCCCCATCCTCACGTTGATCTCGAGGGCGGAAACGCTCCAGGGCCCGCCCGGGCGCTCACGGCGGACCAGGAAGTCCACGGAGAAGCGGCTCATCACGCCTTTGGCCGCCAGCACGTGCCCGACCTTGAGCCCCGCCTCGTGCAGGCGGAGCCGGTAGTCATCGGCCGCCGGAAACACGCAACCAAGATAGACCTGGCCGCTGCGTCCCCCGAGGACCTGCTCGTGGGTGGAGCTGACGGTAACCGATCCCAGAGGATTGATCCGCATCTGCACGCTGGGCGAGGCCACCTCCGGCGCCTCGAGCAGCTCTTCAACCACGCCGCCCATGCGGGAGAGCTTCTCGAAATACGACTCGTGGCTCTCGTTGGCGACGGCGAACTCGAGCTCCTGAAGGCTATCGCGCACGGCCTCACGGGATGCGCCAGGAGGATAGCGGAAGATCGCGTTGCCTTCGCCGGAGAAGCTTTCGTCGAGTTTCAGCACGGCCCTCCGCAGACCCGGGCACCGGCCCCGTAGCTCGACCAGGGCGTCTTCCACTTCCCTTTCGCTCCGCAGGTCCTCCATCCCCTCCGGGCACTCGACGCCCGCCTCTCGGAACACCTTCCGGCTTCCCGACTTGGTGCCGAGATGCGTCAGCTCGGGATCGACGCCGTTCAGCGGGATGCCGAGGCGCACGGCGAGGCGGCGTTCGAGCGGCGTGGAGTTGAACACCGTGAGGTAAGCCCGTGCGGGATCGCCGAGGGCCGCCCGGATCCTTTCGATGAGCCGGGGCCGCTCGAGGATCTTCTGCGTGAGCGGCCGCGGCGAGCTGTCGTAGGCGCAGAGCAGCGTGAGGCGAGAGCGGGCATGGCTCGCCGGGATTCCCGACAGCATCTCCAGGTAGTAGTCGAGCACCTGCGGGTGGATCGGCTGTGAGGTCACATACACGAGCCGCGCATGCGGGTTGCGCAGGCGGATCAGCAGGAAGAGCAGCCGCTCCTCGTAGAAGGTCGCCCCGCGGAGCTTCGCGAGCTCGGCGCCGTCGAGCGTGAGGGAGGGAACGACCACCGAGGTGTAGGCCTGGTCGTCCCGGGGAAAGACGAGCCGCCAGAGGTCGGCGAGACGAGCCTTCAGCCTCTGGAACTCCTCGATCTCGCGTTCGGGCGCGAGGTCCGGGACCGCTGCCGTAACGGTGAACACGCCGGCTGCGGTGCAATTCGAGTGCCCGCGCTTCTTCCCTACCTCGCGCCCATCGCGGACGCGAGAGCCGTCAGGATTGCGCGCGATGACGACATCCGCCGCAACGCTTGCGCCCGACAGGCCCTTTCGCGGTCCATCTCGTTGTGCCGCGTGGGCACATCGATTGCTCATCTCCAAATCAAAGGGAGGCACGCGATGGAAAGCTACCGTGTGCAGCGCAACGGCGACGGAATTCCGTGTGTCGAGGTGCCGCACCGTGGCGCCGCCCTCCTTCGTCATCCCCTGTACAACAAGGGCACGGCGTTCACTCGCGAGGAGCGCGCCGCCTTCGGCCTCGAGGGACTCCTGCCCGAGGCCGTCAACACGATCGAGCAGCAGGCGCGACGCGTGCGCGCCAACATCGTGTGCAAGGAAGATCCCCTCGAGCGGTACGTTGGCCTGGCTGCCCTGCAAGACCGCAACGAGACGCTCTTCTACCGCCTGCTGCTCGACAACCTCGAGGAGTTCCTGCCGATCGTCTACACCCCTACCGTGGGCGAGGCCTGCCAGGAGTTCAGCCGGATCTTCCGCCGCGGACGCGGGCTCTGGATCACTCCCGGCCATCACGGCCGCATCGAGCAGGTTCTCGCGAGCGCGCCCTTCGAGGACGTGCGCCTCGTCGTCGTGACCGATAACGAAAGGATCCTCGGCCTCGGAGACCAGGGGGCGGGCGGCATGGGCATCCCCCTCGGCAAACTCACCCTCTACACCGCGGCGGCCGGAATCCACCCGACGCGGACGCTGCCGGTGAGCCTCGACGTCGGAACAGACAACAAGGCGCTCCTCGAGGACGACCTCTACCTGGGCTGGCGCCACCCTCGGCTGCGAGGACCGGAGTACGACACCCTCGTCGACGAGTTCGTGCGGGCGGTGAAGAAGCGCTTTCCCGATGCTCTCTTGCAGTGGGAGGATTTCAAGAAGGGCAACGCCCTCCGCCTCCTGGAGGCCTATCGCCACGTCCTGCCGTCGTTCAACGACGACATCCAGGGCACGGCGGCCGTAGCCCTGGCCGCCATCCTCGCCTCGGAGCGCATCACCGAGACGCCCCTCACGCGGGAACGCGTCGTGATCCTCGGCGCCGGCGCGGCGGGGATCGGCATCGCCCGGCTCATACGCAGCGCCCTACGCTGCGCGGGGGTCGAAGGCGAGGACCTATTCCGGACCATCGCCCTCGTCGACCGCCAGGGCTTGCTCGTAGACGACATGTCCACCGTCGAGACGTACCAGCGTGAGTTCGCCTGGCCGGCGGTACTGGCGGCGGGCGCGGGCCTGAGTCCCGACACGGCGTACCACCTCGAGGAGGTCGTCCGCGCGCTGCGGCCGACGATCCTGATCGGTGCGACCGGCGAACGCGGAGCCTTCACTCGTGAGGCCGTGCTGGCCATGGCCCGTTGTGCGCGCCGCCCGGTGATCCTTCCCTTGTCCAACCCGACGAGCAAGTCGGAGGCTACGCCAGACGATCTGCTCGCCTGGACGGACGGCCGCGCGCTCGTCGCCACCGGCAGTCCCTTCCCGCCGGTCGCCCTCGGCACTCGCCGCCACAAGATCGCCCAAGCCAACAACGCCTTGATCTTCCCGGCCATCGGCCTCGCGTGCGTCGTCGGCCAGTTGTGGGAGATCACAGACGGGATGTTCCGCGTGGCCGCGGAGGCGCTGGCCAAGGAAGTATCGGAGGAGGAGCTGGGCACCGGACGGTTGCTGCCGAAGATACGCGACCTGCGCTGCGTTACCGCCCGCGTTGCGGAGGCCGTGCTGCGCGAGGCGCGGGATTCCAATGCCGGCCTCCCGTTCCCGGACCACGAGATCCCGTCCGCGGTTGCCGAGGCGATGTGGG
>Ga0207684_10007040_pt1 | contig 10173 bp, 11 predicted proteins | sample KBSK5501metaG_FD_184342 | JGI IMG/M metagenome (GOLD analysis project Ga0207684, IMG submission 184342) | Corn, switchgrass and miscanthus rhizosphere microbial communities from Kellogg Biological Station, Michigan, USA - KBS K5-50-1 metaG... | ecosystem: Host-associated > Plants > Roots >... | reverse complement strand
GACCGCGAGCAGCTCGGGCTGGGTCCAGTCGTTGAGATGCGTGGTCTGGCTGAACACGAGCCCGATCACCGCCAGCCCGGTCGCCAGGGCGATGACGGACTGGAAGACCTGGATCGCGAAGTTCGCTCGGTACTGCAGCTCGTTGAGCGCACCGATCCGGAAGAAGACCCCGAACAGGCGGAGCGGACGGAGCGGCTCCCGGGCCGGCCCGGCCATCTGCGTTCCGCTACGGCCGGTCACGTCAGCCGCCGACCGCGCCGTAGTGCCGGACGGCGAACCGCCAGACGACGCGAACGCCGATCGCCCCGATCGCGATCGAGAGTGCCTGCATCGCGAGGCCGCCCAGCAGCTCCGGCGCCGGCAGGCGGCCGACGAGCGCCTCGATCGGGAAGCCGAAGGTCCATTTGAACGGCAGCACGTCGGCGAGACGCTGGGCCCAGTCGGGCATGAGCGACAGCGGCACGAGCCGGCCGGACAGGAGGAGCTCGGCGGTGAACACCAGCTGGAAGATCGGTCCGACCCGGGTCGTCCAGAACGTGACCATCCCGAGGATCCAGTAGTTGACCGAGCGGATCAGGTAGGCGCCCCAGATCGCGAACGCGAAGACGACGACGTCGATCGGGCGGGGCTGAAGGTCGGGCTGGAAGAGCGCGGACAGGACGACCGCGATCGGCAGCCACAGGACGATGACGACGAACTTCCAGCCCGCGAAGAATCCGAGGTCGGCGTGGATCGGATGGACCGGACGGAGAAGCATCCCGGACAGCTCGCCGGTCCGGATGCGCTCCTCCCAGCCGTAGGGCGTGAAGATGATGTTCATGTTCCGGACGAGCGTCCAGACGATGTAGTAGGCGGCGAACTGGCCCGGCGTGATCCCGCCCACCTCACCGCCCTGCTGACGAGCGATCGTCGACCAGACGACGAGATAGATGACCGGCTCGGCGACCATCCCGATCATGTAGAAGTAGTTCGCGACCCGGTACTGGAACTGCGTGGCGATCGCGATGCGCATCGACGTCAGGTAGTAGTCGAGATAGCCGCGGACCGGCCCGACGGCCGGCCTGGCCGGCGCCGTCACGACGACGCACCGGCCGCCGCAGCGGCCGCCTCCGCCTCGACCCGCTGGTCCTCCGCGGCGCCGGCGAAGACGTGCTCGATCACGTCCTCGATCGGCGGGTCCTCGATCGTGAGGTCGGCGACCGGCAGGTCGCGCAGCAGCCGGGTCGTGACCTCCGGCGCATCGGCCCGAGAGACGCGGAGCGTCACCCGGTCGTCGTCGGTCGACATGACCTCGCCGTACGCCGACAGGTCGACCGTGCCGTCCTTCAGGACGACCCCGATCGTCTTGGTCGCATTGAACCGCGACGCCAGCTCGGTGAGGGCCCCGTCGAACAGGATCCGCCCGTGGTGGATGACGATGACCCGCTTGCAGAGGGCCTGGACGTCGGCCATGTAGTGGCTCGTCAGAAGAACCGTGGCGCCGAGGCGCCGGTTGTACTCCGCGACGAAGGAGCGGATCCGCTTCTGCATCGTGACGTCGAGGCCGATCGTCGGCTCGTCGAGAAAGAGGACCTGCGGCCGGTGGAGGAGCGCGCCGACGGTCTCGACCTTCATCCGCTCGCCGAGCGACAGGTTGCGGACGGGTTTGTTGACGAGGTCGCCCAGCTCCAGCAGCTCGATGAACTCGTCGCGCGTCTGCCGGAACTGATCGGGCGGCAGGCGGTAGATCGCCCGGATCAGGTCGAAGGAATCGAGGGCCGGCAGGTCCCACTGCAGCTGGTTGCGGTTGCCCATGACCATCGTGATCTGTCGCAGGAAGGCGGGCTCCCGCCGGGACGGGACCGAGCCGAGGACCAGGGCCTCGCCGGATGTCGGGTAGAGGAGCCCGCTGAGCATCTTGAGGGTCGTGGTCTTGCCCGCGCCGTTCGGCCCGAGGAAGCCGACGACCTCGCCGGGCTCGATATCGAATCCGACGCCGTCGACCGCCTGGACGTCTCGGCTCTCCCGCCGAACGAGGCTCTTGAGCGCGGCTCGGAGGCCCGCCTCGCGGACGGGCACGCGGAACGTCTTGCGCAGGTCGCGGACGTGGATCGCCGGATCGGGCATGGGCATCTCCGGTCGGGTGGCAGCGGAGGGCTGAAGGGTACCGCGGGCGACGCCGGATCCGTGACCTCGGCGATACTGCGGTGGGAGGACCGACGATGGACGACGACGAGCGATCGCGACTGCTCGAGCAATACCGGACCGGCGCCGAAGCGTATGAGGCCGCCCTGGCGGGCGCCACCGACGCCGAGCTCGACCGCCAGCCGGCCGAGCCGAACGGCTGGACGGCGCGACAGGTCGCCCATCACGTGGCTGACAGCGAGTCGATGGCCTTCATCCGGCTGCGTCGGCTCATCGCCGAGGACGAGCCGCTGATCGCCGGGTACGACGAGCCCGAATGGGCCCGACGGCTCCACTACAACCGACCGATCGCCTCCTCGGTCGCGGTCGTGCGGGCGGTTCGAACGGCCAGCCTGGACCTGCTCGAGCACCTCTCGCCGGCCGAGTGGGAGCGCCGCGGGACCCACACCGAGTCCGGTCCCTACGACGTCGCCGGGTGGCTTCGGATCTACGCCGAGCACCCGCGCGACCACGCCGCGCAGATCCTCGCCGCGCGGGCGGGCGACTGATCCGCGACTAGGCTCGCGAGCGGATCGCGGCCTCCGCGAAGTCGGCCATCGACGGGAAGGTCGCGCTCGGCTGGACGGTCGCCGGCGGCGTCGCACCGGAGCCGGGGCGGTCGTGACGGCGGTTGATCCAGACGGTCGAGAAGCCCATGCGCCGCGCCGGCTCGTGGTCGTGGAAGAGGCTCTGCGCGACGTGCAGGATCCGTGCGGCGGCGATCCCGGAGGAGTGGAGTCGCTCCCGCATGACCTCGAAGTTGCGCGGGTTCGGCTTGTACGACCCGACCTGCTGGGCGGTGACCACCCAGTCGAAGTCGACGCCCAGCCGCCGATTCGAGGCCGCGAACAGGTCGTCGTCGCAGTTAGTCAGGACGCCCAGCCGGTACCGGCGACCGAGCAGCTTCAGCGATCGGGTCGAGTCGTCGAAGGCCGGCCAGTTGCCGACGGAGTCGCCGAACGCCGCGGCCTCGTCGTCCGTCAGGGTCGCGCCGAGGCTCGTCGCGAGCGCTCGTGCTCCACGGGCGAGGATCACCCGGTAGGGGAGATACGGGCCGGCCTCGAGGGTCGCCTCGGCTTCGGCGTAGCTCTCCAGCAGCTCGTCGTCGGACGCATCGACGCCATGCGGGCCAAGTGCGGCCCGAAGTCCGGCGAGGATGCCGGTCTCCCAGTCGATCAGCGTGCCGTAGCAGTCGAAGGTCAGGGCGTCGAAGGCGCCGTAGTCGAGGTCTGTCATCGCCCGATTGTGGCGTTCGTCCGGCGTCCGCGCATCGGTCGTGGACCCCGTGCACCGGACCATCCCGCCCCCGCGCCGTCGACCGATGGTCGGATTGCCGGGGTTGACCGGTGGGTCGAACATGAACCAAGGCACGGGGGCAGGAGGTCGAAGAACATGTCGAGCACCCATCCCGTGAGCGGCGCGCGCGTCGTCGCGGTCGCGATCAGCTGCCTGGCCCTCGCGGCGATGACGCTGGGAACGGCCCTGGCGGCCCGAAATCAGCCTGCCGCGTCAGTCGCCCGGAGCCCCGGCAGCGACCTGGTTCGATTCCGGATGCTCGTTGCCGAGACCGACGGAGCGGAAGCCGATGAGCTCGACGCGCTCGACGCGCTGATCGACGCTGACGATCAGAACGAGGCCGACTCACCGGATGCGAGCGAAGCGCCCGACGCCAGCGAGGCGCCGGAGGAAAGCGAGGCGCCCGAGAGCGAGGCCCCGGAGGCCAGCAATCCGCCCCATCCGAAGGCGAGCGAGAAGGCCGAGAACGACGATCAGGGCGACGACAACGACGACCAGGGCGACAACCACCAAGGCGATCAGCAGGACTCCGGCGAGCACGACGGCGGCGACTCCGGCGGGGATTCCGGCGACTGAACTGCGTTCGTCGCGCCCGGGTGCGTCAGCGCAAGGCGGATCCGAGCACCGGCGCGAGCGCACTTCGAGGTGCGTGAGCGAGGAGCGCAGGGTCCAACGCGGCGATGGCGTGCCCAGGTGCGACAGCCGTCGAAGTCGCCACGTGGCTAGCCCTTCGCGCCGCCGGTGAAGTTCCACGACCCAAGGTGAAGGCTCGGGACCAGGAAGATCGAGTCCCAGCCGCCCAGGATGATCGCCGGATCCGATCCGATCCCGCGAACTGAACCGGGTCCTAGCGCGTCGACGAACGACTGCGTGAACCGCAGGTTCGTGATCGGACGGACGATCCGGCCGTCCTCGATCAGCCAGACGCCGTTGCGGGTCAGGCCGGTCACGACCTGCGTCCGGGGGTCGAGGATCCGCGTATACCAGAAGTCCGTGACGAGGACGCCACGCTCGACGCCGCCGATCAGGTCCTCAGCCGATCGGTCGCCGGCCGACAGGACGAAGTTCGCCCCGAGCGCACCCCACGCCCCGCCGCCTTCGACGGCGTGCCCGGTGCTGGTCGTCCCGGCGGCCCTGGCCGTCCGGCGGGTCTGCAGCAGTCCGGTCGTGACTCCCCCGCGAACGAGGTCGACCGGCCATTTCGGCGTGCCCTCGGCATCGAACGGGATGCCGATCGTGCCCGGGTCCGTGACGTCGTCGCGAAGGATGACCGACGCGTCGAACTGGGCCTCCCCGAGGCGGGCGAAGGACCGGCCTTCCTCGACCGCCTTGCCGTTGAACCCGTGGACGAGGAGGAAGGTCAGGATGTTGGCGACGCAGTCTGGCTCCAGGACGACCTCGTAGCGGCCGGGCTCGAGATCCGTCGGGTCGCTCGCGTCGCGGGCCTTGCGGGCCGCTCGACCCCCGACCTCCCGACCTTCGAGGTCCGCGAGAGCGACCGAGGCCTTCCGGGCGCTGCCGTCGGCCGTCGGCGTGCGGGCGATGCCGTCGAGGTTCGCCGCGGTCCCGCGGCCGGTCAGCCGCTGGCCGGCGCTGTTCGCGAAGGCCAGGTGGACCGCGGTCGTCGAGCAGTACCCGGCGGTCTCGAGACCGTCGGCGGCGTCGACGAACCCGCGAACGCGCGCCGCGCGCCCGTCCGGATCCGCGGCCGCGGTCGCCTCGTCCCAATGCTCGACGTCCGGGGCCGCGGCCCGCGGGGCGAGACCCGGCCAGTCGGGATCCGGCGGCCGCACCCGGACGGCTTCAAGGACGCCGTCGATCGCCCGGGTCAGCGCGGCGTCGTCCGCCGGGCCGTCGAGCGAGGTTGCCGCGTTCCGCCCGTCGATCGCGACGCGCAGCACGACGTGGTTGATCTCCGACGCGACGTTCTGGTGGATGAAGCCGTTGGCGAACCGTGTCAGCGCCTCGGTCCCCTGGCGAACCGTCACCTCCGTCTCGGCGTCGGCGGCCCGTGCCTGGACGAGATCGAGGACGTGCTCGGCGAGCTCGAGGCCACGAGCCGACGCGTCGGCGGAGGCGCGTCCGGTCGTCGTCATGTCGGTCATCCCGTCACCCCGACGCGGATCCCGCGGAAGCGGGCCGGCACGGCCGGGTGCCCGGTGTGGCCGATCTGCTGCGGCTGACCCTTGCCGCAGTTCGGCGTGCCCCAGAACACCCACTCGTCGCGGCCGCCGAGCATGTCCATCGAGCCCCAGAAACGCGGGCTGATCGCCGTATAGGTCGGGTTCTTCAGCAGCCGGCCGCGCTTGCCGCCCTTGATCTCCCAGCCGACCTCGCAGCCGAACTGGAAGTTCAGCCGCTTGTCGTCGATCGACCACGAGCGGTTCGTGTCCATGAGGATTCCGTCCTCGGTCGCGGCGATCATCGACGCGAGGGAGTCGGTCCCGGGCTGGAGGCCGACGTTCGTCATCCGGACCATCGGGATCCGGTCGAAGCCCTCGGCGCGAACGGCCCCGCCGGAGCTGGGGATCCCGGCGATCGCAGCCGAATCGCGGCCGCTCAGCGTCCCGACCCAGATCCCGTCGCGGACGATGTCGACCGGGTGGGCGGGGGTTCCCTCATCGTCGAAGCCGAAGCTGCCGAGGGCGCCGGGCAGGGTCGCGTCGGCGGTGATGTTCATCAGCTCCGATCCGAACCGCAGCGACCCGAGCTTCGGCAGCTCAAGCCACGACGTGCCGGCGAACGCGGCCTCCCAGCCGAGGATCCGGTCGAGCTCGGTGGCATGGCCGACCGATTCGTGGATCTGGAGGGCCATCTGCTCGCTGCCCAGGATCAGATCGGTGGCGTCGAGGGAGGGGCAGGCGTCCGCCGAGAGGAGCGCCCGTGCCTCCTCGGCGATCCGTGCCGCGTTCCCCGGCAGGTCCAGCTCGCGGATCAGCTCCCAGCCGCGCGTCCCGTACTGTCCCCGGATCCCCGGATAGCTCCGGCGCTGGGTCTCGGCCTCACCGACGGCCGTCGCGCTCATCGAGGCGCCGCATTCGACGATGTGCTGGTCGACCCTTGTGCCCTCGCTCGAGGCGAACCACTTGCGCGTGTCCCAGACGCGGTGGCTGGCCTCGCCGAGGTCCGCGCCGTGCTCGAGCATCGTCCGGGTCACGGCCTCGAGGAGATCGCCCTTCTCGGCCAGCCCGACCGACAATGGGTCCTCCCGGCAGTCGCTGTCCCAGTGACCCGTCGAGGCGGCCTGTGGCGCGAGCCGGAGGTCCGGGCCCGCGACCATTCGCGACGCGCGGGCCACGGCGGCGGCCTGCTCGCCGGCCCGCCGCGCGGCGGTCGAGCCGACATCGGGAACGGCGAAGAAGCCCCAGCTCGAGCCCACGAGGGCGCGGACGCCGACCCCGGCGCGGTCCTCCCGGTCGAGGCTCTCGATGACGCCGTTCCGGGCGGTCATCGACTCGGTCCGGATCTCCATCACCCGGGCGTCGGCATAGCCAGCGCCGGCGGCAAGGGCGGCCTCGACCGCCGCGATCGCGATGTCGTCCATGGTCGCTAGGGTAGGCCGATCGGGCGGATCACTCCTGGGCGAGCGCGCGGCGCGCGGCGGCCGGCAGGGTGGCCACATCGGCGGACCGGCGGAGAACGTCGATCAGGATCGCCTCGTCGAGGTCGATCTCGGGCGCAAACGTGAAATAACGGAATTGCTTCAGTCGTTCCTCGGCGCCGTGCAGGAGGTGGTCGGGGTCCGCGAGCAGGACGCCGTTCTGCAAACCGAGATGGATGTGCTTCCGCTCCGGGCCGATCCAGGCGAACGTCCGTTTCGCCCGTCGATCTGGCAGGCCGTAGCCGATCCAGTTCCACCCGCTCCGCACGCCCTCCACGGCGTCCGGGACCGCAATCCAGATCAGCTCGCGCAGGCGGAGCCCGGTATCGCGGATGCCCGGCGGGAAGCCCTCGAGGAAGACCTCGACCGGCAGCCGGTCCGCAGTGAGCGCGTCGTCGTCGGTCATCGGTCGATCATGGGGCGCGATCCAGCCCGACGGTGTCAGGATTCTGACGCACCGGCGACGTTCGCCTGACCGTGGACTTTCGTCGGCCGGACCCGGACGACGAGCTCGCCCTCGACGCCGTTCCGCTTCCCGAACTCCTCCGCTCGGTCGGCGCCCATGTACTTCGCCCCAAGCAGCGTCGAGATCTCGCGACAGAGCGGGAGATCGTCGATGAGCCGGGCGTCGCCCTCGACGGCGACGTAGGCGTACGGCGGTTCCGGGTCCTGGACGAGGACGACCACGGCCGGATGCGCCCGGATGTTCGCGGCCTTGACGGTCGTGTGCCAGGTCGTGAACACGATCTCGTCGCCGTCGACCGCGTACCACGTCGGGACGGCGTGCGGCCGCCCGTCCTCGCGAGTCGAGGCGAATGTCGCCGTCCGACTCCCGGTTCGGAGGAACTGCCACGCATCCTCGTCGGACATCTTGTGAACCACGAGTTTCCTCCTTCGGATGCGGACATCGATCGTAGGAGACATGCGCCGCGCATGCCCGGATTGGCTGTCGTCACGCCGCACCGGCGTCAATGAAATGGGTCTGGACACCGGACGGGACTCGACCTAGTCTTCGCCCGTCGGCGGACACCGCCGGGGACTCATCCGAGGGCCGGAGCTCCACCTCATCGGAGCGCCGGCCTTCGTCGTTCCCGCCGCCGGCCGCCTCTCGTTGACGCGTTTCCGCGGCCCGCCGTACAATCCCGACGAAATCACTCGGGATTGAGGACCCTTCCCTGACACACGAAATTCCGGCCGTTACCGCCCGCCCGGCGTTCCATGGATCGGGCGCCATTGCCTTCAGCACGAAGGGCGAGTACGGCGTCCGCCTGATGGTCCAGCTGGGCAGGCGATTCGGCACCGGTCCGGCCAGCCTGGCCGAGATCGCCGCCGAGGAGGACCTGCCCCGGGCCTACCTCGAGCAGCTCGTGATGAGCCTCCGGGACGCAGGCCTCGTGACGAGCACCCGCGGCGCCCACGGCGGCTACGAACTCGCCCGCGAGCCCGGCACGATCCGAATGGGCGAGGTCCTGCGGGCCCTCGAAGGCCCGATCGCGCCGATGTTCTGTGCGAGCGACGATCCCGAGCACGCGATCGTCTGCGACCGGAGCGCCCGCTGCACCGTCAACGTCCTCTGGGTCCGCGTCCGCGACGCGGTCACCGGCGCGCTCGACGGGATGACCCTCGCGGACCTGGTCCCGGCGGTTGCGAAGGCACCCGCGGACCCGGCCCCCGACCCAACCTCCTCCACCCTCACTGGAGCCCTGACCGCATCGTGACCGAGCAGAAGACCGCACCAACGACGCCCGTGACCGCCACCGGCGGCTTGGACGACGAGCGTCTCGTCGTCCGTGGCCTCCGCGTGGCCCCGCTCGGCAAGCCCGAGAACGAGATCCTCCAGGGGATCGATCTCGAGGTCGGCAAGGGCGAGGTCCACGCGATCATGGGCCCGAACGGATCGGGCAAGACGACCCTCGCCTACGCCCTGATGGGCCACCCGGCCTACATCGTGACCGGCGGCCAGGTCCACTGGAAGGGCCGCGACGTCCTGAAGCTGTCGCCCGACAAGCGGGCCCGGCTCGGGATGTTCCTCGCGTTCCAGTACCCGACCGCGATCCCCGGGCTCAGCGTCGCGTCGTTCATCCGAAGCGCGCTCAACGCGAAGCTCCAGGGAATCGACAAGACGACCGACGTCGACCCGACCGACCCGATGAAGGGCGGCATCTCGATGCGCGACTTCCGCAACAAGATGCGGGAGAAGATGGCGCTCCTCCGGATGGACGAGGGCTTCGCCTCGCGCTACGTCAACGAGGGCTTCTCGGGCGGCGAGAAGAAGCGTCTCGAGATGCTCCAGATGGCCGTCATCGAGCCGCAGATCGCGATCCTCGACGAGACCGACTCCGGCCTCGACATCGACGCCCTGCGGATCGTCGCCGAGGGCGTCAACGCGATGCTCAACCCGGAGCTCGGCGTGCTGCTGATCACCCACTACCAGCGGCTCCTGAACTACATCACGCCCGACGTCGTCCATGTGCTCGCCCAGGGGCGCATCGTGAAGAGCGGCGGCAAGGACCTCGCCCTCCGGCTCGAGGACGAGGGCTACGGCCCGATTCTCCGCGAGGCCGGACTCGAGACGGACGTGTCGGACGAGGCGCTCCTCGTCCCGAAGGCGCCTGCCGGCGCCGACCTCGACGAGCCGGCCCACCAGCCGGTGGAGGCCGCCCGCTAGGCGGGCGGACCGGCGGATGGCGATCGAGACCGAGGCCAAGGCGGGCGCCGCCGCCTCCGCCCGCCGAGCTTCGCCGGCCCTCGACGCGGCGTCGCTTCGGCGCGATTTCCCGATCCTCGAGCAGGAGATCAACGGCCACCGGCTCGTCTACCTCGACTCGGCGTCGACCTCGCAGAAGCCCCGGGTCGTCCTCGAGGCGATCGACACCTACTACCGCGAGTACAACGCGAACGTCCATCGCGGGATCTACACGATCGGCGAGAAGGCGACGGCCGAGTACGAGCGGGCACGGGCGAAGGTCGGCCGGTTCATCAACGCCCCCGACGCCCACGAGATCGTCTTCACCCGGAACGCGACGGAGGCGATCAACCTCGTCGCCTACTCGTGGGGCCGCCGCAACATCAACCGCGGCGATGCCATCGTCCTGACCGAGATGGAGCATCAC
>Ga0207684_10007039_pt1 | contig 10173 bp, 9 predicted proteins | sample KBSK5501metaG_FD_184342 | JGI IMG/M metagenome (GOLD analysis project Ga0207684, IMG submission 184342) | Corn, switchgrass and miscanthus rhizosphere microbial communities from Kellogg Biological Station, Michigan, USA - KBS K5-50-1 metaG... | ecosystem: Host-associated > Plants > Roots >... | reverse complement strand
CCGAGCTGGTCGGACCAACCCGAGTTTGGCGGGACTTTTTCAAACGTCCAGAGGAAGTGGTAACAGAAGGTTACCGGTTTATACAAGAGACCTGGGCTGCGGCTTAGACTCCATTTTTCTTGACGCTGTAAAGAGAAACCGGCTGGATCAGAAACCCGAAAGGAGCTGAATCCCAGCTTTGTCTCTGATCGCGAGAACGAATCAGAATCTTGCGCCAGCACCCGTACACAACTTTTGACAATATCTCAGATAGGCGTTGCGGATACCACTGAGGGCGAACTTGCCTTAGCGTTTTCGTTTTGATGGTTAACCCCTTGAATCTGTGTAATCGGCGTAATCTGTGGATCGTTTTGTCTGCGGAATTAGGATAACTGGGCGTCTTCCGCTTAGGGACGGGCGCTCGACTGAATGGCTTGTCCTCTGAGGATGTCGCGTACCTGCGATCTTGCTAATAGGATCTCATTATTCAGATCGGTGAGAGTCGGAAAATCGGCTCGATTGACGACGGCTCTGGCTACAACTTTATCGGCTCGTTGAACCAACGTAACATCGAACGAGTCTCTAAGGACGTATCGGCTAGGATCTTCCTCTCGCGCTTGGATGTCCCACAATAAACAAAGCAGCCCAAAGTATTTTGCCTCCGACGTCGCAGTGGCTTCGTTCCACAATCTGTTTCCGGTTAGAGTAATTTTGATCTGATTCCCCCGCACCTCGATTCTGGCATCCTCCGACGGGTCGCCAGCGGATAGGTTCCACCGCAGCGATTCCTCGAACCTTGTGCGAGCGGGCGAATCGGTGACGGCTTCTTCGTCTCGGCCGTCAACTGGATGAGTCGCGACCAGCACGAAAAGCGTGATCACGCTCCATTTCATATCTGCGCTAAGTTAGCGCCCGTTTCCGTATCAAAAAAGTGCAGTTTGTCTTGGGCAAACGCAATCTGTATCGGAGCGTTCACCGGTATCCGCGTCGTAGCCGAGGAGGTAGCGCGGATCAGATGATCCGCGATCGTGATTGTAAGAATCATTTCAACGCCATGGTCTTCAGCCCCGTATAACCTTCCCGTAATGTCACCGCTCATGTCCAGCTTCACATGCTCGGGGCGCACACCGATCCGGACTGCATTGCGTTGGCCAGCTACCTTATGGAGCCGCTCGCGGACAGCCGGTTGAAGAGCGATCTCAAATTTTTCCGGTACGACAACGAGCTTATTTCCGTCGATCCCAGCGTCGAATAGGTTGATTGCAGGCGACCCCACAAACGAAGCCACAAACGTATTACGAGGAAAATTGTAGATCTCATAGGGAGTACCTATCTGGACCAGCTCTCCGTCGTAAAGCACGCCAACGCGGTCACCCATCGTCATTGCCTCGACTTGATCGTGCGTAACAAAAACCAGCGTCGTCCCCAACTTTAACTGCAGCTGCCTCAATTCGGCTCGCAACAGTTCGCGCAACTTGGCATCAACATTCGAAAGCGGCTCATCCATCAGAAATAGTCGGGGTTCGCGTACGATCGCCCGACCGATCGCCACGCGCTGCATTTCCCCGCCGGAGAGTCGATCGGTTCGGCGATCCAGCAAATGCGAAATTCGCAAGGTCTCAGCCGCCTTCTGCACCCGAGGACCGATCTCTTTGGCCGGAATTTGGCGGAGCTTTGATCGCAACGGAAATTCGAGGTTCTTACGTACCGTATAGTTTGGATAAAGCGAATATTGCTGAAACACGAGGGCAACATCCCGGTTCGCCGCGCTCCATTCGTTCACCAGGTTTTCACCGATCCAGACTTCGCCGCTTTCTGGTCTCTCCAAACCGACGATGCAACGCAGAGTAGTGGTCTTTCCGGCGCCAGTCGGACCCAAGAGAACGAAGAACTCGCGATCGCGAATATCGAGCGAAAGATTGCGGACTGCGGTGATATCGCCGTAGCTTTTGGAGAGATTCTTGAGAGTTAGCTTTGCCACAGTGATTACCGCTTTCGGTCGAGTGCCAAACCACTTCTCTTATCGAAGAAATGCGTTCTGGCTTCATCCAGTTGTACCCAGACCGACTCATGAAGCCGAGTTACGAACCGGCTTTCGGTGCGGGCACGAATCACCGCTTTTCCGATGCCGATATCGAGAATATCACAGGCGCCAAGCGGCTCGATTAGATGTACCTCACCGCGTACGTACCCCGGCTGCTCGGTTCGCTTGACTAGCACCGCTTCCGGCCTGACCCCGAGCGCAATCTCATCGTGTCCGGCCGCGGCGATGCGCTGGTGTGCTTCACCTCCAAAATGAAAAGGCGATTCCATTCCGTCGAGGCGCACCTTGCTTATCGAATCCGCTGCTTCAACCCGGCAATTGCTTACGTTCATGATCGGACTCCCAACAAACTGCGCCACAAACAGGTTGGCCGGCCATGAATAGACTTCCGTCGGACTACCGACCTGCTGCAATATTCCCTCATTCATAATGGCGATCCGATCGGCCATCGACATGGCTTCCACCTGATCGTGGGTAACGTAAACGGTGGTGGATTTGTTTTCGATATGCAGGCGGCGCAATTCGACCCGCATTTCTTCCCGCAATTTCGCATCCAACGCTCCAATGGGCTCGTCCATCAAGATCGCTTTCGGTCGTCGGACCAAGGCGCGTCCAATGGTTACCCGCTGCATATCGCCTCCCGCGAGTGCGGATGGTTTCTTTTGCAACAGGTGCTCGATCCGCAACACCCTGGCGACACCATTTACTTTTTCGCGAACCTCCTTTTCACTCATTCGTAACGCTCGCAGCGGAAAGGCGATATTCTCAAACGCTGTCATGTGCGGATAAAGCGAGTAAAGCTGGAAGACAAAAGCGATATCGCGTTCGCTGGCGGGCAACGATTCGACTGATTTCCCATCGATCCGAATTTCACCGCTATCGATTGCTTCCAAGCCGGCAATGGCACGCAGTGTGGTGGTCTTGCCACAGCCGGACGGCCCAAGCAGAACAACAAATTCGCCGTGATTAATTCGTAAATTAAGCTTTCGGATAACCCAGTTCGTTCCGAAATGCTTTTCGATATCGATGAGATCTAGATCGGCCACAATGCGCTAGTTCCTCGTTGTCAGTGGCCGGATGGCCGTTCCACCGATGGCGGTTGCCGCGTCTTCCGTGGACTGATTCGCGAAAAAATATTGAACAGGATCAGGCCGACCAGAATGATCGTTGCGCCATAGCTGTGCAAAAACAGATTCCACGGCTGGCAAAGCGCTACGACCCCGACGATCATCACCAGCATTGAGAGCTGCTCAAGTCTTCTGGCATTGCGTCTCATCGTAAGTTTCTCTTATTTTCTCACGGCGCCAAAGGTCACCCCACGAAGCAGATGGTTGCGCAATAGAAACGTAAATATGACTACCGGCAGCAGAAACAATACAGCCCCTGCCGCGATCGTCGTCCAGTCGGTCAAACCGGAACCTAACTGAGAAGGGATATAGGGAGGCGCGGTCTGAGCCTTCCTCAACGTCATGATCAGCGCAAAGGCATACTCGTTCCAGGCAGTAATAAAGCAGAACACGGCGGTAGCGGCGATACCCGTGGTGGCTTGGGGCAACACTATTTTGAAAAAGGCTTCCAAACGGGTGTAGCCGTCGACCAGCGCCGCTTCCTCGTACTCAGTCGGGATCTCGTCGATAAAACCCTTCATTACCCACACGGAGAACGATAGATTGAAAGCAGTGTAGAGAATAATCAGCCCAGGATGGGTATCGACCAAAGCCACGGTGCGATACATGAGATACATCGGGATAGCCACCACCACCGGAGGCAACATGCGGGTGGAAAGAATAAAGAACAGCCAGTCTGACTCCCCAGGGACTTTGAATCGGGAAAATCCATATGCTGTCACGGTTCCCATAGCGACCGCTAGAAAAGTGCTCGTCACCGCAATGATCAAGCTGTTGATAAACCTGCCGACGTAACCCGAGCTTTCGATATTGCCCTTGTTGTCCCGAATAAAGCGCTCGCCTCCGTCCATGACCAGCTTCTCCCACCAGGGCGCTTTGGCATACTCTTCTTTTTTCGGCGCGCCTCGCCTTTCTACTCGAGCGGTGAAGAGTTTAATGAACGGAGTCAGTTCAGGTTTGAAGAACACGGTCGGTGGAACAGTGGTAGCATCGACGCGCGCCTTAAATGCAGTCGAGCCGATCCAGTACAACGGGATCATCATGATGACGAGTGCAGCTAGCACTAGGGTGACCGCGATACGATCCCAGAGTCGCTGCATCTTGGATTGTACGGCAGCCATAACTAACGTTCCTTAAGCCGATTCAGGTACTTGATGTAAATCGTGGTAATCGCTAACACCGCCAGGAGAACAATATAAGCGAGCGCGCACGAGCGACCAGTTTGCCATTCCTGAAACGCCAGCTTGTATAACCTGATCGAGATCAATTGGGTTTCATCGAGGCTCGCCATGATAAATGCGATATCGAAAGTTTTGAATGCCTCCATCGTGCGAAAAATGATGGCGATGAGCAGCAGCGGTGCCACCAGAGGAAGAGTTATGCGGGTAAACACGAACCAGGGTGGCGCACGATCAATGGCGGCCGCCTCATACAGAGAAGATGGAATGGCTGAAAGCCCAGCCAGACACAGTAGCATCACGAAAGGCGCCCACATCCAGATATCGGTGATCGCGATGGCATAGAGCGCGACATCGGGATTGGAAAGCCATGCAAACTGTTGCAGGCCGAGAAGATAGTTTACAATTCCCCACGACGGGTTGTACAGGAGCTGCCAGAATAATCCCACCACCGCCGCCGACATCATCATCGGCAGGAGCAAAATGGTTGTAAGCAGCCCCTTGCCCGGAATCGGGCGGTTCAGCAGCAGGGCCAGCCCAAAGCCCACGATTACCTGGCCGGCAACCGAAATGATCACGTACTTCGCAGTGATCGTGAAATTGTGCCAAATACTGTCATCGGTCAGCAACTCCTGATAGTTCTGCAAGCCGATGAAGTGGGCAGGTCGATTGCTGGCCGCTCGGTAGTCCGTGAAGGAAAAACCGAGAGAATAGAGCAACGGAAAGATGTTAAAAACAATCAGAAAAGCAATCGTCGGAATGATGAACCAGTTGCGGATCGCCAGGTCGGACATTCCTTGCCTTGCCGGCGACGATCCTCTGGTTTGGGCCCTGTGCATTGATTGAGCGAGCTAATCGTAATCGGTGCGCGACGGTGCGCCATGATATCCAAAGCGAAAAAGCCGCGCGGGAGCGAAACGCTCTGGCGCGGCCAAATCGTCATTTCAGAAGATTCGCTTTCTTAAGAATGGCTTCCCAATCCTTCATCAGCGCATTCTGTACGTCCTGGGCTGATCCTCCCTTATTTTCAACGATGTAAGGATGCCAACGTCTCTGCGCCGTCGATAGCATCTCAGCGTATTCAGGAATGGTCCAAAAATCCTTCACCATCTGCATCGACTCATAAAACGCTTCATTATAAGGAGTAGCCTTGCGAAACTCATCCGACGCCAGAATCTTGGCGTCGCAGGTATAACCACCAAGTTCGCCCCATTTCTTCTGTACGTCTTCGCGGATGAACCACTCGCAAAACTTCAAGCATTGGTCTCGCTTTTTGGAGTAACTTATGATCGACAGTCCTTGTCCCCCCAACGCAGCAAACCGCTTACCCGTAGGGCCAGCCGGCATAGGAAAGTAACCGGTTACATTGGCGTACTTGTTGGTTGCCGGGTTGGCTAGCGCTGGAAAGAAGGCGAAGAAATTCATGCTCATCGCTGCTTGGCCGTTGGTGAACGCCTGATTTGCCTCCTGGAAGAAGGTCTTGCTCCAGTCGGGTGGACAGAATCCATAAAGTTCCTTGTACAACTTCAGCCCTTCCACCGCCTCCTTTGAGTTGGTGATCCCTTCCACCTGGTTTGTGGCGTAATCTCCCATTTCACCGCCATAACCGAAGATCGTGTTCATGACACCCATCACCAGAGCATCATACGAGTTGTCGGTGTAAATGGTTAGGCCGTACCGTTTTTCTTTCGGCCGGTAGAAGAATTCGGCGATATCGCGTAGCTGCGCCCAGGTCTTGGGCACGTCCAACTCATAGCCATATTTGGCTTTGAATGCCGCTTTCTCTTTAGGATCTTCAAACCAGTCCTTCCGATAGGCCCATCCGTTCGCATCGCCTTCCAATGGAATCGCCCAGTAATGACCGCTCTTACCTGGATATTCCGCGTAGCCAACTACCGTTGCCTTGGCCATCTTGTTGACAACGTCGTTCTTCTTGAAGAAATCGGTCAGCTCAACGTAATGGCCGGCGGTTGAACCGGCACCCAGCCACTGCGAATCTCCCACCACCATGTCGTATGCATCGCCATGGGCGTTCCATTCGGTAAATGCTTTGGTCTGAAAGTCAGCCCAGGGAGTGGTTTCAACCACTACCTCTACGCCCGTCTCTTTTTGATAGTCTTTGACTAACTCCTGCAAATAGTTAGCCGGATCCCATTGCGCCCACAGGATCGTAAGTTTTTCTGCACCATAGCTGGCCGTGCTAAACGCCAATAGCGTGGCAAAGCCCGCTGACTTGAGAAGCCACCTGATCATGTCGCCTCACTTTGTAGATATTGTTTGGGGGTAAAAAAAATGTCCGACCTCGGTCCTTGAACCGCGTACCGGCCGAACCGAATCAGCTTAGGAAGCTTAGAAAGAAGTGTCAAGACGCTAGCCCCCAAATCTGCAGCGTCGGTTGATTACAGGCTGGCCTGCAACGCTCGCAAATCTCCAAGGATTTGTGAGCGATTCCGGCTAGTGCATCAAGCTTCGGACGAATGCCGGAACAGGTTCATCCGGCGTTCACGAAGCCCTTTTCCTGGGCATCGCTCTAGAAACGTGTTCACTGTATTCGATTCGATGCGGTTGGGGGTCGAAGAAACGCCGCGTCCATATCAGAAGGAGCTCGAGATCACGCGTTTGGGCCAACTGGCGGATTGGAAGGAACTGTGGCCAATGTTAGATCGATTGCGCGTGCGGCTCGTCTCTATGCCCTCGACTGGCAAAAGCGCACTCGTTTGGCCCTAGGGGAGTGTTTGAAAAATGGTTTGCACGGGATGAACGCGCGTGATGAACTCCGCATCCATGATTGATCGCACGCCACTTCGGTTTCGGTGCGTTGGCTCTGCCAACGTATAAATACCATAGACGTGTAAATGCTGGAAGAAAAACGCTTTGAGAGAAGAGCCATGAGTGAACTGCTATGTATCGCTAGACTCAAGATCCACCACGGAAAGCTCGACGAGTTCAAGCATCTTGCCGCGAGATGCGTGGAATTGGTGCGCACTAAAGACACCGGGACTTTGCAGTACGAGTTGTACTTCAACAGCGACAACACAGAGTGTCTTGTCTTTGAGCGGTATCGTGACTCGCAGGCCCTCTTGGATCATCACAAGAATCTGGGGGACACGATGGCCGCGATTCTTCGGACATGCTCTGGGTCTGGAGAAATATGCGGAACGCCTAGCCCGGAACTGATTGAGCAGATCAAGGATTCTCCCGTTCAGGTCTACAAGCCCTTTCAGGCAAATTAAGTGACTCGGGAGGATGTAGTTGTATGCTGTTCCTGCGCGCCCGCCTAACAGTTCATTCAAGCCGACGCCGCTTCGCGGCGCGGCTTAATTCAGGTGTTAGGCGACTCCACGCGCTCGTGAAGCAACTCACACCGCTGTCTCTCCTCCTCATTCTCCTAGACGAACCCAGGTTCACCTAAAACCACTCCTGTAACTTCCTGGCTCACGCCAGATCTACGTTCACACCCACGAATGGCCTTCGGCGCAAGAGTACCGTCTGCGGCTTAAACGGATGCCTCCGCGCTCGACAAGCTCGGAGTCTCCTCCATTTAAAGCCTCGGCCGCGTTGCGTGCTCTTGTACCTGCGGTCTTTTTTCCGTGCGCCGCAAAGCTATCGCGGTACGGTGTCAATGCGTTGAGCGATATCGAACACCAAGGTTTGCTGGTTGAAAGAGAAACGCTCGCGCCTCGCCGACACAACTCTAACCTTTTTAACTAACCAAATCAGCGGCTGGTTTTGAATCGACCGCCGATATATGAGCAGGGCAGAATCTTCCCGTTGTTGCTTTCGATGTCTAAATCGCCTTAATTCGCTGTGACACTTTATTCCATGTACCAAATTCTAATGGTTGCAGTAGGTCATCTATTGATCCTTGCGTTGGTACTTTTCGGTTTTTGGTTCTCGCACCGTTACATATCGCGCAGATTCAATCGTTCCAGTATCCATTGTCCAACTCAGTTGGCGATTAAAGGCCAATACGAGGCACCGCCTCGCGGTTGGAACGTCCTATATCTGATTCTTCAATTGATCATCCCCCGGCTGATCTTTTTCACGGCGATCACTGGACTTTATCTAATTCTGGTTCATGATTTCGCGCTTCGGTCGACAATTTCAACTTGGTTCAGCGAGCCCAGCTGGGAATGGAGATTGCCTGCTGCCCTGGGAATAGGCATTTTAATCAATCTGATTATTACTGTCGCAAGGCTTCGCAGCCGACGACTGCGAGAGGCGGCCTTGAAAGATCTCGAACATTCTCACGCGATTCTGATCTTGACTGGCGCCCAAGCTCTGCAGGCTCTATTGCCACTTATTTTCGCTTTTCTAGTTATTCCGATGCTCGGACTCCCAAATGATGTTGTGGGTTTCTTTGAGCGCTTGACGCTCGTTCTGGTTATTATTTTCGTTGGGATCGACACTTTGAGAACGCTCCGTTTGGTCGAAGCGAAAATCGCTCATCGCGCAAGGCTAAGGTCCGGTGGCGAGGAACGCCAAGTTCGTGCAGCGGAGACGCAGTATTCAGTCATGCATCGGATACTAAATGTGCTGGTCGTTCTCGCAACAGTGGGCGCGGCATTGATGGTTTTTGATCAAGTCCGTACATTTGGTGCCAGCCTCCTAACTTCCGCCGGAATCGTCGGATTGGTAGCGGGAATGGCGGCTCAGCGAACACTACAAAACGTCTTCGCTGGTCTGCAGCTCGCGATCACCCAGCCGATTGCTCTCGGCGACGTGGTTGAGGTCGAGAATGTTGTCGGGACAATCGAGGAAATTACTTTCAGCTTCGTTTCTGTGAGGTTACGGGATCTTCGCCGGTTGATCCTGCCTGTCACTTATTTCCTCGAAAGGCCCTTTACCAATTGGACTCGAACCTCTGCCGAATCGGCCACGTCTTTTTCGTTGGTCCTATCTTTGGATTCCTCGCTCCCTGCGATACGCAACCAAGTGGACACGATCCTGCGCTCCCATCCGCTTTGGAACGGCGGCAAATGGGAAGTTATGATCAGCGAACTGGGTGAGTCATCAATGGTTGTCCGAATCACAGTTAGTGCCGCTAACCCCGAAATCGCCTTCCAGCTCAAGTCACAGGTACAAGAGCATATTTTGGATTATCTAAATCAGTTTAAGAAAGGCTCTCTTATCGGTGCGGTTACCGATCCAAAACCTGCAATGAATGTGTCAGAAACAGCAACTCCAAAGAACTTGGAACCTGCAGCGCCGCCAGCATGAAGGTTTGGTTCAACTCCATCGTGAGTTCGAGGTTGGCTATTGTCGGCTTGTGACCATTACTACCGACAACATCACTGAGACCAATGAATTTCGCACGGGAGTAGGTGCGCATTGGCCTTTCCTCTCCGACACGCGCCGGATGATTCAGAAGGACCTCGACATCGCTGAATACACGGACTCAGCCCACAATCCTATGATCCCGCATACAATTGTGCTCGAGCCAGGCCTTATCATCCACAAGATCTACAACGGCTACTGGTTCTTCGGCCGGCCGACGCTGGGAGATCTCCGCCAGGACCTGCGTGTCGTTCTCAAAAAAAGTCGGCCGGACAGCGACATCAGAATCTCCGCACTCAAAGCGGCTCGGCAGCAAGGCCGAAAGGAACTCTTCTATCCCTACGGCAAAACGTACGCCCAAACCTTGGGTGAACAGGACTAGGATTCGGGGTCTCGTATTTCCAGTTTCGGAACGCCGCCAATTACAAGTCCATTACCACGTCCGCGAAGCGTCCTCCGGACAGAGTCTGCTAACTGGCCGCCTGTGAAACCGCTTCACTAACCGGCGATCCCCGGCAGGGGATGGTGGATTCGCGGATCACGAGGCTACCGTGAACCTCGCTCTGGA
>Ga0207684_10007037_pt1 | contig 10174 bp, 10 predicted proteins | sample KBSK5501metaG_FD_184342 | JGI IMG/M metagenome (GOLD analysis project Ga0207684, IMG submission 184342) | Corn, switchgrass and miscanthus rhizosphere microbial communities from Kellogg Biological Station, Michigan, USA - KBS K5-50-1 metaG... | ecosystem: Host-associated > Plants > Roots >... | reverse complement strand
TGCCTTGAAAGGGGCCTGTACGGTTCGGGAAGCGGCGGTTGGAAAAGGACCATCTTCATGAAACCATCAGAGAGAACTTTGAGAGGTCTGAAGAAACAATGGCACCTCGCTGGCCGCCGACTTCATTGCGGGCAGCACTAGAGCGACTCATCCAACGTGCGAAAGAGGGGCAGGTCTTGCCCCGAAGCGTAGGTATCACCTACGCCGGAGCGCGTCTGCCTAAAAGTCTTGCAACTTCCCAACAAGAGCTCGTCTACCGGCGAGGTAGGCTAGAAGCGTTGGAGTAGGAACAAGAACCCTCCGCCTTTGCTGCGGGGGAGTCTCAGTGATTGACGCCGTAATGGCGTTCCAACTCCTGAATCTCAGGAAGGCCAATAATTTGGGTAAATTGCGAAAACGTTACCATGTGCTCAGCATATGATGATGGAGTCTTTCCTCGCTTCAGTAGCTCTAGCAGTCCCAACATCGCATGTGTAGCTGCGAAAAGCATGCTTACCGGGAAGATCACCAGTTTGAATCCAAGGGCATGAATCTCATCGAGTGAAAGAAGTGGTGTTTTGCCGCTTTCAGCCCAGTTGTAAAGCAGCGGCACGTCGGAGAACGTCTGCTTGATGGCTTGCAATTCTGCTATTGAACGGGGCGCTTCAATGAAAATAACATCGGCTCCTGCATCACGATAAGCCAGTCCTCTCAGCAGCGCATCCTCAAAGCCATTGACCGCGTTAGCATCCGTACGTGCAATAATCACGAAGTCCGGGTCTTGCCGGGCATCAACAGCAGCGTGTATCTTTTGCACCATTTCATCGATGGGGATGACCTGCTTGCCCTCCATATGACCACATTTCTTAGGCCAAACCTGGTCTTCGATGTGTAACCCCGCAACACCCGCGCGTTCATATTCGCGTATGGTTCGACGAACGTTGATTGGATTGCCATACCCGGTATCTGCATCTGCGATCAGTGGTAAGTCGCCCGTAACCTCCGCGAGCGCTGCGGCTCTGCTAACCATCTCACTCATCGTCAGCAAGCCAACATCGGGTTGACCCAGAACACTGGCCGCTGTGCCAAATCCCGTCATATAAACCGCCGAAAATCCTGCCTGGGCAATCAACCGCGCACTCAGGGCATCGTATGCTCCTGGAGCAACAAGCAAATCAGGTCCAGCAAGCAATTCTCGTAACCGTGCTGTGACACGCATATCAATGTCCTTCACTCATAAGCAAGAAATAAAGGCCATAACGGATGATGTTGATCTTAGTGTATGCCATCAAAGCTGTCCTCGCAAGGTCGTAAGAGGCCAGGGCTATACAAAGGATCGGCCAGCACAGCTCGCGTATGGTAGGGGCGGGGTTTACCCCGCCCTGTTGGCTTACTCCCGCCCTGTTGGCTTGCCCCCGACCTTATAGGTCTATGCCTACTCTGGCACTTTCACCCTCAGTCGCTCTTCAGCTACATGAACATACATTGGTGTCTGACCTCGCACCTCTCCATCCAGCGTCGCATCCCGGGGATCAACATTTGTCGTGATCATTACTCCCCGTGCTTGCACATGGTGTATACCAGGGATACCCGTTAGCTCCGCAGGGTGATGTGTAAAATGCTTTTCACCATTTGCCGGTGAAGTCCCTGCATGCTCCTTGGGAGCAAAGAAATGAGCTACGATTCTACCGAGTTTCCCGATGTCCATTTCTTCTATCACGACAACATCGAGCAAACGATCTTCGAAACTTGTACCTGGAATGGCAAATTCCCTCTGACCTCCAAAAATGGGAGCGTTGATGATGGTTACCTGTAGCGCACGACAACGCAATGATGTTTCTGGCTCAGGTGTTGCCGAAGAGGGCGGCGCTTGTACTTCAGTAGCGGCCGTGCTCTTTGGCATTGCAAGTCCATCAAATACGAGCTCTATATCCAGAGCATCATGAGATATCAATGTCTCTAACGCGGCATAGGGGTACGTCATACGGCCGAAGCGCTGGCGTGTCGCCACATTGGTAGCTATACGCGCGAATTGGACGTTTACACCAATGGTCAACACGTGTGCGAAAAATCCATGCTTTTGGAGAGCGACTTGTGCTAGTAACGGACCAGATTGGTGTTTTGTAGCAAGATGTGGAGCTTGCTCAGCAGGTCGTGCTACGCCTACATCTACTTGATGCTCTTTACCATGCGCGATGACTTCAGCTGCCCCCTTAATCTCTTGTGGAATATGCAAAGAGCGAGCAATATCATTTGAAGTACCCAGGGGCATTATTCCCAGGGGCAGGCCGCTTTCGGCAATATGTGTTATTACGCCTCCCACCAATCCATCGCCGCCCGCTGCGATAGCTATATCAATGCCACTCTCCTTCCAGGCTGTTCCCTGTGCAGGCAGATAATCCAGCTCAGCGATAGAGATCGTGTTGACAATCTCTAGCCCTGTTTGTTCAAGTTCTGTAATTGCCTCAGACAGTTTTGATGACCTACCCGAATGAGGACTATGTACTACAATTACTCGTTGTGATGTCTGCATGATTACTTCCAGCCCTTTATTCCTGTTTTGATGTTCGAATTGAATAAAAATAGTATAACCCAGAGCTATGCTACACGCAAATGTGTAATGACACGAGGTGCATGAATTGTCGGAAGGTAATCTGCCGAACAGCAGCGAGTGGTACAAGCGTAACGGATAGGCCGTAGGGGCCGGTTCACCGTGCCCATCGCCGATTTATCGGCCCCGCATCTTGCGCTCATTTGCTAACGAATATTTCATACACCCAAGACACAAAGACACGAATACATGATTACACATGATATAATGAACCGAGGTCGGATACTGATTGGAGAACAAAATGGGTACTATTCATCCCCAGGACAATATGGAAAATGGCGAACTGCGTTGGCATGATGTACCGGTACGAGCCTACGGACCCGAAAATAGCGGCGCCGACCGTGCCACCCGTCAAATTCTCATTGGAACCGGCGAGAACTCGCCCAACTTCCACATGCGCTATTTCGCTGTCCAGCCAGGTGGTCATACCTCGCTCGATCAGCACCCGCACGAACATGGAGTTTATATTTTGCATGGCCGTGCGCGTCTGCTACTGGGTAATGATGAATATGAACTGAATGCTGGTGATGTCGTCTACATTGCGGGCAATGAAATACATCAATTTTTCGCGTCAGGTCAGGAGCCGTTTGGCTTCCTGTGCGTTGTACCAGCCAGGCGATAAACATTATGTTAGCCGTTGAGTATCATAGCAACGATGATGTGCATATCGTTGATCTCCCTATCCCCGAAATCAGCCCTGGCGAATTACTCGTGCAATTGCGGGCTTGTGGCTTGTGCGCCAGTGATGTGATGGAATGGTATATGAAGCCACGCGCTCCCATCTATCCAGGACATGAGCCAGTCGGCATCGTTGCTGCTGTAGGCGAGGGTGTACAGCAATTCTCTGTTGGGCAGCGCGTATTCATCCATCACCATGTCCCTTGTTTGATCTGCCACTACTGCCAGCGAGGTTCGTTTTCGCAATGCTCGACTTTTCGTGCTACACGTCTGTATCCGGGTGGACTGTCTGAGTACATTCGTGTGCCTGCTCTCAATGTACAACTCGACGTGCTACCTTTGTCGGATGAACTGTCATTTGAGGCTGCCACCTTGATTGAACCCTTGGCCTGTTGTGTGCGAGGTATTAATCGTGCTGCAGTCCAGCCGGGAGATAGCGTGCTGGTGCTGGGCGCCGGTAGCACTGGTCTGATGCTAGGGCTATTGGCACAGCACCGCGGTGCTGTTCGCGTTATCATCGTCGACCCAATTGCTTATCGCCGCCAACGTGCTCTAGCTGCCGGGATAGACCATGTACTGGATCCAGAGTCAGGACAAGAGAATCTCATACAACAAATCTACTCTGTGAATGACGGGCGCAAACCAGATATTGTGCTGGTCACTCCTTCGAGTATCAGTGCTATGCGACAGGGACTTGAATTAGCGGGACCCGGCGGAACCGTGCTTTTTTTCGCTCCACCTCCTCCAGAAGCAACGCTTCCTATTTTACCCAATACCCTCTTCTTTCAGGAGATTAGTTTGCGTACCAGCTACTCCGCAGGACCTTATGAAACACGACTGGCTTTAGATCTCTTACGTACAAGGCGTATTCGTGCAGAAACAGTGATTACGCATCAGTTCCCTCTTAGAGAGGCTGCGAAAGCCTTTCGATTGGTGGCAAAACCTGGCAATGCTTTGAAAGTGGTAATAACTAAAGATTAAGTTGGTTTTATTTTTGGGGGTGCCATTTACCATGTCAACGAATCCATATGGGCATCTCCCCATGATCGATACCAAAGTGGTGAGCGACTTCGTGTAGAACAGTATGCCGCACCTGATCGCGAATACGATCTGGATCTCCATGACAATAGGCCACAATCGCTCGCTGGTAAATGGTTATGATCTCAGGGTGTGGGGCTCTAGCCTGGCCATACGCGGTCAATGGCACACCTTCATAGAGTCCCAACAGTGTATAGCCCTCTTTCAGGCCCACTCGTTGTATCACCTCATCACCTGGCTCGTACTGCACCCTCACCAGTACGTTTTCCATCTGCTCTTGAAATTCAGCGGGTATAGAGGTCAGTGCCTCTTCAACAAGCCGCTCAAAGGGACTTAACTCGTCTTCGACGGTATTTTCATCTTCATCCACACTTTCTTCATCATCAACATCCATCATGCTTTTTTCACTTTTGCTGCTCTGGTAATCTCTGCGAGTATTGATGGTACGATTCAATACACTGTTAGTTCGTAGAAAGAATACTCCACCAGCTCCAAAGACGAAAGCGCCCAGCAGTATCAGCCAACCAGAAATGAGGTCATAATAATTGTTAAGGTAGATACTGAGAAAAAGAAGAGCAACGAGGAAACTCATCATTGCAAAGAAATATCTAGAGCGATTGCTGTGCACATGTAGGGTTTGCGCATCCGGTTCCGGTTCCCGTTGATAGTCGTATTCTTCTTCAGCCTCAGACATTCTAATCCTCTATTACCTTACTGTGGGATTCCTTTTATTTCCCATTCAGGTTTCTCTACCGTAGAATTTTCCGCTATACGTACGTAGTATAGCCTATCAAAGCCTTCATCATAAGAGGGGGGAGTAAATTTATGCGCTGTAATAAAAATTGCTTTCTCAGGCACCAGTGCTTTACCTGTACGCAGTTTGTTGTGTTTACGACTACTTGAAATATCTGGTTGAAAATAATAGCCAATAATTGTTGCTTCATATCTGCGTCCTGAATCAATAAGTGACATGCGATCTTGTATCGTTGCATTTGTATTATCGACGACGACAGAGCGCTGTTCCTGGAGAGCCCTTTCGATGTATTCTGCCTGTATCTGAACCTTGCTCTTATTTTTGCTCTTGAGTAGCAGGTCTTTACTGACATGTTCATGTGTAGCAGCGAAATGAGTACGATAAAACGTGCTTTTTCCTGAAGCCTGCAATCCCATGAGAATGATCATTTCCATCGCGCCTATTTCTTCGGTTAATAGTAATCTTCAGCTTGCTATTATTTAGTACGCAATCTACAATAGAAATGTTATTGATGTATAATACAGTGAACTGGGCACCCGTAAAGGTGCCTCTATACATGTAGTAAGTAAGGGAGATCCTTCCCTTAACCGACTCTACAATATAAGGAGCATGTATGACAACAACTTCGACAGAATCCCAGGTGCAACAATGGACGAACCTTGCCCAGCAACTGCGTGTAGATAGCATTCGCTCCACCACTGCCGCAGGTTCAGGACATCCTACCTCATCTATGTCGGCAGCAGACCTGATGGCTGTTTTATTGACCAGTTACTTGCATTATGATTTTGATAACCCGCAAAACCCGAATAACGATCATCTTATTTTCTCCAAGGGACATGCTTCGCCTCTGTTGTATTCATTGTACAAAGCAGCAGGCGCTATTTCCGATGAAGAATTGTTGACATTGCGAAAATTCGGCAGCCGTCTGGAAGGCCATCCCACTCCTATTTTACCATGGGTAGATGTCGCTACTGGTTCGCTTGGCCAGGGATTGCCTATCGGCGTAGGCGTCGCACTCGCGGGTAAATTCCTGGATAAACTACCCTATCATACCTGGGTACTGCTCGGTGATAGTGAGATGGCTGAAGGCTCGCAATGGGAAGCATTTGACCATGCTTCCTACTACAAACTGGATAATCTGGTAGCTATACTTGACGTCAATCGCCTTGGACAGCGTGGAGAAACGATGCATGGCTGGAATACAACCCTCTACGCGGAGCGAGCCGCGGCTTTTGGTTGGAATGCTATTGTCATTGATGGCCATGACTATGATGAGATCAACGAGGCATTTGCCAATGCTGCACAACCAAATGGCACGCCTACCGTGATTATTGCCAAGACAATCAAAGGCAAAGGTGTCTCATTCCTGGAAAATGTAAATGGTTGGCATGGTAAGGCGCTCAATAAAGAACAAGAAGAACAGGCTTTGAAAGAGCTTCATTCTGTCCGCAGTCAGACTTTCCCTGTACAGAAACCAGAAAATCTCCAGCCTGCTCCTGAAGCAGCAAAAAAGGCGTTGGAATTACCAAAGTATGACGGCAAAGAAGCGGTAGCTACACGCAAAGCTTATGGAGATGCGTTGCTGGCGCTCGGCGCTGCCAATCCTGATGTAGTTGGCCTGGATGGCGAGGTTAGCAACTCGACCTATGCCGAAGAATTTGCCAAAGCCTTCCCGGATCGCTATTTTGAGATGTATATAGCGGAACAGCAATTGGTGTCTGCGGCAGTAGGCATGAGCGTGCGGCACAAGATACCGTTTGCCTCGACCTTTGCGGCTTTCTTCACCCGCGCCTATGACTTCATCCGTATGGCAGCTATCTCCCGCGCCAATATCCGCCTATGTGGTTCTCATGCCGGTGTTTCGATCGGTGAGGATGGTCCGTCTCAGATGGCGCTTGAAGACCTGGCAATGATGCGCGCTGTATACGGCAGCACCGTACTCTATCCCTGTGACGCCAATCAGACTGCGCAGTTAGTAGCACAGATGGCCGATCACGATGGCATTGTGTATATGCGCACCACCCGCGAAAAAACGCCCGTAATTTATACTCCAGATGAGGAATTCATGGTAGGTGGCAGCAAGGTTATTCATCAATCTGACAATGATGAAGTAACAATTGTAGCGGCAGGTATTACTTTACATGAGGCGCTTAAAGCCTATGAGCAGTTAAAGAGTCAAAGAATCAATGCTCGTGTCATTGATGCCTACTCCGTCAAACCGATTGACGAGGAAACGCTAATGCTTGCTGCGGATGAAGCAGGCAACAAGATCGTGGTCGTGGAAGATCACTGGCCCGAAGGTGGACTTGGAGAAGCTGTACTAGAGTCATTTACGATGCGAGATGGTCCTATTCCCGAGATTGTAAAACTGGCAGTCCAATCGATGCCAGGCTCTGGTACACCTGACGAACTGATGGAGGAAGCCGGTATCAGTGCCAATCACATTGCCCAGGCTGTCAGAGTGCTTGTGCGAAAGATCTGAGGAACTCAGTGTTTTATACAGGGCGCGAACAATCGCATCAGGGCGGGGCTTGTCCCTGCCCTGGCTTGCGTAACCCAATATAGAGAGGCCTCATTGAAAGAAACGCTACAGTCTAATTCCACAGGTAACGTTGTTGAAAAACTTCCTGCCCCTAAAGGTATCGGTATGGCCGTTGCCTTCGACTGGGGTCTTACCGTAGAAATACTATTGATTCCCATTTTATCGATTATGCTGGGATCGCCAGCCTTTTCCAAACAGACCAATATAGACTCTAAATTTACCATTATTATTTCCTTTCTGCTTTACTGGCCTATTGCCGCTTTATTTGGCGTTTTTGGTGAGGGCATACGACGTGGCTGGCGTTGGACGCGACCTGTACAAATTGTGGGAAACACAATCGGTTTCCTTGGTGGCTTTGCTTTGCTGGTTCAGGTTTGGAATGGCATCAAAGCAGGGAATTATTGGACTTTGGTTCCAGCATTTATTTTGCTCATCATCTCCCCGCTGATTGCCTGGCGCCTTAGTAGAACTGAGACAGCCAGGTGGTTTAAAGCTGTGACGAGTCAAGAAGCCCGTAAACGACACGGCGCTTCCTGGATCTTGTGGATAGCATTATGGAGTATGGTTGGGGGTAGCCTTGTAGCATTAGGTACTTTCCACTAAGGCGCTTTTACAATCGTTATAAGTGTTACAAGTGTTATAAATGTTATAAATGTTATAAGTGAGATATGTATCCATTGTCCCCCACAGCAAATCCCAGGCTGGATGACCTCTCCATTGATTGTTAGAAAGGGAAAAGTAGTGTGAGTCTTGGCGATGAGTCCTTAGAGTGGCAGTCAATCCTCGATGCATTGCGCAATATAACTGTCGAAACAGCTCATGCAATATTGGGCGAACAAGGCACGGTGGCATATACTGACGGAGCCTGCATCAAAAATCCCGGAGGACCTGCGGGTTGGAGTGTGATCCTCGCGGCTATTGATAATGTCATAGGTCAAAACATTCGTGAAGGCGCTCCACGTATCGAAAGTTATGGCCATATTCCCGAATCCCTTAATACCACCAATAATCGCGCCGAAATAGCTGCTGTGCTTGCAGCATTGTGCATCGCGCCTCGAGACCAACCCTTAACCATTTATAGTGACAGTGACTATACCATCAAGGTCGCTCAAGGTATTTACCAGATGAAAGCTAATCCCGACCTGTGGGATTTATATCGCGTTCTGCTCAAAAAGCGCACTACTCCTCCCACCTTTGTGTGGGTACGTGGCCACGCCGGGCATGATCAGAATGAACGAGCCGATGAACTGGCTGGCCTTGGCGCCTGGAACGGTGACCTGGAAGCCTATCACAAATGGCAGGAATCCATGGCTCCGGAGGCACGCAATACTCTCTCTGCTGGAGAAATGGCCGCATTGCGCCAGCAGGTCCAAAAGCTCAAAGTGTTTTTTGATAGTGTCCCGCTGGATAGTGCTCGTGTCAGCGCCAACGAACGCGCATTTATCAACGATATGGCGAAACGCCTTCAAAAAAACAATTTCGTGCCCTCAGAAAAGCAAAGTAATTGGGTTAAGGGACTCATGAAGAAATATCAGGTGTAATGCAACGGTCCTCGCAATCTTCCTAATGTGATAGAAAAGGAACACCTTATGCCCACTCCAACCATCCGTGAAGTCCGCATTGAATTCGACCAGCGCGTACCAATGCGTGACGGTATTACGCTCTCGGCTGACATCTATCGTCCTATCGATTCATCGGATAAATCGAGAAAATTTCCGGTGATCCTGACTCGTACTCCTTATATGAAACTGAGCGAGCGTATGCTGGTGCCCGCAGATTACTTTGCTGAGCGGGGATATGTCTTTGTTGCTATGGATGTGCGAGGTCGGGGTGATTCTGATGGTACATTTGTGCCGTATTTCAACGAGGGACAGGATGGCTATGACGCCATTGAGTGGTGCGCTTCTCAGCCCTGGTCGGATGGAAATGTTGGAACCATAGGCAGTTCGTATCCGGGATGTATCCAGTGGTTAGCGGCCATTCAAAAGCCGCCTCATCTGAAGGCAATGGTGGTACGTGTTACTCCTTCTGATCCGTTTGTTGAAACTCCGACGGGTTTGCCATCACCGATGACTCTCTGCTGGCTGCACTATGTCAGCGGGCATATGAACCAGTTGATGGAGGCTGTAGATTGGGAACGAATCTATCAACATCTTCCTTTAATAACAATGGATGAACACGCAGGACGCTGGAATCCTCACTGGCGTGCCAATATCGAACATCCACAACTCGATGCATACTGGGCGCCATTCTGCTACCAGAACAAGTTCGACCAGGTCGATGTGCCGGTGTTACATATCTCAGGTTGGTACGATGACGAGCAGATTGGCACACCACTCAATTATATTGGTATGACAACATACGGAGCCACACTCGCAGTTCGAGCCAGCCAAAGGCTGCTGATGGGACCGTGGGGCCACGTGGTCAATACAGCAACAAAACTGGGAGAAGTTGATTTTGGCCCACAGGCGCTGATCGATTTGCGAGCCGAAGAACTGCGCTGGTTCAATCGATGGTTGAAAGGTTACACAAACATAAGCGCTACCCCAAAAGAATTTCCCGTACGTCTCTT
>Ga0207684_10007036_pt1 | contig 10175 bp, 9 predicted proteins | sample KBSK5501metaG_FD_184342 | JGI IMG/M metagenome (GOLD analysis project Ga0207684, IMG submission 184342) | Corn, switchgrass and miscanthus rhizosphere microbial communities from Kellogg Biological Station, Michigan, USA - KBS K5-50-1 metaG... | ecosystem: Host-associated > Plants > Roots >... | reverse complement strand
GGGGCGCGCGGCGCTCGTTCGCTCAGAACGTGTACTGGAGCGCCGTATAGAAGAAGTCGCTGTCCTTGTGCGGTCCCGTCTTGTCGATGAACTCGCCGGCGAAGAAGCGGCTATAGCCCGCATAGCCCAGGAGATGGCGGGTGAAGTTGTAGGTCGCGTACACGTCGGTCTCCGCGCCGACGTAGCGGGCCCGGCTGGCCGGCCCCGCCCGCAGCACGCCCCCGCTCTTGTTGTAGACCGCGTCACGATCCGACGCCCGCCAGAAGAAGTACTGCTGCAGCGAGAGCGTGAGCCCCTGGATGGGGGTGACGGTGACCCCGGCGTTAGGGCTGATGACGTTCTGTCGCCCGATGTAGTCGATGTATCCCAGGTACGAATGGCCGTTGGGATAGAGCTGATTGAACGTTCCGACGTTTCCGCCGGGCTTGTCGTCGCCGCTCGCGTAGTCGAACTCGAGGTAGACGTGGGGTGACAGCCGCGGGAACGGCAGGCTGTAGCCGAGCACGGCGGTGAACATCGACGCCGCGATGTTGTTGCCGCCCACCGTCCCGAACTGGGCCGCCCCCTCCACCTCGAAGTCCAGGCCGGTGTCGCCGACCTTGCCCCAGAGGCGTCCCCCGAGCGTGTGCCGCCGCTCTCGTCCTCTCGTGCCGTTGAACACGGCGGTGGCGTTGTCGGCGTCGAGCCAGTAGACATCCAGGTTGGCGGGCAGGACGCCGAGCGGCCCGGTGCCGAAGACGCCGAAGAACTGGAGGTCCGAGGTGGATTTGTTAAAGCGATATTTGTCGACCACCACGGACTGGGTCCAGAAGGGGGTGATGGTCCAGCCCGCGATCCGGGCGATCGCGGCGCCGCCCTCGAAGGTGCGCGGGACCTGGGTGAAGTCCCCGGGCCCGACCAGCCGCTGGGAGCCGAAGATCAGCTCCTGACGCCCGCCCCGCAGCGTCACGCTCGCCTCCTGGCCGAACGGATGGCCGAACGGAATCATGATGTCCGCGAAGCCGTTCTGCATGTCGAACTCGTCGACGTACGCGGTCGTCCGGCCCCCCACCAGGTCGCGGTCCAGCGCGAACGAGCTCCTGCCCTCGGCGAACATGCGGAAGTAGCGAGTGACGTGGAGGTCAGCGCTCAGTCGAAACCGCGAGAGCAGATAGCCGTCGGATTGCTCGGGCTGCGAGTTCCCGAACAGGTACTGTCTGAAGTACTCCCCGCGCTCGCGCGCCTGCCCACCGATGGTCAGCCACACGTTCTGGTCGGGACTGAGGGGAATGAACTTCAGGCGGTCCCAGAAGTCGTCCGTCGCGCCGAGATCCACCCCCCGCAGGACGGACCAGTCCTCGTTGAACCGCCCGGCCGATCCGAGCTGCAACGCAGGCCGCTTCGGCTCAGTCGCGGCCTGACTGGACTGCGCCCACGCGCGAGGCACATCGTGGACGAAGGACAGCGAGTGGAGCGCCACGCCTGCGATCACGGCCAGACAGAGACGGCGGATGGGAAAAGCCGGCACGACTGCACCCATGTCGGTCCTCCGGAGGTCGGAGACGTTGCTCGTCGGTAGGGGTCCGGCGCTAGCGTACACCCCTGCCATTCGCGAGCCTACAGCTCACGACGATCGCCCCCGGCCCTTTCGAGCCGCGCCTGACACGGCATGCACGTGGTCGCATCGGGAATCGCGAGAAGGCGTTTGGGCGGAATGGACGCGCCACACTCGGAACAGAGCCCATACTCGCCCTCCGCCACCCGCGTCAGCGCGATCTGCAGCCGCGCGGCCCGCTCGGCCAGTCGCGTGGCCGTGAGGCGCGCCAGCTCTTGATGCTCGACACTCTGCGCGATGTCGAGGAAGTCGCTGCTCGACGCATCGGCCGTGGGCACCGCCGCCTCGCTGCGCAGTCGCGCGACGACCTCCCGGTAGGTCTCCAACAGCTGTGTGGTCTTCATGGACTCAACTCTCCATGAGAGCGAGGCCGCGCCGGGCAACCCCGGCGCGGTCTCTCCCTGTCAATCAGCGGGTGAGCGTGACGTTGATCGGGCCGTCGGGCGTTTCCCCCCGGCCGACGAGCTGAGAGCGGCCGTTCGACGCCCGGGCCATGAGGGCGCCCGTGACCGTCGCCCCGTTGCGTTCGTACGAGAACGCGTAGTCCGGGCCGCGCGCCTGCAACGAGCCGATCGCCGTGTACGCATCGGTCTGGACGGAGAACGTCCCGTCCGGGTTGATGGTCCAGACCGTTTCGGTCGCCGAACCACTCGGCCCGGTGACATACCCCGCCCACTTGCCGACGACTCCGGCGTAGGCGTCAGGCGCACCCTGTGCACTCACCACCGGCGCCAGCGTCGCTGCCAGCAGCAGCGCCAGCGCCACCATGCCGATCATCCTCGAACCGCGGAACTGTGTTGGTCTCATGACTTCCTCCTTGGCCTTGCGATGGCTTCGCGGAGGTCGCGGTTACGCCTTTCGGCGCCGGACGACGTCCGCCACACCTTTTCGGCAAGAATGCGAAAGCGAAGGAAGTTCTACGGTTGGACGCGATCCTCGGCGGGGCTCCAGCCGCCGCCCAGCGCTTTGATCAAATGGATGCTGGACTCCATCTGCCGATTGACGACCTGGGCGAGCAACAGCCGGTTGGCGAGGAGCGTCCGCTCGGCGTCGATGACGAGAAGATAGTCGACGAGACCGAACCGGTATTGCACCTGGGCGAGACGCAGGTATTCTTGCGACGCGGCGACCGCGTCACGGAGCCAGCCCACCTCGTCGCTCAGCGCGCGGAGATCGGTCAGCGCGTCCTCGACGTCGCCGTAGGCGATCAGCACCTGATTCACGTACGTGGCGACAGTTTGCTCGTAGCGTGCTTTGCTCGCGGCCAGGTTGGCGCGGAGCCGGCCGCCCTGGAAGATCGGAATCGAGATGCTGGGCATGATCGACGCCACGCGGCTCTGCCAGTTGAAGAGCGTGGAGACGTCGGCGCTCTCGAAGCCGGCCGAGCCGGTCAGGGTGAACCTCGGATAGAACTCCGCGGTGGCCACGCCGATCTGGGCGTTGGCGGCCCTGACGTTCTGCTCGGCCTCGGCCACGTCTGGCCGGCGCGTCAGCAGCTGCGCGGGCAACCCGGGAGGCACCGAGGGCGGCGCGCTCGCGTGCAGGGGATTGACGGCGACGGCGAACGCGGGCGCCGGGCGTCCGCAGAGGATCGCCAGCGCATGCTCCTGGTCGGCACGGGCGCGCTGCACGTCCCGCAGGAGCGCCTGCGTCGTCTGCAGCTGGGCCTGGGCCTGATACACGACGATCGCGCTGACGAGGCCGGCCCTGAGCTGGGCCGAGAGCAGCCGCACCTGTTCCGCGTAGGCGACGACGGTGTCCATCAGTATCTGCACCTGGGCGTCGAGTGAGCGCAGTGTGTAGTAGTACCGCGCCACGTCGGTCTCGACCGTCAGCTGCACCACGCCCACGTCGGCGGCGGTCGCGGCTGCCGTCGCCCGGGCGGACTCGAATGAGCGACGCACGCGGCCCCACACGTCGATCTCGTAGGAGAGGCCGATCGGGATGAGCCAGTCATTGCGCGACGCGCCGCTCGCCACCCTTCTGCCGGTCACCGTGCTGTCGCGGTTGGCGGAATAGCGGGTGTGCGAGAAGTTGGGATTGGCGCCGATCGTCGGGAAGAGATAGCTGCCGGACACGCGCGCCAGCGCCCGCGCCTCGTCCACCCGGGCCACGGCAAGGCGGATGTTCTGATTCGATTCCTGGGCGAGCGCGATGAGCCGGTCGAGCTCCGGATCGCGATAGAGCTGCCACCACTCCGCCGGGACGGGCGGACCCGTCTCGCCGTCCGTCCGCGACTTGAAGCCCTGAGGCTGCTCGACCTCGGGCCGTGTGAAGTTGGGGCCGACCATGCAGCCCGCGGCCAGGACGCTCACGCCGGCGAGCGTGGCGAGCGCGACCGTGAGCCGTGCCGGACGTCGCTGGAGGCGCACGGGATCAGCCGCCCGATGGCTTCGGCGACGCGACCGGCGTCACGACCTGGCCTTCCTGGAGCGACACCGTCGGCTGCTTCACGATGGTCTCGTCGCCCCGCAACCCGCCCTGGATGTCGAGGGCGGTGCCGAAGTCCCGACCGAGCACCACGTCCTGGAAGTGCAGCTTGTTTCCCGGTCCCACGATCACCACCCGGGTGCCCTGGGCGTTGAACACGACGGCGGTCGCCGGCACCCGCCAGCGTGTGCCGGACGGGCCGATCTTGAACGCGACGTAGACGAACATCCCGGGGAGGAGCCGGTGCTGGGCGTTCGGGATGTCGACCTGGGTCAGGAGCGTCCGCGTCCCCGGATCGAGCGCACGGGCCGTGCGCGTCACCGTGGCGGCCACGGGCTCCATGAGCTGTCCGCGGACCACCACGCTGACCGGCAGACCGATCTTCACGGTGGGCGCGTAGGCCTGCGGAACGTTGACGAACACGCGGAGCGCGTCCACTTGGGCGATCTCGAACAGCCCGTTGGGCGCCCCGCTGACGCTGGATGGCGCCACGGCCGTGTTGTTGGTCGGGCTGCCGGCGGTGATCAAGGTCCCGACGTCCACGGTCCGCTGGATCACGGTGCCGTCGAACGGCGCGACCACGCGCTGGAACGAGGTCAGCTCCCGCATCCGCTGAACGTTGGCCCGATTCGACTCGACGTTCGCCTCGGCGGCGGCCACCGCGGCCTGCGCCGTCCGGTAGGCCGCGGCGCTCTGATCCAGCGCCTGCTTCGCGACCGCGCCTTCCGCGTCGGCGGCCTGATACCGGGCGAACGTCGTCCGCGCCAGCTCCAACGAGGCTTTCTGCAGGTCGAGCGTCTTCTCCGATTGCTGAAGGTCCGCCTGCGTCTGTCGCAGCTGCTGCGTGATCTCGGGCGAGTCGATCTCGGCGAGGAGCTGGCCGGCCGTGACGCGATCGCCGATGTCCACGTGGCGCTTGGTGATGTACCCGCTGGTCCGCGCGTAAATGACCGCATCCTGGATCGCCTGGGTCGTGGCGGTCAGCGACAGCTCCGCCTCGCTGGCCGCCTCCGGGCGGATGACGTAGACGTTCGGCGGCGTCGTCTGGCCTTGCTGCACGGCCGCCACCAGCGCGCGCTCGTTGCGGAGCCGGGGCACGACGCCGACGATCAAGAGCAGCACGAAGAGGCTCAGCGCGCCAAGGCCGACGGCGACCATCGTGCGGGTGCGGGCGCGTCGGGGCGGAGCGTCACTCGTGCCCATGCTCGTCACCAAAGGTCTTCGGGGGCTTGCGGCGCAGCAGGCTGTAGGCCAGGGGCACGAAGAACAGCGTGTAGAACGTCGCGACCATCAATCCGCCGATCACGGCCCGGCCCAGCGGCGCATTCTGCTCGCCGCCCTCGCCCAGGCCCAGGCTCATCGGCAGCATGCCCAGGAGCATCGCGAGTGCCGTCATGAGGACCGGGCGCAGCCGCGTGCGGCCGGCGGCGAGCGCGGCCGCCCGCGCATCGTGACCGCCGAGCGCCGGATGGCGCTGCTCGTTGGCGAACGTGATCATCAGAATGCTGTTCGAGGTCGCGACCCCGATGGCCATGATGCAGCCCATCAGCGAGGGCACGCTGATGGTCGTCCCGGTGACGAACAGCGCCCACAGGATGCCGGCCAGGGCGCCCGGGAGCGCCATCAGGATGATCAACGGATCCAGCCACGACTGGAAATTGACGACCATCAGGAAGTACACGAACAGGACCGCGAAGCCGATGCCGAGCGCGAGCGCGAAGAACGACTGGTTCATGCTCTGGACCTGCCCGCGGACGACGATCGAGCTGGCCTTGGAGAGCTGCTTCGTGTACTTCGCGACGAGGTCGCTGATCCGGCTGGAGACCGAGCCCAGGTCGGTGCCCTGGACGCTGGCGTACACGTCGAACACCGGCTGGACGTTGTAGTGGTTGAGCGACAGCGGCGTGGTCGTGCGGTGGAAGTCGGCCAGGTTGCGTAGCAGCTGGGGCGACGACTGGCCGGCGATGGCCACCGGCGTGCGATGCAGCTGGTCGAGCGAGGTGATGCGGTACTGGGGTGTCTGGACGATGACCTGGTAGCTCACGCCGTTCTTGTAGTTCAGCCAGAAGTTGGTGTTCGTCGCTCCGCTGCCGGTCAGCGAGATCAGGAGGTTGCTGGCGACGTCGCGCTGGGTAAGGCCCACCTGCTGGGCGAGCGCCCGATCGGTGTCGACCATGATCCGCGGCGCGTCGAGGACCTGCTGCACGTGCACGTCCACGGCGCCCGGGACGAGGCGGAGATCGGCGGCGAACTGCTGGGCCACCTGGAAGTTCTTCTCCGACTCCGCCAGCGGTCCCGTGACCTGGATGTCGATCGGAGCGGGCAGGCCGAAGTTGAGGATCTGGCTGACGATGTCGGCCGGCTGCGCGAAGAACTCGCAATCCGGAAACCGCTTCGGGAGCTCGTCACGAAGCGTCTTCAAATACTGCGCGGTCGGGCGATGCGGCGTGTTGAGCGACACTAAGATTTCGCCATCCCCCGCCCCGACGGTGACGCTGTCGCTCAGCGCCAGGTTGATCGCGTTCGGCACGCCGATGTTGTCGGTGATCACGTTCAGCTCGGCGGCGGGGATCACCTGGCGGATGTAGTCCTCGACGCGCTGGAAGTAGACTTCCGTCTCCTCGATCCGAGTCCCCGCCGGCGTCCGGACGTGCATTCGAAGCTGGCCCGCGTCGACCGTCGGGAAGAAGTCGCGCCCGACGAAGGGGTACAGGCCGAGCGAGGCGAGCGCGAAGGCGAGGAAGACGGCCAGCGTCACCGCGCGATGCTCGAGGCCCCAGTCGAGCGCGCCCTCGTAGGCGCCGGTAAGGCGGTGGAAGCCGGCCTCGAAGGCATCGGAGATCCGGCCGAATACCGATCGTCGAGGAGCCGCGCCGCCGGCGGCCTCACGTTCCTGCCGCGCTCGCGCCTCGGGAGCCAGCAGATACAACACCATCGTGGGGACCAAGGTGCGCGACAGCAGGTAGCTGGCCAGCATCGCGAAGACGACGGCCATCGCCAGCGGCGCGAACAGCGCCCCGCCCACGCCGCCGAGGAAGAGGATCGGCACGAACACGATGCAGATCGACAGGGTGGCCACGAACGCCGGCGTCGCCACCTCGGCGGCCCCGTCGAGAATGGCCTGGCGCAGCGGCTTACCGAGGTCGAGCTGGCGGTGGTTGTTCTCGATCTCGACGGTGGCGTCGTCGACGAGAATACCGACCGCTAGCGCCAGCCCTCCCAGTGTCATCACGTTCAGCGACTGGTTCAGGATCTTGAGCGCGATGATCGAGGTCAGGATCGACAGCGGGATCGAGGTGACGACGATCAGCGTGCTCCGCCACGACCCCAGAAACAGGAGGATCATCAGCGCGGTCAGGCAGCCCGCGATCGCCCCTTCGTGGATGACCCCGGTCACGGCCGCCCGGACGAAGACGCTCTGGTCGAACAGGAAGTCTGCCTTGAGACTGGACGGCAGGCCCGCCAGGATCTTCGGCATCAGCTGGCGGGCCTGCTGCACCACCGCCAGCGTGGAGGCGCTGCCGTTGCTCAGGATCGGCAGCAGCGCCGAGTGGCGGCCATCACGCCGCACGAGATTCGTCTGCGGGTTGAACCCGTCGTGGACGAACGCGACATCCCCGACGTTCACCATGGCGCCGTTCACGTACCGGATGGGGATCTTGTTCAAGTCCGCGAGGACCTCGGGGCTGCTGTTGGTCGCGACGTCGTACTCGCGCGTCCCGATCTTCACGGTGCCGGCCGGCAGGATGACGTTCTGAGACAGGATCGCGCTGCTCACATCCTGCGGCGACAGCCCCCGCGCGTACAGCGCCTCGGGGTCGACGTCGACGTTGACCACCCGTACCTTGCCGCCGTAGGGCACGGGAATGGCGGCGCCCGGCACGGTGACGAGCTGCGTGCGGATGAAGTTGTTCCCGAAGTCGTTCAGCTGCTGCTCGGGCAGCTCGTCGCTGCTCAGGCTGACCAGCACGACCGGCACACTCGCGGCGTTGTACTGGATGATGAGCGGCGGAAAGATGCCGGGCGGCAGCGCGCGCACGATCTGCTGCGCCTGGGCGTTGATCTGGGCGATGGCGGACTCGATCGGCACGTTGGGATGGAAATAGAGCCGCGTGACGGCGATGCCCCGCAGCGACACCGACTCGATGTGCTCGATCCCGCTGACCGTCGTGGTGAACGCACGCTCGCTGATGGTGACGATGCGGGCCTGCATCTCGGTCGGCGAGAGGCCGGAATACGTCCAGATGACGTTGACGACCGGGATGTTGATGGCGGGAAAGATATCCACCGGCATCGTGACGATCGAGGCGAGGCCCAGGACGGCGATCAGCAGCGCCAGCACGACGAAGGTGTAGGGCCGGCGCAGCGCGAGGCGGACGATCCACATGCGTTCAGCCCGGTGACAGCCGGTCAGCGGCGGGGGTGAGGTCCTGGCACGGCGCGTCAGGCTCGATCGTGATCTCGCACCTCACTCTTCTGAGGGGCCGCCGGGAGGGACCCGGCGGGCTGTCCAGATCTTTCCGCAAGAATAGGACAGTCGGGCGGCATGCGGTCGGCCTTCACTACAGAGCAATTCCGCGGCCATCCGTCGGATGAGCACGCACAGGACTACGAATCATACGTGCGGCGGGCTTCCCGGCGCGAAACTCCGCCGCGTGCTCGACCACCTCCATACGAATGTGCATCGCGATATGCGGCTGGCCAAACTGAGCATGCTCGTTCACACGAGCGCGTTTCACTTATCGAACTCCGTCGCCTCGCGGCTCTGAGGCGAATGCGCGGTAACCGCCGCGTGGTTCCAGACCATCCAAACACGCGTGGGAGCTCCGGGGATGAAGGGCAAGTGGGCGGTGCTGGGGCTCGTCGCGATCGGAACGTTCATGACCGCGCTCGATGCCTCGATCGTCAACATCAGCCCGCCCTCGATCGCCCGGACGTTTCACACGCCGATCGACGGTGCCGTCCAGTGGGTGATCATCGCCTATCTGGTCGTCATTGCGGCCACCCTCCTGACGTTCGGGCGTCTGTCGAATCTCGTGGGGCGTAAACCCGTGTGGATGGCCGGTCTCGCGATCTTCACCCTCGGTTCGATTTTCTGCGGCGCCGCCGGCTCCCTCCCGGAGCTCGTCGTCGCCCGTGTCTTTCAGGGGCTCGGCGGCGCCCTGATCTTCGCCCCAGCTTCGCGATCATCACCGACGCCTTCTCCGTCGCCGATCGCGGTCGGGTCCTCGGGCTCAACGCGGTCGTGTTCGCGATCGGCACGAGCCTGGGACCGACGCTCGGGGGGCTGATCACCGAGCACCTCACCTGGCGCTGGATCTTCTATGTGAACGTGCCGCTCAGCGCGCTGGGCCTGCTCGCGTCCCACCGCGTGCTGACGGCCTCCCACGCCCGCACGCGGGAGCCCCTCGATGTCCCTGGCGCGGCGCTGCTCGCCGTGGGATTTGCGTGCCTGATCCTCACGCTCTCGTTCAGCCAGCAGTGGGGCTCGACGCGGTTGCTGGCATGCCTCGTCGCCGGCATCGGCGCGCTCGTCGGCGCCGGTCTGGTCGAACGGCGCGCGCCCTACCCGATCGTCAACCTCGCGCTGCTTCGGGACCGCGTGCTCGCCTCGGCCCTCGGCAGCATGACGCTCGCGATGCTTGCGCTGTTCGGGATCGGCTTCATCCTGCCGTTCTACTTCGAAGAGCTGCGGGGCTTTTCCGTCATGGAGTCGGGATTGCTGCTGACCCACTCGAAACCTTCGCGCGGCCGAGTCCCTCAAAAGGATGGCGGGGAAGACTCCCGAGAACACACCGACAGGGAGGAGGAGAGATGACTCGGTTCGTCACACGGTTCGCGGCGGCGGCAGGCCTCGCGCTCATGGCGAGCACGGCGTGGGCGCAGGCGCCATCAGCGCCCGCCCCCATCGAGGTCGAGGGGAAGGTGCGCTACATCTTCAAGCAGCAGCAGGAGATCCAGATGGACGACGGGACCATGCTGTCGACGACGTCGCCGCAGCAGCTGGAGCAGCTTCAGCCGGGCGCGTCGGTGAGAATCCTGGCCGTGGACGACGGCGACCGCAAAGAGATCCAGAGCATCGAGCGCGTCGCGCAGTGAAGAGTCGACTGGCCGGAGCCGCGGCGGCACCGCCACGCTCCGGCCATCGCCT
>Ga0207684_10007035_pt1 | contig 10176 bp, 5 predicted proteins | sample KBSK5501metaG_FD_184342 | JGI IMG/M metagenome (GOLD analysis project Ga0207684, IMG submission 184342) | Corn, switchgrass and miscanthus rhizosphere microbial communities from Kellogg Biological Station, Michigan, USA - KBS K5-50-1 metaG... | ecosystem: Host-associated > Plants > Roots >... | reverse complement strand
CGCTACGACATTGAAGACTTGGGTCGAAACAACGAGGGCAACCCTAACAAACATCCGCGCGTTGGGCATCTTCGCCGCGCTTTACGCTTTGTTGCTGGCATCGCTTTACGGCTTTATCGCGACGCGGGAAGCGACCATGTGGCAGGTGACAGTCACGCTCTTACTCCTGGTGCTGGTACCGCTGGAATTCTTTGTGCTGCAATCAGCAATCCTTAACTATGCGCGCGAGCCGAAGTTTCGCTGGGCGCAAATTGTCCGGGACGCAATCAAGCTGGCGATAGTTACCGTGCCGGTTCTTCTGTTGGCGTGGGCGCTTTGGGCTTTGCTGAACAAATGGCAGCTTCGCTTCCCGGTCCCGCGCCCACCCATCACTTTCCCGGCCACCGCGCCCAAGGTGCAACCGATTTATTGGCCGTCACTCATTTTCGCTACCCTGCGCTGCTTGTTATTTGGCGTGGCGCTGCCGCTGGCTGCAATTCATTTGTGGATCGAAGTTGCCGGGCGCAAGGTACGTGACACGGCTGAGGGCGGTGGTCAGGCAATACTGAAGAGACTTGGGAGTGCTCTTGCCCGGGCGTTCGCGTCCGATTCAGTTTTCAATTATGCGCTGGGGCTAATCTTTTTTGTCGCGGTCCCCTACGCGTTGCTCTTCATTCCCTTCACAGTCAAAGGCAACAAGACTGACTTTGCAGTCTTCATTGCGCGACTGGTGCTCGCTTTTCTGTTCATGCTGATTGGTTGGATTGTTACTCTGACGACACTGACGAGAGAAATTACGCCTAGTGATATTGCCACCGCGCCAAAGACAATCCCGGATGCACCGGCCGCGGAGGCGCCCGCGTGACGACTGCCGGAATCAGAATACGTTATCTCGAACGCATGACCCGCGAGCATGCGCTCCTGCTCACCTGCGCATGTGCCGCGATTTTGTTTTTGATCATACCCTCTCACAATATTCGTTGGGCGCCAGTCTCCTCGTCCGGAGAGAACCCTCGCAACGAAAATGAGATCGACGCGGCGCTGCAGGAAGCTGCGATTAACGCGCTGGGTGAACGTGAAGGCACGATCCTCGTCATAGATCCCCAAAGTGGGCGCGTGCGCGCGGTAGTAAACCCGCAACTCGCTTTCACGCAGGCGCTGATGCCCGGCTCAACCATGAAGCCGTTCACCGCGTTGGCCGCGTTGCGCGCCGGATTGATTAATCAGGATTCGCGCACAGTGTGTCCGGGCCGATTCACCGGTCTTGGGTTTTCCCTGCCCTGCGTGCATGACGATCACTTGCCACCATTCACTCCATCACAGGCAATTGCCTACTCCTGCAACTATTACTTCGCCTCGCTCGGCCAGCGTCTGGGCCGAGATCGGCTGATTGAAACCATGCGAAGTCTCGGTTTTGGGCAGCCTGCCGGCGCCGGCGAAAACGAGGAAGTCGCGGGAACAGTGCGGCCTTGCCAGACCGGAAATAGCGCGCGAGTTCGCACTCAGGAAAGCAATCACGCGTCTGAGCAGAGCGATTGTGACGCGCGCGAAGCCATCGGGGAAAGCGATCAAATCATGGTCACGCCCGTACAGTTGCTAGCTGCTTATGCCGCGCTGGTGAACGGCGGACATTTGTTTCAAGTGCGCGTCGCCGACGCGAACGCCTTTCAGCCTGTGGAGCGCACCCGGGTAAACATTTCTGAGCAGCACCGTACGATTATTACTGAAGGCATGCGCGGCGCGGTTCGTTATGGGACCGCGAGAAGCGCCAAACTTGATTCGCTTCCGCTTTACATTATTGGCAAGACCGGAACAGCTCTGCCGGCGAAAGGCTTTCGCCCGAACGGTTGGTTCGTCGGCTTTGCCGGATCGAGTACGAACTCGGTCTCAGTCGACGAACTGAAACCGGATGAAGCTGAAGTCGCCGTGATAGTTCTGCTCGGGCGCTCGCACGGTTCAGAAGCCGCGACCCTGGCGAAGCCCATCTTTGAAGCTTACGCGAAAGTTATCAGCCACAGAGGCACGGAGACACAGAGCATAAAATCCACAGACGGTAAGTCTGAAACAGCTGACAGCGAATCTCCTCGTTCCAACTCCACGTCCACAATCCGCCTGCATCTGGTGCATGACAACATCACGAGAGCGATGTCGCTGGAAGATTACGTGCTTGGTGTGCTGCGCACGGAAGGCAGCATGGAGACAGAGCCGGAAGCACTTAAAGCTTTGGCAATTGCCATTCGCACCTATGCCGTGAAAAATCGCGGCCGTCACGCAAAAGATGGCTACGATTTTTGCTCGACGACCCATTGCCAGCGTTTTGCGCCAGCGAAGTTTCGGGGCACTGGCCCGACCGTGAGGGAGGGCTCGACTGACGCGCTAGTTCTCGCGGTGCGCACGACTGAGGGTCAGTTACTGCTCGACGATCATGGCCAACCTGCCGATGTGTACTTTGGCGCATCCTGTGGTGGAGAGACTGCGAACCTGGGAACGCTTTGGGGAGTCAGCCCGCCTGAATATCTGCGCGGCGTGCGCGACGACTATTGCTTGTCCGGGCCGCACGCCAGATGGACCGACGTAATTACTCGGGCGGATCTGCTGCGGGCGTTGCAAAGCGATGCCCGCACGGATGTCGGCGCGCGATTGGATCAAGTAATCGTCAACAAGCGCGACGAGACCGGACGCGCGGAATTCATCGCGCTCGAAGGCGAGCACCGCAAGACTGTGCGTGGCTGGGATTTCAAGATCATAGTGGGTCGCGTGCTGGGATGGAATGTCTTGAAGAGTTCGCGGTTCGAAATCGCGCGCGCCGGTTCGAATTTCGTCTTTCGCGGCAGCGGGTTTGGTCATGGGCTCGGCCTGTGCCAGGAGGGCGCGCATGTCATGGCCATGCGCGGTGCGAGTTATACGCGGATTCTGGAGAAGTATTTTCCGAGCACGAGTGTGGAGAGAAAAGACCGCGTTGCGATTAGATCGAGTGACGAAGGTTCGGACTTAGACGCAGAGGACGTAAAGGTTTTCGCAGAGGGCACAGAGGAAAGCCTTTGCGTTCCTCTGCGAAACCCTCTGCGTCCTTTGCGTTTGAATGCCTCGTTCGATTACCACCCAAGCAAAGGCTGGAAGGCGGACCTGCTAATCCGCTCAAGCGGCGGCCCACAGGCAGCTGTTATCGAGGGCCTTCAGCCGCGTAGCGGAGGAATGTTTATAGCCGAGCAGGACAAAATGAACGGCAAGCTCCGTAGGAGCGCAATGTTTTCCGCCATGCCTTTTGACGAACTATCACATTTCGCTCTTACAGAGCTTTTGAAGCTCTCGAGTCCGTCGATCTATGAACATTTCGTCCCTACGGGACTAACAAACAATCAAAGACTCCTCACCATTTCCAGTGAGCACTTTCGCGTCACCTATCCCGCCGGCGTCGATCGTCGCGATGCCGATCAGGTCTTGAACACTCTGGAAGCCGCTCGCGGTGATTTCCTTCATCGAGCCGAGGCCGCCTCAGTTTCGGCCAGCATACCTCTGCTTGAAATTCGTCTTAACGAAAGCACGGGTGATTTTACCTCTCGCTCCGGTCAACCATGGTGGGCCGCCGCCGCCACGAAAGGCAATCGCATCGAGCTGCAACCCGTCGGATTACTGAAGCGCCGTGGTGTGCTCACAAATACTCTTCGACACGAATTGGCGCATACAGTAATCGATGCGGTCAGCCGGAATCGCGCGCCGCGCTGGCTGGAAGAAGGCTTCGCGCTTCACCTCGCCGGTGAAGGCGCGACGATTTCGCGCTATCTCAGTCGTAGCGCGCACTCGACCGAGGAACTTGACCAGAGACTCGTCCGCCCGGGCTCGCAGGAAGCCATGCGCGCTCTGTATGCGGAGGCCTACAGCAAGGTTGCCGAACTCATCCGGAACAATGGTGAAGCGAGTGTTTGGAAGAAGCTGGCAGCCAGCTAACTTAGTCGGATCTGAACAATCAGAATCATCACAGAGACATAGATCGACAGCGAGTTACAGAGGCTTTTCTCTGTGAGTCTCTCTGAAGACTCTCTGTGGTAAATAAAAGATTCGGCGGCGCTTGATTGAGGAAACGAAAACTTATGCTTATCTGAGCCGGCTCACAAACGGATTGTCCTTGATCCAAAACCGCCAGGGCTTCTTAATCCATTCTTCAGCATAATCGATTCCGATACGCGGCCCTCGCGAGATTTGACGCGGAGAGATCGAGACGTCTTCTTCGATCCAAACACGGTCGCCGAGCAAATCGGCCTTATCCAACTTGCGATCAATTCCCAGCGCCAGACACAAGCGGCCTGGGCCGCTGGTCAATTCATATTCAGATCGACCCCGCCGGCGACGGCGCATGACATCCAACCCCTCAGACGGCTCGACCGCGCGCACCAGGATCGCGTGCGGAACGCTCTCGACATTCGTGACGACATTGAACTGGTTGTACATTCCATAGACGAAATAAACGTAAGCCGTGCCGCCGCGGCCGTACATGGTCTCTGTGCGGCTAGTGCGACGACTGTTGTAGGCATGAGACGCGCGGTCTTCCGGGCCGCGATAGGCTTCAGTCTCTACGATAAGTCCCGCTACGCGCGCACCATTTCTGGTGGGAACAACCAACCTTTTGCCGAGCAGATCGCGCGCGACTTCCAGAACGTCTGAGCGCGTATAGAATTCGCGAGGTAGCTTTTTCATTCGTTTAATTATTTGAATCCGCAGATTGCGCAGATTCAAGAAATACAGCCACAAAGAGGCACCAGAAGCTCAAAAGAAGAATACTCGCTGCTCGACATGCTTTCGTGCTTTCGTTTCCTGTTTGTGTTTTCTGAGCCTTTTTGTGGCTGCTATTTCTTGTCTGTGTAATCTGTGTAATCTGCGGATTAGGTCACCTCATGCGCCAGAGCAGCACGATGGTAATCGCAAAGCCAATCACGACAATCGCGCGGCGAATGAATACGCGGCCGACACGTTGCGCCGTGCGCGATCCGAAATAGCCGCCCGCCAGAGCAGCGACCGCCATCAACAGAGACTTGGGCCAGTCCACCATGTGGGCAATCGAAAAGCTGATTATGGCCACGCAGTTAATGCAGATGCCCAGAAAATTCTTGATACCGTTGGCGCGATGTATGTCGTGCATGCCCAACAGTCCCATCGCCGCCAGCATCCAAATGCCGTTGCCTGCTCCGAAATAACCGCCGTACACGGCCGAGAAAAATTGGACCACTATCGCAAAACTCCACCAGGCTTTCATTGATTCGCCGCCTTCGGTGGGCAGACGCAGCCAACGATTCACCGGCCCCTGACTCATGAACAGAAGGGTCGCAAACAGAATCAGAAACGGAACCAGCCGCGCAAACGTGGGTGATGGAGTGATAATCAGGAGCCAGGCGCCCACGCCGCCTCCAATCACGCTGATCGCTCCCAGTCGCATCAGAATCAGCGAGCTGTCGTTCATCTCGCGGCGATAGCCAAACAAACCGCCAAACAATCCCGGCCACAATGCCACGGTGCTGGTTGCATTCGCGACTTTGGGATCGAGTCCTAACCAGATCAGCAGCGGAAAGGTCAGCAACGTACCGCCCCCGGCGATCGAGTTCACTATGCCTGCGAGAAAGGCGGCGATGAACATCGCGGCGGCGTGGATGAAGGGCATGCCCGCCTAGTCTAAAGGAAAAGTCCGAAGGACGCAGCTACTGTTTTGGAGTACCGCATTTGGGCGTAGCCTGACAAATCCAACAGGAAGGCCGCCTGAAGGCGGTACTCCAAACTTCGCCCGTGTTAGAATGCGCTCATAGTTTTTCATCAATCATAGTTCGGGGAGAAAATAGATGGCAGACGTATCGATTCGTCCGAAACCAAACGGACCTTATCTGGTTGAGGGTCCGGTAGACATTTACGACACCGCGGGAAACAAGATTGCCACCGATGACCGGCCAAAGATCGCTCTGTGCCGATGTGGCGCTTCATCAAACAAGCCTTTCTGTGACGGCACGCATAGCAAGATAGGATTTCAGGCGGCTGAAACCGTCAACCCTGAAAGCGCCGAGCCTCAGGCGCCCTAAGGCGATCACGAAATTACGCGAAAGCCGTAAACTTGTTCGTGCTGCTGAGTGTGGTTTCGTGGATCGTGGCGCAGTTTTCAGTGGCTGCTACTGTTTTTCAATCCAGTTGTAACGGCAACCTCCGATCCGATTACCGGCCGCGATGCGTAAACGCTTGGTAACCAGCCGGTCCTGATCGTTTTGTCAATTGTCATCTCTAGACGGCAATTGGCCGCGCGAATTATCTTTCGAGCTGCCGGGCTCGACTTCCATAAGCTTCTTTAAAGAGCGTTCTTCCCTGTCCTGAAAACAAGTTTACGGTTCAATTGGTTGCGTTCTCTCGAATGGCCACTCGCCGCGCATGCGCGCGCGGATGAAGTAGATGGCCAGACCGACGACGACCAGCACGGCAGCATAGCGTATCTCTCTCAAAAAGTTCTTGCGCGAAATAAGCACATAGATGAAGCCGCCCAGCGCGACCAGCGCCGGCAGCGGATAAAGCCACATGCGAAACGGGCGCGGCAAGTCGGGCCGGCGCACACGCAAGACCATCACGCCGACGATCTGCGCGAGAAACTGCACCAGAATGCGAATCACGACGAGCGCCGCGATCACGTCGGCCAGCCGGAAGAAACAGAACAGGGTGGCGATTCCGCCTATGACCAACAACGAGACATAAGGAAAGCGGTGGCGCGGGTGGATCCTCGCGAAGATGCGGAAGTAGTTGCCGTCACGCGCGGCCGCAAAGGGAACGCGCGAATAGCCGAGCAGCAAAGAGAAAACCGAGGCGAACGCCGTCCACATAATTAACGCAGTAGCCACAAGACCCGCCCTCGGCCCATATAGTCGTTCCGTAAATGAAGAGATGACGTAACGTTGCGCCGGAGTATTGGCAGTGCCGGCAAACTCGCGCCAGGGGATGACGCCGAGGATCGAGATGTTCATCACGATGTAGATAATCGCAACGAACAGGATCGAAAGCAGCACCGCGCGCGGGATTGTGCGTCCCGGGTCCTTCACCTCGCCACCGAAGAAACAGACGTTGTAATAGCCCCAGTAATCGTAAACGGAGATTAGCAGCGCGGCGCCCAGCCCGGTGAAGAACTCGGGCCGCAGTGTGAATGCCCCGGGTGGAAAGTCGAATGCGAGTTTCGGATCAAAGTGGGTGACACCCGCGAAAATGATCCCTGCGATTGTCAGCATCACGCCGACCCATAAAAACTTTGACAGCCGTTCGATCAGAGTAATCCGGCGATAGAGCAGGAAGACGGCGAGACCGACGGCCGCAATCGCGACGAGCGCGACTGGAATCGCGTTAATCTCGACGCCACCCACGATGGGAATGGTAACTTTTGTTTCTTGACCGAGCCCTGGGAAGATGTATGTGGTGTACTGGGCCAGCCCGATGCTCCCCGATGCAATCGAAAGCGGCGCGCTGAATGTAAGTTGCCAGATGAAGAGAAACGACATCAGGCGACCCAGCTTTTGCGGGCCATAAATCTCTGTAAGATACCGGTAAGAACCGCCTGAACCGGGGAGCGCCGCTCCGAGTTCGGCCCAGACCAGCCCATCGCAGACGACCAACAGCGCACCCAGGATCCAACCGAGCATCGCTTGTGGCCCGCCCATCGCTGCGACGATAAGCGGAATGGTAATGAACGGCCCGACACCGATCATGTCGATCATGTTCAGTGTCGTCGCGCCCCAAAGGCCGACGCCGCGGATCAGTTGCGGTTCGGCGTCGTTCGCGTCAATGGACGAAGCCGGCTCTACTTGCTTGGCCATTAGCAAATTCTTTACGTGAAAAAAGACCGCTTGTCGAGTTCAGGATATTAGGCGGGGCAGTAGCCCCGCTCTGCGTGACCCTCTGCGTCCTTTGCGGTTAAACTATCGCTGCAAACACGAAGATCCAATGAACCAGAAAATTATCCGCACCGCGCTGGCGCTTCTCTTTGTTTCGCTTCTAATAACTGCGCCCCGGGCGCAACAAACAGCCACCACCAAACAGTCGCGCGAGGATCGTGTCGCTCTTTACCAGGCGCTGCTCGATCTGACGAATCCATGGACGGTGATGTGCATTGCTGCGCATCCGGATGACGAAGACGGCACGTCTCTAATCGTCATGCGGCGCAAGTATGGCGCGCACACCGTCAGCCTGTTTTCCACTTTCGGCGAAGGCGGACAGAATGCCATCGGTCCTGAACTCTATGAAGAGCTGGGCGCAATCCGCGCGCGCGAGACGATGGCCGCGGCTGAGGTCCAGGGTTCCGAAGCGTACTTCCTTGGCTTAAAGGATTTCGGCTATTCAAAGTCCCCCGACGAAACCTTCAAGATTTGGGGTCACGAAGAAGCTCTGCGCCGGATGGTTTTGCAGATTAGAAAGCTGCGGCCCGACGTAATCATCACGAACCACTCAGTTACCAACAACGACCACGGCCACCATCAAGCCACGGCGCGCCTGACCGTGGAAGCCTTCGACGCCGCTGCCGATCCGAAACGCTTTCCGGAACAATTGAAAGACGGCGTGACTGTCTGGCAGGTGCAAAGGCTCTTTGTGCGTGCACGAGGAAACGCCCAGGCCCAACCCGCAACCGCGCCCGCCGTCACCATCGATCCGAACGAACGCGATCCAATTCGCGAAACGGTTTACGCAGAAGAGGCTCTGCGCGGTTTGCAGAAACACGCAACCCAAGGCCCATGGCCAAGAACGTTTGCTGAATTCGCGGCGCGCTTTCGTGCTTTCACTGGACAAAGCGCCGCGCCGGGCCAACTTCCGCCGATTCGTTATGTGCTCGTGCGCGAAGCGAAGGGCGCGACAGCACTAACGAAGGACTCGCACAATTTTCTTGATGAGATGCGATTGCCGGAGGAAGTTGTGAAGCAACTTGCGCCGCCAACGATTGATGGAAAGCCGCTGACTGAGTTTATTGATGAACATGACCGTGTTTTGAACGCGCTCATATCGGCATCGAAGAACAGGATTTTCAATACCCCTATTTCTCTTTCCGCTGGCCATGAAGCACGGCGCTCAACTATGCTTTCGCGTTTCCACAATGCGTTAGCTATAGCAAGTGGAATTTCCGCATCGCTGATGCCTGATTCTCCCGATTTGATTCCTGGAAGAACCACAACCTTCAAGTTAATTATTACAAATCACGGCGCTCGCGAAGGTCGAGTCGGTCTTATTTGGTTCGGTGTCGGAGATCGGAAACGAGCTGTACCGATGTTCGGAGATCAGGTCGCCAACGCAAGGATCGGTCCCGGTGACTCGATAACCATTCCAATAACTTACAAGACGCCTGACGATGCACAAATTACAATCCCTCATTCCCTGCATCTGTACGATGGTAATCCGCTTGGAAGGCCAATTGCGGGCAGCGCATTTGTCGATTTCCAAGGCACGCTTGTGGCAGTTCTCGGCTATACCTTTATGGATGTGGTTCCAGCCGTCGAGATCACCTCTGTTCAGCCATCGCTAGCGGTCCTCACTCCGCAAACACTTGAACGTGCAGCGACCTTCAGGGTGAGCGTAAAATCGCATCTTGACTTACCTTTTCGAGGAGTAACCGGCGCGTTCGCAACCAACTCATCTCGACGAAATGAGATTACAGCTACTCTATCGCTTCCTCTTGCGTCAGCTCCTTTGTCACTCTCAGCACGAGAGCCTCGGGAAGTGCTGATGACTGTAAATCTGAAAGCAACGGACTCCAATAACCTGGTCCTTAGGGTGCAAACATCCGGCAATGCGTCTGGCTTAGTTCTTTCACAATTAACTGTACCGGTAATCAAAGCCGACGCTCGCGTCGCACCAAACCTCCGCGTCGGTTACATACGCGGCTTTGATTACAGCTTGCCGAATGCGCTCACGGCGCTGGGTGTCGAATCGAAAGAACTAAGCGTCGATGAAGTGAAGTCGGCAGACTTGCAGAAGTACAGCTCGATCATCGTCGACAATCGTGTCTATGAATCAACTTCGGGATTGATCGAGTCGAATCAGAAGCTGCTCGACTATGCGAAGAATGGCGGAACGCTGATCGTTTTCTATCACAAGTCGTTTGAATGGAATCCTGACGAACGACGCAAGCGGCCGCAGCTTGCACCTTACAAATTAATTCTTGGTGACGAACGGATCACGGACGAGAATGCGCCGATAACG
>Ga0207684_10007033_pt1 | contig 10177 bp, 10 predicted proteins | sample KBSK5501metaG_FD_184342 | JGI IMG/M metagenome (GOLD analysis project Ga0207684, IMG submission 184342) | Corn, switchgrass and miscanthus rhizosphere microbial communities from Kellogg Biological Station, Michigan, USA - KBS K5-50-1 metaG... | ecosystem: Host-associated > Plants > Roots >... | reverse complement strand
CAACAATGTCGCGATCAACGGCTATGCCGAGCGCGGCGTCGGCTCGGTGCCTGTGCGTGTGCAAGCGCGCGATGTGACGTCGGTGCAGACCGGCCTCGGCGCCGAGGCGGCACTCGACGTCCCGACCGCGCTTGGTGTGGTGACGCCGCATTTCCGGGCGACCTGGCGGCATGAATTTGCCGATACGACCGAGACTGCGATCGCTAATTTCATCGTCGCTCCAACGCTGCCCTTCTCGCTGACCAGCAGCCGCTTAGGGCGCGATTTTGCGGTGCTCAGCGCCGGCATTTCGGGGCGGCTCGGGCCCGCCGTCAGGCTGTCGGCCGACTATGCCGGCGAGCTCGGGCGTGACAACCAGACCGTGCATCAGATCTCGCTGTCGGCCCGCATCGCCTTCTGAAAGCGACGGCTGCTACTCGCGCGCGCTGTTGTAGGGCCAGATTGCCTCGCCGGTCTTGAACTGCGACGGGTAGAGGATCGTGATCCGCGAATCATCGCGGAACTGGTCAAGGTCGTTGCCCTTGATGCCGTGATATTGGACGAACAGGTTGCGCGGCTCGCGCCATTCGCCGTCCGGGCCAAAGCTGATGTCGCCGACGACGGTCTTGAAGCTGTGGCCGTGCATGTATTGCGCGAGCTTCTCTTCGTCGAGCGAGCCGACCGCGGTGATCGCATCGCCGAGGATCTGCACCTCGGCATAGGCGAACGGCGGCAGGAAATAGCCGAGCGGGTCGATCCCTTCGGCCGGCGCCTTCGCCTGGTATTGCTTCAGGAAATCCCAGATGCCGGGAAAATTCATCGTCTCGGTCGGCTCCCATAATTCGCCGACGACGAGCCCGTTCAACAGCGGCCCCATCTGCGTGCGCAACGCGGCGGTCGGAGTCCCGACCGGGGCGCCGCCGAACATCTTCGTCGTCAACCCGACCTCGTTGACCGCGCGCAGGATGCCGACCGTATCGGGCAGGTAGGAGGCGACATAGACGAGGTCGGGGCTCGTCGCCTGCACGGCGCGGATGATCGGGGTGTAGTCGACCGTCGTCGGGGGATAGGCGCGGTCATAGACCGTCTTGAGCCCCAGGTTCTTGATGTTGTCGCGCGCGCCGTCGAGCGCATTGCGGCCGAACTCGGCGTCGGCGGTGACGAGCGCGACGGTCTGCGGCTTCGGGTTCTGCGCCATCGCGATATCGAACCAGCCCTTCGAGAAGGTCGGCTTCGGATCCGGCCCGAACACCAGCATCGAGAAGTACTTCGAGTAGTGGAATTCGGAATTGACGCCGAGTGCGAACAGCCCAAAGAACAGCCGGTTCTTCTGCATGACGATCGGCATCGCGGGCGCGACGAGATTGGTGCCGTAGCTCGAGATCAGGAGGTCAACCCTGTCGATGTCGATGAGCTTTGTGTAGATGCCGGGGACGTTCGACGGATTGCCCTGGTCGTCGTAAAACACGAGCTGGATCGGTCGGCCCAAGAGGCCGCCCTTCTGGTTCACGTTCTCGGCCCAGATCTGGAAGGCCAGCAACCCCGTCTTGCCGACAGCGGCAAGCGGGCCGGTCATCTCGATGCTGAAGCCGACCTTGATCGGCTCGGCAGCGCGAGCAACCGGCGCTGTCCATAGCAGCAAGGCCGCGGCTACTGCATATCGCACATAGCTCTCGCATCCCATTTTCGTCCCCTTTATCCAAGCGATCTCGGCGCCGCCAACCGCCTGGCAAATCTATCGCTTCTGGTTGGGCTGACGCCAGCGCCCGGCCGCACCGGGGATGTCGGTCTTCGCGCGTTCCTACAACGAGCGGGAGCGTTGAACCCGACGCGAGCGGCGCCCGTGAGCACCGGTTTTCTGCCGACCAAGAGTTCTCCCCGCACCGACCAGAGTTGACCAGCCAGCCCTGCCAGGGAGGCGTTGTGAATCTCGATCTGCGATTGCAGGGGGCGGTACCGGCGCAGCCGAAGCAGCGTCATCTGCTGATCGCCGGCACCGGACGCGCCGGGACGAGTTTCCTGGTCCGGTTTCTGACCGAGCTGGGGCTGGAGACCCACATTTCGCGGTTTGGCGAGAATCCCTGGGACCAGGCGGCGCAGGCCGGTCTCGAAGATCTGCCGGTCGCGACGGGTTTGGAAGACCTCCCACATGTCTTCAAATCGCCCTGGGCCTATCAGCTGATCGAGCAGATGCTCGCCGATCCGGCGATCGAACTCGAAGCCGTCATCATCCCGATGCGCGATTTGGTGGAGTCCGCGGCCAGCCGCTCGATCGTCGAACTGCAGGCGATCCATCGGCAGGCGCCTTGGATGACTCGCATCCGCCGCACCTGGGAGGATTGGGGTGTCACCAATGGCGGTGCGGTGTTTTCGCTCAATCCGCTCGATCAGGCGCGCCTATTGGCGCTCGGCTTTCACCATTTGGTCAACCGGTTGGTGCTGGCGGAAGTGCCGGTGATCTTTGTGGCATTCCCGCGGTTGGTGCAGGACGGCGACTATCTGTTCGAGAAGTTGAGGCCCCTTATTCCGCCATCGATCACGCTGGAGCAGGCGCGCCGGTCGCACGGCCGGACTGCCGACGCCTCGCTCGCCAGAGTTGGCCGCGAGCTGAACCGAGCCCGCGAGAGGCAACCGGCACCAACAGACCCAGCATCGTCGATGCCGACCCTTCTGGAACTCGACAACATCGCCCTGCGCCGCGAACTCGTCCGATTGCGAAGCGAACTTGCCGAAACCGAGGAGGCGCGGCTGGCGCTCGCGCGGTCGCTGGTTTTGCGCCGCTTATACAATCGCTGCCGTCGCACAATGCGAATGTTACTATCAGGCAGACCCTGATCCGGAGCCTGGCCCGGAGCCCTGGCCTGGCGGCGGGCACGGCGGTTTCGGCTGAACATGGTTCTCCCCGCCGCGGCTCAGCGTCGGCGCTGGGTTGACCCGGGGCGGCGGCCGAGCGCACTTTCCATGCATTCGTCGAGAAACAGGGAGTGTCTTTGTGCCTCGTTTCGCCGCCAATCTCAGCATGATGTTCCAGGAGATCAGGTTTCTGGACCGGTTCGACGCGGCCGCGCGCGCCGGGTTCAAGGGCGTCGAGTTCCTGTTTCCCTATGAGCACCCGCCCGAGACGATTGCCGAACGCCTCGAAAAGAACCGCCTGACCCTGGCGCTGTTCAACACGGTGCCCGGCGATTGGACAGGCGGCGAGCGCGGTCTCGCGGCGTTGTTGGGACGCGAGCAGGAATTCCGCGACGGTGTCGACAAGGCGATCGTCTACGCGAAGGCGTCCGGCTGCCGCATCCTGCACACGATGGCCGGATTATGGCCCGACGGGCAGGACAAGGACGCGGGCGAGCGGGTCTATATCGACAATCTGCGCTGGGCCGCCGACCGGATGGCCGGAGAAGGCCTGACCGCGGTCATCGAGCCGATCAACACACGCGACATCCCCGGCTATTTCCTGAACTACACGGCGCAGGCATTGCGTATCATCGAGCGGGTCGGCCGTCCGAACCTGAAATTGCAGTTCGACCTCTATCACGTGCAAATCATGGAGGGCGATCTCGCGACAAAGGTGGGGGCGCTCGCCGGCCATTATCCTCATGTCCAGATCGCCGGCAACCCGGGGCGGCACGAGCCCGATATCGGCGAGATCCACTATCCCTATCTCTTCGATCTGTTCGATGAGATCGGCTACCAGGGCTGGATCGGCTGCGAGTACCGTCCGCAGGGCGATACCCTGGCCGGGCTTGGCTGGGCGAAACGCTACGGCATCGGATGATTGTGGATTGGAGCGCCGGCCGCTGGCCTACATGCCGGCGGGACGCCGGCGGTCCAACGGCTCACGGGCGGCACGAATGCGCATTGTGATCACTGGCGGGTGCGGCTTTCTCGGCCGGCGGGTGGCGCTCAAATTGCTGGCGGAAGGCTCGGCGCTCGGGCCGGTCGATGAGCTGGTATTGTTCGACAACGCCCCCTCGACGCTGCCCCTGCCGGACGACAAGCGCCTCACCCTCGTTACTGGCGACATCGCCGATCGTGAGATGGTGGCGGGCGCCATAGCACCCGGCACCGATGCGGTGTTTCATCTCGCCGCGATCGTCAGCGGCCAGGCCGAAGCCGATACCGATCTCGGCTATCGCGTCAATCTCGACGGCACCCGTGCCGTGCTCGATGCCTGCCGCGCGCTCGCAACCACGCCGCGCCTCGTCTTCGCCAGCTCGCTCGCGGTCTATGGCGGCAAGCTGCCGCCCGCGGTCGGCGACGACACCGCGCTGACGCCGCAGACCTCCTACGGTACCCAGAAGGCGATCGGCGAGCTGCTGGTCAAGGATTACAGCCGCAAAGGCTTTGTCGACGGACGCGCGGTGCGCCTGCCGACCGTCGTTGTGCGGCCGGGCCGCCCGAACCGCGCCGCCTCGACCTTCGCCTCCTCGATGATCCGCGAGCCCTTGGCCGGCCAGGATGCGATCTGCCCGGTATCGCCCGACACTGTCATGGCGCTCGCCTCGCCGCGCCGCATCGTCGCCGGGTTGGTACATGCGCTCGGCATCTCGGGCGGGGCGTTCGGGACGAGCCGGTCGTTGCAACTCCCGGGGTTCTCGGTGTCGGTCGGCGAGATGGCGGCGGCAATGCGCCGCGCCGGCGGCGAGGCCGCCTACGCGCGCCTTCGCTGGCAGCCCGATCCGCAGATCCAGGCGATCGTCTCGGGCTGGCCACCTTCCCTCGCGACGCCGCGCGCCGAAGCCCTTGGTTTCGGCCGTGACAACAACATCGACGAGGTCGTCGCGGCCTTTATCGAAGACGATCTTCCATTGCAGAAGCTGTTGGCCGCCTGATGTCGATGCCGGACCCGCTGATCGATAAGACCCCGCTGCCTGCAGCGGGTGAGGCGGGGAGCCGCGACCCGATGCCAGGCAGCGCAAACCTGCACGAGGATCTGGCCCGCGAGGACGATATTGTCGGTTCGTCTGACCGCGCCTTCGGCCTGACGCTGGCGGCGGTTTTTGCGGTCATCGGCATGGTCCGATTGGTCCTCGGCCATTCCTACTGGGAATGGTGGTTCGGCGCCGCGGTTGTGATGCTGGCGTTTGCCCTTGCTTGGCCGGCGGTGCTGGCTCCGCTGAACCGGCTGTGGCTGCGGCTCGGGCTGGTGCTGTACAGGGTCGTCAACCCGGTGGTCATGGGGCTGGTATTCTTCAGCACTGTCCTGCCGATCGGCCTGGTCATGCGCGCGCTCGGCAAGGACCCGCTGCGACTCCGCCGGGAGCCGGCCGCGGAGAGCTACTGGATCGTGCGCGAGCCGCCGGGTCCAGAACCTGATACGATGAAAAACCAGTTCTGAACGGAGACCCGAGTGTCGTTTCTGCGCGAGTTGTGGCTGTTCATGCGGGTGCGCAAAAAATTCTGGCTGTTGCCGGTCATCGTCATGACCGCTGCCTTCGGCGGGCTCATCGTGCTCAGCAAGGGTTCGGCGATTGCGCCGTTCCTTTATACGCTGTTCTGACCGGCTGCCGCGGCGTGTACATCCTCGGGCTCTCGGCGTTCTATCACGACAGCGCGGCGGCGCTCGTCACCGACGGACGCATCGTTGCGGCGGCGCAGGAAGAGCGCTTCACCCGCAAGAAGCACGATTCCCGCTTCCCGATAAACGCGCTGCAGTACTGTCTGGACGAAGCCGGGATCCGGCTCGACGCGGTCGATCATGTGGTCTTCTACGACAAGCCGTTCCTCAAATTCGAACGGCTGCTGGAAACCTATCTCGCCTTCGCGCCGCGCGGCTTCCGTTCGTTCCGCATGGCCCTGCCATTGTGGCTCAAGGAAAAGCTCTTCCAGAAGCGGCTGTTGCGGCAGGAGCTGGAAAAGCTCGCGCCTGATGGCGATTGGGAAGAGCGGCTGCTGTTCGCTGAGCATCATCAGAGCCATGCCGCCTCGGCGTTCTTCGCCTCGCCCTTCCAGGATGCCGCGGTGCTGACGATGGACGGCGTTGGCGAGTGGGCGACGACCTCGGTCGCGCACGGTCACGGCAATCGGCTCGACATGCTGAAGGAGATTCATTTCCCGCATTCGGTCGGGCTGCTCTACGCGGCGTTCACCGCCTATACCGGGTTTCGGGTGAATTCGGGCGAATACAAGGTGATGGGCCTCGCCCCTTACGGTGAGCCGCGCTACGCACAGACCATCCTCGATCACCTGGTCGATCTGAAGCCGGACGGCAGCTTCCGGCTCGACCAGAGCTATTTCGATTATTGCACCGGTCTGTCGATGACCAATGCGCGGTTCGAGGCGCTGTTCGGCGGACCGGCGCGCCCGCCCGAAGCGCCATTGACCCAGCGCGACATGGATCTCGCCGCCTCGGTGCAGGCGGTCACCGAGGAGATCGTGCTGCGCCTCACTCGCGCGATCGCCGCCGAGACCGGCACCCGCAATCTCTGCCTCGCCGGCGGGGTGGCGCTCAACTGCGTCGCCAACGGCAAGATCCTGCGCGACGGCCATTTCGAGCGGCTCTGGATCCAGCCGGCCGCGGGCGATGCCGGCGGCGCGCTCGGCGCGGCGCTCGCGGCGTATCATCTTTACAAGAAGATGCCGCGCCTGCCGCTCAACGCGCTCGATGCGATGCAGGGCTGCTATCTGGGTCCCGGGTTTGCGCAGCCCGATATCGAGCGGCGCCTGAGCGCGGTCGGCGCCCGCTTCGACACAATGGTGGAACCGGACTTGCTCGACGCGACGACCGCTGCCTTGGTCGAGGAGAAGGCGGTCGGGTGGTTTCAGGGGCGCATGGAATTCGGGCCGCGAGCCCTGGGCGGCCGTTCGATCCTCGGCGACCCGCGCAGCCCGTCGATGCAAAAAACGCTGAACCTGAGGGTCAAATACCGCGAGAGCTTCCGTCCGTTCGCGCCGTCGGTGTTGCGCGAGGATGTAGCGGACTGGTTCGACCTCGCGGAGGACAGTCCCTACATGCTGCTCGTCGCCGAGGTCGCGGCGGGGCGACAGCGGGTCATGGATGACGATGAGGCGGCGCTGTTCGGCATCGACAAGCTGAACGTCGTGCGCTCGGAAATCCCGGCCGTGACGCATGTCGATTACTCGGCGCGCATTCAAACTGTGCACCGAGAGACCAACCCGCGCTATCACGCGCTGCTGTCGGCCTTCAAGGCGCGCACCGGTTGCCCGGTGCTCGTCAACACCAGCTTCAACGTGCGCGGTGAGCCGATCGCGTGCACGCCGGAAGACGCGTTCCGATGCTTCATGGGCAGCGAGATCGAGGTGCTGGTCGCCGGCGATTGCTTCCTGCGCAAGGAACACCAGGATCCGGCGCTGAAACTCGATTACCGCGACCGGTTCGATCCGGACTGATGAACCGCTGTTCGGCCGGCGCAGGATGATGCGGCGCTGGCGGAATGTCGCCGTCAATCTCGGGCTGGTGCTGGCCAGCGTTCTGGTGTTTCTCGGGTTTTGCGAGTTCGCCGTCTTCCGGCTGGTGTGGCCGGCGAGCGACGTCCCTGGCAATGCCTTTGTCGACGGCGTGGTGCGCTACGCACCAAACCAGCATGGCATATGGCGGGTGCGAGACGAGATCGCCGCGCCCTACCGCGTCAACGCCCAGGGCTGGAATTCCGGGAGCGGCGACTATGCCGTCGCGCGCCGACCGGGCACCGCGCGCATCGCCATCGTCGGCGACAGCTTTGTCGAGGCGCTGCAGGTGCCCTTTGACCGCAGCCTCGGCGAGCGGCTGGCCGCCGAGCTCGGCGGCGCCGGCCATCCCGTCGAAGTCTATCGCTTCGGCATCAGCGGCGCGCCGTTGAGCCAGTACCTGCAGATGGCGGAGCGCGAGGTGATGCGCTACCGCCCCGACTGGGTCGTGGTACTGGTCGTCCATAACGATTTCGACGAATCGTACAAATTCAAGCCGGGGCGCTACACGTCGAGCTTTCTGAAATTGCGGGTCGAAGACGGAAGGGTGACCGGCGAGATCCCGCCGCAGCCCTGGCGACCCGGTGCGGCCGAATGGCTGCGGCAGACGGCGACCGCGCGGTTTTTCCTGTATCGCTGGCAGGTTCGGCCGGAATTTCTCGTCGATCTGGTGCTGCCCCGCGCCCGCGCCGCCGGCTATGCGGCCAATACCGATATCGCCGCAGTCCTGGCCGATCGGCCAGGAGTGGAAGCGGTCACCGATTACCTGTTCGGGCGGCTCGATGCGGTCACGCATGCGATGGGCGCCCGGCTGCTGCTGGCGATGGATGGCGATCGCTCCGCGATCTACCGCGGTGCCGACAGCCCGGCCCTGACGCTCAATCGGATCGCAGAGGAGACGGCGCAGCGGCACGGCATCCCGTTTGTCAATCTGCAGCCGCCCTTCGCCACCGATTGGCAGAGCGAGCACCGCCGCTTCGATTTTGATGCCGACGGTCATTGGAACGAGCACGGGCATGCCGTCGCGGCTGCCGCGATCGGCCGGGCGTTGCGCGGTCTGTCACGTCAGTTCGAGCCGGACTGACCCTCCGGCCCCGTGAAACGGCGATAGAGATCGCTCGCCCTGACCGCCCTGGCGGCTTCCTCGTGGCCGATGGCGCTCCAATGCCCGTCATCCGGAAAATCGAACACCGCTCCGTCCCGCTGGTGGCGGCGGACGAACCATTCCTGCATGTCCTGCACTTCGTAACCGCGGCGGCGGGCTTCCCCGATTAGGTACTCGCGCATCGTCCCGAAGAAGCTGTGGCGTGCCGCCTCGACCTGATCCGGCTCGAACACGCGGTAACCGTCCATCAGCAACAAGATGTGCGGCACCGGAAGACCGACGCTCTCCGGGAGATGATCGAGCACCCAGAGAGTTGCGCGCTTCGACAGTTCGACCCGCAGCGGATCGGCATCGCTAGCAGTGTTGCCGACAAACGCGGCGAAGCTGCATTTGCCCTGGAGATCGGCTCGGTGATCTTTAAGCGGAGCTGATGCGCCGCTTCGATCAGCTGCCGCACCAAAGGCGAGACGCTGCCGATGTTGAACACGACATACCGGACGAGCGCGGAATGGCGCATCACGATGCGGGGCCAAGACGGTTGATATTCCATCAGCATCGGGCTGAGGCTGCCATCCGCCTGCTCGGTCAAATAGTGGAAGGCGGGAGACTGCTTGTAGCGCAGCAGCATTTCGTCGAAATCGTTGCCGACGACGTTGATCACCAGCCATCCCGCGCCAAAGCGTTGCCGGGCGTAGATCGCGTAATAGAGGTAATCGAGCAGCGAGGCGCCGGACGCGCCAAAGCTGTAGACCCGCCGTTCCCCGTTCTGCTCGGCGGCCAGCCGGCCTTGCAGGGTCAGCGGATACGGCACCATCCCGGCCTCGATATAGCTGTCGCCGATTACCGCCAGCAGGGGGTGCGCCTCTCCGGGCTGGTAATCCTGATTGTTGACGAAGCCGTAATTGTTGACGTGGCCGCGGTTGACGTTGGTCAGGAACGCGCCGTGTGAATAGAGGTAATCGCGGTTTGGCCGGAAGCGAATGACCGGGTTCTCGACATCGACCGGCTGGACCTCGAAGCCGGTATGGACCGGCAGCAACTGGCAGATGCCCTCCGCGATCGCCAGCCACAGCAGGGTGCTGCCGATCAGCAGCAGCAGCGATTTTCGGAACTCCGACATCGGGCCTCGTCGCCGTCGCGGGGCTTACCGACGGCGGCCGGTCTCGCCGCACAGCACCGGGCCGAGCTCGCGCGCCAGAAAGCGCCCGATGTGGGCGGAGCCGGCCGGGTTGGTGTGGAGCGCGTCGGCGAATTCGCTCGCCGCGAAATCGATCCTACCGGCGAGGTCGATGCAGCTTTCGCCCGTGTCGCTGCAGAATGCCAGCGTCGCCTGGTTGATCGCGTCGACGGTCGCGGTGTTGTGGGCGCCGTCCGATCCGGCGATCTGCTGCCAGTGTCCATCGACGATGCGGCCGTCCATGCGCTTTTGCGTGACGTAAATCGGCTGCGCGCCGAAATCTCGGATCAGCTCGGTCAAACGGGCCAAGCGCTGGCGATAGGCTTCCACCTTCGGCCTCACCGAAGCATCGAAATCGGCGGACAGGCTCGCCGGCTCCCAGAGCGTGCTCGAGGTGATCGGCACCGGAATGCTGATCCCCATACCGCCACTATGGCTCTGCGACGCGGCGCTGATCGCCGCTGACCGGCTCCGGCTCCCCGAGCTGGCGTTCGTGAACCCCGCGGTCC